>Ga0310690_10004950_pt1 | contig 18452 bp, 5 predicted proteins | sample AusTroGonzalo_MG_2_FD_207661 | JGI IMG/M metagenome (GOLD analysis project Ga0310690, IMG submission 207661) | Bovine rumen microbial communities from tropical cattle in Woodstock, Queensland, Australia - Gonzalo_04 (v2) (version 2) | ecosystem: Host-associated > Mammals > Digestive system >...
CAGATTTAAGTAATTAGAGTGTAAAACTTAATGAGAAGGGTTTTGGCCATATTGCTGCTGTGCTGTTGCGGGTGGGTGATTGCCGTGGCGCAGTGTCCGGTTTTCACGGATCTGACTGCACCGGGGGTTACGTGCCAGTACGGTTCGTTCGACAATCCGTTTCAGAACACAGGTATTGTGGATGGGCGGCATACGGTCATCACCCAGCAGGGCACGGACCCGAATACGGGCAACCAGCTCCCGCTCCTGCCGCCGGGCGAGAGTGCGGTGGTAAAACTCGGCAACGACAACATCGGTTCGGAGGCGGAAGCTATTACCTATCAGATTTCGGTCAGCCCTGAACACTCCATCCTACAAGTGAAGTTCGCTGTGGTGTTTGAGGATCCCAGCCACCCACAAAGCATCCAGCCACGGTTTAGGGTGCGCGTGCTCAATATGGAAGGGGAACTCATCGACAGCTGTGCCCAGTACGATGTGACTGCAGACTATGGTCTTGGCGGGTTCTTGTCCTACCATAGCGTGCGTTATAAGCCGTGGAGTCTTATGAGCATTGATCTTTCCGACCATGTCGGTCAGCAGGTTAAACTTCAATTCGTGACATACGATTGCGGATGGCAAGGACACTATGGCTATGCCTACTTTACCGCTTCTTGTATCAGTAACCAGTTGATTGTCAATAATATTAACGGAAACCAGATTGTTGTGACCGCCCCGGAAGGCTTCCCCAGCTACAATTGGGATAACGGTTTGCATACCAATCCAGCCACTTATACGCTCAATGGGGAGGGGACTTCAGTTAATTGCTTAGTATCTATCACCGACAAGTGTTATTTCACTTTGAGCGGATTTTTTGCCTCCGGAGCCGGAACACCCACTGCAGCCAGCACCTACTATGACACCATCTGCGAGGGCGACAGCTATCATCAGCACTACTTTAACCTGCCGCCGCAAATGAATATAGGTACCCATCTGTATCGTAACACTTTTCTTGATCCCAACAATCCTGACGGAGAGGAAATTGTCATCACGCTCCATTTGACCATTCTCAAGCGATACCATCATATTTACGATCACATCTGTGTTGGTTCCAACTACGAAGAGAATGGGTTCCACATCATGCAGCCTCCGGCAGGGAAGCTTTTAGATACTCTTACTTTTTTCACAGGAGGGCTTTGTGACTCTGTTTTGGTGCTTCATCTTTCTGTAAGTCATCCATTTACATTACCGTCATCCATCACGGGAGAGCCAGTGGTTTGTGATGCTGAGGAGAGTGTGTATGCTTGGCCTGATGCTGAAGGTTTGGACACCATCCGGTGGACAATTCCGGCAGGCGTATCGGCCATTTCAGGGTTATGGGGCTCTTCGCTGCGAGTCTATTTCACTGCTGAAGCTCCAAATCCTGCTGTTCTTTCGGTGTCTGCCCTCAACGGTTGCGGTAGCGGCAGCCTCACCATCAACGTTACGCACCATCCGTCGTACCATCTTTTTGTCCGTGACACGCTTTGTTCGGGCAACGAGTACCATGAGCATGGCTTCCACTTGGCACGGCAGGACAGTGTGGGCATTTTCACCTTTGTGGAAGAAGGCGCCACCGTCCAAGGATGTGACAGCAACAGCACGTTGCAGTTGTTGGTGGTCCGGAACCCTGAGCTGACGACCTTGGCGCAGCCTGAAGAGCTTTGCGCAGGGAATGGTACGGTCATCCATGCCATGGGTACCAACTCCGGTATTGAGACGGGCGGTCTTTACCCGCCGATAGTGAATATTGGTGATATTCTCTGCACCGACAGTTCCATTGTGAAACCTGCTGACTGGCCGGCAGCAGGCAAAACGGCTATGGGCATCGTCTTTTTTGTGGATAGTACAGAAGAACATGGGTGGGCGGTAAGTCTTCAGGAAATCCATGGCACAAAGTGGAGTAATGTTTCGCCGTCATACGATATTCCTGAGTTGGAGTCTTTCTCTTCAGCTTACAACCATAACAATTATGATGCTCTTTTCGATTTGGACGGTTATGCTAATACTCAGATTATAAGGTCTGTCGTTATTTCAGCGGGGTATAATCCTACTAATCCAGTATCGGCTTTTCCTGCGGCGTATGCTGTTGACTTCGACAATGGATGGTATCTTCCCGCAATTGGGCAATTACGATCTATGTACAGCTTTTATCCGATTCTTAACAATTCTTTACAGCTTGTAGATGGTGCGGAGCCGTTTCCTATGGATCCCATTAATGGGAACCAAGCATGTTATTGGGCTTCTACAGAGAGTGGTGCCGCATACGCATACTATATTAAGTACAATGGTTCAGTAACCACCCAAACAAAAGGTTCTATGATGAATATTCGCCAAGTCCGTAATTTTTAAATAGAAACGATGAAGAAACACTTGGTCATAATGCTGTTGTGCTGTTGTGGGATGCTTTCCGCACAGAACTACCATCTTGGCGATTTATATACGGCGCCGGATGGCAGCCAGGGCATTGTGTTCTATCTTCATCCTGACGGTAGCGGCGGATGGGTGGTGGCTTTGGATGATGCATGCCATTCTTGTTCTTGGGGAGATACGATTACAGATATTCCAGATTTGAACAATACAGATGTGGAACAAATCCAGCAAATATTGTATGATACGGCTGGTTTTGTGCACACCCAAGCTATGCGTTCGGCGCAGCCATATATGCAAAACTACGCAGCATGGACTGTGGATTTTGACAATGGGTGGTATATTCCCACAGTGGCCCAATTGAGCATACTTGTCGGTCAGATTCCTTTTATCCAATCAAAATTACTTGAGGCAAATGGAACCCCTTTGGGCATAAATGTCGGTAACAGGCGTTATTGGAGCAGCGGGGAACAATCTGCGGGAGAGGCATGGGTTATGTGTTTTGACATTTATGGGACAGGGACCATTACTCCTATCGTTAAAAATTTCAACAACTATGGTGTCCGCGCCATACGCAATTTCACCTACACCAACGTGATACACGACAGTACGCTGACCTACGAATGGAACACAGGCAGCACGGATCCGAGCATTGAAGTGTCGCCAGCGCAGACGGCAACTTACACGGTGACAGCTACTTCGGAGTTTGGTTGTAGCAATACTGCGCAGCAGACCATTGTGGTGGGTTTAGGTACGGCGCAGACGATTTACGACACGGTTTGCCAGGGTGCAGATTATGAGGCCAACGGATTCACGCTTACGGAGGCGGAGACGGGTACGGTAGGCACGCTTACCCGCACTCGCACGCTTGACAATGAAGATTGTATCTCCACGCTCACGTTGCAGCTGACTATCAACCCCTCGGTGGCTGAGCTTGTTGAAGCCACAGCCAACGGTTCCTACACGTGGAACGGTATCACCTACTATGAGTCGGGTACTTACACACAGCACTTTACGGCAGAGAATGGCTGTGATAGTACCGTAACTCTGCTGCTGACAATCGACAATTTGCCGGAAGTTTCCATCACGGCCACTGTCAACACTATTTGTGCCGGCGACAGCACCGTTCTGCAGGCCGTGATCGAAAATCCAGAACTCTTTGTCACGCCGCAGGTACCGCCTATCGCGGCGGGGGATATTTTATGCACCGATGGCACCATCGTGAAACCTTCCGCTTACGCCGCCTCCGGAAAGACGGCCTTGGGTATTGTCTTTTTCGTCGATAGCACGGACGAGCATGGATGGGCGATGGATTTGCACGATGTCGAGGGTCCCCAGTATGGGTATGCGTGGAGTTCGAGTGAGTATCAATCTTATGATGTCCCCACATTGGACAATATTGTCAACTCCCGTGATGCCATCGGGGATTTTGATGGCTATGGCAACACCCAGAAATTGCGTGCGGCGGGTGATTCGACGCAATTCCCAGCCGCTTGGGCGGTGGATTTCGACCACGGCTGGTATCTGCCGGCTATCGGTCAGATGACCCAGTTCTATGTGCAGCTCGTGACGATGAATGCTTCGTTGACAGTGGTGGGGGGCACTCCTTTTGATTGGAATGAACACTATTACTACTGGTCTTCCACTGAAGCTGCCAATGGTCGTGCGTGGAATATGGTATATGGAGGAAGTCCGCGGGATGACTATAAATATGGTACTGAGAAAATACGTAGTGTCAGAAACTTTTGAGAATGAGCTTTATTAGGAACATATTATGGACAATTGTGCTGCTTGGCGTTTGGAGCGGTCTGGCGGCCCAGCATCTGCGGGTCGGTGATCTGTTCATCGCCCCGGACGGCAGCAAGGGCATTGTCTATTATCTGCATCCCAACGGCAGCGGTGGCTGGGTGGTCGCGCTCAAAGATGCTACCGCATCGAATTGCGTGTGGGGAAGCATGTCCAATGTTCCGGGGCTTGCCGACCAGGATTTCTATGCTTCTCAGCTTATGTTGTTAGACACTGCCGGTTATACGAACACCCAGCAGATCCGTGCCCATTATCAGGACAATCCGTCATACGCTGCCGGTGTGGTGGATTTTGAGAACGGATGGGTGTTACCCTCTCCCGCACAATTGAAGATGCTCTATATGCAGCTGCCTTTCGTCTCCCCCGCTATTGTGGCGGCGGGAGGTATTGATTTGTACAACACCTTTTATTGGACCAGCGCTGAGAAAAATGCCACTACGGCCTGGGCTGGCAATTTCGATGTGGAGGGATATTCAGGATATGTTAACGATTGGCCCAAGAATAGCAATTACCGCGTCCGTGCCGTGCGCAGCTTCACCTATCCGCTTTATGTCTGGAGCACGGGAGTAGGATCATCTTCCATTAAGGAGGCCCCGGAACATACCACCGACTATACGGTGACCGTGATGGCGGGTTATGCGAGTATGGGCATGGCGACGACCACCGTTTTCACCAATCCGACGTTCGACACGGTCATGGTGGAAACGGCCTGTGATAGCTATACATGGAATGGAAACACCTATACCGAGAGCGGTTTCTACACGATGCATCTTACCGCATCCAACGGTTGTGACAGTTCTGTGACGTTAAAACTCACGCTCGGCAGTACACCGGAGGTCTCCCTCTCAGCCACCGCCGACACGGTGTGTCAAAGCGGCAATGTCACTCTGCAGGCTTCGGCAACCAATGTTTATGTAGCTCCGATTTTGGCGGTCGGCGATATTCTCTGCACCGACGGCACTTTTGTAAAGCCTTCTGCGTGGTCGTCGGATTTGGGAAAGACGGCCTTGGGGGTGGTTTTCTATGTGGATAACTCCGGGGAGCACGGTTGGGCGGTGCATTTGAACGACCAAGAGACATCTGCGGCATGGACCCCTTCCAGCCAATATGTGGATATTCCCACATTGGATAACTTTGCGAACGCCCGCGAAGCCATTATGGATCTGGATGGTTACGGAAACACCCAGAAGATACTTGCGGCAACGGACCTTTCCACTTGTCCGGCGGCTCATGCGGTGGATTTCGACAACGGATGGTATTTGCCCTCTGCCGGGCAGATGAGGTTGCTCTTTAGCGAATTGATCAGGGTGAACAATGCTTTGCAAATCGTGAACGGAGCCCCGTTCCCGATGGATGACTTTTTTTACTATTGGACGTCAACAGAATGCTCAGAGGACCGTGCATATAATGTGAGTAATACGGGGAACGTGACGTTTTGGTCCAAGTTTTACCCCTTTTGGGTGCGTAGTGTACGGAATTTTTGATGGATTATGAGGAGATTAGTGGTCATATTATGGATGTTATGCTTCGGGATGCTTTCCGCGCAGACTTACCACATCGGTGATGTCTATACTGCGCCGGACGGCAGCCAGGGCATCGTCTATTATCTCCATCCCGACGGCAGTGGCGGTTGGGTGGTGGCCTTGACGGATGCCGCCACGCCATGTCCATGGGGCGACCATTCAGATGTGCCGGGGCTTGTCAACCAAGATCCCTCAGAACTCCAAGCAATGCTGAACGATACGGCAGGATATACGAACACATTAGCGTTGCGCAACTATCAGAATAATAATCCAACTTACGCCGCAGGGATGGTGGATTTCGAACATGGATGGGTGTTGCCTTCTCCAGCACAGCTCTCCATGCTATTTGCGCAGCTGCCTTTCATCACCTCTGCCATTATTGATGCGGGTGGCACGGAATTATCGATAAATACGTACTGGAGCAGTGCAGAAAATAGTGAAGGAGAGGCTTGGGTAATCCAGTACAATCAAGGTGCTTTTCAATCTTCCACCAAAACGAACTTGCACAGGGTCCGTGCCGAACGCAGCTTCACCTACGAGCCGACCTACCTTTGGAGCACCGGCGACACTACGCCGACCATCACCGTTTCCCCATCACAGACCACTGAATATACGGTGACCGTGACTACCCAGGGAGGCTGTCCCGGCATGGCATCAAAGACGATAACGACAGAGGTTACCACCCCGGCAAGTACTCACATTTTCCTTTGCGACAACGACATCGATACGCTCACCGCCCGCGAGGCTGCCTCTTACCTATGGAATACTGGTGATACCACACAGACAATCACCGTCACTGACGCGGGATTCTACCTCGTGACGGCCACCCCCGCCAGCGGCTGTTCGGTGGTGGATACTTTCAAGGTGATGAGCGTGAGGGTGAATGGCATTTCAGACATCAATATTCCCGAAATGTGCGCTGGCAACAGTACGACCGTCACTTTGGGAACCGACGCCACCTGCAATGTGACGTTCGTGACCCATGAAACCATCTTGGCGCTGCACGATACGGTGTTTCTGCCCGATGGGGTTTCCTGTGATCCCTACGGTTGCTCTTACCGGTCTCCGTTGACATTTGCCGGTTATGCAGATACCGCCCACGTGAACAGTGTCAACGATATTCGCTATGTGCGGCTCAATCTGGAGCACTCGTGGTGTGAGGATTTGTACATCAACCTAACCTGCCCGAACGGACAGAAGGCGGATATTCTGAAAAAGGGCGGCGATTATGTGCTTAGCGAATGCAATGACAGTATTCCGCTCTCTTCTTTCGGATGGGAGGAGGACAACGGGGATAATGCCTACGGATGGACTTTCTTCGGTTTGGCCAATGACGCTTGGAATTCAACCAATCCATGTGATGCTTCAAATGTGAAAAATGCTCCCGGCATCGGATGGAACTACTGCTGGTCAAATAACACTGCGGAAGGGTACTTGTATGCCTCTGACGATGGACTTATTTACCGTGAGGACAACGTTGTTAATCCATACGTTCCCGTTATGGATTACTACTGGGATGTTTTCGACTCTTCTGATGTGGCTGCGGGAACCCAGTTTTATCATCCGGACGAATCTTTTGAGAATCTTATCGGCTGTCCGTTGAACGGATCTTGGTACATTGAGGTGATGGACGGGAGCACTGTTGATAACGGCTACATCTTCGGGTGGGAGTTAGCGTTGGCTGAGGACATCCAGACCATCGAGTATGCCGATGTGGTGCATACTGTGGTTGAGGGTCCGTGGGTGGTTGCCACCTCCGACTCCTCTTTCGTCTTTTCGCCGCCCGCCGATCTGCCTCACGATACGACCGTGAATTACCTTTTCCACTGCTATAGCCAGTTCGGATGCGGGTACGACACGTTAGTGAGCATCACTTTCATTGCCCGAAAATACGAAACGATAGATGTCTCCGTTTGCGACAGTATCGTTTGGGAGGGTGTTACCTACACGGCTGACACAACGCTCACGGATATACTGACGAGCATTCAGGGCTGCGACAGCATTGTCACGATACAATTGCATGTGATTACTACACCGTCCGTCACGATAGCCGGGCCGACATTCTTGTGCCCCGGCGATTCAGTCACGCTCCATGCCATTGCTGAGGTTCAACCCCTGTCCTATCTTTGGAGTAATGGTGCGACAGACAGTGTGATCACGGTTTCAGAATCGGGCGTTTACACTGTGACGGCTTTCTATACGGGCAACTGTTTGGCTGAATCTGTTGATTTTCAGCTTTCTGAGTCGGTGAATCCCATTTTGGATGCCTACCTCTCCGATATGAATGCCGGCGACACACAGACGGTGGTCATCGGAACCTCAGCAGATGCCAACCTCCAGTATATCAGTCCTACAACTACGCTCACCTACTCAAACGTCACGTTTTTGCCCGACGGGGTTTCGTGCGATCCTCATGGCTGTTCCTACACGGCGGAGATGGTCTTTACCGATTTTCCCGACACCGCGGTCATCCATTCCGCTGAAGATATCCGCTATCTTCGTCTGAATATAGAACATTCCGCCCCTATAGACCTTTACATTAATTTGACCTGTCCGGACGGGCAGCAGGTGGATATTTTGAAACAATACAACGGCAGCAGCATATCGGACTGTGGTTATCTCATTGGCGCTTCGCACAAGGGTTGGCCAAGCGGGAATGTCCACGATGTCTTTTACTACTATTATTACCCTGTGAAAACCTGGATGGGGGAACCGAATACGCTCAATGCCGATAACAACGCCAGTTTCCCGTGTGACTCCACGAAAAACAAACCCGGCATCGGATGGAACTACTGCTGGTCGGACAATACCATCGAAGGTTACCAATATGCGTCAGCGAACGGATGTTTGGTTGATACCAGCAATGTTATCCGGTATTATAATGGAAATAATATATTTAACAAGGCCATTATAGATTCCTCCAACGTGGCCGCTGGCACGCAGTTTTATCACCCCGATGTGTCATTTGACAGTTTGATAGGGTGCCACATTAACGGCACTTGGACGATAGAGGTGATTGATGGCATTACGATGGACAACGGCTATATTTTCGAAAGTCAGTTGGCATTTTCGGATTATCTGTTTGAAGATCAGAATGTTTCGATAGTTCAGGTTGACTTTGATTCCCTGTGGGTTACCCAAATCAACGACTCGGTTTTCATTATCACCCCGCCAGATACATTGGCGAATGACACCACCGTGACCTATACATTCACGCTGGTTGACGAGAACGGATGTGTTTTTGACACTACAGTTACCATCACGATATATGCTGACAAGCGTACGGAGCTTTGGGAAACGATATGCATGGGTGACACTTTTGATTTCAACGGCCTTCTGCTCACCGAAGCGGACACCTATTACGACACTTTATACACCGTGACGGGCTGTGACAGTGTGGTGATCTTGCATTTGTCCGTCGTGGAGATGATGGATGTGAGTATCATGGCCTCTGCTGACACGGTTTGCGCAGGAGTTCCTGTTCTTTTGCAGGTGGAAACGCCTGACGACGGGCTGACTTATCTATGGAGCACTGGAGACACCACCGCTTCCATAACCGTTTTCCCGACCCAGACCACCAACTATTCAGTGACGGTCACCTTCCCATATGGCTGTACGGGCATTTCCAGCAAAACGTTGCAGCTAAAGACGGAACCTCCCATGAGTATGCAGATCTTCCTCTGTGACAGTACTGTTGACACCCTTATTGCCCGCGAGGCCGATACCTACCTTTGGAATACAGGTGATACCACACGGTCAATCATTGTTTCGGATATGGGTTTGTTCAAGGTAACGACCACTCTTGCTGACGGATGTCTGGTGGTGGATACGTTCAAAGTAACCAAAGTGGAAGCCAATAGCATTCCCGACATCAATTTCCCGGAAATGTGCGCTGGCGGCAGCTATTCCATTGAGGTGGGACATAATGCTACCTATAACCTGATTTCTGTCACCCACGAGGCTATTCTTACGCACCAAGACACGGTATTGTTGCCGGACGGCCTCCCATGCGAACCTTACGGATGTAGCTACCAAGCTCCTTTGACGTTTGACGGCTATGCGGATACTGCGCACATAAACAGTGCCCAAGACATCCGTTACGTGAGAATCAATATGGAGCATTCATATACCAGTGATCTATACATCAAACTCACCTGTCCCAACGGGCAGAAAGCGGATCTATTGAGATGGGGAAATCCGCCCTACTATCGTTCAAATTGCGCTGATAGTATTCCGGAAAGTTCATGTGTTTGGCAGTCTGGAAACAATGCTTCGGCGAGTACCCGTTTAGGACTGCCGTACATCACGAATAATTATGACCAAAGCCATCTCTGTGACCGTTACTATTTTGCTAACGCACCTGGGGAGGGATGGAACTACTGTTGGTCGGAGAATGAGAGCTATTCATACGCGGCAGGTGCTGGCAGTTTGCTGTATAGGAATGAAAATGCTCATTATACCGTCCAGAATCATAAATCGTTCGATTCCTCGAATGTGGCCGAAGGCTCACAGTTCTACCATCCTGATGAATCGTTTGAAAGCTTGGTTGGATGTCCGATGAACGGCGACTGGTATATAGAGGTGATTGACGGGATAAATGACGATAACGGCTATGTTTTTGAATGGGAGTTGGCGCTGATGCCTGATATTCAAACTATTGAGTATGTGGATGAGGTGAATGCCACGGTGGAAGGCCCGTGGGTGATGGCCACTTCCGATTCTTCCTTCCTCTTTACGCCGCCGGCAGACCTGTCCCACGACACTGTGGTCAACTATATTTTCCACTTTTACAACTCTTTCGGATGTGGTTACGACACGATTGTAAGCATTCCCTTCTATGCCCGCAATGTTGACATCACTGACACCACGGTGTGCGATACATTCGACTGGCATGGCGTCACTTACACTGCCGACACGACCCTTATTGACACCCTGACGAACATTCACGGCTGCGACAGTATCCTAATCGTGCATCTGCAAGTGAACACCACATTCCCCGTGACCATTACGGGACAGCCAGTTGTCTGTATTGACGATTCTGTCACGCTTACTGCCAATGTTGAGGTTGAGCCGCAATCCTACCTATGGAGTAACGGTGACACGACATCTTCCATAACAGTCAGTGAGCCAGGAATCTATACTGTTACGGCATTCTTTGCGGGCGGATGCACTTCGGAATCTGCCGAATTTCAACTCCTTCTGTCGGAAAATCCCATCATAGATGTGCCACTTTCCAATATGATGGCCGGAGACACGCAATCCTTGGTTGCAGACATCCAGCCGGGCACCAACGTTGATGTCATGTTTCTGACAGGGCCTTGGGTGTTTCTCCAAGATGGCACCACATCCGCCATCGCCCCGCCCGACACGCTGGCCAACGACACGCTGGTGACATATTCGTTCTATTTGGTTGATATTTACGGATGTGTCTTTGACACAACGGTTTCCATCACGATTTATACGCACAAGCATACAGATCTCTATCAAACGGTGAATGCGATCGAATTGCCATACGAATGGAACGGGATGGTGTTCACCCATGCGGGTTGTCGTGATACGCTTTTATATACGTCAAATGGAGCCGACAGTTTGGTCACCATGCATCTTTCTGTCATATATCGTTACGATACAACTACTTGTGAAAACCAGATACCCTTGTATTGGCATGGTCAAACGTTCATTAGCACCTCTTCCGTCACCATTTCCCACTCTTTGGGTTGTGCCGACAGTATCGAGGTGATTATGGTTTCAGTGCATCCGGTTTTCCGCGATACAACAGAACTGACGGTTTGTGCCAACGAACTTCCGTATTCATGGCATAATCAAGAACTTAACAGCACTGGCATCTATTACGATTCGCTAACCTCTTCCTTCCACTGCGACAGTATCTTTATGTTGCTGTTTACTGTCGCAGACACCTCATTCTATGAATTTTATGACACGGTACTGCAAAACAATCTGCCCTATCAGTTGAATGATGAGGTTTATGATTCGGCTGGTGTTTACGTGCAGCATCAAGAGAATGCGGCGGGTTGTGACAGTACCATTACGCTCTATCTGACAGTGCTTTACAATTATCACACCGAAGTGGATAGTGCCGTTTGCGACAGTTTATTGCCGGTTATGTGGAACGATATCACGTTCCAAGAAGCCAGTGTGGATTCCGTTGTGTTCGTTGCTGCGAATGGGGTTGATAGTACGGTGGTGATGCATCTGTCGGTAATCAGTTCGACCAGCGAAACCAAAGTGATCAGCATCGTGGAAAATGAGCTTCCATATACCATCAATGGTGTTACGTACGATTCTGCCGGCACCTACGTGCAGCATTTGACCAATACGGCTGGCTGCGACAGCGTGCTGACCATCCATTTGATTGTGGCGGGGAATATCATCACCTATCGGTATGCGATGATTTGTCAGAATCATCTGCCAGCCCTTTGGGAGGGACACGAATGGACAGCCGCCGGAGTTTTGATTGACACATTTACGGCTGTTTCCGGTGCGGACAGCATTGTGGTGAAGACCTTGGATGTGGGATTGCCTACCACAAATGAGATTTATGACACGATTTTGCAGAATAACCTGCCGTACGTTCTGAACGACAGCAGCTATTATGTCACGGGCGAATATATTCAGCAACGGGTCAATGCTGCCGGTTGCGATAGCACCATTACGCTCCATCTGACAGTGTTGCTCAATGTGCGGACAGAGTTAGACAGCACGCTCTGTGACAGTTTGTTACCGATTGTCTGGAACGATATTACATTTGCGGAGGCCGGCGTAGATTCTGTCAACTATTTCGCTGCTAACGGCGCGGACAGTACCGTGGTGATGACTGTAACGGTTCTCGCATCTTCGGATAGCACGCTGATAGTTAGCGAAATAGAGAACAATCTTCCCTACACGGTCAATGGTTTTGAATACGATTCTGCAGGTACATACGTGCAACATTTGGACAATGCTTTGGGTTGCGACAGTACGCTCACCATTGCCTTGACGGTGTTGTATAATGTGCGGACGGAAGTGGATAGTGCGGTGTGTGACAGTTTGTTGCCGATTGTGTGGAATAATGTGGAATTTACTGCTGCGGGAACAGATTCCGTTACGTTGATTGCTTCCACGGGGGTGGATAGCATGGTGGTGATGACCTTAGCGGTGAATTATCCGACGGCCGGGACCTTTGCGGACACGGTGTTAGAGAACAATCTGCCGACGTATCAGCTGAACGGTTTCCATTATGATTCGGCGGGCACTTACATCCAACATCTGACCAATGTGAATGGTTGTGACAGTGTGCTGACGTTCCAACTGACTGTTCTTTACAATGTTACGTCTGAAGCAGATTCTGCTATTTGTCCGAATGAGCTGCCTTTCACATGGAACGGCAAGGTGTTTACGGGTGCGGGAACCCAGTCGGCTGTGCTGACTGCCGCCAACGGGGTGGACAGTATCGTGGTGATGACACTGAGTTTGTTACCGAGCCCGAATGCCCACATCACCGGTCCGGAAGTGCTGTGCGCCGATTCTTACACCACGCTGACCGCAGACAGTGCCACATCGTATTTTTGGAGCAACGGCATGACAACGCAAAGTGTTGATGTGTATGCTTCGGGATCCTACAGCGTGACAGTCACCAATGAATTCGCTTGTACTGATGTCGATACCTTTGCTGTCGGCAATGTGGTGACCGTGGATCCGCTGGTGAATATCAATCTGCCGGATTTGTGTGCCGGTGGTAGCTATACCTTCACCGCTGGTTATCAGACGGATGCCAATTTCGTGATTGGAAACCAGGAGGAGACGCACTATGTGACAGAAACAGTGTTCCTGCCCGATGGGATTGAATGCCCCCCGTATGGCTGTTCCTACCAGTCGCCGTTGATATTCAGCAACTTCGCCGACGGAGCCGTCGTAACCAGCGCAAATGATATCCGGTATGTGCGGCTAAATTTAGAACACTCTTACGCCGGGGATTTGTACATCAACATCACCTGCCCCAACGGACAAAAGGCGGATATCCTAAAATTTAATGGGAATGTGAATCCCACTTTCAATTCACCTTGTCTTAGCAACATTTCAAATACGCACAAATATTGGCAAGCGCCACAATCAGCGAATGCCAATCCGAAAACCTTTTTTGGGATGGCCTATGATCACAGTAGTGTTACGCAGCCCTGTATTGAAACTGTCACCAACAATGCTGCTGGAACAGGGTGGAATTACTGTTGGTCGAACAACATCGACCAGGGTTATACATACGCCCCGGGGCAAGGCAGTCTAATTTACAGATTGGTTAATGTTCACGAACATACTAATCCCTATTATTCTATTTGGAATGATGAAGATTATTATGTTGACATTTTTGATTCTTCCAATGTGGCGGCAGGGACGCAATTTTACCATCCGGATCAGTCGTTCAACAATCTGATTGGCTGTCCGTTGAACGGTTCCTGGTACATTGAAGTGATGGATGGCTATACAGAGGACAACGGTTACCTTTTCGGCTGGGAGCTTGCGCTGGCTTCCTCTGTTGCTACGTTGGACCAAACGCAGGTGATAGCGGTGACCGTGGAGGGTCCATGGGTAACGATGACGGATTCTACCACTTTTGTCGTCTCCCCGCCCGACAGTCTGCCGAACGACACTGTGGTCGCATATACTGTTCACTTCTACGATGAAAACGGCTGCGGTTACGATACGATTGTGTATCTCAACGTCTATACACAAAGCCATGCTGTTTTTGACACCACCGTTTGCGGCAGTTTTGTGTGGGGCGGGACAACCTACACGCAAAGCCAGGTAATCACATGGAATGGGGTTAACGTACACGGTTGTGATAGCACGGTGGCCATCAATCTGACGGTGTATCCCATGCCGACAACGACTATCTCAGGTTTGCCTGTTCCTTGCGTTGATGATACCGCGCATCTAACCGCCGTCTGTGCCGACACTGCTGCCCTTCTCGTCTGGAGTACTGGCGACACGGCACAAACCATTACGGTAACCTCATCGGGCGACTATAGTGTCACAGCTACAAACCCAAAATGCAGCTACGATGCAACGGTCTCTGTCGAGTTCACCAGTCCGACCTATTCAACGGTTGAGGACACCGTTTGTGACAGTTTCCTTTGGAACGGAACCCTCTACACCCAAACAGGTGTCTATATGGACACGCTGACAAACAGTGTTGGTTGCGATAGTATTATAACACTCAATTTGACAGTAATTTACAGCTCTATTACATACGACACATTGCTTCTGATGCAGAACCAGCTGCCCTACTATTTCGCACCGTCGGATACTACTTTCCCGGTTGGGTCGCCGCCGGAGTTCCAGTTCAGTTATGCTCTCCCGGCCCAAAATGGTTGCGACTCCGTCATCATGGAGAAGGTGTATATCTATATGAACTATTCGTCGGCCTTTGATACAACTGTTTGTGCCAGTGCCTTGCCGTTGCAGTGGCATGGGCATACGTTTGCGGGGGCGGGTACGGTTACCGATTCGCTGCATACAGTGTATGGCAGCGACAGTGTGATTACTTACACCGTGACGGTGGATGTGATTAGCGCGACTATCGGAAATGTCACCCATATCAATTGTTACGGCGAAAGTACCGGTGCGGCCACGGCCACGGTTACCGGCGGAATAGCGCCGTTAGCCTACCAATGGACGAACAGTTCGGGTTCTATGGTCTCTGTCACGACGCAGATGACCAACCGCCCGGCGGGGAACTACACATTCACGGTCACAGACCATATTGGCTGTTCTGCCATCGCCACGGTGACGCTCAACACTCTTCACGGGCAGATGTCACCTGGCACAATTTCCGGTCCGCAGACGCTTTGCTACGGCGATACGCTTGGACAGGTCAGCGGTACGGCGGCCACGGGCGATGAGTGCGTTTACCAATGGCAGATTTCCACCAACGGCAATACGTGGGCTCCGGCTGCCGGCACCAACAACACCCAGAACTATACGCTTCTCACGCCCGCTACCAGCGACTTTCAGCTGCGTCGTGCTTGGATTGGCGGAAGCTGCGGCACGCTCTATAGCGATACGTTAGCGATCTCGGTCTGGCCGGTCAGCAGCGACACGATTTACGACGAATTGTGTGAGGGACAACCTTATCAGCAGCACGGCTTCGACATTCCTGGATTGGAAACGATAGGACAGAGCACCCTGACTTTTGTGGAACATTACACCAGCGTGAACGGTTGCGACAGCACAGTGATGCTGGTGCTGACCATCCATTCGCCGCAGGAGACGAGCTTCAGCGTTGAGATTTGCGAGGGTGACGGCTACTATGGGAACGGCTTTGCGATCCCCGCGTCGGAGACCGTGGGTGAAGATACCTTGCTGCGCATCTTGAACCTGCAAACAATCGATGGATGTGACAGCATTGTGCGGTTGGAGGCCACCATCATCGACACTGCGCTGCGCATCGAAAACCTCACCCCCGACTTCTGTGAGGACATGATGGCTGAGCTGGTTGTAGAGACGAACATGACCGACTATGTATGGAGCACGGGTGAGCAGATGCCGAACATCACGGTGACGGCACCCGGCATGTATATGGTCACGGCCACGCAGGGAGAGTGCAGTGTCAGTGCGAGATACGTCATCGAACCTTGCATTTTCGAGCTATATCTGCCCAATGCCATCTCGCCCAGCCGCGCAGATGGTCTGAACGACTACTTCAGCATCTCGGAACATGCGCAAGGGATGATTAACTTATTCGAAATCAGTATCTTCAACCGCTGGGGTGAATTAGTATTCTATTCCAACAACAAAGGTTTCCAATGGAATGGCGAGGTGAAGGGCCAGATTTACCACCAGAATGTCTATAACTACATCATTGAATATACCGACAGTGCGGGACGCCCGTATAGGATGACGGGTACGATTACGGTGCTATAAACACGCCAAAGGCACGTCTCTACATTATTTGGAGGTGTAGAGACGCAAAATTTTGCGTCTCTACGATTCCCATGAAAGATTTTTTTCCAAGGTAACGACATCCTCCGGATAGGTGAGCTTCATATTGGAGACCTCGCCGGGGACGATAAAGATGGGGATTTCGGGACAATAACGGAGGAGCACGCCGCAATCGTCGGTGCTGGTGAAATCTTTATCCTGCAGTGCTTTACGATAGGCTTCGCGAATCACGTTGAGGTGGAAGGCCTGCGGGGTTTGGGCGCAGCGCAGTCGAGCGCGGGTAGGGATTCCCGCAATGTGTTGTCCATCGTCGGTCACTTCGAAAATGGTGTCCGTAGCGGGTATCGCCACGGCTACCGCCGGATGGGACTGTAACGCCGTAACGGTCTCGTTGATAATCCGTTGACTTACCGCTGGACGGGCTGCATCGTGGAAGATGAGGTTCGCTTCGGTAGTGCCTTCGTAGGCGTTGAGGGCCGCGAGGGTTGAGAGGTATCTTTCCGCACCGCCGGGCAGCAGCTTACGCACCTTCTGCCAGCCGTTACGGTCGATAATCTCCTGCATCTGCGGCAGATAGTCGGGATGCATCACCACCGCAATCTCATCGATGGCCTCGCATTTTTCGAATGCCCCGACGCTATATTCGATGACGGTTTTCCCCGCCAACGGCAGGAACTGCTTCGGCAGCGCAGATCCGAATCGCTGCCCGCTGCCACCGGCCAATACTACGGCTATGTTCTTAATGTTGTTCATCGTATCATTATCGTCATTCGTGTCCCAGGGCTCACTGCGTTCACCCTGGGTTGGCATACTTTGGGCCTTCAGCCCTCATGGGAAAGTCTCAAGTCTTAGGTCTCAAGTCTCAAGTCTATTCCTCCGTGGGCAGCGCCTTGAAGCCTTGGCCCATAATCTCCGAGCTGTCGATAATGTTCACGAAAGCGGTGGGGTCGATATTGCGGAGGTTGTTTTTCAGTTTGACGAGGTCGGCACGTTCGAGGGAGACGTAGATCATGGGGCGTTCGGTGCCGGCATAGAGGCCCTGACCGAGAAAGAGGGTACCACCGCGATGGAGGTCGTTGAGGATATAATTCCGCATGGCTTCCACGTTGTTGGTCACGATATAGACCGTCTTGTAGGTCTTCAAACCATCCACGATGAGGTCGATAACCTTGCCTTCAATGAAAATGAGGATGATGGAGTAAATGGGCAGGCGGATTTGCTTGAAGGCGATGAGGGTGGTGAAGGTGATGGCAGAATCGACAATCATCACGAGCTTTCCGAGGGAGATTTTGGTGTATTTGTGGATGATCATGGAGATGATGTCGCTACCGCCGGAGGTTGCTCCCGACTTGAAAATCAGCCCGATAGCGATGCCGTATATGATGCCGGCGACCACCGTGTTCAGGAAATAGTCGGGGATGAAGAACAGATCGCTATGCGGAATCTGCACCATAGTGGGCATGGTTGCCGCATCCACAATGCCTTCGTGGATGACGGGGTTGTAGCCCCAGAAAGTCTCCATCACCCAGGTGAATGCGAAAATCAGGATGGTGGAAAGGATGGTCTTGAACCCGAACTTGGGACCGAGAATCCAGGTGCCGATAAGGAGCAGCGGGATGTCCATGCAGATGGCGTAGTAACTGATTTTCCACGGCCACACGGTATTCAGCACGTTGGAAAGACCGTAGGTGCCGCCGGGGGCCAGCAGGTAGGGGTTGACAAACATCACGTCGCCGACTGCAAAAAGGAAGCTGCCGACGATAAGCATTAAGTATGCGATAATCTGCTCTTTAACATTGATTT
>Ga0310690_10004952_pt1 | contig 18447 bp, 13 predicted proteins | sample AusTroGonzalo_MG_2_FD_207661 | JGI IMG/M metagenome (GOLD analysis project Ga0310690, IMG submission 207661) | Bovine rumen microbial communities from tropical cattle in Woodstock, Queensland, Australia - Gonzalo_04 (v2) (version 2) | ecosystem: Host-associated > Mammals > Digestive system >...
TGTAGGCGAAACGGACGGTCTTGGGCTCCTTGACCTTGTCGGAGGAGACTTCGACGGTGTCGCCGACGATCTTGGCGTCCGCCCAGACGAAGTTGCCGTCGGCGCCCGCGATGGCGAACGCGCCGGGAGCCTGGCCGTCGGAGGTGGTCAGGCCCTTGCCGACGTTCTTGAAGTGGATGATGCACTTGTCGCCCTTGATGTCCATGTGATCGTAGACCGGACCGACGCCGAGTTCGCCGCCGAAATACTTCCACTCGACGAGCTTCGCGAGACGGTAGCCGAGGGTCTGCTTGTCGCGCGGATGGATGTCGGACTGGTCGCCGATGTCCATGAGCGGGACGCTGCTGACGTTTTCATAGATGTAGGACATCTCGTCCTGGATTTCGCGCGTGAGCGCCCAGCCGTCGACCCTGCTGCCCATCGGGGGCTTGCTCTTCCACTGGTCCTCGGGGAGACGGTTCATCGGGGTCCACTGCTCGAAACCGGCGAGCTGGCAGATCACCCACGGCTGCTTCGGATCGTTGAACTTCTCGCGCCAGCCTTCGATGAGCATCTTGTGGAGGTCGTAGTAGTCCTTGTTGCCGGTGTTGGATTCGCCCTGGTAGAAGAGCACGCCGCCGATGGTGTACCGAGTCCAGGGAGCGGTCATGGCGCCCCACATCGTGCCGGGGAACTTCTCGCTGGAGAACTGGCCGCCGCGTGCCTGACCGGTCGCCGGGTTCGCCGCGCCGGCAACAAGGGCGTCTTCGATCTGCTTGGCTTCATTGCGGTTGTGCTTCGCGAATTCGCTGTCCGGGATGAACGTCTCGATATTGACGCCGCCCCATGCGATCATGACGAGGCCGACCGGGATATCGAGGTCCTTCTGGAGCTGGCGGGCAAAGAAATAGCCTGCCGCGGAGAAGTTCGGGACAGTCTGCGGGCTGCATTCCATCCAGACGCCGGTATTTCTTCCCGCGCCGACGATTTCCTCGAACTCGTCGCCGGGAGCCTTCGTCTTCGGCACTTCGAACAGGCGGATGCGCGGATAGTTGGCCGCGGCAGCTTCCTGCTGGTGGTTCTTGATCTGGATCATGGTGTTGCCGGTGGAGACGGGCAGTTCCATGTTGGACTGGCCGGCGCAAATCCAGACTTCACCGATGAGGACGTTGTCAAACGTGATGGTGTCGCTGCCGTCGGTGACTTTCACCTTGTACGGGCCGCCGGCTTCGAGCGGTTCGACCTTGGCTTCCCATTCGCCCTTGGCGTCGGCCTTGGCGGTGGCGGGCTTGGCCTGCGCGCCTTCGATGGTGACCGTCACGGTCTTGCCGGGATCGGCCTTGCCGGAGATCTTGATCGGGGCACGGCGCTGGAGGCACATGTTGTTCTGGAAGATGTTGTGGCAGGAGAGCTGTTCCGCGTACGCGCTGGGGAGCACGAGGAGCGCAGAGACTGCCGCCGCGAGGAGGAGAATCATTTTTTTCATTTTAATTCTTTCCTGACTTTGGTTGGGTTCCGGTTATGTATGTTTTGGATTATGGGAACGGCTGCGAACTGCGTTTTGAGTTCGTTTTACCTCAAAACACGGTTTGTTTCTCTCAATATATACCAAATATCGGTAAAATACAAGAGGATTCTCCGTTTTTTTGAATTGTTTTTCGGATTCCGCCGTCCGGCATTCTTCCCGTCAAGCCGGAGCCGATGGCGTTTGCTCGCTCTTGCAGCTGTCTTTTGTTCTATAATGATTGCCGATGTAGAAAATGGCAAAGATCGAAACCAGATATTTTACCAGGAAGATGTACGTAGGGAATGTTTGTTTGAGGGGCAGCCAGAGCAATACCATCAGCAAAGCGACAAAACAGGGCGGTTTGTTTTCTTCTTCATAGCTCTTGAGCATCCCGGTCAGGCACAGCAGCGGAACAATCAAAAAAAGGAGATGATACGTACGCGAGTAAGTCCAAAACATCGTCCCGATCGCTGCAGGCAGCAGCTTCAGCATCGGATCTTTGACGGGAAAACGCCACCAGTAAAAAACAAGGATTGCTACTGCGACGATCATGTTGCATGCCATGAGCACCTTTTGCGGCATGATTTGATAACAAACGCAGAAAAAGCCGCAGGTCTGCGGTTCCACGGAAAAGACGAATTTGACGGAAAGCATGTTTCGAAGGAAATCCCACGGGATCTTATGAAGCCAAATCATCTCGGGCACGGAAACAAGGAAACAGATGATCCCCGCCAGAACCAGCGAGACGAAATGCCTTTCAAGCATAAGCAGCAGGACGAAAAGGAAACCGGTTTGCGGTTTCATGCAGAGCAGCGCCACACCGATGGCTTCGATCCAGACTTTCTTATTTTCCCACCCATAATACAGCAGAAGCATTCCGCACAAGGCAAACAGTCCGGTATTCCCGACCTTGATATCCGTTCTGACGTAGGAACACAGAAAAAACAAGGAAACCAGCATTGTCGCCAACAATCGTTCTATATGAAACTTCCGGGTTAAATACCGGACGCATATAATCATGCTGAGGACCAGGCAGCATATCTGCAAAAACTGAAAGACAACCAGAGCCGGTTTCGGATTCAAAGTGCTCAACAATGCGAAAAAGCTTTGCGTCCAGGGGAAATCAATATGATATGGGGAAAAATCCGGCGGAACGAGAGATTCCGGCAGATCGATCCTGGCATTCGCATCGTTGACAACAGTCGCGGGGTCCTGTCCATAGCGGACCATGACGCCCATCCGGTATCGTTGAACAAAGTCTATTGCTCTGTCACGAACTCCGCTCCAGCACAATGCCGCTATTCCCAGGGCAAACAACGTGAAGAGGATAAGTTTTGTCTTCCGTCCGGATTTCTCCCAAGAACTGATGCTGAGCAGACGATTGAAAAATGACATCATGACTGTCCTGTGAAAAAGTTTAAAGATAATTGTCAAAATGGTCCCTGCGCATGATCAACGAACACGAACAGCTCATTATGAACGCAGGATGACCACATTTTGTTTTACTATAGCATCTTTCAACAGCTTTTCAAGCTTGTTTCCCAAGATCGTTTCGAAAAAGGCGCTATAGCAAAACATGGTTTTTTCGACGCTTTTTTCAGAAACGATCAAGGTATCTTTCGCCGTGGTCTCCAGCGTCTGCGGGCTCGCATGAAAGCCCGTCGGAATTCTCAGAGTCCGTATCGGTCGTCAGGCAGCCCGCCGGATGAAGAGAACACTGCGGCAGCAAAACACCCCGGCTTCCAGTGAATGGAAACAGGGGTGGTCTTTTCTCTTCCGGAAGCGCAACTCCGCAGGGAGAATTGTCCCGCAGCGGAGGCTTCGTTTCCCCGTGTCCGGGCGGAGCCGGACACTACTACAGTGGAGACTACGTTTCCCCGTGTCCGGGCGGAGCCGGACACTACCGCAGTGGAGGCGCCGCCTCCCCTCAGTCGACCGGGACGTCCTCGAGGATCTGGCGCAGGAAGTCGCGGTTCTTGTCCGAGGGCGGGCAGAGCGGCAGACGGTATTCCTCGTCGATGATGCCGCGCAGTGCCAGGGCGGCCTTGACCGGGATCGGGTTGGTCTCCACGAACATCGCCTTGAAGAAACGGTACAGCTTGCGGTGCATCACGGAGGCAGTCCTGAAATCTCCGGCGTTGCAGAGGTCCACGAGCTGCTTCATCTCTTTCGGGATGACGTTCGACGCCACGCTGACCACGCCGACCGCGCCGACGGACATCATGGGCACGGTGAGGGCGTCGTCGCCGCTCAGGACCGGGATGTCGCAGAGGTCGAGGATCTCGGACACACGGTCGACGGAACCGCTGGCCTCTTTCACGCCCGCCACGTTGCAGTTCTTCGCGAGGCGCGCGATGGTCTCGGCGGAGACGGCCACGCCGGAGCGTCCGGGCACGTTGTAGATCACGATCGGGATGTCGCAGGAATCCGCGATGGTGGCGAAGTGGCGGTACAGCCCCTCCTGCGTGGGCTTGTTGTAGTACGGGGCGACCTGGAGCGAGAAGTCCGCGCCGTCGGCTTTCGCATGGCGGGTCAGGTGCAGCGCCTCGGCGGTCGAGTTCGCGCCGCTTCCGGCGAGCACCTTGCAGCGTCCGTTCACCAGCTGGACCACGGTCGCGATCACGCGTTCGTGCTCCTCGAAACTCAGCGTGGGCGATTCGCCTGTGGTGCCGACCGGGGAGATCCCGTCGACGCCGGCGGCGATCTGCATTTCGACCAGCCGGGTCAGTTTATCGTAATCGACCGCTCCGTCGTGGAACGGAGTGACAAGCGCCGTGTAAAGACCTTGAATTTTCATAATTTGGAATCCTTCTCCTTGGGATATGGGCTGTCGGCGGCCGTAACGGACGCCAGTTCAAATCTGTCTGCGGGGGCGGTCCCGCGGTAAACCTCGACCGCGGGTCCCGTGAGGATGATGCGCGCGGCGCTGCCGGGATCGCCGGGCAGATGCGTGCGGATGAGGTCGCCGGAACGGGTCCGGAACGTCAGGTCTGCTGGAGCGTTGAAGAATTTCGCCAGCACGCATGCGGACGACGCGATTCCGGTCCCGCACGCCAGCGTCTCGTCTTCGACGCCGCGTTCGTAGGTGCGGATCAAAACAGGTTCGGAGAAATCGTGTCCGAACTCAAGGAAATCGACATTGACGCCCGCGGGCGCGAACGTATCGTGATAGCGGAGTTCGCGGCCGGGACGGATGATGTCCGCCCGCTCAAGCCCGTCCATGCGGAGTACGGCGTGCGGGACGCCGACCGCGCCCTTGAACACGGTGAAGCCGCCGACGTGCTCGTATTTTTCAAAGTTTTCCGTCACGGGAAGTTCGATCCTGACCAAGTCGCGCGAAATGACCTCGGCGGCAAGCTCGCCGCCGCCCGTCGTAAACGTGATGGATGAATCGCGCGTCAGGCCGCGTTCGTGCGCGAAAAGCGCGGCGCAGCGGAGCCCGTTTCCGCAGAGTTCCGCCTTGGATCCGTCGCAGTTGAAGAACTCCATGACGACCTGGCCGCACCCGGGGATGCGCGACTTGGAGAGCAGGATCATCCCGTCGGCGCCGATCCCACGGCGGCGGTCGCAGATCTTCCGGATGCTGTCCGGGGTGAAAACATAGGCCGACTCGGAGCAGTCCACGACAACGAAATCGTTGCCTGCCCCGTTCATTTTCGAGAATTTCAGAAGATTCAACTCGGCCTCCAGGTGTTTTCCGTTCTGCGGGCACGGCTGCCGGACGGGAAACGCACGGGATGATTCCGCAGCGCGTCCGTCGGCGGCAGTTTGCCGGTCCACACTTTAAAAATACTCCAAAACGCTGATTTTACCAGTGTTTTTCCCGAAAAACTCCATATTTTCCCGGTGCGCGCCGCATTTCGCGGCGGATCGTCCGGTGTCCGGGCGCAGCCGGACACTGCCGCAAGGGGGCTTTGTCTCCCGGGCGCTCCGCGAATCACTCGGACCGGAGCACGTCGATCGGGTTCTGCTGAGCCGCCCGCCACGCCGGATAGGTGCCGAAGACCACGCCGACGAACGAGGAAATGAGCAGGGAGCCGAAGATGTTCGTCATGGAGGATACGGTCGGCATCTCCGCATACTTCGTGACGATGGCGGAAAGCCCGAGCCCGAGCCCGATCCCGAGGCAGCCGCCGAGCGTGGTCAGGATGACCGTCTCGATCAGGAACTGGAACAGGATGTCGAGCTTCTGCGCGCCGAGCGCGCGGCGCGTGCCGATCTCTTTCTTGCGTTCGGACACGCTCGCGAGCATGATGTTCATGATGCCGATGCCGCCGACGAGCAGGGAGATGCTGGCGATGGCGCCCATGACGATGGTGAAAATCTTCTGGGTGCGTTCGCGCTGCTTGAGCAGGTCGAGGGGGACGATCATGTCCCAGTCCTTGGTCTTCGCGTGGGCTTTCTCCAGGTAGTTCTGGAGGCGCTTGGACGTGTTGTCGATGTATTCGAGGTTGGCGACGTTCACCAGCATCACGTCGTAGTCGACCAGGATGGCTTTGTTCCGGTTGCGCCCCTGGCTTTCGCTCGCGTAGTTGCCGTAAATGGACAGGTCGGTGTTGGCGGGGATCAGGATCATGTCGTTCGGGCTGCCGACTTCCGGCAGGCTGGTGCCGTTGTCGTTGGCGATCACTCCCACGATTCGGTAGGACGCGTAGGGCGTGCGGATGTTCGACCCGACCACGTCGGTCGCGCCCAGGGGGAAGAGCTTGTGCTTCACGTCCTGCCCGATCACGCAGATGGTCGAGGGTGAACGGAAATCGACCTCGCTGAACCAGCGTCCGGCGACAAGGTGGCTGGACGTGTCTTTCATGAACCCGAGGGAAACGCCGCAGAGTTTCAGGTCAAGCCGCATCTGGCCTTTCGTGATCGGCTGGCGCGTGTTCCGGATGGTAGTGATGTGGTGGACGTTCTCCATCGTCTTGATGAACTGGTAGTCGCGGACGTCGAGGCCGTAATCCTCCACGGAGCTGGTGGCTGCGCCGCGCCCGGAGGACGATCCCGCGGACGAATCGAAGTGCGGTTTCTTGGTATAGATGATGATCTTGTCGATGCCCATGGATTCGATCTGGGACAGCGCGGAGCGTTCCGCCCCTTTCGAGATCGCCATCATGGAGATCACGCTCCCGACGCCGAAGATCACGCCGAGCGAGGTCAGCAGCGAACGCGTCTTGTGCAGCCGCAAGTTCAGGAACGACAGCGACACGATATCGGTGAACCGCATCATGATGGCGCGCCCTCCCCCGCCGCCGTGGTCGTGAGGGACGCCTTGGCGTCGGCAGCCATGCGGTCCTGCGGGAGTTCGCCGAATCCGGAAAGCGGCCCCGTGAGCTCGTCCACGGAATCGGTCGGCTTGGTCTGCACGATGCGCCCGTCGCGGAGCCGGATGACCTTGTCGTAATGCGGCTCGAACATCGGGTTGTGCGTGACCATGATGATCGTGACGTTCTGTTCCTGGTTGATCTTGTGGAAAAGCGCCATGATCTCGTTTCCGGTCTTCTCGTCGAGGTTGCCGGTCGGCTCGTCGGCAAGCAGGAACGCCGGATCGTTGCAGAGCGACCGCGCCACAGCCACGCGCTGGCATTCGCCGCCGGAGAGCTGCGTGGGACGGTGCCCGAGGCGGTGCCCCAGGCCGACGACCTTGGCGAGCTCCAGGGCGCGCGCCCGGCGGATGCGCGGAGACACGCGTTTGTAGATCATCGGCACTTCGATGTTCTGCTCGATGGTCAGGTACGGGAACAGGTTGAAACTCTGGAAGATGAACCCGATGCGGATGTTGCGGACCGTGGCCTGCGCGCTGTCCGACAGCGTCGCCACGTTCACTTTCTCCAGGAAATAATCCCCGGACGTCGGCACGTCGAGCATCCCGAGGATGTTCAGCATGGTCGATTTGCCGCTGCCGGACGTGCCCACGATGCCCACGAACTGACCGCGCCGGATCGAGAACGAGATCCCTTTCAGCACGTGCACTGCCAGGCCGCCGGGATTGTACGTCTTGCGGATGTCCCGCAGCTGTACCACCACATCGCTGTTCATCGCAGGCTCCGCGGACTTCACTGGTCGGATTGCTTCTTCTGGTACGGGCGGTACAGGTACACCACGTCTCCGTCCGCCAGCCCCTCCGTGATGCAGACCGCCGTGTCGTTGGAGTCCCCGACCGTGACCGGGACTTCCTCGGGATTGCCGTTCTTATTCACGAAAACGAAGAACCCCTTGTCGTTCTCGAACACGGCTTCCATCGGCACGGAGATCACGTCGTGCAGGATGCTGGAAACGATTTCCACGATTACGGACATGCCGTTCACCAGCTGCGGGTCCTGAACTTCAAGCGAAATGCGCGAGGGATAGATCTTCGGCGACGTCTCGTCCCAGTACATCTGGTTGACCGGGAGCGTGGCGATCTCGGAGATCTGCCCCTTGATCTTGAGCGTGGTGATGGCTTCCGGCGTGATGATCGCTTGGTTGCCGACCGAGACTTTCGAGCGGAACGCCTCCGGCAGGTCGAAGTTCACCATCAGGTTCGTCATTTCCGGGATCGTGAGGAGGATTTCGCCTTTGCGGACCTCGAGGCCCGGCTTGATGTCCTCTCCGCCCCAGCGCCGGTCCGGGTCGCCGTAGATCACGATGCCGTCCGTCGGCGCCGTGAGCTTCATCATGGGCAGGTAGGATTCGTAGCGTTCGAGCGTGGCGGCCTGGCGGCGCGAGTTCGCGCGCAGGTTGTCGACGCGCTTCTTCGCCTGGATGAGGGAAGACGAGGTGGAAATGCGCGCCTTTTCGAGGCTGAGGCGTGCCTGTTCCACGGAGTTGTTCAGGCTCATGAGCTTGATCGGGTCGTCGTAGTGCTTGAAGCTCTTTCCCTCGATTTCAGCCTGGTTCAGGGAATTCTCGCTGGATTCGATCTTGCTCTGCAGGTTTTTCAGGTCGTTTTCGTTCGCTTTCCGCGCCGCGTCGTCCGTCACGCCGGAATGCGCGATGTCATACTTCTTGTCCGAGTAGTTCTTCTTTGCGGTAGCAAGCGCGGATTCCGCATTCGCGATCGCCAGGTCGTTGCTGTCGCGCTTCTGCGAACGCGTGAGGCGCAGATACTTCCGCAGGTCGGATTCGGTCTGGCGCACGCGGTCCTCGGCTTCGCGGAGCGTGACCTCGTTGGTGCGCTCCTGGATCTTCTCGTTCTCGATGGCGATCACGAGTTCCTCCTCGGTATTGGAGAGGGTCGTGCGCATTTCCTCGATGCGTTCGATCAGGTCGCTGTCCTCGAACTCAATCAGGACGTCGCCCTCTTTCACGGGCGTGTTTTCATCCACCACGGTCAGGATCTGCGTCGCGAAGTTCGCTTCAAGGCCGAGCTTGTGCTTTTTGTTCGCCACGATCGTGCCGTTCAGCCGCAGGCCGAGCGTCATGTCGCCCTTTGCCACGCGGTAAGTGCGGTCGGGATCGCGCGACACGCCTCCGCCCTTGTTCGCAGAAACGGTCTTCTGCTTGTAGACGCGGACGCCGTAATAGAGCCCGCCAGCCAGCAGCAACGCCGGCAGGAGGACAAAGATGAACAGTTTCGCGGGCTTCTTCATGGCTTATTCTCCCTGCTGGGCCGCGGCGGGAACCGCGGCAGGTGAGGAAACGTCAGATTCGGAAGCGGAATCGCCGGATTCGCCGGCGGCGTTGTCTTCGGGAGCCCGGGCGTCCTTGCCGTCCGCCTCTTCCTCGTCATCATCGCCGCCGAAGAGCGTCTTGAAGGACACGAGCGGATTCTCGATGAATTCGTCGTTCACTCTCTCGATGGTCGTTTCGAGGTTCGGGAGTTCCTTGGAGTTGCGCATGACTTCGCCGAAATCGTTGGTCGTGCGGATCATCTCTTCCGGATCGAAGAGCACGCCGTCCGCCATGTCGTTCGGGTTCAGGATGCGGACGCGGAGGAAGAAGAGCAGCTGCAGTATCTCCTTGTCAGTGTATTTCGAGGTGAAGAGCTCGCCGAGGTACGGGATGTCGCTCAGGAACGGGATGCGTTCCTGCTGGACGGAATTGCGGTTGGTGTAGAGGCCGCCCATGATGACGATCTGGCCGTCGGCGAGGCGGAGATAGGAGGAAATGCTGCGGATGGAGATCACGGGCACCTGATAATATCCGCTGCCGTTCGAGATGGTCTGGTAGCTCTGGATGTTGGAGACTTCCGGCTCCACGCGGAGCGTCACGTTGTCTTTGTTGACCATGAGGGGCTCCACGGTCAGCGTCACGCCGACGCGTTTGAACGTGGTGCTGGTGCTGATGCTGCCGTTCGTGATGGTCTGGGACTGGATCGGCACATCCTGGCCGTTGGAAATCTGGGCTTCCTCGTTGCGTCCGACCACGATAACGGGCGAGGAGAGGACCTTGGCGTCCAGCGCCGTCAGGAGCCACTGGAGCGCGATGTTGAAATTGTTGTGCCCGGCGGCGAACGTCCAGTTGGTCACGGATCCGTCCGAACTGCTGCCGCCCTGCGGCGAGGTCTGGATGCCGCCGTAGCTCATCACGTCGCCGTCGTACCGCTGGTCCATGCCGTCGATCATGGAGATCGTGGTCGGACTGTTGAACATGAACGACAGGTTGCGCTGGGTGTTGTCGGAGATCAGGACTTCCACAATCTTCGCCTCGATCAGCACCTGCGGCGTCGCCACGTCGATCAGCGGGAGCGTCTTCGCGATCGCTTCAACGTTTTCGGCAGCGTCGCGGATCGTCAGCAGGTTCTCCTCCACGGCGTATTCCACATAGCCCGTATCCGAGATCATCGCGTCCACGCTGTTCCGCAGCTTCGACGCCGTCACGTAACGGCAGCGGTAGATCAGGATGCTCGTATCGTTCGTCGAGGGAATGATCTTCAGGTACGGAGGCTCCTCCTCCACCTGGCGGGATTGCTTTTTGATCGGCTGGAACATCTCCCGCAACTGCTGCGCCACAGACACGACATTGCGCTTGCCCTCCTCAATGGATTCCGGGGTCTTCTCCACGACTTCGGTCGAGTCGATTCCGGAAATCGTCTGGTCGGCGGAAAGCGACGCTCCGGAAAGCGACGCCAGGACGAAAATCAGGGGAAAGGAGAGGCGGGCGATGGGCTTCATGGGTGGGGGTTTCCTTATCGGAAAAGTTCTGAGTGGTTCGCGGGCGATAGACTATAATATACATCGTCTTCACGAAAATGAAAGCCCTGTCTTAAAAAAAAGTTAAAAATAAAATTATTCAGCTTCAAAACAATATCAAAATCCTCCCCGCGTTTTCATCACAATCAATTCCATGATAATGTATATCTTCTTTTTCTCTGTTCTTCCCGCCTGCCATTGGCGAGTACAAATTTGTCCGGCAGATGAAAGACTGCCGTACAAGACCGGACATGATCGTCCGCACGGAGCAAAAACCGCCTGTTCCCCTGCCCCGTGGAAAGAAAAACGAGATCAAAAAACAAAAAAACGCCAACAGGCGCTTCAATGATAGAATCGAGGACTAACATCCCCTGTACGGCACGACCTTGTTCTCGAATCCCACGTGCAGGCACATAAAAAAAACTCAGTTCTGAATCGGAGCCATCCTGTTTACAGAACTGAGTTTTGACCGTAGTCACTGTGTCTCTGAGTCATAGTCGCCATCCTAAGACTGTTCGGCTCACGTGCGCAAACGCTTTCGGGATGTCTTTCATCACCCGGATGCACTGATGTTTCACCCGCTTCGTCCCCGTTTTGACGAGGTTCGACACCGTGCAGTAGAAATCGGTTGCCGCTTCAATGAGCCGGTAGGCGCCCGCACGCAGGCTGGCGCCGACCGAATGAATAAAACCAAAGGAATATTCCGGCATCGGCAGGGAGAAAGCGAGCGTCCCCGCTTCCAGCCTGACCGGGAAACCGAAACAGGTTCCGAGGGAATGCTGGGAGCCCGGAAGTCCGCACATGAAGCCGCCTTCCCGCTGCGGGATGATACCGCAGAAAGAAAACGCGTACTCGCGTGCGCAATCAGTAAGATTGAATTTGAATTCCGGGCTCACAGGATTGTCCTTTGCCTTTGGACTGAATTACTTCTGCTCGTTCTTCTGGAGAACGCCAGCTTCGACCATCTTGTCGATGAGCTGCTGCATGGAGTTCATGGCGCCGAGGAAGCCCTGCGGAGGCATGATAACGCGGATGTTCGCGACCGGGGTCGGGGCTTCGCCTTCGCCAGCGGGCTGAAGGGTGACGAAGTCAAAACGGACCATGTTGCCGGCGAAGTGGATCTGACCGATGCCGTCTGCGAAGATTTCTTTTTTGTCTGCCATTTTTAAGTTTCCTTATATAGGTTTGTTTTGTTTGGTTTTTGTGTCGTTGGGGACGAAAAGCAAGAACGTGACACCCAATTCCGATTCCGATCGTATAGGCCGAACCGGCGGGTTGAATCCCGGTATGCTCCAAAAACTAATATTATTATACCCCGCAATCGTAAAAAATGCAAGCCCATTTTTTGCAATTTTTTGAAAAATAGTTGTTACCCATTCATTATGAACAAGAAAAAATTCAAAAAAAGTTCGTGTTTTTCTGCGTTTTGCGCCTCATTCGACCTTGTTTCGGGCGAAAAACACCGGATTCCGCGCCCGGAACAGCTTTTTTTTCGTTGCAAAAACATGGTTTTCGTTTCCTTTCAATTCTGAGCTCAAGCAAGCTCAAAACAAGCTCAAATCGGCACCCCCGAATGCCATTCATGTTCACGCAAGCTCAAAATGAACCCAGGGCAGCTTCTCCATCTTCCGGGGCGGCGCGAATCCGGCGGAGACCGGAAAAAGGAACGGCCGGGAAACGGATCTTATTCAAACCGCCCGGCCGGACGAGCTCAAATTGAGCTCATTTCTCGAATGCCTGGATCATGTCGAGCATGATGTTCACGGATTCGTCGAGGTACGGATCGGTGTCGTCGTCCTTCTTGTTCTTCTTGGAGGAAGACGAGCTCATGCGCTCGGTCTTGTAGATCTTGTCCTGTTCTTTCTGAATTGCCTTTTCGCGTTCGTACTCGGCCCAGCGTTTGTCGAAGTCAAGCGGGACGTCCTTGTCTTTCCGCAGCTCTTCGTAAAGCGCGATGTCGGAGATCAGGCGCTTGAACAGGGGATCGGCAGCCACGCGGGCTTCCGACTTCTCCTTGAGTTCGGAGATCAGGCCGGGCGTCACGGCATATTTGCCGTCGTAGAGGGTATAGCGCACGGGCCGGATCGTGTCGTACGGGAGCGCATGGCGGAGTGCACGTTCGCCGGTATCCTCGGTCTCGGAGAATCCGGGCAGGGAAATGTCGGCGTCGACCCCCTTGATCTGCGTGGATTCGCCGTTGATGCGGTAGAATTTCGCATTGGTGAGCTTGAGCTGGCCCGCGTTGAACTTCTCGGACGCCAGGTACAGCATGTAGTTGTCGAGGTCGGTCACGACCTGGACGGTCCCCTTGCCGTGCGTATGCGGATCGCCGACCACGACGGCGCGGTGATAGTCTTTCAGCGCCGCGGTGAAGATCTCCGTGGAGGAGGCGCTGTAGCGGTTCACCAGCACCAGCATCGGGCCGCCGTATGCCACCTGCCCGCGGTCGTTGTCCCGCAGGATGGACGTGGACGCCTTGTCTTTCACCTGGACGACCGGCCCCTCGGGGATGAAGAAGCCCGAAAGGTCGATGGCTTCGGTCAGGCTGCCGCCGCCGTTGGAGCGGAGGTCGACGATCAGGCCGTCGATCTTCTGGTCGCTGAAGTCGTTCAGGATTTTGAGCATGTCGTGGCCGGAGCTGTTGTAATCCTCGTCGCCGCGGCGGACTGCGGCGAAATCGATATAGAACGACGGCAGCTCGATGACGCCGATCTTCCTGGTCTGGCCGTCGGCGGTTTTCGCCTCGACGATATGCCCCTGCGCCCGGGATTCGTTCATGGGCACCTTGCCGCGGACGATCGTGATCTTCTCCGGGGCGGCCTGGGCGCCTTTACGCGCGGGAAGAATAGTCAATGTAACGCGCGACCCCTCCTTGCCGCGGAGAAGCGTCACCACTTTCGACAGCGGCATATCCATCACGTCGACGGTCTCGCCGCCCTCCTGCGCCACGCCGATGATGCGGTCGTTTTCGCGGAGCGTGCCTTCCTTGTCGGCCGGGCCGTTCTGGACGACCTCGACGACCTTGGTGTAGCCGTCCTCGGAGGACAGCACGGCGCCGATGCCGGAGAGGTTGAGGGAGATGTGAATGTCGAAATCCTCGCCCGTGGCGGGGGACATGTAGGTGGAATGCGGGTCGCAGACGTTCGCGAACGAGGTCAGGTACCCCTCCAGGACGTCGATCGGGTCCATCCCGGCGACCGTGGTGCAGAGCTGGTCGATGCGCTTCTGGACGCGCTGTTCGGGCGTGAGCAGGGAGACCACGGGTGCGGCGGGCGTTTCCTCATCCTCTTCTTTTTCAGTTTCGTCGGATGCGTCGCCGTCTTTCTCCTCGTTTTTCTTCTCCTCGGCGGCCTCTTTCGCCTCCTCTTCGGCGGCTTTGTCGCTCATGCGTGCCACGATCAGCTCGTTCTTGATACGTTTCGCCCAGATGTCATGCTGCTCTTTGACGTCTTTCGGCCAGGGGGCGTCCTCCCGGTCAATGTGGTAAGTCTCGTCCGGGTCGTATTTCACCGGGCGGGAAAGGAAATCGCGTGCGAAATCCCGGTATTCGGCAAGGCGGATCGAACGGAGATTGAAGACGTCGAACGCAAACTGCACGTTGCCGGAGGCGGCTTTGCGCGCCAGGTCGTCTTTCGATTTCGCGAAGGTGTCGATATCCTCCTGCAGGAAGAAGATGTGCGTCGGGTCCAGGATGCGCAGGTATTCGTCGAAGACCTCGCCGGAATAGGCGGCGTCCATCTGGCGTCTCGTATAATGCTCCTTCGCCAGCAGCTGCACGACCAGGGAGGCGATCAATCCCATTTTCCGGTCGGGCGACTTCAGGGAGACCGAAGTCGTGGAAGACGCCGGAGCGCCATCGTCCTGGGCGGACAGCACCGGGACGTGCGGGATGAACATGGCAACCGCGGCCATTACGGACAGGACGAACCGGACAAAGTTTTTGCGCGGAAATATTTTCATGGCAAGTCAGACTCCTGCTGAAAGACAAAGATGCAGCTTGAAGCAAATACAAAGGTATCCATATAAGATAGCGCATTTTTCGGAAATTCCAACAACGTTTTGGACTTTTTCCCTTTTTTTCTCCTTTTTCGGCGTTTTCGCTTGTCAAAAACGCTTTCGTGTAGTATATTATTTTTTTGTTTAGCATCTTTTTATAATACTACTGGAGACTTTTACAATGTCCGAAGACGATACCTTTCAGGTTGCCTGCCCCCGTTGCGGCGACACGTTCAATGTCCCCATCCTTCTCCTCGAGAAAAAGGCACAGTGCCCCGGCTGCGGCGCGAAATTCGCCATGGAACCCCCGCCCGGTCCCGTCGGCCGCGAACTGAAAGCCCGCGCGATGCGGGCGAAGGAAGAAGCGGCAGCCTCCGAAACAGGGTCCGTCCACATCCCGCTCAAAGGCGCAAAAGCTCCGGCAAAACCGTCCACGAACACCGTGAAGCTTGCCCGGTTCAAGGCAGGCGCCGAGGAAAATAGCGAAAAACTCGCCGCTGTCCAGAATCAGCAGGCGGGGTCCGGTCTCCACGTGAACCAGGAAGCCATTCAGAAAGAGCTCGCGCAGAACGCTTCCTCCGGACATCGCCGCAGCATCTCTTCCGGCGTGAAAGCCGCCCCCGCCCCCGCAAAGAAATGGTGGGAATTCTGGAAGTGACCGGAGCCCGGACCGGACCGCGCGGACATGATTTCCGGACGGCGGCCCGGCGCACGAACAAGTTTTTCATCATCAGATTCAAATACGAACAAACACAGGAGAACCCGCACATGTCCGAAGAACTTCAGGGACTTTTGAACAAGATCCAGGCCGAAGGTCTGGAAAAGGCCGAATCCGAACGCGCACGGCTCGTCGCCGAAGCGAAGGAACAGGCTGAAACGATCATCGCCGAGGCGAAAGCCAATGCCGAAAAAATCCGCAAGGACGCCGAAGCCGACGCCGAAGCATCCCGGAAAAAGGCCGACGCAGCCGTCAAGCAGGCCGCCCGCGACGTCATCATCTCCCTGAAAGACGACCTCCAGGAAAAGCTCCGCGCAGTCGTCCGCGAAGCCGCCGCCCAGGCCATGACGCCCGAGGCGATGGCGGGTCTCATCGCGGAAATCGCCGGCAAGTTCGCGCAGAGCGCCGCTTCCGGCGCCGAGGTCATCCTCCCCGCCCGAGAACGCGAAGAAGCCGCGCAGAAGCTCATCGGCTGCCTCCCGGATGTCCTGAAGAAGAACGCCTCCGTCCAGCTCGGACGCGGTTTCGCCGCGGGCTTCAAGATCGGGTTCAACAACTCCGAAGTCTTCCTCGATTTCAGCGACGAAGCCCTCGCGGACGTCATCTGCGAATTCGTCGGCCCGAAACTCGCCGCCGTCATCAAGTCCTGACCGCCCGGCAAACAGCCACCCGGCTCAAAATAAGGATCCATCGCGATGAATCTTTATGTCTCCCTCGTTTCCTCCCTGCCGCTCCTCAAAATGACCGAGGCACCGCTCGTGAGCTACGGGAAATTCATGTCGGACTGTTCGGGCATGATCGACGCGAAACACTTCGGGCTCCTCCGGCGGTTCTCGCTCGTCCCGGGCGCGCTCCCGGGGCAGAAGCCGCAGGACGCCCCGTCGGACGATCCGAACGCGCTTGAGGAATTCATCGGGGAATTCCCGAAAGGCTCCCTGGCGCAGGAATACCTCCGCTTTGAAACCGCGCTCCGCCACAGCGCCATGAAGATCCGCGCAGCGAAGCTCGGGTCCTCGTTCGCGCTTCCGAAGCCCGGCCATATCTTCTTTGACCCGGAAGCCGACCGCGCGGTCCGCGCAGCTTTCGCCGCCCCGAATCCGGTCGAACGCGAACGCATCCTCGACACGGCCCGCTGGTCCAAGCTCGACGAGCTCGAGGTGAAGAACCGGACCAGATTCAATTTCGACACCGTCTGCGCCTACAGCATCCGCATCCAGATCGCGGAGAAATGGGCAGCCAGGACCGCCGGAAACTCCGCCGAGGGACTCGACCGCACCGTCTCGTCCGTCCGCGCCAGCGACCCCGGCATCCAGAACTGAATTATCACACACATAAACATAACAACCATACGAACGCAGGAGCGTGAACTCACATGCCTGAAACTCAGAAAGGACGCATCAAAGGCGTAAACGGAAACCTGGTCACGGTGGAATTCGACACCGCGGTCATGCAGAATGAAGTCGCCTACGCCATCATCGGCGACAAACGCCTCAAAGGCGAGGTCATCCGCGTGCGCGGCAACCGCGCCGACCTCCAGATTTACGAAAGCACCGCCGGACTCAAGATCGACGACCCGGTCGAATTCTCCGGCGAAATGCTGAGCGTCGCCCTCGGCCCCGGCCTCCTCACAAAGGTCTACGACGGCCTCCAGAACCCGCTGAATCTCCTCGCCGAAAAGGCAGGGTTCTTCCTTCAGCGCGGTCTCTACCTTGACGCCCTCGACATGGAATCCGTCTGGGACTTCACCCCGATCGCCAAGCCCGGCAGCAAGCTCGTTGCGGGCGACTACCTCGGAAGCGTCCCCGAAGGCATCTTCACCCACTACATCATGCTGCCGTTCCGCTTCTCCGGCACCTGGGAAGTCGTCTCGGTCGCGCCCGCCGGTCCCCGCAAGATCACCGATCCGGTCGCAAAAGTCCGCGGCGAAGACGGCGAGGAACGCGACGTGACCATGGTCCAGTACTGGCCCGTCAAGCTCCCCATCTCCTGCTACAAGGAAAAGCTCCTCCCCACCAAGACGCTCATCACCCAGCAGCGCACCATCGACACGTTCTTCCCCGTCGCGACCGGCGGCACGTTCTGCACCCCGGGACCGTTCGGCGCTGGCAAGACCGTGCTCCAGCACTCCATCAGCCGTTACGCCGAGACCGACGTGGTCGTGATCGCGGCATGCGGCGAACGCGCCGGCGAAGTTGTGGAAATCCTCCGCGAATATCCCACGCTGGAAGACCCGCGCACAGGCAAGACGCTCATGGACCGCTCGGTCATCATCTGCAACACCAGCTCCATGCCGGTGGCGGCGCGTGAAGCGTCCGTCTACACCGCCGTGACCATCGCGGAATACTACCGCCAGCAGGGATTGAATGTGCTGCTCCTCGCCGACTCCACGTCCCGCTGGGCGCAGGCACTCCGCGAAATGTCCGGCAGACTTGAGGAAATCCCCGGCGAAGAAGCCTTCCCGGCGTACCTCGAATCCCTGATCGCCGGTTTCTACGAACGTGCCGGCCTCGTGCTACTGAACGACGGCAAGCGCACCGGCTCCGTCACCATCGGCGGTTCCGTGAGTCCCGCCGGCGGCAACTTCGAAGAGCCCGTGACCCAGGCCACGCTGAAAGTCGTCGGCGCGTTCCTCGGACTCTCCCGCGAACGTTCCGACGCCCGCCGCTTCCCGTCCATCCACCCGCTCGACAGCTGGAGCCACTACCACAGCATCGTGCCCGCCGAGGACCTCGCGTTCGCACGCGCCACGCTCCGCCGCGGACAGGAAGTCAACCAGATGATGAAAGTCGTCGGCGAAGAAGGCACCAACACGGACGACTTCGTGACCTACCTGAAGAGCGAATTCCTCGACTTCGTCTATCTCCAGCAGAACACGTTCGACGCCGTCGACGCCGCCAGCGACGACAAGCGCCAGCAGTACTGCTTCGCCAAGGTCATCGGCGTCCTGAAGGCCGAATTCAAGTTCGACGACAAGGACCAGGCCCGCCGCTTCTTCCAGGAACTCCAGCTCACGTTCATCGACTGGAACTACATCGCGTTCGGTTCCGACAAGTTCAAGCATCAGGAAGAGGTCATCGACGCCAAAATCAAGGAGAGAATCGCAAATGCGTAAAGTTTACCATAAAATCATCCAGATCGCC
>Ga0310690_10004953_pt1 | contig 18442 bp, 1 predicted proteins | sample AusTroGonzalo_MG_2_FD_207661 | JGI IMG/M metagenome (GOLD analysis project Ga0310690, IMG submission 207661) | Bovine rumen microbial communities from tropical cattle in Woodstock, Queensland, Australia - Gonzalo_04 (v2) (version 2) | ecosystem: Host-associated > Mammals > Digestive system >...
TGTTACCAATGAAGGTCGGAGTGTAGATGTAGGTACCAGCAACAGTCGGGATATCGTAGGAGTTACCACCGAGACCGCCGTTCACGTCAATCGTGTTACCGTTCTCGTCAGTGACAACCCACTGGATATGACCACCGGTGATACTGCTGAAGTCAACAGCACCGCCCTCGATGTTAGCCATCAAGTAAACCATCTCACCGAGACAAGCATCCGTACCGTTGTTGCTATAGACATGGACGTCGGTCCAAGTCGGGTCGCCAACAACATTCACAGTGTACTCGTTGGAGATTTGCGGCAGACAGTTGTAACCAGCAGCGTCGACAGAGACTTGGTAGGTGTAGTTACCAACCGTGTTGAGCGTCTCAGTCACCTGATTCATAGCATTGTTAGAAGTATTGTGGTGGATGTTAACACCATTGGAAGTCCAATCGAAGACCAGGTTGCCATAGATGTCGCTGTTCGTGACACCATTGACATTCGTGTTGTAGTTGGTCACAACACCGGTCAGCGTGATGGAGCCGCCTTCGCAGATGGCGAGGCCATCCTCAGAATTCAGCGTCACAACAGGTTGCTCAGCAACTTGAATCGTAGCAACATTGCTCCAAGAAGAAGAGCAGCCGAGGTTGTTGTTTTGAGAAACCATCACTTGATAGGTATGGATACCAGCAGTGTTGAGGGTCTGGTTGAGGATGTTCGTCACACCAGCAATCGGAGCGCCATCAACAATCCACACGTAGTTGAAGTTGCCAGGAATATTGGCATTCGCATTGACAGTAGCCGTGAGGGTCGTCACACCACCAACGCACATGGTCATGTTGGTAGCAGTGAGAGTGACCGTCGGGTTAGCCACAACCTGAACCGGAGTAGCAATAGCAGCCGTGGCGGAGCAGGAACCGCTGGCGTTAGCGGCAGAGACAACGACTGAAGCGTTGATAGTGCCGGTAGTAGCCATCGTCGTGGTGACAGTAGCAGCGTTCACAGCCTGTTGCTGACCGTTGATCGTCCACACATAGTTGTAGGTACCAACCGGAGAGACATGAGCAGTGAAGGTGACATTACCATCTTGGCAGATGTAGCTGTTATCAGCAGTCACGGTAACCGTCGGGACAGCGAGGACGTTAACCTCGTGAGCGGCGGAAGTGGCAGTGCAGCCAGTATTGTCGTTGCGAGAAATCGTAACCGTGAAGTAGTACGGAGTAGCGAGGTCGTTAGCAGCAAGCGTGGGCACGAAGGTCGGGACGGCCGTTGTGTCACTACCCGTAGCAGCACCAGTCCAGTTCCAAGTGTAGATGTAAGCTGAACCATCAACACCACCGTTGACGAAGGCATTCAAGGTCAGGTTACCACCCTCACAAACCGTGTTAGCACCTTGGATAGCAACCGTAGGAGCAACAACAACGTTTGCAGGAACAGAGTTGGAAACCACAGAGCATCCAGAGATGCTGCTGGTAACAACAACATAGTAGTCGTAAGAATTACCTAACAACAGGTCAGAGGTGGAATAGGTAGGAGCGTTGGCGCCTGCAATAGCGACAGCGTCGTCACCATTCACGATCCTGTACCATTGATAGCCTAACACGTCGCCAGGAATAATCTGACCAGCGTTGACCGTAGCATTCAGGGTAAGAGTACCGCCCTCGCAGACATTACCGAAACCAGTGATGTCAACAGTGTAGGTCGGATGGACCGTCACAAGCGTGTTGATAGCGGCAGAAGCGACGTTGGAACAACCAACACCCATTTGCGTGACTTCAACCATGTAGGTGTCGTTCACGTTGGAAGCCATGTTGAGGAGGCTCAAGGTTTGGTTGGTCTCACCAACGAGGAGGTTATTGTTCTTGTACCATTGATAGGTAGCCTCACCATAACCGCCAGAGACATTAGCCGTGAGCATAGAAGCACCACCGTCACAGACAGTCGTCGGATAACCATTAGCAACCGCGATGGTCACAACAGGATCGGCAACAACGCTGTAGCTGATCGGGAGAGAAGTGCTCTCACAACCATAGTTGGAGGTAACAGTCACCCAGTAGGAGTAGTTACCAGCAGGATCGTTGGCAGAAGTCGTGTAGGTAGGAGCATCACCGATCAGAGCCTCGGTAGAATGCGGGGCATTCGGATCAGAGCTGATAGAGTAATTTCTATGCCATGCGAAGTGGTAGCCATTCAAGCCATTCACATTAGCGACACCACCGTCAACAACTGCGGTGAGCGTAGCAGTACCACCGACGCAAGAGATGTTGTTGCTGATGATAGCTTCAACCTGAGGATCGGCGACGAAGGTGATAGCGAGAGGAGCAGAGGTCACATCGCAACCAGCGTTGGCAGAGACAACAACCTTATAGTTGTAAGCAGTCTCACGAGCAGCATCGGCAGCGGTGTAAGTAGCACCAGTAGCACCATCGATCATGACATTATCCTTATACCATTGATAAGTGTAGTTGTTGTTAGCAGGAGTGACGTTCGCATAGATGGTAGTAGAACCACCAGCACAGAGCGTGGTATTGCCATCGACGGAGAGCTCAACAACCGGAGTCGGGATGACTGTAACAACCGTGTTGGCAGAAGCCTCGGAAGTACAACCAGACATCGGGAGTTCAGCAACAACCGTGTAGACATAACTTTGCTGATCGCCATCAACCGTAACAGGAGAATCATAGAGGACTGAACCAGTACCGATCACGTTATTGTTCTTGCTCCAAGTGTAGGTAGCATTTGCAATAGCGTTGGTAACAGTCAGAGTGACCTGACCACCGTCACAGACAACAGCGTGATCAACCGTCACAACCGGAGTGGCCGGGACAGCGTTCACAGTAATGTTGAGAGTATCAGCAGCCGTGCAACCATTGGTAGCCTGAGAGACAGTCACCATGAAGGTGTAAGTACCGGCAGTAGCAGGAGTGAAGGTATAAGCACTACCCTCGAAGCCGTTAGACCAGTTGTAGTTCATCTCAATATTGTTCGGACCAGTAGCCTGTGCAGAAATCACAGTGGTACCGCCAACGCAGATCGTGCTCTCAGTAGCAGTGAGCTGTACTTGAGGAGTCTCACCAACCGTCACGACAACAGCGTCAGACTCGGTAGAGCAACCATCGAAGGAAGCAACAACCTTGTAAGAACCAGCCTCGGTGACAGTGATATGATCAGCATTAGTATTAGCAGCCACATTATTCTTATACCAAACGTATGTAGCAGGCATGTTCGGAACGACATTCGCATACAGCGTGGTAGCACCACCGTCGCAAATATTAAGTTCACCAGAAACGGTCACAGATTCAGGAGCATCAATACCTACGTAGAAAGCAGTGACGAGATTGTTATTGTGGAATGCAAACGGTAATGAGACATCAGAAATACAACCCTCTTCGCTCACAACGCGAGCAGCGATAGTGTGAAGACCTGACTCAGCATTGAAAATAATTTGAGGCATATTTTCACCAGCAACTTCCTCACCGTCCTTGTACCAAATGACATGCAAATTGTCGTGACCTTGAACGATCATAGCAAGAACCTGTGAACCGGTACAGATAGAATCGGCAGTAACTGCAACGATAGGAGTAGCAGGACGAGGATTGACGTTGATTGTAATCTCACCAATTGCAGTGCAAACACCATTCGTAGAAGTAACTGTAGCTGTCACCGTGTAAGTAGTGGTGCTGTCGGGTTGGACATCAATCGTAGTGGCGTGGCTGCCAGTGGACCATGCGAAGGACACATTGCCTTGCCAGCCATTCTGGTCAACAGACAGAGTGGTGTGTTCACCCTCACAAATGTTGGTTTCAGTAGCGCTCACGAGGAGTTCCGTACCGAAGGCAACAACGTTGAAGTTCTCAGAAGTCATCTGACAACCCTCAGCCGTGATTCTCGTCACAGTGTAAGAACCGGCAGGAACCGTGACGGTAGCAGCAGTGTCACCAGTGCTCCACACGAAGATACCAGGAACGTCAGATTGAGCGGTCAAGGTGGTCATCGTGCTTTCACAGAGGACATTCGTACCAGAGATGGTAACCTGAGAAGGAGCAGGATTCACAGTCACAGCAACCGGGACAGAAGCAACAGCGCTCTCGCAGTTCTGGTCGTTGACGGCCTTAGCAGCGAAGGTGTAGGTACCATACTCATTGAAGTTAACCGTGATAGAAGCTTGGTTCTCACCAACCATCTCAACACCGTTCTGATACCAAATGTAGCTGTAAGCATCGCCAGAAGCGTTGAAGGTGATTTGCTGACCCTCGCAGATAGTGTTGGCAGAAGCCGTAACAACAACCTGTGCAGGACGCGGGGTAACAACGATAGTCACCTCACCATTTGCGGTGCAATTACCATTCGTGGAATGAACCGTAGCAGTCACATGATAAGTAGTAGTGGTATCGGGTTGAACGTCAACAGTGCTTGCAATGCTGTTGCCAGCCTGAGCATCCCATTGATACGTAACATTACCCTGCCAACCATCTTGGTCAACATACAAAGTAGTGTGCTCACCTTGACAGATTGAAGTAGCAGAAGCACTTACTAAGAGGTCAGTACCAAGAGCGGTAACATTGAAGTTCTCAGAAGTCATTTGACATCCCTCAGCAGTGATTCTGGTGACAGTGTAAGAACCGGCAGGAACCGTGATCGTAGCAGCGGTGTCGCCAGTGCTCCACACGAAGATACCAGGAACATCTGATTGTGCGGTCAAAGTTGTGGTCTGGTTCTCGCAGAGGATATTCACACCACTGATCGTAACCTGAGAAGGAGCGTTAGTAACAGTAACCGTCACAGGATCAGAAGCGAGAGCAGAGATACAACCCTCATTGCTGATAGCCTTGGCAGAAATACTGTAGTTACCAGACTCATTGTAGTTAACGGTCAAGTTAGCCTGATTCTCACCAGGAATCTCAACACCGTTCTGGTACCAAATATAAGCCGTGGTAGTAGCATCACCAGTTGCATGGAAGCTCACTTGGTTGCCCTCACAAATAGTGGTAGCAGTAGTAGCATTCACAACAAGTTGAGCAGGCAGTTGGTTAACAATGATCGTAACTTCACCATTAGCAGTGCAATTGCCATTCGTTGAGTGAACAGTTGCAACAACATGATAAGTGGTGGTAGAATCAGGTTGTACGTCAACAGTGCTTGCAGTGCTGTTGCCAGCCTGAGCATCCCATTGATAAGTAACGTTGCCCTGCCAACCTTCTTGATCAACATACAGCGTAGTGTGTTCACCGCGGCAGATGCTGGTAGCAGAAGCGCTCACTAAGAGGTCAGTACCAAGAGCAGTAACATTGAAGTTCTCCGAAGTCATTTGACATCCCTCAGCAGTGATATTGGTGACAGTGTAAGAACCGGCAGGAACCGTGATCGTAGCAGCAGTGTCGCCAGTGCTCCACACGAAGATACCAGGAACATCTGATTGTGCGGTCAAAGTAGTCGTCTGATTCTCACAGAGAACATTGACACCAGAAATCGTAACTTGAGAAGGAGCAGCATTAACAGTAACGGTCACAGGAGCAGAAGCCTCGGCGGAAACACAACCCTCAACGCTAATAGCCTTAGCAGCAAAGGTGTAGTTACCATGATGGTCGAAAGTAACCGTAATAGCATTCTGGTTTTCACCAGGAATCTCTTGACCGTTTTGATACCAAATGTAAGAAGTCACAGCCGGATCAACAGGAGCAGTGAAGGTGATTTGCTGACCCTCACAGATAGTGTTGGTGCTGGCAGTCACAGCGAAAGCAGCAGGCAATTGGTTCACGATGATGGTAACCTCACCCGGGAAAGAGCAAGTACCGTTCGTGGAGTTGACCGTAGCAATCACATGATAAGTAGTCGTAGAATCGGGTTGGACATCAACAGTGTTAGCCGTGCTGTTACCAGCCTGAGCATCCCATTGATAGGTCACATTGCCCTGCCAACCATCTTGGTTGACGTACAGCGTGGTGTGCTCACCGCGGCAGATGCTGGTAGCGGAAGCGCTCACGAGCAGGTCAGTACCGAAGGAAGTAACCGTGAAGGGTTCAGAGGTCATCTGACAACCAAGAGTCTCAACCGTAACCGTATAGGTACCGGCAGGAACCGTAATAGTGTTGTCATGTGAACCAGTGCTCCAAGTGATGTTGCCAGGAACGTTGCTGTAAACAGTCAAGACTGTGCTGTCGTTCTCACAAATCACATTGTTACCGCTGATAGAAACAGTGGTAGGAGCAGGCAGAATCGTCACCGTGTTCGGAGCGGACGCGAGAGAAATACAACCAGAAACCGGGAGGGTCACAACAGCCGTGTAGCTGTTCACCGTGATATGATCGTCAGTGGTAAAGACATTCTCGCTGAAGGAAGCGCCAGTCACACCCTCAATCAAATCACCATTTCTGTACCAAGTATAGATAGCTCCGTCAGCAGGAGTACCCTTCGTATCAATAGTAGCGGACACCGTAACCTGAGTACCGTCGCAAACAGTGTCGTTGCTGACAGTGATACCAGTGACAACAGGAATCTCGTTCACATTGATGGTGATTTCGTCGTTGTTCCAACAAGTAGAGTTGGTTTGATAGACAACCACACCGTAAGTAGTGGTAACGGTCGGGTTCGTGGTGAAGGTAGGCATTGTAGCACCCGGGATGTAGTAGCGATAAGCCTCAGTAACAGTAGTGTCAACATACTGGTCGTTGGAATCGTAACCGATAACAGAAGTAATATCGTGGTTGCGAATCTCGTACCATTGATAGATGAGATTGTCAGCATTGTAATCAGCCAAGTTAGCAGTCAAGGTAACTTCACCGTCGGTGCAAACCAATGTCTCGGTAGCCGTAACCGTCACGAGAGGTTGAGGATAAACGTAGACATAGTATTCAGCAGACATAGAAGCGCAAGCAGCAGAGATATCATCACGTTCAACATTGACAGTGAAGACGTACGGCTCATCACGCGGATAGAAGTACTCAGCGAAGAATCTGTTATCGCCAAGGCTATAAGCCATATTATCATGAATTGTACCAGACTCGTACCAAGTGAAGTGCAGGTTGCCCACGGCGAAGGCAGTGGTATCAACATTAGCAATCAAGAAGACAGAGTCAGTTTCACAAACATGAGCATCGCCAGAAATCACAACAACAGGATTCGGGTACACGGTGACGGCAGGAGATGAGTTCGGCAGTGAGGTACAGCCAGACTGCGGGAGCGTCACAACAGCCGTGTAGGTGTAGTGCTGAATATTGTTGTCGATAGTGGCAGGATTATCTTGGATAGTAGCGGCAGTAGCACCCGGGATCAGGATACCGTTGCGATACCAAGTGTAGATAGCACCTTCAGTATTCATGCCGAAAGCGTCGATCGTAGCAGCAACAGTGATCTGTGCGCCGTGACAAACGTTCGTGTCAGAAATAGTAACAAGCGTAACCTTCGGATCGGGTTTCACAACAACGGTGAACGGAGTAGAAGTAGCTTCACACTCAGAAGTGAGCTGGAAGACTTTCACATGATAATTATGCGTACCGACGGTAGGAACAACCGTGTAACTCAAAGAGGTAGCACCCGGAATGAGAGTGTTGTTGTCATACCATTGATAAGTAAGCATATCAGCATTCCAGTCATTCAAGTTCGCTGTCATCGTGATTTCACCACCAACGCAGATAGAATCTTCCGTAACAGTCGTGTTCACGATGGGTTGAGCATTGACGTAAACCAGAGCCTCGCTGGTAGCGGAGCAAGCATAGTCATTCACAACTTCAACGGCGAAGTGATACGGATAGTCTCTATAATCCTTGTGGAAGGTAATCGTATTATTCGTGGTAGGAACAGTGAAGCCAGCCAAGACGTGGTTATCCTCCAACCACTTATAAGTGACGTTAGAACCAACAGTAGAAGGATCCAAATTAGCGGTCAAGGTAATGTTGTTACCGGAGTTATTGCAAACAATAGGATCGGTGGTCAACACAACAACCGGATTCGGATTAACCGTAATCGTAGCAAGTTGATCATACACATTGGACTCACAACCAGCGTGTGCAGTCTGAGCAACAGACACAGCATAGTTATAAGTGGTGGGCTCACCATTAAGTGCGCTCACAACTTCGCTATAAGTAGCGGAGGTAGCACCCTCAATGACTTGACCATTGCGATACCAAGTGTAGACATTACCGCCGTCAACACCGCCAGTGACAGTAGTCGTCAGGTCAACCTGATAACCGTCACAAACCGTGAATTGGTTGGCAGCATAGTTAATCGTAATAGTAGGATCAGCAACGACAGTGACAGTCACAGTGTCAGAAGCAGCGTGACAGAGAGAGGTGAGCTGATCAATCTGGATATTGTACTTGTGCGTACCTTGAGTCGGAACAACAGTGTAGCTCAACTGAGTAGCACCCGGGATAAGGGTAGTACCATCATACCATTGATAGGTAAGCATATCAGCGTTCCAATCATTCAGCGTAGCAGTCAAAGTAATCTCACCACCGACGCAAATATTTTGCTCAGTAGAAGTGATGTTGACAACCGGCTCAGCATTTACATAAACTGTAGCAGCAGCCTCGGAAACACAACCGTAGGTGTTGACAGTCTTCACGCTGAAGCTATACGGATAGTCTCTGTAATCCTTGTGGAAGGAAATAGAATTAGTCGAAGTACCGGCAGCAAAGCCTTCCAAGACGTGGTTATCCTCATACCAAGCATAAGTCAACGGAGAACCAACAGTCGTGGGAACCATGTTCGCGGTAAGAGTAATGTTGTTACCATTAGTATCACACACGATAGGATCGGTGGTCAGCTCGAGAGCAGGATTCGGGTTAACCGTGATAGACGGAGTGAGCGTGTAGATCTCAGACTCACAACCAGAAGCGCTCTGCTTAACAGAAACAGCGTAAGTGTAAACAGCAGGCTCATTGTCAACTGAGGTCGGGAAGTCAACCAAAGTATCGCCATGGAAACCAGGAATAATCTCGCCGTTACGATACCAAGTGTAAACCTCACCGCCAGGAATACCCGTATTCGGGGTAACACCAGCAGCAATCTTCACAGCTCTGCCATCACAGATAGTAGTGTAGGCAAGGTCGCGATATTCAGCCGTAACAACCGGAATCGGGTTAACCTTGATTTCGAACGTATCGTAAGCGATACAGGTCTGATCGTAGTCCATCAGATGAGTGACTTCAACAATGTACTTCGTCGTACCAAGTTCGGGATAGAAGGTCTCAACCTCGTGGGTAGCACCAGAAATGATGTGAGAATTGTTGACAGCATTACGATACCATTGGAAGGTCAACATAGGATCATTGTAGTTGTCCAAATTAGCGTGCATCTCAACAGAACCGTTCTCGCAGATAGAGTCGGCGCTTGCAGTGATGTTCACGAAAGGCTTGTCATAAACATTCACATAGTGAACCTCAGAAATGGTGGTACAACCGTCGCCATTGGTAACTTCAACGGTGAACTCGTAGGGGTTATCGTAAGAAGGCTCCCAACGCTCAATGTAGTGGTTGTTATAACCGTGGTGGAAACCAGTACGGTCCATACCATTCTTGTACCAAGTGTAGGTAGCATCCGGATCATAGTCACCATCAACCCAAGCAGTCAACTGGATGTTGTCGTAGGTGGGTCCGAAATAGCAGAAGTTATGGTTACCCTCGATGATGACGATCGGGTTACGTTTCACGTGAACCGTGTTAGAGGCAACCGGAATCATATCACAACCAGGAATGTCATAAACGATGTAAGCAGTGTAGGTGTAGTCAACAGGATCATTGTCATAAATGTAAGCCTGAGCACTGAAAACAGGACCATGGACAGTCTGCAGCTGCATACCATTCAGTTCCCACATGTAAGTGAGCGTGCTGTCAATATAGGTCTCATAAACAGGATGACCAGCAGCATCAACTGAGTCGTGGATACCATCAGCACACTTGAGTTGGATAGGATTGCCAGAACCGTCCAGCTTGAGAATGTAAGCCGCAATGTCTAACTGAGCACCCTCACAGACATTGTCCGTAGGATAGTTATCATCGTGGTTGATAGCAACAATGTGGTGAATGCTCTTGGGTTGGAAGACCTTAACAGGCATAGGAGCACTATAAGCCTCACAACCAGAAGTGGTTTGAACAACATGGATTCTGTAAAGTGAAGTCACACCAGGAACATGTTGCAGAATACCAGAAGTACCGTAAGCAATGTCAGTCCAAGTAGCACCATTGTCTGTGCTCACTTGCCATTGAGCGATCAGGTTGTCAGCATTCCAGTTACCCAGATGAGCCGTAGCGGTAATCATACCCTCTGAGCAGACAGAGTCATAATCAACCGTAGTCACAACATGGATAGAGTCGTTGACATACACATAGTAAGGAGCGCTCTCGACGCGGCAGCCTTCAGGAGTGGTAATCACAGAAGTGAAGATATACGGATAATCCTGAGCAGTCATGTTCGTGAGCTTGAGGTATTGATCGTTAATAGTGGCATTGAAAGTCACATTGCCATTATTGACAGCAGCCGGAGCAGCAATCGTATTAGCACCATTAGCAAGCGTGTAGTTGTAAAGTCTCCACTCATAAGTGTAGCTCATGGAACCAACAGAATCGTTGATCATAGCATACAAATTGATGGAATCGCCGTGACAGATAATCGGATCGCCGGTGATAGCAACCGTCGGGTGCATCACAACGTTCTCGGTCAGAGTGTCAGTGTAAGCCAAGGCGCAAGGATAGTTGGCATACTGTGCAGTAGCCCAGAAGGTGTAGTCTCCGTTGTGGTCGAAATCAACGACGAGGGTGTCACCGTGAGCAAGCGTCATCTCGAAGCCATTCACATACCAAGTGTAGTTAACAGCGCCGAAGTCAACAGGATCGTTGTTCGGATCGGTGATCCAAACAGAAGCCTGGTTGGAAGTGCAGATCGTAGAAGGATCGATATGCAAGGTGATGGCCTGAGGCTCGGTGTAGAACGGGATAGAGACGAAATCAGAGGTATCGGAGTTACAGGCAAGATCCTGATAAATAACTCTGACGGCATACTCGTAACCTTCGATCTTATCAGAAGCGACATCATAGGTATTCACATAGTTGGTCGTACCGAGAGAAGTGACGGTACCAGAATGTCTTGAGAACCACTCATATTGATACTGAGCGTTACCACCGATTTGGTAGACAACAGCCTCAAGAGTGACACCATTACCCTTACAGACCTTCTCAGGAGCAGCAACGTAAACGTAAGGCACCGGGTTAATCAGGAAGGAATGGACGGGGCTCTTTACGACAGAGTCGCAGCCAGGACGAACGATTTCGACCGTGAAGTCGTTAGCCAAGACTTGACCGTAGTATTGATAGAGAGAGTCAACCGGGAATACCAGGTGAGCTGTCGTAGCACCGGAAATGCCATGAGCATTCGTGATGTATTGGTTGTTAACCAACCATCTGTAGGTGTGACCTTCGAGGTCATAATCAACAACAGCAGAAAGGGTCACGATATCGTGCTGGCAAGCAGCATCGACACCGGTAATATGGGCCTGGAGATCAACCACGGAAGAAACCTCGAACGGATCAGAAATAACCGTACAACCGTTAGCAGAAGTGACCGTAACCGTGTAGACGCCATAACCGCCAGGAGCGCTGACCGTGAGGGTATCGTGGTTAGCTTTTGAACGGGTCTCACCGTTGCTCCAAGCATAGGTGTAGTTACCGGCAGGAGTCACAGTAGCCACAATCTTGGCACTCGTAATGTCGGTAGTGTAGTAGTGGTCGCCGGTAAGCGTGACAACCGGAGTCGGCATAACAATCAAAGTGTCGTTTGCGGAAACCGTAGCAGTATTACAACCTTCAACATGAGCCATAGCGGCGAAGGTGTACATACCAGCTTGGTTCATCGTCAAGACAATAGAGGGTTGGTTCTCACCAGGAATCTCAACACCATTTCTGTACCAAATGAACTGGTCGTGAGCAGGAGTAGCTGTAGCCGTGATGGTGATTTGGCCTCCCTCGCAGATAGTATCAAGAGCGGTGAGGACGGTCGTCACATTGATAACAGGAGTAACATTGATGTTGATAGAGTCTTTCTTCTCGCAGTTGCCAGCAATAGCCGTCACAACATACTTCGTGTTAACGTGCGGGGTGTCAACAATCGTTGAACCATTAGGCAGCGTGGCACCGGCAGGAGTAGCCGTCCAAGAGTACTCAATAAGTTCATTGTTGAAACCGTCGATGTTAGCGTTCAAAGTAATGAACTCACCATCGCAAATGTTAACGTCAGAAGCGGTCAGCTGAATGTCAGCACCGAATTGGATAACGGAGAACTGGGCAACAGACTGACAACCGGCAACCGTCGTAGCGGTAACGGAGTAAACACCAGCAGTGTAAACAGTATCCTTATTGCTGGAACCGGTCTTACCCGTGCTCCATGCATAGGTGTCGTAACCCTCGCTAGCGGTCAGGAAAGCGGTGTCGCCAACACAAATCGCCTGATTGCCATTCACAACCAAAGGCATGACATCCTTCACGAGGACAGTGTCATTGTTAGAAATAGTAGCATACTCACAACCGGTGACATTCGCGATAGCAGAAACCACAAACTGACCGGGCTCGTTCATATTCAGCGTCAGAATCGGCTGGTTCTCGCCAGCAACCTCGTTGCCGTTCACATACCAAGTGTAGGTATGACCAGCAGCAGGAGTAGCAACCGTAGCGGTCACCTGACCACCAACGCAGATAGAATCAATGTTGAGAGAAATCTGAGTCTTAATCGTGTCAATCATGTTCACGTGAATGTTGATGCTGTCTGACTTCGTGCAGTTGCCAGCCGTGACATTCACCGTGTACATCGTATCGTAAGAAGCCGTGCGGTTCTCGGGAGTCACCGTGATCGTAGTGTAGGTCTCACCGTTGCTCCATGCATAGTTCACAAGCTCGTTGTTGAAACCATCGAGGTCGGCCTGGAGAACAACGTTCTCACCAGCGCAGATGACGGTCTTGTCAGCCGTGACATGCAGGTCAGCACCGAATGTAACAACCTGGACAGAAGCAGTAGAATGACAGTTAGCGTTGTTTTGAGTGTCCGTGATAGTAACAGTATAAATACCTGCAAGAATCGCCTTCAACGTATCACTGTTCGTACCATCGCTCCATGCGAATGTATAGCGTTCTGTCCAACCAGGAATATTATTCGTATCAGCCGTAGCAACAAGAACAGCAGTGTCACCATTGCAGATGACATTGTTGCCAGAAATCGTAACGGCAGGAATAGGAGTTACATAGAAATTGTAAGCATCTGAAACGACAGCGGTATCACAAGCCATCACAACAGGCTTGGCAGCCAAGGTATGAAGACCCGGATTATCCATTTGCAGTGTGAGGGAAGCTTGATTCTCACCGGCAATTTCCACACCGTCAAGATACCAAATATAAGCAGAAGCAGTAGGAGTGGATGTTGCATAAAAATGATTATCTGCACCTTGACAAATGTATTGATAACCGTAAGTACCGATAGCAACAGTAGTGGTGTATTTCTGACCTTTCGTCACGTTGACGATAAGAGAATCTTTCATCTCACAGTTACCAGCAGAAGCGGTAACAACATACTTCTGAGCACCATCAGCAGTAGGAGTAGCCGTAACCTGAGAACCAGTAGCAATCGTACCAAGACCATTGCCCGTCCATGCATATTGAATGTTCTCATTATTGAAGCCGTTCAAGTTTGCATTCATCACAACCGTCTCACCAAGACAGATAGCATTATTGTCAACCGTCATAGTCAAGTTGCCACCGAAAGAGGTAACCTCAATAGTAGCGACGGTAGAACAAAGATTATGCCAACCGCTACGGTTAATACGATTAGTCACAGTAACTGTATACGTACCCGGTTCCGTAACCTTAATTTGATTAGTAGTAGCAGAAGTACTTGTCGTAGTTTGACCATTGCTCCATTGATACGTATAATAATAAGTAGGATTAGTAGGAGAATTGTTATAATTCATAGTACTTGCATGTGCGACTAACACAGCAGTATCACCATTACAAATAACATTATTACCCGTAATCGTAACCTCAGGAGCTGCATGAACATTGAAATTCACAGTAGATGACATGGTAGCTGAATTACAACCGTCAACAATAACCTTTGCAGCTACATAATGTGCACCAATTCCAACATTATTCAACAAAAGGGTAGGACGATCTTCTCCAGGAAGTTGAACACCATCCAAATACCATGAATATAATGCATTAGAAAGAGAAGGCGTTGTATTTGCAATAAATGTAGCATTCTGCTGACCTTCACAATACTCAGCACCATAGTTACGTGTAACTGTCGTCGTATAAGAATTACCTTGCGTCACAGACACGACAACAGAATCCTTCATCGTGCAGTTGCCAGCGGTAGCAGTCACAACATACTTCTGATTGCCAGCAGTGGTGGGAACTGCGCTCACCGTAGAACCAGTGGCGGGAGCAACGATACCATTACCCGTCCATGCATAGCTCACAACATTGCTGTTGAAGCCATCAAGGTTAGCATTCAAAACGACCATCTCACCCATGCAGATCTGCATTTTGTCAGCAGTCAGCTGGATATCAGCACCAAATTGATACACTGTGAAGTCAACCTCGGTCTGACAACCAGAGACATTGTCCTTCAAAGTCAGCGTGTAGACACCAGGCTTGTTGGCGTTCTGCGTAGAACTGGTAGTAGCGGCAGGAGTAGCACCCGTCGGAACTGCCCACGTATAAGTATAATTGCCAGAACCGCCAATCACATTAGCCGAGATGTTATTGGTAGCCGTACCATCGCAAATCTGGTTGTTGCCAGAAATGGTAACTTCAGGCGTCAGGTAAACTTTCGTCACCTTGTCTGAAGCCGTTACAGCAGGATTGATACACTCAAAACCGAGCGCTTGGACTGCAAAATGATGCACACCCGTGTCATACAGGTTCACATACACAGTAGCCATGTTCTGTCCGGGAATCTCAAAGCCGTCCAGATACCATTTCCAACTGGTAACATCAGTAGCTGAGGCAGTATATTGTGCAAGACCACCTTGGCAGATGTTTTCAGCCGTATTTCTAGTAATGGTAACGGTCGGAGTGGTCTCGGTGATCACACCCACCTCAATGGTGTCATTCATAACGCAAGTGGAACCCGTAGCTTTGACCACATATTTGGTGGTGGTAGCAGGGGTGACCGCGATAGTGGAACCATAACCGAGAGGAGTCGTTTCACCCAGTTTATACCATGCATAGGTCACAGCCTCATTGTTCCAACCATCAAGGTTGGCGTTCAACGTCACTGTGGTGTTGGGGCAAACGTTCAGCTCAGAGGCATAAACCTGAAGATCGGCACCCAGTTGAGTAACCGTGAACTGGTCAGAAGCAGAACAGTTATTAGCATCCGTCATGGTGACTACATACTCACCAGGAAGTGTTGCAGGCAAAGTAAACGCACCAACAGCAGATGCAGTAGATCCATTAGGAGCAACCCAAGCGTAGGTGTTTGCCGCAACACTCGGGATAGCCGTAATATTATTCGGAGTCTCGCCGGCACAAATCACATGATCGCCAACGAGAGTCACGACGGGATTGGCGTGAACATTCACGGTGTTCGTAGCTGTCGCAGCAACACTGGGAACTGCATTCGTGCAGACCGTGTTGGCCGGAGTGGCGGCAAACGTGTACGTGCCAGCCTCGTTCATGTTCAACGTAATCACAGTGGCATGCTCGCCAGGTACCTGAACGCCGTTCACATACCAGTCGAGAAGACCCGTATAAGATCCAGTCAGTGTAGCTGTGGCTTTCACCTGAGCACCTTCACAAACATTCACATTGTCAAGCGCGACAGCAAACGTTGCATTCGTCGGAGCAATCACATTTACGTTAATGGTTTTCTCAATTTCGCAAGCAGCTATGTTATTAGCCGTTGCTTTAACTTTAAATTGTAAAGTTCCAGATGCGGTTGCATCAATTTGCACTGTAGCGACAGAAGCATTCGTTGCACCTTGAATAGTGGCACCAGTAGGAATCGTCCAAGTGTATTGGATATTCTCGTTGGACCAGCCTTCCAAGTTGGCATTCAACGCAACAACCTCACCGGGGCATACATAATAATTTGAAGCAGTCAATTGAAGATCACCACCGAATTGATAAACGGTGAAGTCAGCCGTAGCCTCACAACCACCGTTAGCAGCAGCAGTAGTAGCAGTCAAAGTATAATGACCGGGAGCATTCGCATTAAATTTATTTGCATTAGTACCGGTCTTCGTTTCAGGAGTACCTGCGGGGTTAGTCCATATATATGACTCGAAATCGGAAGTAGCAGTAATTTCATTTTGAGTCTGACCAGCACAAATCACGTTGTCACCAACAATAGCAAGCGCGGGAGCAGAGTAAACTGTGACAGTCAGAGGAGAGGAAGCGATTTCAGAGCAATCGTAATTTTCATAAACGGCTTTCACAACAAAGGTGTAAGCACCTGCATTCTGCATCGTCGTTGTATAAGTAGAAGAAGCAGACGTAGTCGTGGCAACATGCTCCCCGTTCATATACCATTCAAACGTGGGGTTGCCTGTAACATTCGTAAGAGTAAGACCAGTAGTGTTCGGCACAAGGGAAATCGTACCGCCCTCACACATAGGTGTGTGGCTGGAAGAAGATAAGCTCAGTCCAAGAGTACCGGTCACACTCATATCTTGAACAGTGGAAGCACTCCAAGTATTGTAGGGAGCAACCATGCAGGTCGGGCCGTCAGAGAGGATCGGCTCAGCATGCCAACTGTACGTTCCAAGAACCGTACGGGAGAGTGTAATCGTGTTCTCGGCAGTCGTGGCATAGGGGGTGGTAGAACCGCCCTGGAACCATTGCCAACCGGTGACCGTCGCACCTGTGGGAGACATGGACTTGATGCCAGCCGTGAGGGTCAGATTCGCATCTGCGCAAGCGGTCAGAGGACCTGAAATGGTGTCAATCACTCTCGGCGAGATGAAGTAATGCACGGGAGAGCGTTGGATAGCGCAGTCGGACGAAGGGCCGACTTGCACTTCCACGACAAACTCGTGGACATTACCATCATAAGCGATGGGCAGAGACGCAGAGTTGAAATCATACGTCTGGTGGGTAGCACCGACAATAGCCGTGCCGTCCAAGAACCAAACGTACGAGACGGCGGTGCCCGAAATAGGGCCACCGACGACAGCGGTCAAGGTGACTCCGTCGTTCGGGGTCGAACCGCCATTCTGGTCCTTACACATGGCCTCCAAGCCCACAATGGCAACCGAATAAGCACCATCACCGGACTTCATCGCCACGTCCACAGGGGACGTCGGAGCGCCGGCAGGTGTCAAAAACGATTCTGAGGGCGTTGGGCTGACCCAACTGAGCAGCTTTAACTTCCCATTGTTCGGATGGGATGCTTCGCTGCGTGCCTGACACGTCCCTAAGTACAGGACGGTCATTAGCAGAAAAATCATAAATTTTTTCATCGTTTTGATTTTAATTATTACTATTGTTTATTTAATTTATTATATTTCAATCCATTAGCAGATGAAAAAACTGACCATGGAAGGCTAGTCCCCTCCCTGGTTCTTAACATTTTGTCTCGATTACTTACGTAGTCTATCATACACTATACACTTTATAATTAACTTGCAAAAATACATTTTTTTTCGTTCGATATTTCTTTTTAGTGATTTTTTTTTATTTTTTCTTCTATATCACAGAGTCTATTGTAAGTCAATAAGTTATACTGTCGCCGTGAGTGAAAGTTACAGCATCGCGCACTTTTTTTTCTTCGAAACAAGTCAAAAAGTGGTATGAAATCGCATGAAATGGCCATCTGGTGGGCAATCTCGTTCTCTTCAAGGCAGCGGTTGCGTATAGCTTAGAAGGGACTGTCCTCTAACAATCCTACAAGTTGACTTGATCGTAACAGCACAATAAAGCGATATATAAATCTGATTTTCAATACATTACAAACATCTACGCGAGAATTGAATATTCAGGATTGAATTTAGTAGCAATATATTGCGTTTGATTCTCGAGGGGATATTGATGGGAGGATAATATTAGGTTAGGATGATTAGTCCTCATGGACATAATATATATATAAGGAATAGAGACGTGAAACTTTACGTCTCTGCAACATGGGCGATAGAAGGGATGGTGTGAATTAGTTGCCTATTCTATCATGGTCTGGGCGAGGTTATTGCCCTGAATTAGCAGAGCAGAGTGACGTTATTGTCTTCATTGGTGGATCGTAGTGATACAATTACCTGCATTGGGAAGTTGTTGCCAGGTTATTGCCTGCATTTGCAGGGTGGGGTTCCAGCGCCTCCAGGCGTCGGTTCGGGATTTAAAACAAAAAAGCCCGGTTCGAATGAACCGGGCTATGGTATTGGGCGACGACCTACTCTCCCACCTGTAGGGCAGTACCATCGGCGCGGTCGGGCTTAACTTCTCTGTTCGGAATGGGAAGAGGTGTGCCCCGACGCTATAATCACCGCAATCTC
>Ga0310690_10004955_pt1 | contig 18431 bp, 20 predicted proteins | sample AusTroGonzalo_MG_2_FD_207661 | JGI IMG/M metagenome (GOLD analysis project Ga0310690, IMG submission 207661) | Bovine rumen microbial communities from tropical cattle in Woodstock, Queensland, Australia - Gonzalo_04 (v2) (version 2) | ecosystem: Host-associated > Mammals > Digestive system >...
AAGCGGAACCCGAAGAAATATAATCCCGCACGACTCAGGGAAAAGGTGGGGATGATGCAACGGCACCTGTATCGTGGCCAGGAGGTGAAGATGGCAGGGCTGAGTATGGAGGAGATGTAACAAAACGAGAATTTACATACAATGTAAATGAAAAAAATGTAATCTTTGAGGAGAATCTCGAAAATAATACCTATCTTTACCGCGGAATAACGTAAAACCTATGTGATATGAAGAAAATTCTGTTTATTATCGGGTCGTTGAGGGCGAAGTCCTTTAACCGCCAGGTGGCTCATGTGGCGAAGGAGATGATTGGCAATCGTACAGAGGTGAAAGAACTCGATTACAGCGATTTGCCGTTGCTGAATCAGGATATTGAGCAGCCAGAGCCTGCAGTTGTGGCCCGAATCAGAAAGGAGATTGCTGAGGCTGATGCCTTGTGGATCTTTACACCTGAGTATAATATGAGTTATCCTGGACATCTGAAGAACCTGTTGGACTGGCTGTCACGACCTGTGAAACCGATGGACTACGGTACACCGACCTGCATCAATGGCAAGCGGGTGGCTCTCAGTGGGGCCGGAGGTAAGGCTGCTACTGCTGATTGTAGGAAGAAACTTACGGAGTTGCTTACGTTTATGAAGGCTGAGGTGTTGCCCGAACAGGTGGGCATTGCTGTTCCTGGTGAGGCATGGGGCACGGATGTGCTTGTGCTGACTGATGAACAGAAGGCAGAACTGAAGGCTGTAGCGGACGCTTTACTTGATTGAAAATAAAGGACAGCAGCTACAACCCACGATTGTAGCTGCTGTCTTTTTTTAGTCTTCGAGGGTGCCGTCGAGGAGGCCGGCGGGTTCGAGGTCGGCGTAGTCCAGGAGGACATCGAAGCAGGGGCATTGCTTGATCCACTCATCGGGGTCGACACGACCGTTGCCGTCGCTGTCGGGAGAGAGGTCGCGGTGGCCCATGATGATGGCGGAGGGGAACTGGGATGACAGACGCTCCAGCAACGCTCGCAGACTCTGGCGTTGGGCCTTGGTGCGGGTGTCACAGGGCTCGCCCGTGGCATCGAGGCCTCCTTCATAGCAGATGCCGATGGAGTGTCGGTTATGGTCCTTGCAGTGGGCTCCTACCTTCCACAGGGGACGCCCTTCATGGACCTGGCCATCACGGGTGATGTAATAATGATAGCCGATATCTGTCCACCCTCGCTTCAGGTGGTCGGCCTTGCACTGACGGAACGTATAGGGTTGCGTCGTGCGCGTGGCGCTGCAGTGCAGCACAATCAATGTGATTCTTCTCATAAAAAAGGAAGGTTCAAGGGGTTTAAGAGTTCAAGAAGTTCAAGAAGTTCAAGAAGTTTAAGGGGTTTAAGGAGTTTAAAAGTTTAAGGGGTTCATGACTCTTGTTCAAACACGAATGACCATAATTATCCATAAATTCAAGACATAAAACCGGCGTTGCGGTGAAATGAATGGGCTCACTGCTGTGCAGCGCGCCGTAGAAGATTCAGTGGCTGGCCATCTTGAAAGCGAGCTTTCAGAGTGGCAGACCACAGAACCTTCAGCCCCGCCGGGGCGATATTCATTTCTCCGAGTGGGGGGATAATTCGTTTAATTCGTGAAATTCGTTGTTTTAAGAACCATTCATGTCTCGGATGGATGCGGTTACCCGATGGCGGCGTGGGCGCCCAGGGTGGTGAGGAGGGCCGTGATGATGGTGATGGCAATTTCTGCCACTCTCTTCAATGTTTTCTTTGTTGATTCTTTCATAATTGTTAAAGTTTAATAATTCACGGAAATACACGGAAAAGGACGGAAATACACGGAAATCTTATTCCACGCCCTTCCCTCAGTTCCCCTCCCTAACAGGGGAGGGGTAAGGGGAGGGGCCTTTAGTCACCGTCTTCGGCCCAGTTGGCGTTGGTGAGACCTTCGTTCTCGGCCTTGAGGGCTGCGGCCTGGGCCTTGCGGGTGGTCGTCTTCTCAAACTCCGCATCGCGGCGCAGGTTCTCGAAGCTTTTGCCGGGCTGGTAGTTGACATCCATGTCCTTGATGTTCTGGGCTGTGAAGGCTTCCTTGCTGAGGGCGCCCTCACAGGTGATGCCGGGGGCGAAGGTGCCGAGGGTACCGAGGATGACCTTGTAGCCCTGGAGGATGAGCTCACGCATGCAGACGCCGAGCTCTGCGAGGATGCCGACGATGGTGCCCTTGGAGAACACGCTGTTGTGGTGGGCGATGTGGTCGGCGAGTTCGTCGGTGCTGACGAGACCTGTGAGCTGCAGGTTACCGTAGGCCTTGCGGGGCTCTTCGGGGTGCACGGGGTTCTTCATCATGGCGACACTGTACTGGATTTTTTTCATGTGGTTAATGGCCCCTCTCTAACTCTCCCCCGTAGGGAGAGGACTCGAACAGGGGTTGGAGTCTGGTTAATATTCGCGCGCGGTGGTTGGTTCAAAAGTTCAAGAAGTTTAAGAAGTTTAAAAGTTTAAGAGGTTTAAGGGGGTCAAGAGGTTCAAGAGGCGAGGGTCGAGGGTCGAGGGTCAAGGGGCGAGGGGCGAGAGGATAATTCGTTTAATTCGTGAAATTCGTGGTTTTAAGAACCATGCATGTAGGAAAGCATCTGTGGGATCTGTGAGATCTGTGTGAGATAGGACCTTCTAGGCTTGCTGGCGAAAGTGTTGAGGGTTTGGGGCGAAAGTATTAAGGGTTTCCGCTGAAACCTTTAAGGGTTTTTGAATGACACTGCAAAGGTACGACATGAAAAGACCGCAAATGACAGCTATGGTCACTTACGGTCATTTATGGTCACTTATGGCTCTCCGAGGGCGTCGAAGATGAGGCGGACCTGCTGAGGGGTGAAGATGCGGTTGGGCGGCACCCAGCCGGTACGGCGCAGGTCGTCACGTAGCGTGAGGGCACGCTCCAGGTCGGAGGCGAAGCGACGTAGGGCGGGGCGGTAGCCACACCAGGGGTAGTACATCTGGGCGAGTTGCCCTTTCTGATAAGCTCGAATTTTCATTGTTTGATAAGGGTTCAAAAAGTTCAAGGGGTTCAAGAGTTTAAAGGGTTCAAGAGTTGACCTGCGGTCGAGCCTGCTCACGCTCGGCAATGCTCAAACAAGTTTGGCGTTGCACTCGCTTAATCGCAGCCTTTAAGGGGTTCAAAAGTTTAAAGGGTTCAAGAGGTTCAAGGGGTCACAAAGATTTATTTGAGAGAACTTAAATCTACAAGAATTCAAACTTAAATCTTTTTTTGAACATAAATCTGACGAATCGATTTTTAACACGAATGACCGTAATTATTCATAAATTCAAGACACAAAACTTGCGTTGCGGCGAAATGAATAGGCTCACTGCTGTGGCAGCGCGCCTTAGAAGATTCAGTGGCTGGCCATCTTGAAAATAAATTTTCAGAGTGGCAGACCACAGAACCTTCAACCCCGCCGGGGCGATATTCATTTCTCCGAGAGGGGGGATAATTCGTTTAATTCGTGCAATTCGTTGTTTTAAGAACCATGCATGTAGGAAAGCATCTGTGAGATCTGTGTGAGAAAGAAGTTGTTCAATCTGCGACTTAGATTAGAGTTCGCCTGTATCGCGCATCCGGACATATTCCTCGTAGGTGACGGCACCGCGACGTTGTTCGTCGAGGCGGCGATGGAGTTCCTCGTGTTGCTGGCGCTCTATCTCGCGGTTCATGGCGATGCGTTCGGGTGACAGGCCGCGTGACTTGGTCTGAAACTGGATGTAGAAACCTTCCAGCACTTTTGAGAACGTGTTGGGCTTCAGGAGCCAGTCGAGACTCGCCACCCATCCTTTGTCACCGGCACCGTTGAGGAAGGGCTCCACGGCTGCTTTCTGGATGACTTCGACGACCTTTTCCTTGCTGAACTCATGACAGCGTGCCTTCAACGCCTTCAGACGGTTGCCGTTCAGCGATACGATACGTGGGATCTTGGCATGGTGAGTTTCCATCACCTGGTTGAAGAACGTGATGAACGCCTTGACATTGATATGATCTTCACTTTCTATGACGTCGACATCTCTATCTTCTTCTTTGCTTCTTTCTTCTTCGTTCTCTGTCTCGGCACTGACCAGACGGAAACGGTCGCTGACATAAGCGGGGTGTACGGTCATATGACGTTCGTTGTCATCCCAGCGTGCCACGAACATCTCCGCGAGTTCGGCATCGCCGACGAGGTTCTTCTGCGTTCGCAGGAAGGTGAGATCGACCATCTCGGTGGCGGGGCACATGGCCTCGAAGATGGTTTTTACCAGGCGGTCTTCTTCGACAAGTAAGGCCTTGATTTCTACACGTACTTTTGCCAGGCGGCAGATCTTCTGGTAGAGCCCTTGGCTCTCCAGGTACATTTGATGAGGGGAGAGGAACATTGGGGAGGAAGGAATTAAGGGTTTAAAGGGTTTAAGAAGTTCAAGAAGTTCAAAAAGTTCAAAAAGTTTAAAGGGTTTAAGGGGTTCAAGGGGTTTAAAAGTTTAAGAGAGAACTTAAATACACAGGAATGTAGACTTAAATCTCTTTTTTTCACACTCGAATCACATTGCGTTTCCGCGAAATGAATGGGCTCACAGACTCTCGACTCTTGACTCTTTTCAAACATGAATGGCCATAATTATTCATAATTCAAGACATAAATTACTCATAAATATCATTTTGCGTTGCGGTGAAATGAATGGGCTCACTGCTGTGCAGTGCGCCTTAGAGATTTTCTGAGGTTGCTCATCTTGAAAATAAATTTTCAGAGTGACAACTCAGGAAATTCTCAGCCCCGCCGGGGGCGATATTCATTTCTCCGAGTGGGTGGAAAAATTCGTTTAATTCGTGCAATTCGTGGTTTTCAAGAACTATTCATGTCTCGGATGCGTTAAAGGGTTCAAAGGGTTCAAGAAGTTTAAGAGGTTCAAAGGGTTCAAGGGGTTAAGTTTTTCGGGACAAAGGTAAGGGGAGGGGAGGAAAGGGTGTCGCTGATATGTCAGCGATTCTGAAGAAGAGAGGAGGGAAGATTTAAGATTAATTAAGAAAAATGAAAAAGGTAAAAGGGGGTAAGAATTTGTTCAATCTGCGACCTAGATTAGAGCTCGCCTGTATCGCGCATCCGGACATATTCCTCGTAGGTGACGGCACCGCGACGTTGTTCATCGAGGCGGCGATGGAGTTCCTCGTCTATCAGCTGCTGCATGAGTTAGATGAAGAGGAACAACAGCAGTTCTTTGAGGAACTAAAAAAATATTTGTAAAAGCGTAAAAAAGGATGTAATGTTATCTGTATTTCGTTGAAATGTCGTATTTTTGCAAAAAATATACGCGATAACGAGAATTAGATATGGCGAAAAAGATCTTTGTTCTTGGCTTCATCCTGCTGTGGTGTGCCGTAATACCCGCGTCGGCTCAGGAGTACCATGGTACGACGGGACTGCTGCAGGTGCCAAGTGCGGAGATGGATTCGGCTGGAACTTTTCGGGGTGGATTTAGCTGGATGGATCGATCGGTGTTGCCAGATTTGACTTTCTATGGCGACCACATACCTTTCGACGCACCATGTTATACGGTTGGTATATCTGCCTTCAGATGGATACAATTGTCATTTACGGAGACATTGGTGAAGATCCATCCGAATGATGATACATCGAGGCCCTTGGGATACTATAATCTAGACCGCCATATCAATATAAAACTGAATCCGCTCTATGAGGGCCGTTGGTGGCCTGCGGTAGCTATAGGATGGGATGACGTTGGAAGTTTGAAGTCGTTGAAGATTGAAAAGTCTTTGACGGCCAACAATTTCTTTGAGAATATGTATGTGGCTTGCTCAAAGCACTTTGATATTAAAGGATATGAAATAGGGGTACACCTTGCTTATCGCTACTATCCTTCAGACAGTAATAAGGAACGGCGAGGGTTTGCAGGCGGCTTGACATTTGTGCCTCGTTTAGGGGCATCGCTGCAAGGGCCGCGGGCATGGCTGCAGCGTCCACGTCTCATCGTGGAGTGGGATGGGGTAGGTGTGAATGTGGGAGCGGATGTGTTGCTATGGAGACACTTGTTTGTGCAGGTGTGTTTGGCTCATGGGAGCGGTTTCATGGGGGGACTTGGATATCACTATCGGATAAAGTATTGAAGTCAAAGTGTCACACAGATGGCACAGATGACACAGATTTTAGAGAGAAGTTAAATCTACTAGAATTTAGCGTTGACGCAATAAATGGCGAAAAAGTACGTTTTATATGAGCTTCTCAAACAAAAAATGTAATTATGAAACCTATCAGAGATCCGAAACTGCGACAGGAGGTCGTGGTGCTTCGACATCGCATCGGTGAGCTCCTGGAAGCCTTGCGCAAGGAGGCCTGCTTCCCTGTACGGGAACTGTGCAGGCAGCTGACCATCAGCGACAATACTTTGAAAATAGTCTGAGAGGGTAGTCACACCAACATCGATCTGTACCTTTTACTCGTCCATCAGCTGCTGCATGAGTTAGATGAAGAGGAACAACAGCAGTTCTTCGAGGAACTTAAAAAAATATTTGTAAAAGCGTAAAAAAGGATGTAATGTTATCTGAATTTCGTTGAAATGTCGTATTTTTGCAAAAAATATACGAGATAACGAGATTTTGGTATGGCAAAAAAGATCTTTGTTCTTCGCTTTATCCTGCTGTGGTGTGCCGTAATACCCGCATCGGCTCAGGAGTATAATGCGATGACGGGACTGCTGCAGGTGCCGAGTGCGGAGACGGATTCGACAGGCACATTCCGCGGTGGCTTCTCGTACTACGACAGAGTCTTTCTACCTTCTCTGTTGCCAGATCATTTCTCTTTTGGCTATGGCGTGGGCTTTACGCCTTTTCCATGGGTGGAGGTATCGTATTGCGCGACGATGCTGTGGATGCATCGGAATAGGGAAAAAGATCAGCCGAGGAACTTTTACAACGAAGACCGACGCGTCTGTGTGAAGCTACGCCCCTTGAAAGAAGGGCGTTGGTGGCCAGCCGTGGCGGTGGGCATGGATGATATAGGACGCTTCAAGTATATTAAGACTGGCAAGGGTACAAATAACAAATTTCAAAATATCTATGCTGTCGTGTCCAAGAACTTCGATATCCGAGGGCATCGCATAGGCGCACACATCTCCTACCGCTACTATACCCATAATGTTGATAGTGACCGTCGCGGTGTGGCCGGCGGCATCACTTATATTCCACGTTTAGGAGCATCGCTGCAGGGTCCCCGGGCGTGGTTGCAGCGTCCACGTCTCATCGTGGAGTGGGATGGGGTAGGTGTGAATGTGGGAGCGGATGTGTTGCTATGGAGACACTTGTTTGTGCAGGTGTGTTTGGCTCATGGGAGCGGTTTCATGGGGGGACTTGGATATCACTATCGGATAAAGTATTGAAGTCAAAGGGTTCAAGGGTTCAAAAAGTTCAAAAAGTTTAAGGGGTTCAAAGGGTTCAAGGGTTCAAGGAGTTTAAGAGTTTAAAAGGTTCAAAAGGTTCAAGAGTTCAAAAGGTTTAAAAGGTTCAAGGAGTTCAAGATTGAGTAGAATGGCAACGGTACGCGACTTTGAAGAGTTGGCAATCTTTCAGAAGGCAAGGGAGCTTTCAATGAAGATATATCCAATAACGCAACGAGAAAAGTTTAAATATGATTCTCGTTTCGTTCAGCAAATCCGTGCAGCCGCAGGCTCTATCATGGACAATATAGCTGAGGGATTTGAAAGGGGTGGAAATAAAGAATTCTTAAACTTCTTGTACATAGCCAAAGGTTCCTGCGGCGAAGTACGTTCACAACTGATAAGAGCTAATGATGTTGGCTACTTAACCGAGGAAGAGTATAATGAATTGTATACTGAATGCCGCATGCTATCAGCAAGCATTATGAATTTTATTAAAGAGATAAAAGAAAGCGACCTTTCTGGTACTAAGTATAAGCCTTTAAACTCTTAAACTCTTAAACTCTTAAACTCTTAAACTTCTTAAACCTCTTAAACTTCTTAAACCTCTTAAACGTCTTAAACTTTTTAAACTTTTCATATATGAAAATAACACAGGAATTAATGGATGAGCTGACGGCGAAGGCGAAGGCGAGTCCGCGACTGAGAATGAATTATGATTTGCGGAACTCAGACACAGATCAGAGTCAGCGAATGTTGAATGCCATAGAACCTGGCAGCCCGTTGCCTATCCACCGCCACATGAAGTCATCGGAAACGGTGGTATGCCTGCGGGGAAGACTGGTGGAGGAATACTATAGAGGGGGGGAAGAGGTTCAAGGAGTTCAAGAGGTTCAAGGGGGGGAAGAGGTTCAAGGGGTTCAAGGAGTTCAAGAGGGGAAAGGAGTTCAAGGAGTTCAAGAGGTTCAAGGGGTGGAAAAGGTTCAAGAGATAGAACTGTCACCGAACGGGCCTGTGGTGGCCTTGAACATACCGATAGGACAGTGGCATACGGTGAGGGCATTAGAAAGTGGCACCGTCATTCTGGAAACGAAGGACGGTGCGTATGAACCGCTTTCGGACAGTGATGTCCTGAAGCTGTAGTTGAACTTAATGCGCTGTTATTTGCTGAGGCTGAAGCCGAGCTTCATGCCGTTGTAGTTCTGGCCGAAGACGCTGGCGACGGAGCCAAGGGTGCTGCTGGCCTGACCGAGGATGCTGGCGGCAGAGTTCACGACGGTGAGGAGCTTGTCGGCATCGTAGAGGAGGCAGAGGTTGGTGCCGTCCATGCCGACGAAGCACTCCTGGTTGAGAAGGCCGAAGGTGCCTTGCATACGGAGGGTCTGGGAGTTACGGTCGTAGGTGTAGGTGCCAGAGGAGATGACGCGGCCCTTGGTCTGGATGGTGTAACTCTTATCGGAGTTGAAGGTGAAGGTGGTGACACCCTTGGTGATGCCGACCTTGGAGAGGTAGTTGTCGAGCTTCTGCTCGATGGAGGAGGCCATGACGGAGCCGCCGGCCTTGGCGAGGAGGTTCTCGCTCTCGAAACGTACCTCGGGGGTCTGGTAGGTCCAAGTGCCTACGAAGCTCTTCTCGGTGATGGTCTTGCTGAGGAGGGTGCCGAGGAGGTCGTTCAGGATACTGGTGCCAGCGGAGGTGACGGCATCGCCGGTGTTCGTGGTGCCTGTCATACCGCCGAGGACGCTACCGAGGATGTCGCCGCTGGTGGTGGAAGTGGGGGTAGTGGTGGTGCCCGTAGTGGACGGGGTGCCAGTGGTGCCGAAGCCGCAGCTGGCGAGGAGGAGGGTGGCAGCGACGAGGGCTGCGGAGAAGAGTTTTTGCATAATGAAGAGTTTAAAGAGTTTAAAAGTTTAAGAGTTCAAAAGTTTAAGAGTTCAAGAAGTTTAAGGGGTTTAAGAGTTGACCTGCGGTCGAGCCTGCTCACGCTCGGCAATGCTCAAACGAGTTTGGCGTTGCACTCGCTTAATCGCAGCCTTTAAGGAGTTCAAGGAGTCACACAGATTTATTTGAGTGAACTTAAATCTACAAGAATTCAAACTTAAATCTTTTTTTGAACATAAATCTGACGAATCTATTTTTTACACGAATGGCCATAATTATCCATAATTCAAGACATAAAACTTGCGTTGCGGTGAAATGAGTGGGCTCACTGCTGTGCAGCGCGCCTTAGAGGATTCAGTGGCTGGCCATCTTGAAAGCGAGCTTTCAGAGTGGCAGACTACAGAACCTTCAGCCCCGCCGGGGCGATATTCATTTCTCCGAGTGGGTGGAAAAATTCGTTTAATTCGTTTAATTCGTTGTTTCCAAGAACCATTCATGTCTCGGATGCGTTTAAGGGTTAAAGAGTTTCATGAAGTCGCGGGGGATGGGGGTCTCGAAGTTCATGACCTGGCCGGTACGGGGGTGGTAGAAATCGAGGCGGTAGGCGTGGAGGCAGAGGCGGCCGATGGGGTCGCTGCCGTCGCCGTATTTGTTATCGCCCTGCACGGGGTGCCCGATGTCTTGCATGTGTACGCGAATCTGGTTCTTGCGCCCTGTCTCGAGCTTGAGCTCCACGAGGGAGCGTGCAGGGGTGGTCTTGAGGGTGTGGTAGTGGGTGACGGCGAACTTGCCACCACCGGGGTCTTCGGGTGAGGAGTAGGTGATGTAGGCTTTGTTGTCCTTGAGCCACGACTCGATGGTGCCGTCGGTGCGCTCCATCTCGCCGCTGACGACGGCGACATAGCGGCGGTCGAAGACGATTTCGTGCCAGTCTTCTTCAAGGATTTGGGCTATCTCGATGCTTTTGGCATACATCATCAGGCCGCTGGTGTCGCGGTCGAGGCGGTGCACGGTATGGGCTGTGCATTTGAAGTGGCGCTTGGCGAAGTACTCGTCGAGGACTTGCTTGGCGGAGTACTGCTTGGCGGTGGCGGGCATGGAGAGGATGCCCACGGCTTTCTCGATGACGACGAGGTCTTTGTCCTCATAGACAATCTTCACGTATTTGTTCTGCAGCAGCGAGTTATGCTTGTGCTTGCTCACGCGCACCACCTGACCCGGGCGCAGGGGCTCGTCGTAGCGGGTGGTGTTGCGACGATCCACGGTGACACCGTGACCGGCGAGGATGTCCTTGGCGCGGTTGCGTGAGATGCCGCTGAGCTCCTTCATCAGGAATTCCAGGAGGGTGGTCTCCTCGCGAACGACATGTTCGCTGTATTTCGAGGCGGCGTACTCAGCGCCGGAGGCATTTTTCATCTTAACAAATTAACGGATTAACAAATTAACGGATGAAACTTTCATTTTTCACTTTTCATTGTTCATTTTTCATTCATGATGGTAGGGTTCGCCGCGCAGGATGGTGTGGGCGCGGTAGAGTTGTTCGACGAAGAGGACGCGGATGAGCTGGTGTGAGAAGGTCATCTGCGACAGGGAGATTTCCTCGTTGGCGAGGGCATGGATGGAGGGGTCGAAACCATAGGGGCCACCGACCACGAAGACGAGGCGACGGGCACCAGCAGCCATGCGCTTCTCCAGCCAACGTGCAAACGCCACGGAGCGGCGCTCGGCACCGTGTTCATCCAGGATGATGAGGTGGTCGCCGGCCTGCAGCTGCTTCTTGATAAGCTCTGCTTCCTGTGCCTTCTGCTGCTCGGGGGTGAGGGCTTTGGTGTTGCGCAACTCCGGGATGACCTCGAGGGTGAAGGGCACATAGTGTGCGAGGCGCTTGGCGTAGTCGTCGATGAGTGCCTGCACGTGTGGGTCGGTGGTTTTGCCTATGACGAGGAGGGAGAGTTTCAAAGTGAAAAGTGAAAAGTTTAAGGGTTTAAGGGGTTTAAGGGGTTGACCTGCGGTCGAGCCTGCTCACGCTCGGCAATGCTCAAACGAGTTTGGCGTTGCACTCGCTAAATCGCAGCCTTCAAGGGTTCAAAAGTTCAAGAAGTTCAAGGGGTTTAAGGGTTCAAAAAGTTCAAAAGTTTAAGGAGTTTAAGAGGTTTAAGGGGTTCAAGATTGGAGATTTATTTGAGGAGGGTGGGGGCGATTTCATCGCCGAGGTCGGCGGCGCGCTGGAGGGCAGCACGGGCTTCGCTCTCCTTGCCCTGGGCGCGGAGGCAGATGCCGAGGATGCGGTGGGCATCGGTGAACTCGGGGGCGAGGTCGATGGCGGCACGGGCAGCGGCGATGGCCTCATCGAGTTGGTTGAAGCGATAGTGTACGACGGCGAGCTCGGCATGATAGAGCGGTTCCTGCGGTTCCATCTTCACGGCACGCTCGATGTCGTCGAGGGCCTGCTGGTTCATGCGGCAGCGTATCTCAGCCTGCTCGCGGCGATAGTAGAAGTTGGCCGTCAGCGTGTTGGACTTCAGGTGCTCGTAGTCGTTGAGGTCGCGCACGGCCTCACGGTAGCGGCCAAGGCTGAGGAGGGTGTTGGCACGCATGAGCAGGGCAGGAGCGGCGGCTTCGACGTAGGGACGTGTGAAGCAGGCTACGGCACTGTCCTGCAAGGCCAGTACGGCAGCGGTGTCGGCACGCATCTGCTGGCACTGCGCGGCATACAGGTAGTTGTCAGCCGAACGCAGATTGGTCTGATTGAGGGCGAGGAACTGCTCGCAGGCCTCAGCATAGCGCTTGAGACTGTAGAGCAGCTGCGCCCGCAGGGAGGCATAGAGCGGCAGGGGTTGCAGGGCGATGGCAGCCTCCACATCCTGCAAGGCAGCCTCCAGGGTCCATGTGTCAGGGGCGCGCCGCGCCTGTATCTGACGGTAACGGGTGTTGGCGCGCGAGTAGCGGAGCTCGTCCTCGCGGCCCGTGACCTTGATGCCTTTTTCCCAAGTGGCATCGGCCTCGGTGAACAAACCCTGCGCCGCCTGCATCTCGGCAAGCATCGTGTAGCCGTTGGCTTCGGCAGGGAAGCGGGCGATGTAGTCGTTGACGTAGGAGAGGTAGGCGGCGGTGTCGCGTGTACCCAATAAGAAGATGAAGCTGTTGGCCTGGCTGGCCTCGGCGGGCAACGCCTTCTTCATGGGGATGGCCTGGTAGTCGGCGTTGGCGGGCGTGAGGGCGCTGGTGTGGAGGCTGTCCGCGAACAGCGCCGAGACGGCATAGGAGCAGCTGTCCTTGGCGGTTGCCGCCATCTGCAGGAGGCCGATGACCTGACCGCTCTCGTTCATGACAGGGCAGGTGGCCCATTTCTCGGACAGGCGTATGGGCAGGGTGTAGTAGGCGTAGTTGCCGTTGAAAGTGGATACGGCGCTGATGGTGGCAGGCGTGGACTGTCCGGCATCGTTGGAGGGATAGGGGAGAACGTAAGCCTGCTGTCCGACGGCGCTGGCGGTGGGGGCGACGGGTAGCGCAGCCGTCTTGGTGGCTTCAACTTGCAGCTTTACGACATCGTACAGCGAGTTTGCACCGATGATACAAGTGACGGGGTGTTCCTGACCGGCAGCGTCGAAGGCCACGGCACGTGCTGCGCCCTGGAAGGATTTGTAGTCGGAGAGGGCCACGCCGTCGGCTGTGATATAGAAACCCGTGGTGGAATGGAGCAGCCGCCCGTCGGCATCGTAGGTGATGATGCTCAGCAGCGCATTGCGCGCTTTCTTCTGCCACTTGGGTGCCTGTGCGGCGATGGGCAGGGCGATGGCTGCCACTGCACAGAGGACGAGGATACGTAGGATGTTATTTCTCAGCATGTTTCAATAGCGTCTTGGCGTTAGCGATAGCGGCATCCGTCACGGTGGCACCGCTGAGCATGTGAGCCAGCTCTGTGACGCGCGCCTCGGCATCGAGGCGTTCGATATGGCTGGCGGTGCCCTCATCGGTATCTTCTTTATACACGCGGTAGTGGTGGCGCCCCATGGCAGCTATCTGCGGCAGGTGGGTGATGGAGATGACCTGTCGGCGGTCGCCGTCACCCATGGCGCGCATCATCTCGGCCATCCGCTCTGCCATCTGTCCGCTGACACCCGTGTCTATCTCGTCGAAGATGATGGTCGGCTGCTGTACGGCATCGCTGATGAGCGCTTTGATGGAAAGCATCACGCGCGAAATCTCACCGCCCGAGGCGATGTCGGCGATGGGCTGCAGCGGGCTGTTCTTGTTGGCGCTGAACAGGAAGCAGATGTGGTCGAGGCCCATGGGCGAGGGCTCCTGGAGTTCGTGGATGTCGATGCGGAACTGTACGTTGGGAATCCCCAGCGGCACGAGCAGCTCCATCATCTTACGCTCCACGTTGCGGGCTGCCTTTTGGCGGAGTGCTGTGAGACGTGCCCCCTGTGTGAGAAGCGCCTGATGCGCCTGCTCACAGGTGCGGCGGAGCGCCTCCAGCTGTTCGTCGCTGTTGTCGATGAGTGCGAGGCGGTTACGGAAGTCCTCGGCGATGTCGATGAGCTGCTGCTCGCTGGTGGCGTGGTGTTTCTGTTGGGCACTGTAGAAGCTGCTGAGCCACTCGCTGACCACTTCGAGGCGCGAGGGGTTGACATCCACCTGTCCGGCGAGATGACTGAGCTCAGCGGCAATGTCCTTCAGCTCGATATGGCAGCTGTTGAGACGCTCCGACAGCTCGTCGGCAGCGGTCAGCAGCGGTGCGATGGCACTAAGCTGGCGCTCGGCATCGTGGAGGGCCTGCAGGATGCCGCAGGCGGAGCGGTCGTCGCCCTGCAGCAGCTGTTCTGCGGTCCACAGCCCTTCGCGTATCTCCTCGGCGTGTTCCAGCAGCTGCTGTTCCTGCTCCAGCTCCGCCTGCTTGCCGCTCTCGAGCTGCAGGTCGTCCAGCTGCTGGAGCTGGAAACGAAGGTAGTCCTCGTCCTCGCGTCCGCGGGTGAGAGCCTCCTCGGCTTCCTGCAGGCGGCGCTGTGCCTGGCGATAAGCTTCATAGAGGGTGGTGTAGGTCTGGAGTTCCTGTCGGTCGCCCGCAAGGGTATCGACGACATGAAGCTGGAAGTCCTCTTGGTTGAGCAGTAGGTTCTGGTGCTGGGAGTGGATATCGATAAGACGGCTGCCGAGCGTACGCAGCTGGGTGACCTGCGCCGGGGTGTCGTTGATGAAAGCACGACTTTTACCCGTGTCTGTCAACTCCCTTCTGATGATGCAGCTATGGCCGTCGAAATCGATGTCGTTCTCTTCGAAGAAAGCCTCCATGTCGGCATCGGTGAGGTCGAACTCAGCCTCGATGACGCAACGCTTGGCACCTGCCTTGAGCATGCGCATTTCTGCACGACCACCCAGCAGGAGGCCGATGGCTCCGAGGAGGATGCTCTTGCCGGCACCCGTCTCACCAGTGATGACGGAGAAGCCACGCTCGAACTCGATATGGAGCTCGCTAATCAGCGCGTAGTTTTGTATGGAGAGGGAGAGTAGCATACTTTATTGTTTGATCTTCTCCCAGTAGTTGTTTTGCGAGGGGTTGATGCGGAAGAGGATATCGTAGATCTCCTCGCGCTCCTTGGAAGTTCCCTGACCGCTGAAGATGCTGACAATCTCATCGCGTTTGTAGTCGGTGAAGATCTGCGGGAGCATACTCAACGACTTGTTCTCGTGGGATTCCTTGAGGAGGTGGATGGCCTCGGTGATGGCACCGCGGGCAGTCTCCGTGTTCTCCGACATGTGGTCAAGACCTGTGCGGTAGTAAGTGTACTGCAATTGTCGGAAGGGCTCCATCGAACCATCGAGGTAGTCGTTGATGATGGCGTAGCGGTTCTTGGTGTCGTCGAAGGCCTTCCAGCCCGCATAGCCCAACATCTCGGCGTTATTGCATACATCCTGTGCCATCTGCAGGATTTGTGTGCCACCCATCGGTGACATCGCATCCAGGTCCATTCCTATGAGCAGGTAAGCCCAATAGGCAATCATGGCGGTGAGGTTGTTTTCCACCTGCTCAGGACGCCACTCCAGCTGGTCGAACTCCTGAAAGGTGAAGTTGAAATCCTTGTCCGTCATGCTGAACACCGTCGTCGTGTAGCTGGAGTTGAAGACCGGACGGATGCCGGCTATAATCAGGCTGCCAGTGAAGGAGTTGTCAGTCTCGCTATAGGTGTCGATGGTGATGTTGAAGGTACACTGGATGCGTTCGAAATCGCGGAACTTGAGGTTGGTCCATGCATGTTCGTTCAGCAGACGTGTGACCTTGTCCTCCAGCGCCTCGAAGACGCCGGACTTGGTGTTGGAGACCTGCGAACGGTTGATGTTGACCTTCGCGTTCAGTTCCTGAGCGTGGAGGCCCACACAGGCGCATGATAGCAAGAGCGCAAACAACAGCTTCTTCATAAGGTTATAACAGGTTGACGAGTTGGTCAATGATATCGCTTGCCACTTCGCTCTTGGACTTGAGCGGGTAGGGGATTTGTTCCGTAGGGGTGATGATGGTCACCTTATTCGTGTCGTGCTGGAAACCGGCACCGGCATCGTTGAGGGAGTTCATGACGATGAAATCCAGATGCTTGCGCTGCAGCTTCTCCTGCGCATGCGACATCTCATCGCAGGTCTCCAGGGCGAAGCCCACGAGGCGCTGGTCAGGGCGTTTCATCTCTCCCAGGCTGCGCGCGATGTCCTGTGTGGGTTTCAGTCGCAGCACGAGGCCGTCGCCCTCGCGCTTGATCTTATTGTCAGCCACCTGCTCGGGCGTGAAGTCGGCTACGGCGGCGCAGAGGATGGCGGCATCGCAGTCGGGGAAGAGGCGCGTGGCTGCCTCCCACATCTGCTGGGCACTCTCCACGCGGGTGAGCGTGATCCCCTTTTCATTCGTCGTGCACTGCACGGGGCCACAGACCACCTCTACCTGTGCGCCGCGACGGGCACATTCCTCCGCCAGCGCGAAGCCCATCTTGCCACTGGAGTAGTTGCCGATGAAGCGGACGGGGTCGATGCGTTCGTAGGTAGGACCGGCGGTGATCAGGATGCGACGACCCGTGAGGGGTTTAAGGGGTTTAAGAGGTTCAAAGGGTTCAAGAGGTTCAAGAGGTTCAAGGGGTTCAAGAGGTTCAAGAGGTTCAAGAGGTTCAAGAGGTTCAAGGGGTTCAAGAGGTTCAAGGGGTTCAAGGGAGTTGAGATGTGCAAGGACCACCTCTGCAATCTTCTCAGGCTCTTCCATACGTCCCTTGCCCACGAGATGGCTGGCCAGCTCTCCGCTGGCAGGCTCTATGATGGTCACGCCACGGGCCTTGAGCAGCTGCAGGTTGTCCTGCGTGGAGGCGTGCGCCCACATGTCCAGGTCCATGGCGGGGGCCACGAATACGGGGGCCTTCATGGAGAGGTAGGTGGTGATGAGCATATTGTCGGCGATGCCATGGGCCATCTTCCCGATGGTGGAGGCGGTGGCAGGGGCGATGACCATCGCATCAGCCCACAGACCCAAATCGACATGGCTGTTCCATGTGCCGTCGCGCTGCGCGAAGAACTCGCTGATGACGGGCTTCGATGTCAGTGCGGACAAGGTGATGGGAGTGATGAACTCCTTGCCGGCAGGGGTGATGACCACCTGCACTTCGTGACCTTGCTTGACGAACTGGCGGATGAGCGTGCAGGCCTTATAGGCTGCGATGCTGCCGGTGATGCCTAAGACGATGTTCATCTGTTAACTGTCAAGGGTTAATGGTTAACGGTTATTTCGACTTGCTGCGGAGGGCAATCTCCGTGAGCACCTGCTTGGTGTTGCGGGCGAAGTCACCCTGCATGATCCAACTGAAGTAACCCGGGTCGCGGCGCAGCACATCGGCTACGGGCATCCCTTTGTACTTACCGAAGTTGAAGATCTCCGTGCCCTGGTCGTCGCGCACGATGCGTCCGGCGAAATCTACGTTGCGGTCGCGCAGTGAATATTCGGCCAGGAAGTTGATGTCGTTCTGCAGCACTTCGGGGTAGTGATCGAGCTGCGCACAGAGCACCTCGTAGGTGGCCTTCGTGTCGGCGAGGGCGGAATGGGCGTCTTCGAGGTTCTTGTGGCAGTAGAACTGGTAGGCTGCAATGAGCGTGCGACGTTCCAGCTTGTGGTAGATATTCTGGACATCGACGCGGCGGCATTTGCTCAGGTTCACGTTCATCCCGGCCCGCAGGAACTCCTCGGCCAGCATGGGGATGTCGAAATGGTTGGAGTTGAAGCCGCCGAGGTCGCAGTCCTTCAGGAAGGCCCAGATATCTGCCGCCACGTCAGCGAACCTGGGACAGTCGGCCACGTCCTTGTCATAGATGCCATGGACCTTGGATGCCTCTTCGGGGATATGAACGCCCGGGTTGATGCGCATCACCTTGGATTCCTCGTTGCCGTTGGGATAGACTTTCAACAGGCAGATCTCCACGATGCGGTCGTTGACGATGTCCACGCCTGTGGTCTCGAGGTCGAAGAAAACGATGGGGTAGTCTAGATGAAGTTTCATGTTCTGATGTTGCTGTTTTTGAAACGGAATAACAGATTAACAAACCAACAGGAACGTCAATTTGTTAATCTGTTAAGAGAAATGCGCTATGCCTTAGTCATTCAACATCATCGGCATCAGGAGCATGAGGATTTCCTCGCCCTCCTTCTGCTCGGCAGGTGTGATGATACCGGCGCGTCCGGGATCAGCCAGCTCGAAGATCACCTCGTTGCAATCCAGGTTGCCGAGGATGTCCAGCAGCAGTGTGCCTTTGAAGCCGATGTTCATGGCTGGGAAGGCATATTCGCAGATGAGACGCTCCTCTGCCGAAGTGGAGAAATCGACATCCTGACCGCTGACCGTCAGCAGGTCCTTCTTGAAGGCCAGCTTCACCTGTGCGCTGCTCTGGCTGCTGAATACCAGCACGCGCTTGAGCGTGGAGATGAGGGCTGCGCGGTCGATGGTAGCCTTGTAGGGGTTGTTCTGCGGAATCACGCTGTTGTAGTTGGGATAGCGTCCATCAATGAGGCGGCAGGTGAGCGTGAAGTCAGGGGTCTCCACCTTTGCCATCTTGTCGTTGAAGGTCAGCACAGCAGTGGCATCGCCTTTCTGCAGGAGGCTCTTCAGGATGTTGGCAGGTTTCTTGG
>Ga0310690_10004957_pt1 | contig 18427 bp, 34 predicted proteins | sample AusTroGonzalo_MG_2_FD_207661 | JGI IMG/M metagenome (GOLD analysis project Ga0310690, IMG submission 207661) | Bovine rumen microbial communities from tropical cattle in Woodstock, Queensland, Australia - Gonzalo_04 (v2) (version 2) | ecosystem: Host-associated > Mammals > Digestive system >...
TGTCGGTCGTGCCCCTTCTTCGCCTCGCCGACCGGGGGGATGCGCGCGGCGAGGGTCATAACGTTTTTACTTTCCCGTCAGCATCGACCAAATATCTTTTCGGAGCCGACCGCCTGTGTACTTCACCGTGACAAGTGCGGCACAATAGCTCCAGATTATCGAACGACATCGTGATAGATGGATCGCCAATGTTTTGAGGTGTTATATGAATTTTGTGGTGCACTATCTCTCCGATCGTAATCAGGTCATGCTTGAGACATCGTTCACATAAACCACCTACGCTTTTTTTATAGGCCTTTTCTACACGCTGCCATTTTCCCGATTTATAAAACCGCTCCGCGAATTCTCTCATAGGCATAATAAAAGACGGGATAAATATCACCCGTCTTTTTTAATCAATATCACAATAACACAAAAACCCGTCCCGTGAACGGAGAATTTTTATTTAAATCTTTTTTGCAAGGGAATAATAAAAGAACTGCCGCATGTTGCTGAATTGATATTGGCCGCATTTCATGCCTTTACCAACGAGCTGCCAATAATTGAAACCATAACAGACGTGCAGTCTTAGATAATTTTCATCATCCTCGGATTGCGCCGCTTCCTGAATGGACTCGGATATCTTTTTGATTTTGTCCGTCAATTCTGCTCGAAGTATTGCCGTCTTTGCTGTGGCATCCGACTGATTAGATGAACTCACCTTGTCTTTGTCATAGGTTATCGCCTGGGATGTGTCAGCGTTTGCGATAGTGTTAAGCTCCTCCAGAAGATACGGATACCGCAGCGCATAATGGACCGCTGTGAGATATTCCTCCTTTGGCAGATAATACTTGTTATTAGGCGATGGCGTTCGATAGAATCCCATGATCATACCTCCTCCACAAGTTTAAGTGATACCAAGTATTCAGCCCGCTCCCTGTCCAGATCAAGTGTCTCGCCCACATTTACCATCCTGTCGAGCTGCAGATCCTTGTACGGATTGATGCACCTGACCGTCTTGTGCATGTCTGGGATGTAATCGTGTAACGGTGTCGTGTCCCCCAGCACGGCCCTCCATCCATCGATTATCTTGTCCGGATCCACAGCATCAAACCCTTTGAACCTCGGAATCTTCTGGATTATGCTGATATCATCCCCAATTATATAGCCATGCTTTCCGTCCCGGAATCCCAGCTCTTTGAGAATCGGAAGATCCGTAGTAATGACAGGCACGCCCATTTGTAGAGCTTCGGTAATTGAATAGCAGAATGCTTCGTTTTCGGATAAGTGGACGAGATAGTCTGCGTGAGCGAGATATCCCCGAACATCATCCACCGGATCTATCCGGACCATGTTTGACGGCGCACCCTTCAAAGTGTTCTCGGAGAAGTATAGCCACAGGAACTCAATGCCCTCGGTGTTAAGACGATTAGCGAACTCCACCATCTTCCGATCTTGCTGTCCCTTGTCACTTGCTCCGACCCGTGTCGTGCTGACGAGCATGAGCGTCTTGTTCGGAGTGCTCGGATCAGCGATGTTGTAAATGATTGGGCCTTTTACTCCGAAGGAATCCCTGGATACCTTAGACACGAAGATATTATCGTCCCTCTGCAGTGTCCTGTTTGCTCCCTTAGTGCAGTGAACGATCTGGAACATCTGATTATATTTGACCTCTTCAGGGACCGTATCGCCCAGCCGCATCATGAGGAGCGTGTCGCATGTTATCGGCTTTTTGTTCCGGCTGACCACTCGCACCATCGGACGGAGTCGCTTGACCACGCCGTAGTTTAAGAATGAATGGAGCACGGTGATATCGTAGTAGTCCCGCATCTGGCTGCAGAAGTTGTAAAGGAAAGTGGATAAGCCGTCATGTCCTGGCGCACCGCTGATATAAATGACCACCTGAGTTTTTATAGCTTCCGCGATGAGCTCGACCATAGGACACGGCTCGCCCTTGATGATATGCGCCCATGTCTTGTATGGACGAGAGACCTGACAATACTTTTCAAGCTCCGGCAGATGATTCTCGTTGCAGAAGAGAAACACTTCATGCTGTTTATCGAGCTCCCGGATCTCTTCCACGAGCTTCGGATCTGTAGCATCCGGAACGTGATAAACTATCCGCTTGGTGCGAGTGAGTCCGCTCTTAAACCGTTTGACCTGGCTTCCTTCGACATCTGTCCGGTAAAAGTACATGTATGAGCTTATAAAATCTCTGGATCCACGAGACAAGTCGAGGAAGCGTGTGAACTGCTCATCCTCTCCCGCATCACGTTGTTCGTTGAAACGCATATCGCCAATGAACGACCGTTTGAACACTCTCGTGCAGACCGATGGATTCTGAAGCTTCTGTGTGTTCGTCACTCGGCAGTTATACTGCATCCCCTTTGGTGTGAGCGATTTCCACGAAAGCTCGATGTAATCTTTGCCTTTTTGAAGTTTATCTTTAAGTTTGTGAATATAGTCCTTTGCCACCAGATCATCCGCATCGATAAAGGCGATATAGTCACCGTTTGCCATGTCGAGCCCCTTGTTCCTGACGTGGCTCGTGCCAGCATGCTCCAGCCGGACGAGTGTGAGCCAGTCATAACTCGGATGGTATGGCTCGGTGCTTCCGTCATCAATAAGGATGACTTCCACGGTTTCGTCCATCTGCTTATCCAGGACAGCCAAGAGCTCGTCCGTGTACTGTTTTACGTTGTAGTATGGAATTATTATTGATAATTTCATTCTCTCACCCCTTGAAAGTAAACTAAATCACCTTTGCCGTCTATGTCACAGGTATAATCATTGATTACTGTATAGTTTGTATAATCAATGATGTTTAGCGGCGTCCTCTTTATTATCTGCCACAGTTCCCACATTATAGGTTTTCGCTTAAAATATCCTAGATTAGCGGCGTTTTTACATTCCTCTATACAGACCCTAAAGTATTGTTGGTTAAAGACCTTCAACGCAAAAGGTTCAGCGGATTTCTTCTTGAACCGATTACTAAACGGCGGCGCTGACGCAAAAAACTCTATTGAATCCGTGACCGTATTAACTATCTTTTTTATCGCGTCAGGTGAAAATACCACGTCCCCGAAGATATAACAGGCGGGTTCTGAAGTAGGGTAAAATGCTTCACACCAATACCCGTCATAGTCGTTATACGCTTTGCCTACAAAGTTGTTTGTATGATGTAAAACAGGCACTTCAAACTGTTCAAATATGGGATTGTTAGAACTAATTGCAATATCCTCTACGCCGTTTTCCCTTAACTGTCTGATAGTCCTACATATCAGGGGTTCATTATTGATTTGCTGTATTTGTTTCGGTTCTTCCCAATGTGGATAAGTCCCGCCACACATAATTATATATTTCACTCTTTCCGCTCCTCTCTCTTGGTTTTTGTGTGTCCCTTTTCATCTTCATATACTAAATAACATTTAATCCTAGCGCCCTCTCTAAGTTGTTTGTATGTTTCCTCAGGAACTTTCACAATTATTTCTACCATTTTTTCTTTCACTTCTTTTTCTCCTCTCTCTTGAACTCCGGGCATTTTTCGTTTTTATGCCTAAAAGATTCAAAGTATAAGGATTCTTCATTTTTACACTCTATTCCCCATGTTTGTACTGTCCCATATTTACAATATAGACAGCATCTTTTTTCATCTTTCATTTATCCCTCACTTTCCTGTGGCTCAACCATTCTGAAACCACACTTCGGGCAATATTTATCAGCACCATATTGATGTAATTCCATGTGCCATGTTTGAGGGTCTAAATCGAAACCACATTTTGAACATCGTACTTGATAATATATAGGATCACTCATACCATCATCTTGAACAGGCATTATCCAATGCCCCGTCTTTGGCTGTGGATTGACGGGTGGTAACTCGCAAATGCGGTGTATTGCTTTTCGCAATTCTTGATTACTTTCAGCAAATGGATGGCTCACTTCGCCCGTTTCCATATTGACCCCTGTTGCATAAGTAATACCAAACGCAACCGCATCTATTGCCGCCTGCCTGCTTATGCAATCATCACAAGGCTCTTGCTCTAATGCTTTGATAGCCATTTCACAGGCTTCATAATGTTCTGAATTGCACTCATAACGTCTAATGATTTCTATTGCTTCTTCTCTTGTCATTCCTTATTCCTCACTTTCTATCAAAGGACAATCATTCATTCGTTTGATATCTCCATCATGACCATCAACTGTGCAATTATGCCACGGACACCAATACTCACCCTCTGCCCATATTGACAAATAACATTCGTGACAGTTTTTCGGCATCGGCATATCTATCTGTATCATGCTTCCTCGCTTTCCTGTGGCTCAATCTTTGATGGTTTCCATGAGTGCGGTACATTGGGTCTTTTATCTGCATAAAACTCACATTTATCAGCATCAATAGGTGTCATTGTTTTCATAACAAAACAACCATAGCCGCATCCCTCAAAATATTCCCACTCAATACAATCTTCACATTTCATTCCTTGCCCTCCGTTCCCTCAATTATCGTGGGTGCATCTTCTACCCTAAAATATCCTGTAACAGTTCTATACATTCCGTTACCTTCACTCATAAGATACGGTTCACCCTCAAGAGCATCAGCATCAATCAATCTGCCGTGATTTTCGGGAAGGACAGTACCTTTTCTTATGGCATCTATGGTAATATTCTCGTCCGGGGCTTCTTCATTACCTTTTACAATGTGTTTATAAACCCAATCGGGTATATCAATCACTATCTGCATCTGATCCCTCCTTTCCCACCTTATCGGGGTTATGCTTGTCAATGATTTCTTCTGCCCACACAAGCCCGTCATAAATACCGCTATTAGTCCACCTTGCCTTTTCTTCTGACAAATTATTAAAGGATATATTTATACGCTCCTTATATAATTCTGCCCTTATATCCTCAAAGGCTTTTTGATAGGCTTCAATGGTGTTGGCGGCTTCTCTATGTAATCCCGCTGTCATATAATCCCCTATAGTATGCCTAAAATCTGCGGCTTTTCTTAATCGCTCAACCAGTTCTGTTATCATGCTCATTCCGTCTTATCCTCCCAAAACTCACATTCTTCTCTTTCTTCATCCATTTCACAGCCGTAATAATCACAGATGTTTATATCTTCAAAGTCTTTCCATGAATGAGTAACGTATATATGCGCTTTTTCTGGAAACGTCTTATCCTCTATCTTTACAGGAATAAAATTCAGTATGCGCTTATGGATTTTATATTCTTTGCAGAATTTACATGATTCACATTTATTCATCCCGTCCCCTCCTTCAATATCCTTTCAAGTTCCATCCTTTCCAGTGGCTTGCGCCAGTCTTCAAGGCGTCGCGTCATTACTTCATAGTATGTCAGCCCCGTCCTTGATTCTTGCCACTTTCGGCAACACTCCCATTCATTTACCTTTCCCCGGTCTGTTACCTTCTTTCCATTTATAAAAGTTCCTAGTTCACACCAGCCGTCTAAAGAGTTTTTTTCGTCGGCTGTCTTTGGGCTATAGTATTTACAGGCTTCACACCTTGGGGAATTCCCTAATATGTGTTTACCTATCTTTATCATGCTTCCCCCTTCTAATAACGGCTATCATCTTTTCCGCTCCCCGTGTGGGTGTTATCCAAAGGTCTGAACCGTCTACCCATACTGAAATAATTTTCATTTCATACTTGTTCGCGTGCGCCGCTCTTGCCGCTTCTTCTATGGCTAGTTCAGGCTTTTTCTTCCTCGGGAATACATAATATGTTCTGCCTGTTCTTCCGTTTGCTTTGAATATTCTCATTTTGCCTCCTTCATTTCACCAGCTCCCCAAGAGGGCAGCTGTTACACTTCTCTTCAATCATCCTGTCGTTGTCGTCATCGTGTCCGGTATCGTATGCCTCGGGAAATTTGCAGTAGTGATCGCAGATTTCCGCTGCCAAGTCCTCGGGGCTCTTTGTTATGTCGTTAAATATCGCCCGGATCCGGATCGCCTCCGATAGTTTCCCCTGGATAAAAAGGTTGGTTTCCGTGGCATTTTCCTTAATGCTTTCGATTTCCGTGTTCATCCATTCTGAAAATTTGCTCATTTATCAATCACCGTCCTCACTTTTATCCGGGACAGGATCCCGCCGTTATTATCAATTACTGTTACCATATCTCCCGGAGTCGGATTCTTCATGTACTCCACAAAATCGGCATAATTCATCCGCTGGGTGCTCCGTGTCACTTCGGGCCGTGACTTGCCGGGATATAAGGACCGTTCAAGCTGGTCAATTAGTGCGTGGGAATAGTGAATTGCAAAAGGATAGATCTCCGAGTTCTCGTACTTGTGGCACTCATCGCCGAACAGCTTAAAAGCCTTGTGAATAACTTCCTCTTTGTCGGAAACATCCGAACCACATAATTCCTTAAATATCTTCCAAATGCTGTTACCGCAGTTTGCTATATTTGTGATATCTAGTTCCATCTTTCTCCTTTCAATCAAACGGGTTTTCCGTGACGTCTGTAAACTCTTCGGATTCCATAAAACACTTTTCAGGTCTCTCGGCTGCTCCGGTGTCATTAAGGGCATATATTCTCTTGCTGGCTTCGTCATAATCCAGAACGACACCCTTAAAGTCGATTTTTCCGTTGCCTGTTCGGTTTTTTGTTACCTTCATAAGGCGCTGGTCCTCGGAATACTCGCCTTTTTCGATATCCTTTTTATTAGGCCGTTCATAACTCATGACCACATCAGCCAGGTTAGTGATCTCGGAGCTTCCCAGAACCTCATCGTTATCATCTGAGACGTTGTACCCTTGTCCTTTTCGCTTGTGAGCGATTAACAGAATAAGAACGTTGTACTCCATGGCCATCCGGGCGAGTTTTTTGCAGATCTTCTCCTGAATCTCCAGCTTTTCCCCTTTTTCATTGAAGAGGTCGATAGCTGTCATTAGGTTGTCGATAAGGATTACCCGACATCCGAACTGTACGATACACTTTTCAACAGTCGGGATAAGGTCCTTTTCCTCATCTGATACAATGCCTGTGTCGTAAAGATAAACCCGCTGCCGATAATAATTTGTTATGATCTCACGGTTTCCCTTGCTAATGGTATAGTTGACTGTCTTATCATCGTTTTCGATACGCTGGACATGATCCCGTCCGGCGATCTGAAGGTCGAGCCATCTCTTCTGTGTTCGGCATGGAAGTTCTCCGGAGTACATGAAAACGGTATAGTCATTTGCGAGGGCTTGCTTAACCAGCATACTCGCCTCAGTAGATTTACCTTCCCCACGCTTTCCCGTGAGGATATTGAACGCTCCGAACGGGATCCCGCCGTTAAGGATATAGTCAATGGATTTTATGCCGGTCGGAAGTTTTTCCGTTTTCTCATCAAAGTCCGCCACATCTTCAATCCGTCTTACCCTTTCCGGCATTTCCGCCTCAGCTGTTTCTATGGCTTCTTTTATGGCGGTCTTTCCGTACTTAAGAAGGAGCTCGTTGGCATCTTTGCAGTCCTTGTATGCTTCAGGGCGGACACTTTTGATCTGACACCAGCGGAACCGTGTCCGGATTTCATCGAGAAGAGTGATCTCTCCGTGTTCATGGTCTCCGAATACAATTATCGTTTTGAACTGTTGGAGCCATGTCCAGCAGTGCGGGATCCATGTAAACCCTTTAGCGCCTGTCGGAACCGAAACGGCATTCTCATAACCGCATGATGCCACGCTTAAGCTGTCGATCTGTCCCTCTGTAATTATCAAAGTGCTGTTTTCCGGATTGCACTGGCTCATTCCGAACAGGATCGGGAGCATATTTTTCTCGCTCCATTCCTTGGAGCTGTCCTTTTTTGGGTCAAAATCGATTTTCCGGTATTTGATAAAATCGACCTGTCCTGTTTCTCCGATAAAAGGAAATGTTATGATATTCGGGCTGTCCTTCTTTGTGGTGATCCTATACTTCGATATTATTTCCGGCTCAATACCTCTCTTTCCGTGCAGATAATCAATCACTTCGTTCTTTGTCGGCTTTTCCTCCGGCAGCGGGAACCGCTTCCAGGTATTCCGTGGACGCTCGTACTCTTTGACGTCAATTCCGAGATCGAAATTAAAATCCTTGTGGAGCGTGAGCATATTCCCTCTGGCATTACATGAGGCCCTTAAGCAGATAAATGCTCCGGTGCTCATATTTATCGAAAACTTGTACTTGTCTTTCGTACTCCGACAATACGGGCAGACCTCGAACTCTAATTCCTTGCCGCCATGGGACCGCCGAGTTTTGATATGCTGCTCATCGGCGAACCTTTGAGCATCAGCTTTGTCAAACTGATAAATGTTCATTCATCAAGCCCTAACTCCTTTCGTCTTTTCTTCACGTTCTCATCGTTCGGATCATCAAGCCCCAGTTCCATCCTCCGGATCAGGACGGCTCTTTCCACGTCCTCATGTGCAAACGACTCGCATTCCAGATAATCGTCCAGATATTTTGTATCATTCAAAAACTCGTTCGGATCCTCGAAATATTTTCCCCGGAGGGGAGTATTATTTTCTTTATCCTTCTTTTTATCCTTCTTTATATTCTTCTTGTATGTGTCCTCGGGCTTCCCTTGGGCTTCCTTCGAGCTTCCCTCGGGCTTCCCTTGGGTAGAACCTTTTGTTGACCCCTGCTTTTGATAATCGCCATAATTTACAATGGTTAGCGTCGTCCCTTGAGTAGAACTCTTTTTTTCAATCATCTCCATTTTTACTAACTGTTTTAGGAAATGATTTACCTTATTTTTGCTCCAACCCCATCTATCACTGAGGAAGACGATACTCCGATAAACGGTCCCCTGTTTTCCCTCGACAACATTCCCCCGCCGGTCCATAAAATCAGCGTCCTCATGATTGGCAAGCAAAAGAAGGTCAATCCATGCCATGGTCTTACAAAATGGCTTATCCTGAAAAAGCGGATTATCTTCAATTTTCCGATGCAGTTTAATCCATCCAGGCATTAAAACTCACCCCTTTCCAGACGTTCCTTAAAATCCCGATAGAGGATTTCCTTGATTAACCTTCCGCTGGTCTCGGCCTTGCACATGATGACCTGAAGGTCATACCGGACCATCCAAGCTGTAATACTTGCGAGAAATGCCGTCGGATTGAACTTTGACTTGTAGCGGCCATTAACAAGGTTTTCCCAAGAGGCATCTTCCACCAGCAGGAAGACCTTGGCCTTTTCAGCCTTGGCTCGCTCCATTTCTGCCTGAAAGCGTTTTCTCTCATGGGTGAAACAGGCCGCCAGCTCATCAAGGTTCATTTTCCGTTCCACGGCACACTTCGGACAGATCCGGCAGCCGGTGTCATAGATCGGAACTCCGTCAATCATGGCGTTAAAGGTATAATCACCATAATCCAGCGTTGCCCGGTCATAGGGCACGGAAAAAGCCTTATATCTCTTCCTGGCTCTCTCCGTGTCCTGTTCCCGCTTGTCGATTAAGACAGAAAAGGATTGAAGGATCTCCTCGTTCCTCAGGATCTCAATCGAACGGGATCTCATCGGCAGAACCTTCGGGCACGTTAACAAAGTCATCTGTTCCATTGTCGGAATTATTGACGGCCTGCTTGTAGCTGTCCTTAACCTTGGGATCAGGGATTTTGACATCCGGCTTCACTTCTCCGATTGCCATGGGATAACGGACCTCTGTGTACTTGATAGGTCTTCCGTCGATTGCCGTCCATGTCTCGGCATACATGAGACCGATAGCGAGGTTTTTCCACTTCTTTTCATCCCAGTCCCATGTATAACCGGTGTTGGAGTCTTCCAGGGCGTTCGTCCACTTGGCAAAACTCCTCTTTGTCCAGTTGTCACGCTCGGAGCCGTCATCAGCCGGAACATAGATCGCCGCCTTGCCCTTCCACTTCTTATCCTCGGAAGTGTTTTCGTCGTACTGGGTGCGGAAAAAGTCCTTAAACTCGCCCTCGGTGATGTCGAACTGAATGAGGATTCTGTCGGAAGTTCCGTTCTTTCCCTGCTCGTACTTCACGCCGATAATCTTGGCCTTATATGCTCCGGGTGGAAGTTTCGCTCCGGATCCTGTCTGACGTGCTGCTTCCTTTGCCTGATCGTAACCGTTAAATGCTTTCATTTTGTTTATCCTCCTTATTTTCAATGTAGTAGAGACTGTTTTCTTCGTCATATAAGAGATTGCAGAGTTTACCTATCCACTTTGAGCGATACAGTTTTTCAGCCTTTTCGCTTGGGGTAATTGCAAAATAACAGCTATGTCGTCTTTCCTTTTTATTGATAGAAAGAGTGTGGATATTATTATGATGTTTCTCATTATGCGAGATAAAATAGAGCCTATCTTTTGTATATTCAACGTCTGATACTTCAATAAAAGGTTTATCTCCCAAAATATCAGCCGCCTTGTTAATAAGACCAAAACGAACACTAAACCTTTCGCCGCCTGACTTGTTAAGCGAAATCCTGACATCATAATTTCGCATAGGCGCCAAATGAGATTTACCTTTCGGTATAGGAAATGCTTTTTCCATGTCTAAAGCTGCCATTTACTTGTCCTCCTTTTTCTTTTCTTTTTTTGTCTCTATTCCGTAATAATCACGGATTGCCGTATCAACCTCTTTCAGGTCGTTCGGGATCCTCATCTCGAACATTTCCATCGGAGACTTTGCCGGATTGCTCCCGTCGCTGTTGGTAATGAAAAAGTGTTCAGATCCTTCCGTCTGACATAACAGGACGATACTGAAAAGCCCCTCGACCGTGAGCTGATTGTCCAGCATCTTTCCGAGCGTCTTCGCCTTAACCCGTCCGTCCTCGGCTAATTCCGTGTGATGCAGGAAATACACTATCGTGTCCGGAGAAGTATTCCGGATCGCACAGTCTATCAAGCTCTTAAAATTCAAGGCCATGTTCGTAAACTTGCCGTACCCTGTCTCTTTAGCGTGTTCAAAACTCTCAAAAGCCATTAGATACTGACTATCATCGATAGCATAGGCTTTCACTCTATTGGCTTTCAGGGTAGCCTTGATATTGTCATAAGTCGGGTTGTTGGCAGTTTTCAAATGCTTCCTGAACGGGAGCGGCTTTCCCGCCACGTTCAATACTTCGATCTCGTTTTCGTCAAAATTCCGGAGTGATGTGGATTTTCCGGATCCAGATGCACCCATCACAAGACATACAATTCCCATATTTTCACCCCCTTACCGAATAGAAACGTGCTTACCACGAGGAAGCAGTTCCGCAAACTTTAACGACTTACCGGATTCAAGAGCCTTGCGGATCTTGTCCGTGTCCGGCTTTTTCTCGATAATAGTTCTCATGTATTCTTCCGGAACCTCATCGTTTTTAACGTTCATGGGCTGAACTCCGCCATTCCCCGCCAGCTTTATCGTGTGGAGCGCTGTTTTAAGTTCCGCCTTGCCTCCGCCCTGTTCGAGGGTTTCCAGCATATCCTTCAGGCGGTCTTTCATCTTTGCTACTCTGTTCTCAATAGCTTCACGGCGGGCCTTAAGCCGTGCCTCTTCAGCCTTTATCATCTGAATATTGCCATTAAAATGATCCATAACAGCCACATATCCGTCCGACTTGTCGCCGATTCCAGCCAGGATCCCGTCCAGCGTGTCGTTAAAAACCTCCTCATCCTCTTCTGTATAACCAAAATCAAGCAGCGCCTGAAGGTCATTCGTCAGCTCATAGAGTGACGGAGCCTTAATTTCCTTTTTTTCCTTTGCTTCTATCATTTCCCTTTTCTCCTTTTCTGTGGTAAAATCGAAACGTGGCCGGACATAGGCCGCGATTTCTTTCACACGCTCCCATCAGTCCGCACTGGTGGGGGCACTATTATTTTCAGGTTCCTTTGTTTCTTCTTCCGGCTCAATGAACTCGATCCGGAGCCGTTCAATCAGCCTGTCCCCTTCACTGTGTTCGAACTTTGTCCCACGGACTTTCGCTGCATAATTGCAAGCATCGAACAGTGTGTTAAAATCCTTCCATGCGTCATAAAATCCTAATCTGAATGCTACTCTGAAAATCATTCCTCTACCTCCTTTTGTAAGTCCTCTGATTTGTTGTTTACCCCGTTCGTAGCTATGGGGTTGAGCGTTTCTTCCTCTTCAGTCGATAAAATATCCGTTTTGGGTCTGTGACCGCTTCGATACGTCCAAAGGGGGCACTTTATCGCCGGACACAATAAAACCTCGTTACTGGATCCACAACAGCAGTCCAGACATTTCTTCCGGATAGCTTTCATGGGTGTCAATTTTGCCATTCTTACCCCTTCCCCGGGACTAACTGAATAAAAATCATCCCGTTTGTTTCTTTCATCCATTCCCGACACTCCGCCAGAGTTGGATGATAAGCATCCACGGACAGCCCCGCCTCGATAGTTCCTCGGCTCTTTTTGTCTGACCGGACAGCGCTTTTTCCTGTTCCTGTGGATTTTCCGTACCCTGTATCACGGATTTCATACATTCCGATATAATCGCCAAGTTCGTAACCGTTTTCGGTCTCTTCCGCCTTATATATCATCATGCAATAGCCGTAACTTTCCGGTGTATAAGCCACGAACCCAGTCCGCATTTTGTCGCCATGGCTACCGTGGGATCCCTGATAATATCCCGTTGTAGCCGTCAGTCTGTGAACGGTTCCATCTTCGTGATAGAGATAATCGCCGGGTACTTGTGGCGGATCCTGATCGGCTATCACATAACTCATCACGAGTTGATGGCAATTTGCCGTGGATCCATAACAGGGTGTTACCAGGGCCGCCGATAATAAAATCGTGAGTGCCAGTCTTTTCATAGCTTTTTCATCTCCTTTCGTAGTATTTCCCTCTCCGATTCATTAAAATCGATGTGCCTTTCCACCGCTCCCCATTCGCAGAACCGCCATGTTGACGGGTACTTATACCGGTATCTGAGGGTCTGATAAGGTATTCCGGTCAAATTAGCGAGAGCCTTTCCGTTAAGTCCTGCTCGCTCGACGGCTCCTTTCAGGGTGGCGGTGAGTGTTGGGGTCTTCATATCGCCCCCCTATCACACCAGCTTATAAAGCAGCTCTAAAAGTTCCTGTTTAGACATTTCTTCCGCTAAAAGGACATATCCGTTATCATCAACGGCAAGTTGTCCATCTTCGTCAAAACAAAGTCTCATCTGGAAGTCATCTGTCTCGGGAACTCCCTCAATGATTTTTTCAAGGGCATCCACAACACAGGCTTTTTGTTTTTCATCTGCAGCGACGTTCCTGACAAGCTGCTCTAAAACTGTCCTGTTTTTTGCTTTGATATAATCAACAAAAATCCCACGACCCCGGATAATGGATCTAAACCCGTTCTGGTATAACTCCACTGCCGCCATGGCACTCGCACATTTATCCTCCAGCTCTTCCCGATCCAGCTCGGAGAGATCGATACCATTTTTCAGATCGTCAATGTCTATGATGATTTTTCCATCTGCTTTCATCTGCCTGATGATTGCGCTTAATATCTTGTAATAACCTTTTGCCATTCAAACCTCCATTTTCTTCATGATGTGAATTAAAATATTTACTGCTTCCCGGAGATTGCGTATATACCATTCCTTTTGATCTTTATCCAGGGATTTCACCAGAGCGTCGATATCCTCGACATTGAGGAAATTGATATCTCCCACGGCTCCGATCACTCTTTTCAGGTCGCAATCTGTCCGGTTGATAATGAACTGCTCGTTCTTCCGGTCCTTTTCGATATCCTGAAAGCTGACCACGGAATCCTTTTTCTTTTCCTTAAAGGCTTGATGTTCTGCTCTTACTTGCTTTTCAACAGCTCTTAAGGTCTGCTGGTGGCTCTGTGGTGGAGCGATCCGGTTAAGGACATCCTGACGGGTTACAATGCGATCATTGTCCTTTGCGTCCTGAATAGCTTGTTTTACTACTTCGGGATGTTTCGCTAATGTCTGGAAGTCTCGGGCTTGTCTATCGGTGAATCCCATATTATGAATAGCTTGTTGTTTGGTAGAGCCTGACGCTGACGGCAAGCTGTAGCGATTGCCTTTTGTCTGCTCGATTTTTTCCATTTCATTCCCGATATCCATACTGAAAAGCAGAAGATTTTCTGCCGTTTCCTGTGCTTCAAGCTGGATCTGCTTGTACTGTTCGCTACTTATCCCAAACTTCTCTTGAATGGCTTTCAGCTTTTTCCGATAAGCGTTCAAGGCATCGGATCCGAATAAAACGTAAGCAGTTTTTTCTTCAATGGTCTCTGGAAGCTGTTTGGCTGATTGCGATAGCTCGTTCATTTTCCTCCTCTCCACTTAACATATAAGTTAAGTTACTCGGCAAAAAAAATAGCCTGTCTTTCATCATCCGGAATATTCAACAGGTCGCATAAGACATAGATCTCGGCGGTCTTGAACTTCCTTTTATTCTTTTTCTTATAGTCTAACGCCTGACGGGTTATCCCTAATTTGCTCGTAATAAAAGAAATTTTCAATCCGCTTTCTTCTATCTTCTTATCAAGATTTAGTGTATCAACCATTCCGTTCACCCTCCTTTCTACTATATATTGTTGTTTCAAAACTTAACTTGCTCGTTAAGTCTATCATTATTTAACTTATATGTCAATAGGAATGTTGATTTTTAAGTTAAATAATATTATCCTATAAAAAGGAGGTGAGAACATGGATTTAGGAATAGGAAAACGAATTAAAGATAAAAGAATTGAATTAGGGTTATCACAAAAAGAATTAGCTCATAGGATGGGTTATAAATCGGAAGCGGCTATATCTAAAGTTGAACACGGAGAAGATAATATCACAACTGACAGGATTTCCAAATTTGCAAAAGCGCTCAACTGTTCCCCGGGTTATCTCATGGGCTGGGAGGAACCGGATTCTGTAGAGGATCCCCGTCTCTTTGAGGTTGAATGGCGTAAACGTGGCGGGGCAGCACATCAACTCATCCTCACGGCAGAAGAGGAGAAAATCATCCTGACTTACCGTGCCGCCGATGATGTTGACCGCCGAGCCGTCCGGAGGATCCTCGGAGTGGAAACAAAAAAAGATACGGATGCTTTAGACGCATAAAATAGTCACTAAATAATGACTTTTACGAAAGAGAGGTGAAATCATGCCAACAGCTAAACGATTACCATCGGGATCCTGGAATGTTCAGATATACTCACACCGCAATAGTAAAGGAAGGCGTGTATATAAGAGTTTTACCGCCGGAACTAAGAGACAGGCCGAGTTGTTGGCGGCAGAATATAAGAGCGGAAAACAGCGCATAGTTGATGATAATAAAACTGTCCATGAGGCTGTTACTGGCTATATCAACGCAAAAGAGGGCGTATTGTCTCCGTCCACTGTTCGGGGATATGAGCGGATGATTAAATATTACAAGCCGATTGAACATATTAAGCTCTATCAGCTCACCAACGAACAGATTCAGATATTTGTCTCGGATCTCACTCGTGACTTATCTCCAAAAACTGTGTCGAATGTCTTCGGGCTCCTATCGTCCTCAATTGCCCTTTATTTGCCCGATAAGCACATTAAGGTAACACTTCCTCGGATTATCCATAAAAAGACTTTATCGCCCTCAGATGAGGACGTGAGGGGCTTGTATGATGCCGCCTGTGATGAGCTAAAGAAATGTATCGCCCTATCTGCTTATGGATCCATGAGAAGGGGAGAGATATCCGCCTTAAAGTATTCCGACATCAACGAAAACGTCCTCTTTATCCATGCCGATCTCATAAAAGATAAGGGCGGGAAATGGGTATACAAGGAACCCAAAACTCCGGACAGCATAAGATATAAAACCGTTCCGGCGGAAGTAATTGAACTCCTCGGCAGCGGGGCCCCGGATGATTATGTGGTGAAATGGCTCCCCGACACCATAACAAAGAGGTTTATCGACCTTCGGAAGTCCCAGGGCGTAGATATCCGTTTCCACGATCTCCGGCATTATTACGCCTCAATCGGAGCGGCTCTCGGGATTCCTGATCTTTACCTCGCCGAGTCCGGTGGCTGGAAACAAAATTCGAAAGTCCTCAAATCCGTCTATCAGAATAAAATAACACCCATTTCTGAAGCGTTTGAGAAAAAACTAAACGATCACTTTTCAGAGCAGATTAGAAAAGATGCAAGATAAATGCAAGATGAAAAAATAAAAAGCCGCTATTTAAGCGACTTTTAAGAGTGGAGTAGAGGGGAGTCGAACCCCTGTCTCGAATAGCCACAAAACAGCATAATTAAGCCATTTGCAAGGGTTTTATATTGCATTTCATCTCGCATTTTTGATAACGTATTATCAACGTTTTACAAGCCTTTATAAATTTATGCAATATGAAATGCAAGATGAATTGTATGCTCATTGTATATATAATTCAAACAATTTACAAAAGAAAAGGGCGCCGTCCTGAGGGGGCAGAACGACGCCTTGAAGAAAAGAAAATGATAAAAAAGGGGTAAAATATGGAAACCTTGGGTCTTATAGTGATGATCTCAGTTTTTCACGGGTGAGAGGACCACATATTCCATCAGCCACCAGATCATGAGAGCTCTGGAAGTCCTTCAGGGCTTTTATCGTCTGTTCTCCGGCTATACCGTCCACTATAAGCCGATATCCGAATCGATTAAGCTCAAACTGTAACCAGCGGACATTATTGCCCCGGCTGTTGAACTTCACGTTGATTATCGGCTCTCTGTACGGGTTTCCGGTCTTTGGTGCCGTGTCGGGTATCTCTCCGGGAATGTCGAACCGTGCCAGGTTGTGAGCGTTGATGGTCTTAATCAAATCGTTAATATATCTACTTGAAGTAGCATATCCGTCCGCCTTGAGCCTTTCGGCATACTGGCTCGGAGAGGTCGCCGTTTTCAGATTGGCATACCTGGCTGTATTGATAAAATCATAATAGCCTTTTACTCCGTCGCTCATGTTGTTATATACTCGAAAGTTATCTCGGATCGGAGTGAGTTGCCCTTGAACATACTCCTCATTAGTGCCCATATTAATAGATGCACCTTTCCAATGATCTCCGCATTTCATCCCAAAATAGTTATGATATATTGCGGCGAGTTTGGACAGTCCCCATCCTGATTCAAGACAAGCCTGGGCGATCACTGTCGAAACGATCTTATATCCCCGGGCCTTCCCTTCACGCTGGATAAGGGGGGCGATTTCACTGATAAAAGAATCCTGTTGAGCTTTTGTTGCTGCCATATTATCCCTCCGGCTCTTCCTTGGGCTCTCCAGCCTTTTCGGTCTGCTCCTTGATAAGTTTAACAAGAGGCATAAGAAAAGGCGGGATTTTAACACCTATATCAACCATGTTTTCCAGTATAGATATTAACTCATTACAGATTATCCAAACGGCTACCACACAAGCTATTAAGAAGTGGACAGGGGGCTTTATTCCGACCGTATCAGCGGCATACTTGATAAGCGTGTCCATGATAGCCCCTACGACTACGAGAAGCCATAAACAGACCTTTTTTACTATGCCCTTAAGACCTATATAGCTTGATACCTTTTCGCCCCTACATACGGACGCTATAAGCCCTGTGATGTAGTCTATGATATTACATAAGACCATTAGAAGGACAGGAACATATAGGATACCCAATACTGATGAAAGTATCGCTCCTATGGTTGTTATTCCTACTTTTATTTCTGTAAGCTCGTTATCCATTTTGTTTCCTGTCCTTTCTGACATAATATCTCGTCACCTAAAAAATCATTCCTATTAAAACATTATAATTATTTGAACTTGAATTATACATCTCATATATTTTAAAATTCTGTATTTTATTACCTACAATATAAGCCGCCAAAAGCACATAATCGCTTTCAGAGCCAGTCATAAGATAAACTCTATATTCTGTACTGACTTTTTCACATTGACCTCTCCCATACGAAGAACTTGTTGTTAATGTGGCTAATTTACAACTGTATGCTCCAATTTTATTAGCGCCCGAAGAACGATTTGTATTTGTAGCACCCCACGGGCTCGTCGGTGTTGCTACGCCGCCTGCCGCTGTTCCCGGTGTAACCACAAAAACCGTTCTATTTTCAACCGGCACAATAGTTCTCCAAAAATCTATGGCAGTTGTGTTACTCGGAACATCAACTCCCAAATAATCTAATAAGCTAAATGGTATATTTAAAAATGTCTTTGCGTTAGCAGGAGAAACATATCCAAATTTTCCCCAACTATTTGTCATGCCTATAAGATAATTTGGTGATGCTACACTTTCATTTGTAAGAGCTTTTACGGCATTTAATCTTGTTGTTGCTCCTGTACCACCATTTTCGATAGGCAGTGTTCCTGTTACTCCGGGGCGTGGGCTTGCCTTTAATATATCATCTGCGCTTGTTGAACCTAAATTAGTGAGCATAGACGGAGAAGATGACAGTCCTGTTCCACCGTTAGAAATAGGCGTTATCTTATACGGCAACTCCCTCAATTCATCCAAATACCTATCCCTCAACCATTCGGGAACCCCGT
>Ga0310690_10004958_pt1 | contig 18427 bp, 24 predicted proteins | sample AusTroGonzalo_MG_2_FD_207661 | JGI IMG/M metagenome (GOLD analysis project Ga0310690, IMG submission 207661) | Bovine rumen microbial communities from tropical cattle in Woodstock, Queensland, Australia - Gonzalo_04 (v2) (version 2) | ecosystem: Host-associated > Mammals > Digestive system >...
TGTTCTTCAAAAGAAGAAAAAATGGAATCAAAAAATCTGACGACTACAGAAAACATAATACTGCTTCAAGACCCTGAAAATTGTCAAATCGCGCCGCGCCGTGTACTAAATTCTGACAAAATCCAAAATCTGCACTTCATTAAAATTTTTTGAGTCAAAAAAGTGTTTCCTGAACAATTGTACCGTTCAAGTAAAACCGAATAATCCAGGCATTCAATGTTCGTTTTCTGAAGCCGTTTCGAGATCGCACTCTCCTTACCCGATTTCAGCCGTGCTCGTAAACGATTCCGGCGTAATATTGTGCGTGATTTTTGACACCCGGTATTCCTTGTTCAGCTCAGGACGCAACCCCGAAAGTTTTACCGTTGCCCCGGCATAAATATCAGGGCGGCCTTTAGCGAACTGAATAGAGCCCGAATAGTTGTGCTGAAGCCTTTCCAGCTGCTTCTTAGCGTAGCCGAAAGCCTCGTTTTTCGATCCGAATTCAAGTTTCCCGCTATAAACCGGGCTGCCGTTTCCGGCAGTTACAACAACCATTTCGTTCTTTTCCTTATCGAAATAGCTCGTCCTGACGCTTTTAAAGAGTGTTCCCGAAGTCTTAAGACTGCCGCCCATAAGCTCGGTTTTATCGACTTCAAAAACTTTCGTATCTCCGTCGAAAAAGATGATCGTTTTGTTCTTCAAAGCAAAATCAGCACCGTTTTCAGCCGCGATCCGCCTCAAAAACGCTGTATCGCTCTCATTCCGCTGCGGAAGCACCTTGAAAAACGGGTCAGGCGACATATTGAATTTTGAAATCAGACCGTACTCAGCCGCTATCGATTTCACAATACCCGAAAGTTTCTGCTCCTGCCAAGTCCGTGTTTTCTTCTGCATTTTCATATCGCCCGCCGATTCTACAGCCTTTGCCTTGATTGAAAAACAGCCAGTCGCAATATCATAGCTGATTTCGTTCGTAATGAATTTACCGAGCAGGGAAAGCCCCGTTTCCTCGTATCCGGCTGAAAAAGTAATGACCGTCGAAGCATCCGGCATCTCAGTCAGAGCATTCAGCCTTATATCGAGCGTGTCCGCGCCGCTTTTGATCTCGTCAACTACAGTAGCAGACTGAAAAAAGCGGGAAATCTCATCATCAATATTCCGGTTGTTGCACTCGATCGAATACTTTGGTTTCATCAGTTCCAGAGCCTCTTTTCATCTATGATTTCAGTCGGTTTTTCAGGAAAATAAAGAGTCAGACCGGCTTTCAGAAAATGTCTTCTTGAGATTCCCGGATTAGCCTCTAAAAACAGCTGTATATATTTAGTATCGCCGTAAAACTTGAAAACAAGCAGGTCAACGCGGTCGCCGTCTTTCGTAACGTATTCAGTCATAATAACCCTCTAAACCTATATTAAAATCGACCTTCAACGGGGTTCCATCCGGCATGAAAACCGTCTTATTGAATTCGAGATTTGTCATAATTACCATTTTACAAACTTTGCCGTCTCCCATAATCATGACAAGCGGTTTTTGGTTTTTGAAAAGTGTTTCAAGTTTTGCCTTGGATTTCATACTTCCCTGATGGTGCGGGGTCAGATAAAAGCCAGAAATTGTTAATGCTTCAGTTGCTTCTTTCGTTGCTTGCCAGAATGGATAGAATCCGGCGCGATCAGATTTTGACCAGCCTGAACTGAACTTCTGACGCATATCTCGAACCGAAGTGTTAGATATCTTAAAAATAATCTCGCTCTCTTCATCTTCCGGATTGTCGTTGTCATAAAGCATGATAAGACAATCATCAGGGATAATCATCATCCCGTTTTCATCAATAGGCATAGCTATTCTCCATATCCTCTTTTACACCCTGACGGATTGCTTCGCGTACCCTGTCAACGATTTTCGGCAGAGCCTCGTCAATACTCTGAGAATTGATCGTAAAGTTTGAAATCGTGACATTGACGGTTTTGTTTGTGGTTGCAGGAATCTGATTTGCATATTTGTAATTTTGCGCACTCGCCGCCTGAGATTGTGCTTTTTGATCCTGGGATATTTGAGTCGGATCTACTTTTTTGATTTCCGGCAGTTTTGCGATAGGCTCTGTTTTGCCGTTTGTTACAGCATCCATTATTGTGGGGCTGTCTACAATGTCGTTTTCGCTTTTTTCAGATTTCTTTTTATCGGTCGGTTTTTCATCGGTTAAACCAAATGCGTATGAAACCCAACCGAAAAACGTTTTGATTTTATCCCAATAAGTAATAATTAAAGCAATTCCTGTAGCTACAGTTGTTACAACCAGCATCATCGGGTTTGCCGCAATAATCATATTCAATGATGCTATCAGGAGTTTGCTTATTGTTATAGCCTTATTGATTGCCAATATGCCGCCGACGACACCGACCAGCCCGGTGACAATAGGCACGAAAATCGGTATTTCCTCATTCAGCCATGCGAAAATGTCAACAATACCGCCTAAAACAGTTGTTGTAATTTCTAAAGCAGGCAGTAAAGCTACACCGACTGAAGTTTTCAAATTCTCGACATTCGATGAAAGCTGTGCCAGCCTGAAAGCACTTGTTTCAGACATCTTGCCGAAAGCCTCTGCGCTGGCTCCGGCACTGTTTCCCATTAACCTCAGATCCTCGCCGAATCTCTCTGCTGCTGCTCCGGTCAACGCCATAACAGCCTGCGCGCCTTCGACCGAACCGAATAAATCTGTTAGGTTTTTCCCTTGTTCCTGGGCTTTTTGGCTTATTACATTGAATGCTTCGCCTAAATCGTGACCTTTTGCAATGTAATCCTGAAAAGATACCCCGACGCTTTCTTTGAATATTTGCGAAACTTTTGTTGATTCTTTCGATAGTTCAGACAAAGCAGCTCTGATCTGAGTCGTTGCCTGAGCCGTAGGAGTTCCACTGTAGGTCAAGGTAGCAATGGCCGCCGAAACGTCACCGAATTTTACACCAAGTGCGCTCGCTATCGGCGTAACATTTGAAAGACTTGCCGACAGTTGTCTGACATCGGTTTTTCCGCGGTTTGCTGTCTGAAACATAATGTCAGACGCTTCCGCCGCCGAAAGGTTTGCTGTTCCGTAAGCGTTGACTGCCGAGCTCATGCCGTCGATTGCCGTGGCAATATCAATGCCGCCGCCGACTGCCATTTTGGCAGCAGTTTCCATAAAGCCGCCTAAATTTTCAACAGCGACACCTGCGGAAAGTGCCTGATACATACCTTTTGAGACCGTTTCTGTAGACAACCCAAAATTTTTGGACACATCAAGTACTTTGCCTGAAAGTTTTTCCATATTCACTTCGGAAGTATCTACAAGAGTTGAAACGCTCGCCATGTTGGATTCAAAAGCCACAGCAGGGCTTACGATTCCCATGAAAGCACTCTTTGCAGCCATAACGCCGCCGGAAAGTTTTGCGAAATCCATTGCGGCAGTGCGAAGCTGATTGAAGCCTTCGGTTTTCAGCTCCATCTTTTGGGCGGCTGTCTCCACTTTTTCGAGTTCTCCGCCCAACCTTTCAGATTCTTCGGCTGCATTTTTTAAGGAGATCCCGAACTCAGCTGCTTTCTTTTTTGCATCTTCAAGCCTTGCAATTAAATTCTGGTTCAGCTCTATATCTTCAGCGGTCTCTCCGAGTTTAGCCATTTTCAGGGTGTTTTCTTCAATTTCGCCTTTTATTTTTAAAAGTTCATCAGCCCAATACTTGCCAATTTCAAGATCTTCGATAGAATCACTTGTTTTTTGAGCTGTTTTGGTTATGGAGGAGAAATTTTGCAGAACACCGGGCGCGAGGGAAGCACCAATAAGAAGACTGACTCCAAGAATGTCCATCGTTTACAGCCTCGCTATATTGTGGCGTTTGTAATATACATCATAACCTGCTTTTCGTTCCACCACTTCAGACCGGAACTATCTGTTGCCAAAGTGTGTTTATGCAGCTTTTTCGCTCTTCCTTTTGTTATCCTGATTGGAGTCTTTTTCTTAATACCGTTCATTGTGTATTTTAAAGCCTCCAAGGAATCTTGTAAATTTGCTCGGCAAGCCTTAAACAAACTTTATGAACTTCTAAAAATTCGTCACAACTGAAATTTAACATTTCCGTTCTTCCGTAGTGTGCTATATGCCCGATAAAAGCCATTGTTTCTTCGATCTTTTCGGGCTGGACTACAAAAAAAGGTTCAATTCGCCTATGACTGTTCTGTAGTCCTTATAATCAAGAGTTTCCAAGAAATCTAACGGGATGTTACAGAGATTGGCAACCAGAGCAACGTCTTTTTCTTCCTGAATAGCTTTCGGACCCGCAATTTTAGCTGCATTCAATGCGTCTTTTACAGTTGGCGGAACTCTCATAGAAAGTTCGTCAACGGTTTTTCCGTCAAGATCGTAACCCTTTGAGAGTTTGATTTTAACTTCATTTTTGTTTTCAGTCATCACTTCTTTGTTTTTCATCTTTTCCTCCAATTTTTCTCATAAAATCCAAAAAAACAAAACCGCCCTCTCCGCGATGGAGAGGGTCGGAGAGCGGTGTTAAACCCCTATATTCGCCTTGGTCACTGCGTTGTAATCGGTCGTGCCGATGATCACCGTGTTGAGCAGCTTGTCGATCACATAAATCGGTTGACCGCCCATCGTGAGTTCGTAGTGCGTGACACTCATCTTGTAGGTCGATTTGATTTCTTCGCCTTTTTTCGTTTCAACCGGCATTTCGGTGATCGAACCTCCGAGAGCCGCAATGACCGGAATCTCAGCCGCTCCGTCTTTGATTGATCCGCGGAAAACGAAAAGAGTTCCCGAAGTGAGGAAATTGACATCTCCGATAAGTTTTGCCTTGAACGGGTCAATATCCGAAAACGAAAATTCCGCTTCGAGCTTGTCAAGATTGACAGGTACGTCATATTTCCCGGCAATACCGCCGTTATCCGCCTCGACCGTCTCGAATTTGACAGTCGGCAGAGTGACCTCTTTTGCCTTGCCAAGGTTCCCGACACCGTTTACAAAAAGGTTGAAATCCTTCAAAATCTGAGGATGTACACTTGCTACCATATTAGCCTCCTTTATCTCGCGATTTGTTAATCAAAAATTTCTGCGATGTATTTATCCGTGACGATCTCTTCAAAAATAAGAGTCTGAGCCGGGTAAACGGGTCCGAACTTATATTTGAAGTGGAGAATTCCCTGTTTTACAGGGTCAGCTGAATTGTCTTCAGGATCAGCCCAGCAGTCACCACCCAGGATCGCGCCTTTCGTCTGAAGTTCGTTGAGTACACCCTTTACAGAGTTGCAGACATCATCCACAAGGTTCTTTCTGATACCCTTATCCACAGCCCAGAGAATACCAGCCTGAATTGTCTTTTTGATCATGTCGGACATCCTCTTTACGCAGAGGAAACGCCATTTTTCAACATCGGCAGCCGTGTTGTTGCCCCAGAGACGGTATGCACCGCCTTCATAGACAACACATGCAATGTTCTGATTGTTGATGACGTTTGCTTCCGACGACTCGTCCATAAGTTCGAACTCAACCGCCGGTTCGACACCGACAACGGTTTTGTAGGCATGATTTGACGGTGATACCCACTGACCTTCGTTGTAGTCAACGTAAGCAATAAGACCGGCTGTTACCGCGCACGGATCAACAACACCGTAAGAAGCAACTTTCACTTTCTGACTGAGATAGTAAGCGTTCTTGCTCGTTTTCAGAGCTTCGCCTTCATATCCGTATTTCGGGAAAAGGTAAGTAGCAAGAAGCGGTTCCGCCACCGTTCTCAGAGCGATTTCGATGTTTTCTTTTTCCTCATCTGAAAAACCGTCCCTGATTTCGGCAAAAATAAGAGTCGGTGCCATATTGCAGACAGATTTCGCCGATTTCAGCGCATAAATGCCGGTTTTGTTGGTTGCATTTCCAACGATGTTGGAAGCAACCGCGCTGACTTCCTCCGTTGCATCGCTACCGCTGACTTCGTCTGTTGTTTCCGCGATACTATCGCCGACAACAATCGGTGTTCCTTCTCCGTCTGTGATGATATTGTCTTCGTGATCGACAAGATATACATTCGTGTCAACGGTTTCGGATCCGCCTTCACCGCTTTCGGGAGCTCCTTCAACCCTGACAACGACCGTGTGTGTTTTCTGCTCTCCCCAAGCCATCTCGATCGCACGTCTGAGATACGATTTTTCAGACATCAGAGCGACCTGACTTGTCTTGGTTACAAGAACCGGTTTGTTGAGCGGGAAAGCCGCTTCGAAGGCCGCAACTGCCTCCGGTGTCGGTTCCTGATCCTCTTCGTGGAAGGCCGCAGCCGTTCCGACGACACCGTAAACACTCGACATCTGGAGAGGCAGAACCTGACCGCCGTCGGTGTTTTCATAAATTTTAAGTCCGTGTAAAAAGCTCATTTTTCACCTCATTTTTTTAATGGAATATAAAAGCCAGACCCAAGTTTCGGTAACAGGCCGGTGTTGGTCGCACCATTCGGATATCTGTGACTGCAAGAGATCAAAAAATAAAATTTCTGCATTTCTTGATCCAGGATCACGACAAAAACTCTGTTTTGTGCATTCGGAGAGACATATGAATCTTGTGAACCCGTGAAAGCAACAGCACCCGGCACACTTTGTGCCATGGAGGTTACCCCTGGCATATAATCAATCTTTAAAAACCTGCTCCAGTGAGGGATGGCAGATAAATCAAAATCCCTGCTCATAAAATTCAGCCGCCCGAGCTCATCAAAACCGTATTCGTGGTCGCCGTGATAAATTGCCCCCAGTTCTGAAAGAGTAGGTTTAAGAGCCATATTTGTATCGTATTCGCTTTGATTGTTGTATTGAACTGTATTGCCGTTGGAATCGTAAACAGCGCAAAAAAACACATTTTCGTGGCGTAGGATTTTATTGCTTAATTGTGGCTGATATTCAAGCCGAACCGGCATAAAACCGGCCTTCATTTCCGCAATTTCAGCTTCCGCTTCATCCAGCTCGTCCGCCACTTCATCCAGTTCCGTTTTCAGTGCGAAATTCGCGCTGTTTGTATTGACCGCGATACTAGCCGCCGAGTTGAACTTGATCGGAATAGTAATCACAAGATCCGTCTGCATATCCGGTTCGCTGACCGACGGGATGTAAGTCGGCGGAAACTTTCCGATCCATACCAGAACATCGTGGTTGTTCGCGTCGGTGACAAACAGACCGATCTCGCGGATAGTCTGCCCCTTTACCGCCGCCGCCGGAATAATCGTCGCCTTTACACGCGCCGTTGTATGCGAAGCATCGTTCGGGTCAACTATTGTCTCGACGCTTTCGACAAGCTGCGTTGCCGTTCCGTGAAGATCCGTCTCCGATCCGTCGTAAAGATTCTCGTTGTCATAGTCCGCATCGGTCAGATCCCCGATCTTCATCTTTGAAAAGGGCCTCTTGTTTGCCGGACTCTGCTCATAGCTCGCCAGCAGTGCGAGCCCCGCATCCGTAAATCTGCCTGCTGTCATCATCTGCCTCCTTATCTTTCTTGTTTCAGGAGCGCGGGCTGCAGCCCGCACCCCATTATTCTTCCCTTAAAAAATGACCTTCTTGTCAAGGCTGTACCTTCTTTTCAGGATCATCTTCAATCCTCTTCCGCTCTCGTTCCAGGTCGTACCGTCTGCCAGGAGCTTGAAGCCGTAAACATTATTGGGGTGGCCGTTGATCTCATCGGTGACCGGTCTGCCGTTAAGTACCGAGCTGTTCTCGTTTTTCTCGATAATAATTTCCGGTCCCCATTTACAGATTCCGTTTCCTTCGTCCAACTTGTATTTGCCGCCCTCGCCGGTTATGACGAGATCGGGATTCATAGTATTGCTGTTATAGATACGGAAACTCGATGAAAGGACTTCTGCACCCTCCGGAAGCTGGTGAGCCGCCTCGATCGTGACATCCTGCTCGAGAGCGTTTCCGTTGAGATACTCTGTAAGATCGGCGTCTATGACCTCGCAGTCCTCGAACTCGAGACCGTAGACATTGGCATCATAAGATCCGATTGTTTTTTTGAGCCTGGCCGCCGCATAGCCGGCAAACATCTGGAGCGGCGACTCGAAATCACCGAAGCTCTTGTCATCGTTGAAGTCTCCTACAAGCGCTGTTCTGAGCTCCGCATCGGTCTTGCCGTCAAAATCCATATCAGTATGAAAGGAACTGAGGATCATCTTGACAAGGTCGATATCGAGAGTGGGGATCGCATCGATGAACATGGCACGGAATCCCTCCACGCTGAGCCCATCTTCTCCGCTGAAATCCTTGACGGCATTCATGATTTTGTTGAGGTTCGCAGCCAGCTCCGCACCAGTGCCGTTCTTGAACGAATCAAGCATGGCAGCAAATGCCGCTGCACCGTTGGCAGCGCTCCATTTCGCCATCTGATCCCTGAGATCCGAAACAGGGATCTTTTTCAGTTCGTTGTCTTTGTCGCTCACCGGCAGAAAATCGCCTTCCTCTGCCGTCTCGATGTTGTAATTTTCGAGTTCGTTGATTTTTTTCGTGTTCATCTTTCTCTCCATGAAAAATTTATTGAGTTATAACTTGGACAGGGAACACCGTTTCCCGATCCGCAATGATTCCTGCACCTATGTAAAGCGAGTGCCCTCCGGTCACTACCGGCTGCACCGGAAAAGTCACAACCGCATCCGCAATGACACCCGCCCCGACAAACAAGTCTTTCTTTTTAAGGCTGCGGCTTAAAAGCATTGTCAGCCAGAGTGAAGCCCGCTTGTAGTCTGAAATCAGATAGAAGAAGTATTTCCAGTCTTTTTCAGTCCATACCTTGTCAAGGTCAATTTCTGCAATCAGCTTTCCTGTACATGCCGGATCAGTATCTTCACGCTCGAATCTGACAGAGTTGTCTACAATCGCCGGAACAAGCTGCACCGCTTCGACAAGACCGTCCTTTGTTCCTTCCTTTGCCCTTAATTTCCTCAATTCTTTGATGTTTTCCGGAGTCAGATGCCCGAAAAACAGATAGTCGTAAAGGCATCCGTTTTCCCATGCCAGATAGGGGAGAAAATCATCCGGAATTTCACCGTCTATCCAGTCTCTGAGCTTGAGAATTTCCTCAGGATTAAGTTCCGCAAACTTGTCGGCCAATGCCTCAAAGACCTTGCCGAACTCTTTCGGTATATTTTTCAAATATCTCCTAAACATCAGTCAATCCTCCGTCAATAACAGGCTGATTGATCACAATGTCGCTTTCCAGACAGTAAGCCGCCTCGTTTTTTAAGTTCACAGAATGGGTTATCTCATAGCCCACATGCACACTCAGATCTGTTATTGTAATATCCAAACCGGTTATTCCCGGAACATAACACATTCCGGCAATAATATTTTTGGTAATGTCCCGTCCGAAACTGTAAAGCTCTTTAACCGCCGCTTTTGCCTTTTCTTCGACCTGTATAAGAACTTCCTGACTCGCGCCCGGCAGAAGGTGCGGAGTTATTTCAAGACCGTATCTGAATACATTTCCGGCAGCACCGTCGAAACTTTTGCCGATTTCAACGGTTACTATATCGGCGCACGGACGGTTGTTTTCACCGCTGCAAGCCTCGGTGACTTCACTTAGCAGCAGATTCCGTCTGTCAGCTATATCCGCTTCTTCCATACTCCATGTGTCGAGAGTCGGAAGCACCCAGATAGTAAGACAACCCGGTGCGGTCGTTTCGATATAGACTTCTTTTATATTAAGATCCGCGCTCATCGCATAAAATTGATAAGCCCGTTTTCCGCCCATGTTTGAAGTAGGAGCAAGCAGAATGCGCTGTCTGTATCTTTCGTCGCTTTCGGTCTCGCCGGATCCGGCTTCGATTATACTGTCGATCCCTACACTTTCGATGACCGGGGAGGCTATAAGCAGCCTGTTTATTTTTATATCGTTGACACTTTCGCCGCCGCCCTCATATATTTCAGCTTCGATAATCTGCGTTCCGTCAGTTTCAGGTGTGATCTCATATTCCAGATAAGTCCTGGCTTTGAAATATCCGATAATGGTTTCTGAGTTCGGCGGGGTATAGTCGCCTCTGAACTCTGTTCCGGCCTGAATGATTCCGCTCACACTTTCCGGGTTCCTGTATGTGATTTTGAGCTTTGCAATCGGATTGCTGCCGTGCATTCTCTCAATATCCGGGCGTATATTGTCGAGATCCGAGCCCCCGGCAAAAGCCAAAAGCAGTCTGCGTGCCGTTTCGTTGGTGTGCTGGATCCTCAGAACATCCATTTCCGCCAGCGCTTTCAGCACTTTGGTCATCGGATCGGCATTTGCTGCATCCCATTCAGGAAGTTTTTCTTTTACCTTATTTATATATTCTCGAATTTTCTTGGAGAGATCATAATCTTTGATCAAATCGGGTTTAGGCAGCTTCGATATATTAAACATTCACACTCTCCCCGTTTTTGAAGTAGCATCTGACATGGACGACCGGATTACTTTCGCTCCAGTCTTCGCCCTTCACGAGTTCCATTCTCTCAAGTTTGAGCTGCGGGAAATACTTCAGAATGACAGCGGCCGTTTCCTTGAAAGCACGCATCCTGAAAAGCGCGTCAATAGGCTTGTCTATGAGCAGATAACGGTTGGATCCGTATTCAGGATCACCGAAGTTCGCGCCTTTCGGAGTGTTGAGCACATCCGAAATTTCAAACTCAACTGGTTTTGCGACTAATTTGAAGCCGTTATCGGAAAACATAAAAACCTTTTTCAAATTATGGCTCCGTCATTCACTTCCGCATTTGCTTTAATGTAAGCTACGACTTTTCCGGCTACGGCCGTACCAATGATTCCGGCAATTTGATACACCCTTGTTTGCTGAATCTCGATGTCGTTACCTTCAGCATCTTTCTTGTAAACGAGATCTGCTTCATCCATTGCGGATGCGATTTCATCTCGAATGTCTTCTGCAAGGGTTGTTATGTCTGTCATAGCCATCGTGTCACCTTAATCAGAAAAAAGTTTTGTTGAACCGCCGGTAGGTTTCACACCAAAAACAGGGCATAGCGCGTTTACTGTCGTTAAAACTTGCCCCAAACCATTTCCAACTTTGCAAACCGCTGTAGGATCAATCTGAATATTGTTCCCTTTTATAGTTGTATTTCCCGTTGCCGTTATTTCGGCTGTTCCGCTTGCCGTTATTTTTGCATTTGCCGCGCTTATTTCAGCATCCCCTGTGACTGAAATGTGGATTTTGTTAGAACTTTTATCGAATTTTATCGTATTTCCGTTCTTGAGTTTGATTACAAATTCTTGATCACTGGTCGTAGGGATCTTATTTCCGTTATAATTCATTCCTCTGATTGCCGCACCGTTCTCGATCGATCCGTTCGGACATACCACGCAGACCATTTCGCCTTTCTCGATCGGAACAAAAACGCTTTCATCCGTTCCCGCAGCCGGTTGAAACACCGGAATCCAGCCGGTGACAAGATCGCCCTGAGCGACTTTGACCTTGTTTTCTTTAGCTTCGATGACAACGCCGTAAAACAGGAGATTTCCCATTTTGCGTTCAAGCTCCGTTATACGTTCCTGAAGTTCCTTAAATGGCATTGTTGAACCTCTTTTCGATGAAACTGTTGTCGATATCGCCGTCATCAACGACATATTCTCGCTCCGGCTCTTCCCCTCCGGTCTCATAAACCGGATAGACAACATTAAACCAGAAGTTTTCCTGTTTAAAGTGATCCTTTTCCAGGTCACACTGACATCTTGCAAGTCTTATATCAACAGGCTTGAATATTTCCGGCCTCGTTTCGATTCTGATTTCAGGCAGGCGCATCCAGTCAAAAAACACCTGACTCAAATCAAGATCTGTTTTTGTGTCCGTGGTGATCAGAACGCGGACTTCACACCTCATCATGCCCGCGAAAGTGCTTTCTTCTTCCTCTCCCGCGCCTGAATAATCAGGGGTGCGGCTCTCAAAAAAGCTCACAATGTCGTTTTCTCCGACCTGCGGGCATTCCGCCAGAATCCGCGCTTCAATCTGAGAACGAATCTGTTTTTCCGGGCTCAATTTCCACCTCTGAGTTTCGTTTGTTGCGCTGCGATTTCATCGCGGCACTTGCATCGTCCGTTCTGCGGCGTCTCGGTTTTGCCGTTGCCGGCTGCTGAATAAGCGGACACATCATGTTGTATTTCAGATTGTTTTTCAGCTCAGCCATGTTTTCCGAGTTCTGCTTTTCAATTTCAAGCATCTTGGCCTGATTGTCCGCATTCTGTTTCAGCAGCTGATCGTATCTTTTGTTCGATTCTTTCTTGTCCCAAAGAAAGAACAAAGCCAGAATCCCGAAACCGCCGTATTGAAGCAACGCCGTTATTTCTCCGACATCCATCAGATCACCTCCACCATCACGTTACCTTCGCCCTCTGCCGTTTCGAGATCGGCGATTATCCCTTCAGCCCTGTTTTTCCAGTAGTTCTGAATAGTCACCACCTGAGAGGGAGAGCAGAAAACATAGTCTGTCATGTCGTCGCTCTCCCTCGCAAAGGACGAGGCACCGTCAAGGTACATCGTGTTTATGATCGGCAGGAGGAAATACATCGTCATGCACATAGCGGCTTCGCGCCAGTCCTTGTCGCCTTCACCGTCATCAATAGGCCGCCCGGCACGTTTCTCGCAGAAGCGCAAGCCGCGTTCCAAATGCGGTTCTATGACCGTGTCCGCCACCTTATCCGGCAAATTCGCGAAACGCCTTATGTCAGCTGCTGTCAAAACCATCATTCCTCTTGCATCGTCAATTATCGCCGCATGTTATGCGCGATTCCTCAAAGCTCCGTCAGTTGTTGCCGCCGCTCCCTAGACACCCTAGATTCCTTAAATTCCCTAGATCCCTAGAGTCGGCGGCCCAAAAAATTACAGTCCCTCGTTATCCGTGATTGCAACCGCAGCCGGTGTCTCGCAGAGACCGTTTTCATTCTTCGTGAAAACAAGGATGTGGGTGTTGTCTCCGAAAGCCGTTCCGTCAGGAAGGATAAATTCAAGGTCGCTGCCTGTTTTCGGAAGTGTCGCGATTTCGGTCGTTTTGGTTGTTGCGTCGCTGCCGAAATAAATTGCATAATGCGTTACATCGTCTTCGTTTGTTGCCTTGGTGATAGCGATGGTTCCGCCGATCGTGTCATCAGTCGTGTCGGTGTCGGTGAAAGTTACATCCGCCGGTGCGTTTGCCGGGACCTCGCCTTCTTCCTCGTCTTCCGGATCGGTCGGATCGGACGGTTCGACCTCTTCACCCTCAAAACCGAGGACCGCCGCGTCTTCGATGCCGATTTCGTAACCGCAGCTGAGGCCGAAGAAGAAGTTGACAAGTCTTGCAAGCGGCTTGTTCTCAAGCTGACGTTCGATGTCGTTGTGGAGACCGACAAGAAGGTTCATCGGGTTGGTGAAAAGCACCGAACCAGCTGCAAGGTATCTTGCCTGAACAATCGGATAGCCGAGGAACTTGTTCACGCCCGAATTGATAAGGTATGCAGCGTTGCCGTCCTTTCTTCCGATCTGTTTGACATACTCTTCGTAGTCAGCCGGGTTCATAAAAATATAGCATTCCTCGCTTTTGTAGTCTGCCGGCATAGCCGCGACAACAGCTGCAAGATATTCGATCCAGTCGGTTTTGCCGCCGGTCTTGTAGGAGTTTGCGTTGATTTTGTGCGAATCCGCAGAATCTTTGAGGATCTGGATCCAGCCCTTGTTGATGTTCTCGGGAGTGTTTGCTACATCCTGATGGTTGGTTCCTTGGAAACCGACTCTGACAAGGTTCTTTCCGAACTTCTTTGCAAGTTTCGCATCGAACTTTTTAACAGCCGCGTTGCCTTTTGCGCTGCGGATCGTCGAATAAACCACGCGCATAAACGCATTGACCGGCTTGCATTCGATGTATTTGCCTTTGTTCTGTCCGAGAGTGAAGTTTTCCGGCTCGACACCCTCCGGGATATTCTGAAGCACGAAATCCTCGATGTCGAAATTGTCCATCGGGATCTTAGCCTCGTCCGATCTCTGGACATTGACCATTTTCAGGATCGCATCATCCTCGACCGTAAGGTCAAGAAGTTCCCTCGCCGCCGCTTCAGGGACTTTACCCTCTATACCGATCTTGTTGAGATCGATAGTTCCGCTCTTTACGAGCTGTTCACGCATCTGTTCAATTACGCTCATAGTCTGCTCCTTTTAAATCGTTGTCTTATTTAGTCTTAAACATGTCTTAAAATGAAAAACTTTCATTTCCGGCATATCTCTCTGTTCTTGTTCTTTTTCCGCGCTTAAAACGCCGAATTTACCGGTTCCGGTTTATCGCCGTCCTCTTTCTCGCCGACCAGCTTGCCGAAACCCTGCTTTTTAAGCTCTTCGATCTCCGCCTTCTGCTCTTCAACCGCCTTTTTCAGCTCCGCGATCTCCGCGTCTTTCGGTGCAACCGCTTCTTCGATCATCTTTTTGACCTGCTCTTCACTCATCTTGTTCTCCTTCTTTTCGTTACCTAAAATAAAGTCCTTTATTGTCTCAGCCGCTTTCGCGACCGCCTCAGCCCATGTCGTTCCGCCTTCCGTAGACTCCGTCTGTTGCGCAGGATTGGATTCGGCATTTGCATCGCCGTCCGATTTCTCCACTTCCGTCTTCATCGCGCTGCCGAACATCGAAACGCCGGTGATTTCACCGTTCTTGATCGCGTCCCAGATCTCGACGTCTCTTATCTTGATGACGACGCACCATGCGCCGTCTTTTGTCTCAGGAAATTCATCTATTGATCCGCGCTTGATGAAACTCTCGACGATTACAGATCCGTTAGGATTCTGATTGTGCTCCGTGTCAACGCACTCCTGCCTGTACTGATTAAGGAAAAGGTGACACGCCTTTTCAATTTCACCCGCTTCCGCGAAATCGCCCTGCGAATCCACCGTGTCCGGCTCATACACCGTCGCGAAAACCAAATGTTTTTCGTCGTCACTTTTCTTGATCGCCGCCGCCACCTTAAACTTCGTTGATTGCGCCGGATTGGATCCGGCATTTGCATCGGCACTCTTGAAAACAATTCCTTTCTCATTCGCCGGATTTTCGACCAGCGAAATAAATTCGATCCTTATGTCTGTCAGCTTTTTCTTTCCCATTGCTTACCTCTAACATCGTCTATTGCCACAGCATGTCATGCGCGGCACCCGCATCGGCGGCCTCAAATTTCAATCAGCGGGCTGTTGCCCGCGATCACGTCTTTCATTTTTCCCTCTTTTTTTGCTCTCTCAATGCAAATAGCCGTATTTACATTGGATTTTCATTTTTTTGTGCTTTTTTTAGCCATTGACGTTTTTTTAAGGAGTTGAACCGTGGAAGAGACAAAAAAAGCTGAAAAAATTACCATTGAGGTAACAAAAACCGACGCCGAACCGCTTATAAAATATGCGCGGCTCAAAAAAGAGAGTGCCGTCGAGGAAAAAGAGCAGGACATCAAAATAGTCTATCCGCCCGTCGAGATAGGCGAAATCCTTGAAACATGCGCGACTTCGGCGTGGCACGGACGCTGCATCGAAATCAAGACCAAAGCGATCGCCGGGAACTATGAGATTGACGACAAAGAAAAGAAGTTCCTCATTGATGTATTCAAAGAGCAGGACACCGTTGAAGAGGTTTTCACCAAGATAGTCCAGGATTTCGAGAATACCGGCAACTGCTATCTTGACATTCAGAAAACAGGCACCCGCATCAATGAAATCTACATCGTAGAGCCTGAAACCATGCTTGCCGTCAAAGGACACAAAGAGTTTGTCCAGCGCGTGACAACCGACAAGTTCTTTCCGCGCTATAGCGCACAAGGCACTGAAAAGGCAAGCATCTATCACATCATGCAGGTCAATCCGCTTTCCAAGTATTACGGCTATCCGACATGGATCTATGCTCTCGAATCATTGCGGCTTGACAAATCCGTCAAAACCTTCTTTTCCAGTTTTTTCGAGAACGGCGCAATCCCCGATCTCATACTTGCACTTGAAGGCGCGGACTACACCCCCGAAGTCAAAAACAGCATCAAAGCCGCCTTGCAGCAGACCAAAGGCGTTGTCAATTCCCACAAAACCCTGCTTCTCGGGCTGCCCTTCGAGAATGCGCGGCTGCACGTCGAAACAATCACTTCACCCATTGCCGCAATGGATTTCAGCAAGATCGGAAACCCCAGCCGCGACGAAATCATCGCAGCCCACGGAGTTCCGCCCCGCCTTTTGAATATTATCCCGGCAGGTCAGCTCGGCGGCGAAGGCGACGGCGATTCCCAGCTCGAAATGTTCTACCGCATCACCGTTGATCCCGAGCAAAAGTTTCTCGAAGAAAAACTGAACAAGATCCTCCGTGATGCCGGATTCTCAGGAACCTTGAAATTCACCAATCCTTACCGTGACCTTCCCATTGAACCAACCAAAAAACCTGAAAACTGGGAGATGTGATGATACCGCTGAGTTTTGTTAATTGCGCCGGATTTTATCCGGCATTTGCATCGGAGGTTTAAAATGGATCTTAGTTTAGACATGTTTCTTGCCCGCGTCGCCCAGCGCATCCGTGCAATCGCAGTCGTTGAGACCGTTCCCGTCGTTACAGGCGAACTCCGCCGCAGCATACACGTCACCAAAAAAGGCGATTATTACATCGTAGGCACCAACAAGGTTTATGCCCGGCGCGTCCATGACGGAAGCGGCCAGATCGTGATCCGCGCAAAAAGCCGCAAAGCCCTGAAGTTCCAATCCGGTGGAAAAACCTATATCAGAAAGAAAGTCATTCAGCCTCCACGCAAGGGAAAGCCCTTCTTTCGTGATGCAATAAGACAGTTCACCGGCAACGCAGAGCGCGAACTTGCCGCGATCGCGCCCGAACTCTCAAAAGAGTTCCGCAAAATGTTAGCTTACGAACTGAAAAAAACAGGAGCAAAAATCTCATGAAATCCAATTTCAACGCCGCCGCCAACAATACCGGGATAAGGGAATCCCGTGATAACGAGATAACGACCGGCGGCATTCAAGTTGTTTTAACCCGTCAGAAATCCCTTGAAACCTGCACCGTCGGCACCCTCCACATTCAGACCCGCAACCTCGTCTGGCGTTGCAAAACCTTAGAGCTGCCGTGGAAAAATAACCAGCCTCAAGTGAGCTGCATCCCAGTCGGAACTTACCCCTGCCGCCGCCTGACCAGCTCGAAATTCGGCGAAACCTTTCAAGTCTGCGACGTGCCCGGCAGAGTTGGAATCCTCTTTCACGCCGGAAACAGCGCACCCAGAGACACACGCGGCTGCATCCTGCTTGGAGTAGGAGCGGAAATAAGCGGAAACAAGGCTTATCTTCTTTCCTCCCGCGCCGCAATGAAAACATTCATGCAGATGCTTGAAGGCTTTGAAGTCTTCGACATCGTAATCTCGTAATATCGGAGGAATTCCAATGGCAGCCGCTATATTCTGGCTTTACACAAACCGCAAAGCGATTTTAATTACCTTTTTGGTAATTCTTTTCTTTGTTTTGTGGTTCACCATCGAACGCCAGTCCGACCGGATCACCGCCCAGAAAGCGGAAATCAAGGCACTCACCGCCGAAGTCGAAACCCTGCACGCTGAATACGCCCGGATAGAAGGGGATGTCACCGCCGTTTCGGCATATCTGGCGAAAATCCGCAACATCGAAACAACCAAAAAAATAGAGGTCAGAAAAAATGAAGAATGTGTTGCTGCTCACGATGCTGATACTTTCATTGATCGTCTCAACGAGCTGTTCGGCTACTGCTCAGACGAAGCCGGAAATCAGGCAAAGGCTCTGCCGGGTCCCCGATGAGCCCGTTTTCGAGCGCATCGACCGCGAAGATCCCGACGAAGTCAAAATGCTGAAACTGCTAAACAACATCGCCGACCTCAAGGCTTACACTGAAAAACTCAAAGCCGTAATTGAATGCCTTAACTCTGCGGCGGCAACACAAGCCGGGATAACGACCGCCGCCAACAATGCCGGAGGCTTCCAATGTCTTTAGCTTACTTCGCCAAAATCCGCAAAAGCGTGAAAAAACTAAAACTCGAAGACCTGATCCGCAACCTCAAAAACGCCCTCAGCAAGGCTCATAAAGCCGCCGACCGCGATTTTCTTTTGAAGCACCTGACATATTTACAGGAAAAAGGCCTTGACAACCCGGCGACCAAAAAAGACCTTGACTTCATTCTGAAAGACATTGAGAAAACCCTCGGCCAGAAACTCGAATCGCTCGCCGAAGCTCCGTTCCTGCAAGCCTCAATGGAAGCCTATACCGAAGGCAAGCGCAAAGTCTGCAAACCCTTTAAAATCGATTATTCCCTTGATGATGCGGACCTCGGAGCCCTCAACACCCTTGATGAGTTCAACGGCTGGTACATCCGGGATAAATTCTCAAAAGACACCTCCGACATCATAAACCGCGAACTTTCCGACCTTTTGGAGCGCGGTGGAACAAAGCGCGAA
>Ga0310690_10004959_pt1 | contig 18426 bp, 13 predicted proteins | sample AusTroGonzalo_MG_2_FD_207661 | JGI IMG/M metagenome (GOLD analysis project Ga0310690, IMG submission 207661) | Bovine rumen microbial communities from tropical cattle in Woodstock, Queensland, Australia - Gonzalo_04 (v2) (version 2) | ecosystem: Host-associated > Mammals > Digestive system >...
GCAGGTGCTTGTTAATTCTCAATTCTCAATTTTCAATTCTCAATTTTCTCACTGTTTTTCCGCACTTGACAATCCAAACCCCGCGCCCCGGCAGTGCAATCCGCTGTGTGGCCTGGGTCGTTATGGTCTTGGAAACCATACGTCCAGAAATGTCATGAACGGTGACTTCGGTTCCCAATGGTGCGGTAACTGAAAGTTCGCCATCGGTCACATTTATCGAGATATCTTTTGCTGAACGGTTGTCAATGCCGGCGGATGTCCTGTCCTGACCTGCATTGAACGCTATGATGTTACCCTCCTTACGTATGTCATAAACAGAGTATTGAGGCGTGTATGAGGCTATCAAAAGGGCAGGTTGACCCTTTGTGGTAATGCTGTCTACATCCTGGTATGGAAACAGATCGCCGGCATTTGAAGAGCGGTTGTAGTCGTTGTCGGCTGGGAAAATATGAAAACGTTTGTACAGGTTTGATGAGGTAGTGTTAACTTGGTTGCTACTCCAACTGGATCTGTCATATCTGACACCGGTAACCAGGAGTCCCTCAGATGCATGGTATTTGTACCAGCCTGTCTTGGCATGATTCTCCAGTATGATGAATGAGTTTTCCTGCTCTGTGTTGATACGGTATGCTGAATGGATTTCATTTTCAGGGTCTGGCTCCTGGCTGATATCGGCAGAAAGGGTATAATGACCTGGAGCCTTGATCTCTTCAATATCCATCCATCCGAGTGAGTATTTTTCAAAAGCCGTGAGGCCTACGGGTGAGAATCCTTCATTCTCATAATTGCCGTAATCCATCAGACTCCAATATCCCATTGCAGCATCAGTTATGGCACTTGAGGCCGAAGATTTGTTGTAAAAGTCAGGCAGTCCGAGCGTATGTGCAAACTCATGGCAGATTGTTCCGATACCGTCAATTATGCTGTCGCTGTCCCAGAATAGTTCACATGAGCAGCAAAAAAAGACTCTCTTGAGGCCATTGACGTTCTGTATGGAGTCCGCATGCGGAAATATGCGGTTCGCATCAGCATAATCATAGTTTTCACCATTGCCGGCATAGATGACGCAAAGGTTTTCTATTGCTCCGTTTATGGAGTATTGTGTCAGGTCAATCTCCCCTTGGGCGCTGATGGAATCAATTATCTCACTTACAAGTCTGTTAACGTAACGGTCATCACCACCACTATTCTTGCCATAATATGCAAAGCCTTGTGACGCATGTATCGGGCCTACTATTCTGAAACTGGGCTTGAACTTTCCGAAAGACTGGTCCTGGAAATAATCCGCTACACATCCTTGGGCCGGATGTAAAACCAGGCTTTTATATTTTGAAGGAATGTTGGGTGAGAAATCCTTTTCATTGAACATACGGTCATAATAGTTTCTCAGTTCGGCTGTATCCTTCATGAAAAAGTGGGTGTCAGTGAAATCCACAAGGACGGTAAGATATTCACGGCTGCCTGTCCTGGGCACGTTTCTTTTTGAATATGCTCCGGGAGCGGCGGCTTTTGTAAGGGGTAACGGGTCGGATTCCCATAACGCAGGATTGTCACGGTCAGTCGTGGTTGCATAATCCAGGAGAGGCAGTACAGGGTGTTTCCTTGTCTGGATTGCAAAACCTGATGTGAAAAACGAGATACAAGTCAGGACAGCCAATATGTGCCTTATGACTCTCATCTTATTTCTGGAAATTCTTCTTTTTGAGTTCAAAGCTCTGGCTCAGGTATTTCTCCCTTACAATGGGATTCTCTGCCAGTTCCTCTGGCGTACCTTGGAACAGAATGCGTCCTTCAAACAGAAGGTAAGCGCGGTCTGTAATACTGAGTGTCTCGTGTACGTTATGGTCAGTTATGAGAATGCCTATGTTGCGGTCCTTGAGTTTCCATACAATCTGCTGGATATCTTCAACTGCAATCGGGTCAACGCCGGCAAAAGGCTCGTCAAGCATGATAAACTTGGGTTCTATGGCCAGGCATCGGGCTATCTCTGTGCGGCGTCTTTCACCACCTGACAGACGGTCACCCAAGTTCTTGCGAACCTTCTGCAGACGGAACTCTGCAATAAGGCTCTCCAGCTTATCGCGCTGGTAGTCAAGCGGTTTTCCTGTTAGTTCAAGCACTGATGCAATATTATCCTCAACGCTCATCTTGCGGAATACGCTTGCCTCTTGAGCCAGATAGCCCACTCCGGCACGCGCGCGTTTGTATACGGGGTAATCCGTTATATCCTGCTCGTCCAGATAAATATGACCTTCATTCGGTGTAATAAGGCCGGTGGTCATGTAGAATGAAGTGGTCTTGCCGGCTCCGTTAGGACCAAGCAGACCTACTATCTCACCCTGTTTTACATCAAACGAGACCTGGTTGACCACGGTGCGTTTACCGTAGCGTTTTACAAGATTCTCGGTTCTGAGAACCATCTTGTGGTCTGGTGCTTGCTCTAGAATCTCTTCCATATCGGTTACAAAGATATAGATTTTCACTAACATCACCAAAGTCAACGAGAGTTTGGGGGGGTGTCCCCGACTGCTAAAAAATCTCAATTATTTCTTCATTTGCAGGATTTAAAGTAATTTTGCACCCTAATAAAAAATTGAAGTAACAGATATTTACATAACAGAGAATGAACGTAAAGTTTGAGAATGTAAGCAAGGTACAGGGCCTGCTTACCATCAGCATGGAGAAGGCTGATTATCAGGAGAATGTTGACAAGGCACTTAAGGATGCCAAAAAGAAAATCCAGATGCCGGGTTTCCGTCCGGGAATGGTTCCCATGGGACTCGTACAGAAAATGTACGGCAAGCAGGTAAAGGCCGATGAGATTAACAAGATCCTTCAGGAGAAGATCTACAGTTACATCAAGGACAACAAGATTGATATGCTTGGTGAGCCTCTGCCCAATGATGAAAAGGAGGCAGGTTTGAGCCTTGATGATGATAATCTGACATTCTACTTTGATATAGCACTTGCACCGCAGTTCAATGCTGAGATAGGTAAGGATGATGCCATCACCTACTATGAGATCAAGGTTACAGAGGAGATGGTCAACAATCAGGTTAAGGCTTACACTCAGCAGAACGGCAAGTATGAGCAGGTGGACAGCTATCAGGAGAATGATGTCATCAAGGGTCAGCTCGTGGAGTTGAACCTGGACGGTTCTGTAAAGGAAGACGGTATCGTTGTAGAAGGTGCCACACTTATGCCTGAGTATATCAAGGATGCTGCTCAGAAGAAGCTCTTCAGTAAGGCTAAGAAGGGTGATGTAATCAAGTTCAATCCTGCCAAGGCTTATGAAGGCAACGCTATAGAGATTTCATCACTCCTTAACAAGAAGAAGGAGGAGGTTGAGGGCATTGATGCTGATTTCCAGCTCACTATCCAGGATATCACCCGTTTCGTAGAGAGCGAACTGAACCAGGAGGTGTTTGACCGCGTATTCGGTAAGGATGCCGTTAAGGACGAGGCCGGTTTCCGTGCCAAGGTTGAGGAGACTCTGGCTCAGAGTTTTGTTCCTGACAGCGACTATAAGTTCCTGCTTGATGTACGCAGCTACCTTATGGAGAAGGTTGGCAAACTGGAGTATGCAGATGATCTGCTCAAGCGCATCATGAAGGCCAACAAGCCCGATGCAGAGCAGGATGAGGCTACATTCCAGCGCAGCCTTGAGGAGCTTACATGGCACCTTATCCAGGAGAAACTGGTTGAGAAATACAGCATCAAGGTTGAGGATGATGACATCAAGGCTATGGCACGTGAGGCAACCCGCGCTCAGTTCGCCCAGTACGGTATGATGAACATTCCTGATGAGTTGCTTGACAATTACTCAAAGGAGATGCTCAAGAAACGTGAGACCGTTGACGGTCTGGTAAACCGTGCCATTGAGACTAAGTTGACTGCCGCTCTTAAGGGTGAGGTCAAGCTTAAGAACAAGAAGGTTACCGTTGAGGAGTTCAACAAACTCTTTGAGCCTGCAACTCCCGCTGAGCCCAAGGCTAAGAAAGCTGCTAAGAAGTAAGAACAAATTAAACATATCAAGATGGACGATTTCCGTAAATTCGCTACAGGACACCTGGGTATGAACAGTCAGGTCCTTGATGATGTCTTAAAGGCAGAGTCACAGTATATGAACCCTTACATTCTGGAGGAGCGTCAGTTGAACGTGACACAGATGGATGTGTTCTCACGCCTTATGATGGACCGCATCATATTCTTGGGGACGGAAATCAATGACTACACTGCCAATACCATTCAGGCGCAGTTGCTTTATCTGGATTCTGTGGATTCGTCCAAGGAGATATCGATATATCTGAATTCCCCCGGCGGAAGCGTAACCGCCGGTCTGGGAATTTATGATACCATGCAGTTCATTTCAAGTCCGGTTGCCACTATATGTACCGGTATGGCTGCCAGTATGGCTGCCGTACTTCTGGTGGCAGGTCAGGAGGGAAAGCGTTCTGCTCTGCCTCACAGTCGCGTAATGATACACCAGCCCTTAGGAGGTGTCCAGGGTCAGGCAAGTGACATTGAAATTACAGCCCGTGAGATTCAGAAATTAAAGAAAGAACTTTACACCATTATATCAGAGCATTCACATACTCCGTTTGACAAGGTTTGGGCAGACAGTGACCGTGACTACTGGATGACGGCACAGGAGGCCAAAGAGTACGGAATGATCGATCAGGTTCTGGAAAAACGTAAATAAAGGTTCTGATGGCAGGAGTTAAGAAAGGTAGAAGCTGCAGTTTCTGCGGACGCTCAGACAAGGAGGTTGATTTTCTTATAACCGGAATTGACGGCTGTATCTGCAATGAGTGCGTGGAGCGTGCCGCTGAGATTGTCCGTGACTCCAAGCAGGGCGGTCCCAAGCCCTCTTTCACCATGGATTCCGTACCCAAGCCCAAGGAAATCAAGAAGTTTCTTGATGACTATGTGATAGGTCAGGATGCGGCCAAGCGCTATCTTTCAGTTGCTGTCTATAACCATTACAAGCGTATTACCCAGCCAAGTACTGATGACGTTGACATTGAAAAGAGCAATATAATCCTTGTAGGTGCTACAGGAACAGGCAAGACACTTCTGGCCAAGACCATAGCACGTCTGCTCAAGGTTCCTTTCACGATTGTTGACGCTACGGTGCTTACCGAGGCCGGATATGTAGGTGAGGATGTTGAGAGTATCCTGTCACGCCTTTTGCAGGTGGCAGATTATGACGTTGATGCCGCAGAACGCGGAATAGTGTTCATTGATGAGATTGACAAGATTGCCAGAAAGAGCGATAATCCGTCAATAACACGTGACGTAAGCGGTGAGGGCGTACAACAGGGCTTGCTGAAACTCCTTGAAGGCTCGGTTGTAAATGTACCGCCTCAGGGTGGCCGCAAACATCCTGAACAGAAGTTCATTCAGGTTGACACCAAGAATATCCTGTTTATATGCGGAGGCGCCTTTGACGGTATTGAACGTAAGATTGCAAACCGTCTGAATACACAGGTGGTAGGTTTTGAGTCAGTTGAGCAGCGTAGCAAGGTTGATTTGAACAACCTTATGAAATATGTGGCGCCGCAGGACCTCAAGTCTTTCGGACTGATTCCAGAGATAATAGGTCGTCTGCCGGTGGTTACCAGCCTGCAACCGCTTGACCGTGATGCATTGCGCAATATTCTGACAGAGCCTAAGAATTCAATTGTCAAACAATACGTCAAGATATTCAAACTTGATGGAGTGGAACTCAAATTCCAGCCTGAGGTCCTGGATTTCATCGTTGACAAGGCCATAGAGTTCAAACTTGGTGCCCGCGGACTCAGGTCAATCGTTGAGACGATAATGATTGATGCCATGTATGAGATTCCGTCATCGGGCAAAAAGAGTTATACGGTTACTCTGGATTACGCAAAGAAGCAATTGGATAAGGCCGATGGAGCCGTGTTTGAGAACTCCTGAAAGCCATTGGTAGTCCTCCCCGCGTAAAGCGCGTTTTATTATATTTTTTTGCAGTTTTTTTTGGCAAAAAGTTTGCAAGAATAATATTCTTGTACTTAACTTTGTTTTTCTATCTCTTGAGATAGAACGGATGCTTTATAATTATTGGTATGGCAAAAGATGTTAATCTGCAGGAAATCCTGAAAGTCCATTTTGGTTTTGATACTTTCAAAGGAGACCAGGAGGCAATTATACGAAATCTGTTGGGAGGAAACGATACATTCGTTCTTATGCCTACAGGTGGTGGCAAATCGTTGTGCTATCAACTTCCGGCCCTTGTCATGGACGGAACAGCCATTGTTATATCACCTCTAATCGCTCTTATGAAAAATCAGGTTGATGCCATGCGCAACCTGGGTGAGGAGGACGGAATAGCACATTTTATCAATTCGTCTCTCAGCAAGACCTCAATAGATCTTGTAAAAGCCGACATACTTGAAGGCAAGACCAAACTTTTGTACGTGGCCCCGGAGTCACTTACCAAAGAGGAGAATGTTGATTTCCTTAAAAAGATCAAGATATCATTCTATGCCATTGATGAGGCGCACTGCATATCAGAGTGGGGACATGATTTCCGCCCTGAGTACCGCAAGATACGCGATATCGTCAAGGAGATAGGTCTGGCTCCTATCATTGCCCTTACGGCAACTGCCACAAACAAGGTGCGTGATGATATCAAGAAGAACCTGGGCATACAGGATGCCAAGGATTTCAAGTCATCATTCAACCGCCCGAATCTCTACTATGAGGTAAGGCCCAAGACAAAGAACGTTGACAAGGATATAATCAAGTTCATAAAGGCCAATCCCGGCAAGTCTGGTATCATATATTGTCTCTCCCGCAAAAAGGTTGAGGAACTGGCCGAGATACTTCAGGCCAATGACATATCGGCCATGGCATATCATGCCGGAATGGAGGCAGCCGCACGTTCCAAGACTCAGGACGCCTTCATAATGGAAAAGATTGATGTGATTGTGGCTACCATTGCGTTCGGTATGGGTATAGACAAACCCGATGTACGCTATGTGATACATTACGATATTCCCAAGAGCCTTGAGGGTTACTATCAGGAGACCGGACGTGCCGGACGTGACGGCGGTGAAGGTCAGTGCATAGCATTCTACAACAGCAAGGATGTCCAGAAACTGGAAAAGTTCCTTGAAGGCAAGCCTCTGGCCGAGCAGGATATAGGGCGTCAGTTGCTGGCAGAGACCACTGCCTACTGTGAGTCATCGGTATGCCGCCGCAAACTGTTGCTGCACTATTTTGGTGAGAACTATGAGGTGGACAACTGCGGTAACTGTGACAACTGTCTGAATCCCAAAAAGAGGGTTGAGGCACAGCAGTTGCTGGAGACAGTCCTGGAATGCATCCTGGCTGTCAAGGAGAACTTCAAGGCAGATTATATCATCGATATGCTGCTGGGTAAGGAGACCTCAGAGATCACTGACCACATGCATGATGACCTTGAGGTATTCGGCTCAGGCTCTGATGAGGAGGAAAAGACATGGAATGCCGTTATCCGTCAGGCTCTCATAGCCGGATACATCAAGAAGGATGTTGAGAACTATGGACTGCTCAAGATAACAGAAGAGGGTCGCGAATTCATGAAAGATCCCAAGTCATTCATGATCGTTGAGGATAAGGAGTTTGATGATGATGAGTCAGAGGGGCCCATGCGCGGAGGCGGTTCATTTGCGGTTGATCCTGAACTCTATTCGATGCTCAAGGACCTGCGCAAGAAACTCTCCAAGCATCTGCAGCTCCCGCCTTACGTGATATTCCAGGATCCTTCACTTGAGGCTATGGCCACGACATATCCGGTAACTATTGAAGAACTTCAGAACATACCGGGCGTAGGTGCCGGCAAGGCCAAGCGTTATGGTCAGGATTTCATAGACCTGATCAAGCGTCACGTTGAGGAGAATGAGATTGAGCGCCCTGAGGATCTGCGCGTACGTACTGTAGCCAACAAATCCAAACTCAAGGTAAGCATTATACAGAGCATTGACATGAAAGTGGCCCTTGATGACATTGCAATAAGCAAAGGCATAGACTTTGATGAGTTGCTGACAGAAATTGAGGCCATAGTCAATTCCGGTACAAAGCTGGATATAGATTATTTCATCGACAGTGTAATGGATGAGGACCGTTCAGAGGATATTTATGAGTATTTCAGAGAGTCTGAGAGCGATTCCATTGATGATGCCATTGATGAACTGGGCGATGATTATAGTGAAGAGGAGATACGTCTGGTGCGTATCAAATTCATATCGGAGATGGGTAACTGATTTTTGAAATAACAATAAAAAACATATCAAGATGTCATTTTTGAAAGATAGGGTAGTTATGGAAGGACTCACATTTGATGATGTGCTGTTAATGCCGGCTTATTCAGAGGTTCTTCCGCGTGAGGTTTCGCTTGCATCGCGTTTCTCTCGTAACATTTCACTGAATCTGCCGTTCGTAACGGCTGCAATGGATACCGTAACCGAATCCAGCATGGCCATTGCCATTGCCCGTGAGGGTGGTATCGGTGTAATCCACAAGAATATGTCAATCCAGGAACAGGCCCGTCAGGTGGCAATTGTAAAACGTGCCGAGAACGGTATGATTTATGATCCTGTGACAATTCATCGTGAAAATACTATCCGTGACGCTCTTGCCCTTATGGCAGAGTACCATATCGGTGGAATACCTGTGGTTGAGACCGATGGCAAACTTTGTGGTATCGTTACCAACCGTGACCTCAGGTTCCAGCGCAACTATGACGTCAAGATTGAGGATGTGATGACCAAGGAGAACCTGGTTACCACGTATCAGCAGGTTGATATGGAGGCTGCTTCACAGATTCTGCAGGAGAACAAGATTGAGAAACTTCCGGTTGTTGACAATAACGGAAAACTGATAGGTCTTATCACCTACAAGGATATAACCAAGGCCAAGGACAAACCAATGGCTTGCAAGGATAGCAAAGGCCGTCTGCGCGTAGCCGGTGGCGTTGGCGTTACGGCAGACTCAATGGAACGTATCGAGGCTCTGGTTGAGGCCGGTGTCGATGCAATTGTAATTGATACCGCTCATGGCCATTCACGCTCAGTGGTTGAGAAACTGAAAGAAGCCAAGTCCAGTTTCAAGGGTGTTGACATCGTGGTCGGCAACATTGCGACTGCCGGTGCTGCCAAGATGCTGGTTGATGCCGGTGCCGATGCTGTAAAGGTTGGTATAGGCCCGGGCTCAATCTGCACCACACGTATCATTGCAGGTATAGGTGTACCGCAGATTTCGGCCATCTATGATGTTGCCAGCGCAATCAAGGGATCTGGTGTTCCGGTCATTGCCGATGGCGGTCTGCGTTATTCAGGTGATGTAGTCAAGGCTCTTGCCGCCGGTGGCGACTGCGTAATGTTCGGTTCTCTCGTAGCCGGTACCGAGGAGTCACCTGGTGAGACCATCATATTCAACGGACGTAAGTTCAAATCATATCGTGGCATGGGTTCGCTTGAGGCTATGGAGAACGGCTCAAAAGACCGTTATTTCCAGGCTGGTGAGCAAGATGTCAAGAAACTCGTACCGGAGGGCATTGCAGCACGTGTTCCTTACAAGGGAACTCTCTATGAGGTTGTGTATCAGCTTGCAGGTGGTCTTCGTTCAGGTATGGGTTACTGCGGTGCGGCTAACATTGAAAAACTGCATGATGCCAAGTTCGTGCGCATTACCAATGCTGGCATGAATGAGAGTCATCCGCATGATGTGGCCATCACCAGTGAGGCACCCAACTACAGTCGTCACGAATAAAAGACATTATGAAGCGTTTTTTCAGTTACGTAATCTCCGCACTCTTATGCCTGCCAGTATTGGCCGACAATGATGATCCTGTAGTTATCAGAGTGAACGGTAATGATATTCATCAGTCTGAACTTGAATATTTTTACAAGAAGAACAGGGTTGCAGATTCTGAAACGGGCAAGGAGATCATGGAGTATGCTGATCTGTACCTTAACTTCAAGTTGAAAGTCCAGGCTGCCATTGATGAAGGTCTTGACAAGAGTGAGGCTTTCCTCAAAGAGTTCAAAGAGTACAGGGATATGCAGGCTGAAGACTATATGGCTGATTCCCTGTATCTTGAGGAATACGCCCGCATGACTTATGAGGAATCTGTCAATGATGTGGGTCCTGACGGTTTCAACTATATGCTGATGATGTCAGCAATTCCTCAAACTGATGATCCTGCTGAACTGGAAACCTGTGCTGCACGTATGGATTCTATTTATAAGTGCCTTGAAGATGGACAGGATTTCACCAAACTGGCGCAGAAACATTCCAGTGACAGGTTTGCTTCGGATGGAGGCGCTTGTGGTTGGATGTCACGTGACCAGCTTCCTGATGAGATAGCCGATGTCCTGTTCTCACTTGCTCCAGGAAAGTATTCAGAACCATTCTTGTATGATGATGCGGTTTTGATCGTTATGTCTGCCGCTCACAGGGATCTGGGTTCGTATGAGGATAACCGTCATCAGATATATGAGTGGATGCGCGGTGAGAAAAAGGTTATGGATGAGGCTTACAGACGTAAGGCCAGATTCTATTCTGAAAAGTTCTCATGGGATATTCCTGATGACTCGGCCGTTATCTATATGGACAAGGTGCTTGAGGAGATTGAACCTGAATTCGGATTCATATCCCAGGAGTATCATGACGGTCTTCTGCTTTTTGAGATAAGCAACCGTATGATATGGGAAAAGGCCTCAAATGATACAGAGGGCCTTAATGCCTATTTTGAGAAAAACCGTAAGAAATACCGTTTTGAGGAGCCTGTTTTCAGGGGAATGGTCTTTTTCTGTCTTGATGAGGATGTGTTCCACTCAATAGAATCGGCTGTCAAGGGGCTTCCGATCAATCAGTGGGCTGATACAATCGTGACATTCAACAGGGGCAAATCACAGGTACGTGCCATGCGCGGATCATCAGAAACCGGTATCTTCAAAAAAGGACAGAATCCTTATATTGACAAGCTCGTATTTGGTGAGGGTGAATATGAGCCACTTAAGGGATATCCGTACGTCAATGTGATAGGAAACGTCATTGATGCTCCGGAAAGTGTACGTGACGTAATTACCCAGGTGGTTGAGGATTACCAGAAGAGCCTTGAAGAACAGTGGATCAAGGATCTCAGAAAGAAATACAAATACAAGATATATAAAAAGGCTCTGAAAAAGATTAGCCTTGAATGATGATGAGTAACAGATCCGTTTCAAGATACAGGGGAATGGTGATACAGGCAGTTCTGTTGTCACTGTTCCTTGTTTCGTGTAAATGGCGGAATAATGTTACCCAATTTGATTACGGCAAGACTCCGTTGGTTGAAATCAACGGTGATGTGCTTTATGCAGATGATTTGCGGCAGGTTCTGCCATTGGGCTATTCTGATGCAGACAGCGCGGTCTTTGCTGAAAGGTATATAAAGAACTGGGTCCAGGATCAGTTGTTCTATCAGAATGCCATAAGGAACATTCCTGATACCAAGGATATCGACAGGCTTGTAGAGAATTACCGTCGCTCTCTCTTTGAGCACGAATATCAGCGAAGGCTGATTGAACAGACTTTCTCTTCAGAGATTACTGATGATGAAATTGAGGCTTTTTATAATGAGAACATGGGGCTATTCGCACTTAACGAGTCTATGATCAAAGGTCTCTATCTCAAGATCTCCATTAAGGCGCATGACCTGCCAAATATCAGGAACCTTTATACCAAGACTGATGATGAGTCATTTGAGGAGATTGAGAAATACAGCATACGCAATGCCGCAAGATGCGAGTTCTTTTATGAAAACTGGCGTACTGTGGCTGAGATAGAGGCGCAACTGCCACCTATGGAGAACTCGCTGGAAACTATGCTTCAGAATGAACGCAGTTTTGAGTTCAAGGATGAAGAGCATATATACCTTCTGAATGTGAGTGAATTTGCGGCCAAGGGTGATATTGAACCGTTGGAGCATGCCAAGGCAAGAATACGTGGCCTGTTGATTAACAGCAACGAGGTATCATATATGAGAAAAATCAAGGAGGACCTTTATCAGGCCGCAATTGAAAGAAACAGAATCATATTCCACTATAAGGATAAAAAATGAAGAGAACCATTTTATTAGCGGTATTGCTTATCGTAACCGTTTTGCCATATTCCGCTGTATCGGGTCAGAATAACATCATTGATGAAATAGTCTGGGTTGTAGGCGACGAGGCTATATATAAATCTGAGGTTGAAGAGGCACGTCAGGATGGACAGATGAAAGGAACCCAATGGGACGGTGATCCATATTGCGTTATACCTGAGCAGTTGGCCATAAACAAACTGTTCCTGAATCAGGCGGAACTGGACAGTATTACGGCAACTGATGCCGATATCAGTCAGAATGCCGAGGCCTATTACAAGGAACTGGTGGCACAGGTGGGTTCTGAAGAAAAACTTGAGGAATATTACGGCATGACGATAGAACAGATCAGGAACCGCTTGTATGAAAGCCGTAGGCAGGAATATATCATAACAAAGGTCAGGAGCAATCTGATTTCAAAAGTCAAGGTTACGCCGGCAGATGTGCGCCGATACCTTAAGGATATGTCGCCCGATGAGATTCCATACGTGGATAATCAGGTTGAGGTTCAGATAATCACTCAGGATCCCAAGATTCCTCAAGAAGAGATTGATGAAGTAAAGAGGGAACTGCGTGAGTATACAGAGAGAGTCCAGAACGGTGAGGTCTCTTTCTCAACTCTTGCACGCTTGTATTCAGATGACCTTGCCTCTGCCAGAAACGGCGGTGACTGCGGTTTCTTTGGTCGTGGTGAGATGGTGCCGGAGTTTTCGGCAGTAGCGTTCAATATGACCGATCCAAATAAAATATCAAAGATTGTTGAGACTGAATACGGTTTCCATATCATCCAGTTCGTTGAAAGGTTGGGTGACCGCGTCAGGGTACGTCATATCCTGCGTAAACCCCGTGTTCCGGTAGAGAGCATTGAGAATTGCCTGGCACGTCTTGATACCATAGCCGGTGATATAAGAAAAGGAAATCATACGTTTGAATTCTGCGTAGCCGCTTATTCTCATGACAAGGAGACCAGAAACAATAACGGTCTTATGACCTACAGCCCCAATCCTGGCGTTCCGGGGGTGTCCAAATTTGAACTTCAGCAGCTTCCGCAGGATGTGGCACGTGTGATAAACAGGATGCATGTGGGTGAGGTTTCAGATCCGTTTACAATGCAATTGTCAAATGGCAAGACCATCTGCGCTATCGTGAAACTCAAGAATAAGATTAACGCTCACAAGGCCACTATGGCCGAAGACTATGAACTGTTGTATGATATAGTCTATTCTGCCCGTTGTCAGGAGGCACTTGATAAATGGATTCGTGAAAAGCAGAAAACCACATTCGTGAAGATCAGTGATGGTTGGAATGACTGTGAATTCAAATATCCCGGTTGGAATTTAAAATAGTCATGTCCGTTTTATGAGAGCAGTCAAAGTCGTTCTGTCATTGTTCCTCTTGCTGGTCTGCCATGTGCTGTGGGCTCAGCAGGACTCAACGTATGCCGTAAAGGATACGGTTAATGAGGAACCGGATTATGTCTATCTGCTCAATTCTGATGTCATCAACTTTGACCAATACCTTCATCCTGATGCTCAAATCCTGATTGGAAACGTCATTTTCCGTCATGACAGCATGTATATGTATTGTGACAGTGCAGTGTTCTATCAGGAGGCCAATTCATTTCGTGCCTATCATAACGTCAGGGCAGAGCAGGGTGATACGCTGTTCATGTACGGTGACTCCCTCTATTATGACGGAAATACAAAACTGCTCAGGGTACGTGATAACGTGAGGCTTGAGAACCGTTCCATGATCCTGCTGACCGATAGTCTGAACTATGACCGCAATATCGGACTTGGATGGTTCTTTGACGGTGGTACCCTGCTTGATGAGGAGAGTACGCTTATCTCAGAGTACGGTCAGTTCCTTACATCAATAAACCTGGCAACATTCATAGACGGAGTCTCGCTTGAAAGTCCTGACTATATATTGACTACTGATACGTTGATTTACGATACGGATCTCCATATTGCCTATATCACCTGTCCTACAGAGATAGTCAGTGATGACAATGTCATAAATTCAAGTCGTGGCCTGTTCAATACTGAAACTCACAATGCAGTGCTTCTGGACCGTTCCGTGATAAACCAGAACAAGGGAGAGAGCATCATGACCGGTGACAGTATTCTGTATGACAAGAGTGAGGGCCGAATGAACGGATTCGGCAATGTAGTCATAAACAACTATAAGGACAAACTTGATGTGCTTGGCGAGTATGTCTTTTATGACCAGAACATAGATTCTGCCGTTGTTACAGGTAAGGCTCTTATGATTGAATATTCATCGGGTGACAGCCTCTTTATGCATGCTGATACATTCCGGTTAAAGACATTCTACAATGAGGCTGGTGATTCTGTAATTGAGCGTCATGTACGTGGATTCCATAAGGTCCGTGCATTCAGGCCTGACCTTCAGATGGTGGCAGATTCTATTCAGTTCAGCACCAAGGACTCTACGCTGACTCTCTTTGATGATCCTATAATATGGAGTGAAGGCCAGCAGATTTTAGGTGAAAAGATCATCATTTACCTTAATGACAGCACGATTGACTGGGTACATGTGATAAGTCAGGCTCTTTATGTCGAAAGGTTGGACACAGCCTATTTCAATCAGATTGCAGGGCGTGAGATGAGAGCCTATTTCAAGAACGGTGAGATTGATCATGCCATTGTGAACGGTAATGTCATGGCAGTATTCTTTCCTGAGGATGAAGATTCCATGATGATTGGTATGAATACCACCGAGGCCTCAGAACTTACCGTATATTTTTTGATGAAAGCAGTTCACAGGATGGTTATTACCGGACAGTCAAACGGAATCCTCTATCCTATGGACCAGATTGATCCCAAGAAACAGTTCCTTTCAAATTTCAACTGGTTTGACCGTATCAGACCGTTGGATGCTGAGGATGTGTTCTATTGGCGTGGAAAGAGTGTTGAGGAAAAACTGAAAAAGAGTTCATCAATCAAAGGCGTTCCGATGCCGACCCTTAATAGGAACAAAAACAAAAAATAAACAGATATGGGGATGTTCACTGTAAGAGAGCCACGTCGCTTTGAGCATAAGTACATCTATTATGATGAGCGCAAGGAGAAGTTGGCCAAGATAGAGGAGAATGCCAAGCGTGAACTGGGCATGCTGCCAGAGGAGGAGTTCAACCCGGAGCGTATCCGTGGTAAGTTCCTTGAGGGAACGACCCATCTTAAGCGTCGTAAGGAGAACGGTGGACCGCGAATAAGTTTCCCGGTAGCAATGGTGCTGATCGTTGTTCTGACAGTGGTATTGTTCTGGATTCTGAACGGTAAAGTCTTTTAATCCGGTATTATGGAGGGAAAGGTTAGGGTCTTGTCACAGCAGGTAGCCAGCCAGATTGCCGCAGGTGAGGTTGTCAACCGCCCAGCATCGGTGGTAAAGGAACTGGTTGAGAATGCAGTTGATGCCGGTGCTGATAGCATAAAAATCATACTTGCCGATGCCGGTCGCACGTCAATCCAGGTGATTGACAACGGTTGCGGTATGATTGCCGATGATGCCCGTCTTGCATTTGAACGTCATGCCACCTCCAAGATACGTGAATCAGATGACCTTTATACACTTACCACATTCGGATTCCGTGGCGAGGCTCTGCCGTCAATCGCTGCTGTAGCCGAGGTGGAGTTGCGTACACGCACTGCCGATAGCGACACCGGCACCATGGTGCTGATAAAAGCGTCAGAGATAGAGCAGGAGGAACCCTGCGTTTGTCCTGTGGGCAGCAATTTCATGGTACGCAACCTTTTCTACAACGTGCCGGCCCGCCGTAAGTTCCTCAAGAGCAATCAGACTGAATTCGGCCACATACTGACAGAGGTTGAGCGCGTAGCCCTGGCACATCCTGAGGTTGAGATGGAGCTGATCCATCAGGGGGAGCAGGTTTTGTCTCTCCCGGCATCGGCCATAAAACAACGCATTGTAAATCTGTTCGGCCGTAAGATCAATCAGGCACTTTTGCCTGTTGAGGTGAAGACATCGGTGGTGAGCGTCAGCGGTTTCTGCTCTAACCTGGATAATGTGAAGGGCAAGGGTGCCAAGCAGTTCTTCTTTGTGAACGGCCGTTTCATGCGTCACCCATATTTCCATAAGGCTGTTCTCAGTGCCTATGAGGGGCTTGTGCCAGAAGGTGAGCAACCGTCATATTTCCTGTTCCTGACAGTTCCGGCAGATACTATTGACGTGAACATACATCCAACCAAGACTGAGATCAAGTTCCAGGATGAGCAGGTAATATGGAAAATCCTTATGGCTGCCGTCAAGGAGACCGTGGGCAAGTTTGAGGAGATGCCTACCATTGATTTCGATACTACCGATATGCCGGATATCCCGATTTATGACGTATCGCGTCCGGCCGTACAGCCCAAGGTTGACATAAATACATCATTCAATCCGTTTTCTGGAAGTCGCATCGAGCCTCGTCCAAGTCGTAGTAATACGGAAAACTGGAGCAGACTTTATGATGATGTGATAGACCATAAGATAAGTGAAGGCGGCATTCCGTATAAGCCATCAACAGAGCAGTTGATACAGCCTGAGGAGCAGCCCTTGCACCCGTTCCAATATGCGGACCGTTATATATTGGTTGAATCAGATCAAGGCCTTATGGTAGTCGATCAGCACCGGGCTCATGTGCGTGTCCTTTATGAACGTTTTCTGACTCAGGCCAAGAACCATGGGGCTGCATCGCAGGGACTGCTGTTTCCTGAAATGTTCCAGCTTTCACAGGTTGATGCAGCGGCGTTCTCTGAACTTAAACCCAGGTTTGCAGCCTTGGGCTTTGACATATCTGATATGGGGCGTGGAGCCATTGCCGTACAGGGCATTCCGTCTGGTATGGAAGGGCAGGATTATGAGCGTCTTATCACCGATATGATTGCAGACTTGCGTATCAATCCCACTCAGGAGGAGGACCGCCAGCTTGAATCCATGGCTCTTGCCATGGCACGTAAGGCTGCTATTCCCGCAGGCCGTCATCTCTCAGAATCCGAGATGCAGGAACTCGTGCGTTCCCTCAAATCCTGCAGCATGCCTTCACGCACTCCCGATGCCAAACCCACTTACGTGATCAAATCCATCTCAGACATCACAAAATGGTTTGATTGAATTGAGAATTTAGAATTGAGAATTGAGAATTATAAAAAACGAGCGAAAAATTTTTCGCTCGTTTTTTAATGTCGCGGGAATTAACGCAGGTGCTTGTTAATTCTCAATTCTCAATTTTCAATTCTCAATTGCTTTAGTACACTTTGAATCCAATAATCTGCCGCACTTCCTTAAGCGTCTTTGAAGCGCTCTCGCGAGCCTTCTCCGCACCAGCGCGTGCAATCTTGTCCAAAAGCTCAGTATTGCTTGAGAACTCCTTGATGCGCTCACGTATGGGATCAGTGGCAGCAACGATATCCTCTGCCAGTTGCTTCTTGAGGTCACCGTAGCGCAGGGTGCAGTCATTCCACTTGTCGTTGAAGTAGTTGTAGGTCTCTTTTGATGAAACCACATCGAGCAGTGTAAAGAGGTTCTGGATAACCTCAGGCTTTTCACTGTTCATGGCCTGTGGACCAGCATCGGTAACGGCTTTCATCACCTTCTTACGGATAACTGAAGGCTCATCACACAGGTAGATGCAGTTTCCCTCGCTCTTGCCCATCTTGCCTGAACCGTCCAGTCCCGGAATCTTGATTCCTCCCTCCTTGGCAAGTGAGAATGATGCGGGTTCAGGGAAGTATTCTACCTTGTACATCTGGTTGAAACGGCGTGCAAACTTGCGGGCCATCTCCATGTTCTGCTCCTGATCCTTACCTACAGGTACCTTGTTGGCTTTATGGATAATGATGTCCGATGCCATCAGTGTGGGGTAGGTGAGCAGACCGGCGTTTACGTTGTCAGGCTGCTTGCGGGCCTTCTCCTTGAAAGAGGTTACACGCTCCAACTCGCCCAGATAGGCGTTCATATTGAGATAGAGGTAGAGTTCTACGACCTCAGGTACATCACTCTGTACATAGATGGTAGCCTTCTCAGGGTCCAGACCGCAGGCTAAGTATTCTGCCAGGATGGTGCGGACGCTGTTCTGGATGTTCTCAGGGGTGGGGTGTGTGGTCAGGGAATGCCAGTCTGCTATAAAGAAGAAGCATCTGTATAAATCCTGAAGCTTTACAAAGCTTGTCACTGCACCATAATAGTTACCAAGGTGAAGGTTTCCTGTGGGGCGTATGCCGCTGAGAACTGTTTCCATTTTCTTATTCTTGTTTTGTGCCGCGAAGTTA
>Ga0310690_10004960_pt1 | contig 18420 bp, 24 predicted proteins | sample AusTroGonzalo_MG_2_FD_207661 | JGI IMG/M metagenome (GOLD analysis project Ga0310690, IMG submission 207661) | Bovine rumen microbial communities from tropical cattle in Woodstock, Queensland, Australia - Gonzalo_04 (v2) (version 2) | ecosystem: Host-associated > Mammals > Digestive system >...
TTTTTGGTTGTTGACAAACCCTATGATGTAGGGTCAACGAAGGTTGTATCCGTGCTTAAACATTTTTTGCACCCTACAAAAATTGGACATGCAGGTACATTAGACCCTTTGGCAACGGGTGTTTTGCCAATTGCTCTTGGTAAGGCAACACGCCTGATCCCCTATGCTATGGCGGGAAAAAAGACCTATCAATTTACAATAAAGTGGGGCGTGGAAACTGATTCAGATGATTTGGCAGGAAAAGAAATTGCCACAAGCGATAAAGTGCCAACGACAAGCGAAATAAAGGATATCTTGCCAAAATTTGTTGGGGAAATCATGCAAACGCCAAGTGTTTTTTCGGCGTTAAAAGTGAATGGAAAACGTGCTTATGAATTTGCGCGAGAAGGCAAAAAAGTTGAAATCAAGCCCCGCCCAATTACAATTTACGATTTAAAAGTTTTAGAAATACAATCAGATGCTGCGACTTTTGAGGTTATTTGTAGCAAAGGAACCTATGTGCGTACTTTGGCACATGATATTGCCCATGCGTTGGGTACAGTAGGTGTTGTGACGATGTTGCGCCGAATGGCCTGTGCGCCGTTTGATTTAGCTCAGGCGGTGACATTGGACGATGTAAAAAGTGAAAAAATGACCGCTGAAAATTTGTCGCTTATTCCAATGGAATCTGTGGTGCAAAATATGCCCGTGTTAGCTCTTTCTGCCACAGAAATCAAACGCTTGTCACAAGGGCAAAGACTTTCTATGATGAAATTAGAGACCACGCAAACTGCCTGTATGGATGGCATTTATCGAGCTGAACTGAGCGATAAAACGGTTGGCCTTGTTCGGAAAATAGGTCCAACACTTTCGCCCGAATTTATGTGGGTTGAATAAAATAATAAATGCTGTGAATTTATTGACTGACCCAAATTACCCGGGCCATCCAACATATGTCGTCGGGATTGAGAGTAATTAAATTATGCGCGGGATTTAAGGATTTTAGCTCAATTTTTTTGGCACTTTTATGTTGTAATTCTTTGACCATCACTTCGCCTGTTTTCACTTTCACCACAACGCGATCATTAATTCGTACGTCCGAATCGGGTTGCACAACCAATTTGTCGCCTGCGCGATACACGGGTTCCATGCTATCCCCCGAAACTTCCAGCGCATAAACGCCTTTTGCAATTTGCATGGGGCATTCTATTCCATCCCATTCTTCGGTGGACAAAGGGTAACCATATGAATCAAAATATCCTTCACGGCCCGCTTTGGCAAGCCCTAACAGAGGAATCGTATGCTTTGGAGTTGGCAGCGGTTGCCCCGCGTATTCCATAAATTCAAAAACTGTTGTATTTGTGGCTTTTAGCACCTTGTTCATACTTTCTGTGGAGGGCCACCGTTTGCGACCATCCGCCCCGATTCGTTTGGATTTATTAAAGCTGGTTGGGTCCAGCCCAGCTTTGTGTGCCATCGCAGACAGTGATAACCCCTTGGCTTTTGCTAAATTTTCCAAACCATCCCAAATTTCATGATATGACAGCTGCATTGTGACTCCTTTCACTTTTTAGTTGCAGATATTTTTTAGCATATTTTTTTTATTATGTCAATAGGATTTTTTTCTTATTTTTATCTTGACAATCAAAAAAAATTACATTATGTTCCTGTTTTGTTCTCATTTTAAATTAGAAAGGAGGGAAAATGAGGAAAAAATACCTATCTTTTATTCCAGACAAAGAAACACAACCGTTCGATTCGGCGGAAGAAGCGTGGTTTTGGTATTGTCGATGTGAACAAATCGGGCGGCCACGACCCGTGTATGATGATACACCAACGGTGCGTCCTTGTGAGACCTCTGATATTTTTATCACCCTTAAAAACTTGTGGAAAGCAGGCATTTTGCGGGCCGCCCATATTAAAGTTTTGTCTAAATATGGTTATGCACAAACACCACCACATCCCCATTTTGGTGATGATTCAAAAATATGTGCGTTGTGGCAAGAGGCATTGGATTTTTTGGGGTTTTCGTTAAAGAAAAAAGGTATTGTTGCAGTTTAAGAAAGGGGGGAAATATGTTTAAATATGCGTTTTCTGTTGGGTATCGTCCCGCCTTTGCATATGTTGCATTTGGGGGTAACCCAACACACTGGTGGACATATTTTTTGAAAAAAGGTTTTTACCATTGCTTTTTAATTTTGGGCGATGGTCAGGAATGGTGCATTATTGATCCAGTGATTCATTTTACGGATTTTATTATTGTTAAAACATTGCATATCGAATCATTTTTTGTTGATAAAGGATATCGGTTGGTGCGTACAACACCAAGCATTCCAACAAAAATTAAATTTTATTTGCGCCCCTATACATGTGTGGAAACAGTGAAACGGTTCTTGGGCATTTCGGCCCCATATTTGTGGACCCCCTATCAACTTTTTTGCCATTTAATTAAAAAAAAGGAAAATAATCCTTGACATTTGTAAAAAAATGTGCTATACTGTGTCACAGTTAAAAGGAACAACTGTATCCAATAACACAAAACCACTCTTGTTTAAGGGTGGTTTTTCTATTTAAAATTGAAAGGAACACATACATGACAGATATCAACCTGTTATACAGTACTTATAAAAAAGCACTTAATGAACGATCAGTTTGGGAACCAATTTGGCAAGAATGTTACGAATATGCATTTCCGCAACGGGAAACAATATTTTCAACAAATGCTTCGAAAACGAATCGATTATTTGATGCCACTGCTCCAGATGCTGTGGATCAGCTGGGCGCCATTATGTTGTCCGAGTTGACACCACCGTGGATAAATTGGTTTTCTTTAAATGCGGGAAGTGAACTTTCCAAAGAAGATCGCCAAAATTTAGAACCCACCTTGGAACACATGAAAGAGGCGTTACAAATCAATTTAGATCGCAGCAATTTTGCCATGGAAATTCATCAATGCTATTTGGATTTGATAACGGCAGGAACTGCTTGTTTAATGTTTGAAGAGGCCCCCTTTGGCGCCGCTTCTGCATTTCGATTTACAGCGGTACCTTTATCGCAATTGTGTTTAGCAGAAGGACCAACCGGTCGCTTAAATCATATTTTCAGAACAACGCAACTGGATGTGGAATCTTTTGTTGCGCGTTTTGGTGATTTTATGTTAAGCACAGACACATTGATTCAAGCAAAAAAGCAACAACTTTCATTAGATGTGATTGAATGTGTGGAACCGAATTTACAAGGCACATATTCTTATACAGCTTTTTTGAATCCCAATTGCCAACTGCTCTCCAATAACGCTGAGCCGGTTTTGTTAAAAGAATGTACATACGAAACATCTCCGTTTATTGCATTTCGTTGGCTGAAAGCCCCGGGGGAAGTTTACGGTCGTTCCCCTGTCATGAAGGCCTTGCCAGACATTAAAACGGCCAATAAGGTTGTGGAGCTTATCCTTAAAAATGCCACAATCGCCGGGACAGGTATTTGGCTTGCCGAGGATGATGGCGTGTTGAATCCCGCCAACATTCATCTGACCCCGGGTGCTATTATTCCAAAAGCAGTTGGATCCAAGGGATTGACAGCTTTAGAATCCCCAGGGAAATTTGATGTTTCGCAACTGGTCATCAAGGATTTGCGCGAACATATACGACATGCATTGTTGGGTGATAAACTTGGGCAAATTGATAATGCTGCCACCATGACGGCCACGGAAATTATGGAACGCACAGAAGATATGATGCTTGTTTTGGGTGCAACATATGGGCGATTACAATCAGAATTGTTGATGCCTTTAATCGAGCGAGCGGCCTCTATTTTAAGAAAGCGCGGTGAGATACCAGACATATATATTGATGGCAGATTTTTAAAAATTTCTTATCAATCCGGTCGGGCGCAAAAGCAAGCTGAAAAAGATGCAGACAATGCTTTAAGATGGCTTGGTGAAATTGTTAAGTTAGGGGATGCTGCGTTGGCCCAAGTTGATGTGCCTGCTTTTGTGAAGTGGTTGGGACAAAAATTAAATATTCCCGATACATTATTCACTGCCGAACAAAAAGCACCATTGATTCAATTTCAACAACAAGAAACGTAAAGGAGAATAATATGACTGATATAAAAGAAACAAAAGTACCAGAAAAATTTTTGGATGAAGACGGTTCGTTAAAAACTGACGAGCTGTTGAAATCGTATTTGGCCTTGGAAAAAAAGATGTCCGAGCCCAAAAAAACAGAATCACAAATGCCTAAATCGGCCGAAGATTACCAGATTGTTATAAAAAACAAACTGATTGAATCGGATCCAGAAATCAATGAAATTTTATTTCAACATGGTTTCACGAATGATCAAGTGCAAGTTGTGTATGATTTGGCAACGGATAAAATTTTGCCCGTCATGCAGGCAATGGTGGATGATATTGCCACAGCACGAGAATTGCAAGAATTAGAACAAGAATTTGGTGGCGCCGAACAATTTAACACGGTGGCACGTCAAATTTCTGATTGGGGTGAAAAAAATTTAGACCCAGCTACATTCGAGGCCTTGGCTAAATCTAAAAATGGTATTTTAACAATTTATCGGATGATGCAAGGAAAATTGGAATCCCCATTAATTCAAGGACATGGCAAAGCCACGTTAATGGATGATGAGGCCACTTTAAAAAAATTGATGCAAAATCCAAAATATTGGCGCGATCAAGATCCCGAGCTTTTAAAGCGCGTGGAAGATGGATTTAAGCGCCTTTATGATTAACCTTTTGTGGATAAGTCTGCAAAGACCCCACGGAAAATCGGGCGAAGGCAACTTCATAACCCATACCTTAAAACAAATAAAAATAACAAATAACGAAAGGAATATAATATGACATCAACAGCAATTGACGCTTCATTTGTTAAACATTTTGAAGCTGAAGTTCATAATGCGTACCAACAACAAGGTTCTAAACTCAGAAATACTGTTCGTTTTAAAGATGGTATTACAGGAACCAGCACAACTTTCCAAGTGATTGGTGCACAAACTGCAAATCAAAAAACAGCTCGTAATGCTCAGCTGACACCATCAGCTGTGACACATGCGCCTGTGGAATGCGAATTATCCGACTGGTATGCCGGTCAATGGGTGGATAAATTAGACGAATTAAAAATTGGACATGATGAGCGTAAAGTGTTGGCAACAGCTGGGGCATATGCCTTGGGCCGCAAAACAGACGCTTTGATTATCACTGCTTTGAGTAATGCCACACATACGGCTGGTACTTCTAGCGAGGCCTTGACAAAGGATCGAATTTTAACGGCTTTTGCTACATTGAACAGCAATAATGTGCCTGATGATGGCGAACGGTATGCTCTTGTAGGGCCTGCCCAATGGAATCAGTTGTTGAGCTTGGATGAATTTTCCAACGCCAATTATGTGGGGGATGAACATCCGTTTGTCGCGGGTTCTGAATCCCGTAAATGGATGGGTATTAACTGGATTATGCATACAGGTTTGCCAACTTCTGGATCAGGAGATAGCGCCACAACAACATGTTTTATTTATCATAAATCCGCTGTTGGCTTGGCTGCAGGTCAAGATATCACCACAGATATTACGTGGCACGGAGATTACGCTGCCCATTATGTGAACAATATGATGAGCCAAGGGGCTTGTTTAATTGATGATAATGGTGTGGTGAAGATGGTGTGTTTAGATACGCCTCCTGCCGCAGAAGATGCAAACGCAGAATCGTAAAGAAAATATATATGAAACGGGCCTCTTTGTTCGCAAGGAGGCCTTTTTTTTGAAAGGAAGCCAAAATGTCTTATACAAAAATTGATTTATGTTCTCGGGCTTTAGTCAAATTAGGTGCCAATCCAATTGCCTCGTTTAACGAAGCAACTGCAGAAGCACATGCATGTGCACAATTATATGAACCGACGGTGGAAAGTTTATTGGCGGCTTATCCTTGGCGTTTTGCTTTGGAAAAAGCGGAATTGGCTCGCCTTGTTACAGTGCCGACAGCAGATTATCAGTATGCTTATCAATTGCCAAATGATTATGTGCGTGTGCTTTCCGCTGGAAATGGATTAAAAAGTCAAGGACTGAAATATAAAATTGTGGGCAATACGTTGCATACGAATGCTCCAAAAGTGGTGGTTTCTTATATTGCCAGACCAGAAGAAGAGGCCTTTCCGCCATTTTTTAGTAATGCCTTGATTGCGCGATTAGCGGCTGAATTGTGTTTACCATTAACAGAAAGCACAACGCGGACTGATTATATGTATAATCGTGCCGAAGAAGAATTTCGGGCGGCAAAATTGACGGATAGCCAACAAGATGTGCCCAGCTGTTTTCAAGATTTTTCGTTGATTGAGGTGCGCGCATGACAAATTTGTTTTCAAGCAAAACCAATTTTTCAGCGGGAGAACTTTCCTCTGATTTATTGGGGCGCGTGGATTTAACGGCTTATGCAAATGGAGCAATGGCCCTAAAAAATGTTTTTTTAGAACCAACAGGTGGTATCCACAGACGGCCTGGCTTAAAATATTTAGCAGATGTAGGTGCCTTTGGACGTTTAATTGCATTTGAACCCAACAGTTCAGATAAATTTTTGTTGGTTATTCAAAATGGCAGCACGAAAATTTATAAATCAGATGTGTTGTTTACAACGTTGACAACCCCTTGGACACTGAACGAATTGCGTCAAATTAATTGGACACAGATTGACAATGGAATTGTGGTTGTGCACCCAGATGTTCAGCCCAAAAAATTGATTTATGAAAACAACACATGGCGTTTAGAAAATTTTGCTTTTTTAGAGGAAGGTGAGTGTATCTGTCAACCCTATTCCCGTTTTGGAAAAGACAGTGTTATGATTTCTTCATCGGGTTGTTTGAATACTGTTACTTTAACAGCCAGTGCTGATGTTTTTGAAAGTCGTCACGAAGGCGTGCAATTTAAATTAGCAGCAGGATATGTAACGATTCAATCTGTGACAGATAGCACTCATGCAACAGCGGTTGTGAAAAAGCAATTGTTGGAAGGGGATGATATTGGCGCCGAAACGGTTTTAAATCCAACGCGCAGTTGGGGTGAGCCCGCTTTTTGCACTCAAAAAGGGTGGCCACAGACAGTGTGTACGTATCAATCTCGTTTGGTTTTTGGTGGAAGCAAATCTTTGCCAAGCACTTTATGGCTTAGTCAAACAGGAGATATTACCAATTTTGAAACAGGAAATGGGTATGATGCTGAAGCCATTGAATTTACGATTTTATCTGATCAATCAGATCATATCTCGGCGCTGTTTGCCAATCGTCATTTGCAAGTTTTTACAACCAGTGCAGAGTGGATGGTTTCGGGTGATCCTTTGACCCCCAGCGAAATCCAGTTGAAGCGTCAAACACAGGTGGGCAGTCGATCCGATATTTTTGTGCCTCCTTTGGCCATTGATGGCGCCACTATCTTTGCAGGCGTGAATGGTCATGAAATTCGAGAGTTTTTATTTTCGGATTTGGAAGGGATTTATCAGGCAACGGATTTGTCTTTATTGGCCAGGCATTTAATTCAAATGCCACTTGATATGGCTTATGATAAATACGAACGTCAAGCATATATCGTGATGAATAATGGAAATTTGGTTGTTTTAACCAGTTTTCGTGCTGAAAATTTGCAAAGTTGGACAGAACAAATAACGGATGGTGCATTTTTATCCGTCGCTATTTTGGGGAATCATGCTTATTTTGTAATCAAGCGCGCGGACGCGTATTCGTTGGAATGCTTTGACGAAAACTTGCATACAGATTCGGGGCATTTATTGACTTATGAAACAGCACAAACAGAAGTGGCAAATCTGTCGCATTTGGAAGGCAAAACAGTGTCATTAACAGGAGATGGTATTGTGTTGGATCCTCAAAAAGTAACAAATGGTGTTTGCCCTTTGCCGCATCCATCCAAGAAAATCGAAATTGGTTTGCCATTTGTGCACCAAGTTATTCCATTGCCACCTGTGGCCGCGGCCAATGATGGTAACGCACCCGTGGCAAGTTGTCGATTGGTCCGATTGGTTTTGCGTTTAGTAAATACACAATCTTTGGAAATTGATACAGGGACAGGTGTTCATCAAGAATTAGTGCCAGATTTATCTGTGTATGAAATGGATAGTCCAAATATGCAAAAAACAAAAGATTTGGTTTTAAGGTGTCTGGGATGGATAAGAAGTCCAACGCAGCCCTTATGGGAAATAAAAGGATCCAGCCCACAGCCATTTAAGCTGGTATCCGTAACAAGTGATATAAAGTTAGGAGGTTAACATGGCAGAAGCAGCAGCAGTTGCAACAGTTGTGTCTGTTTTGGGATCAGCGTATTACACGCATGAATCACATCAGGCCGAAAAAAAAGCCGCTCGACGCGCGAATCAATTAGCCAATGAACAAGCGGCAATCGAACGAGAAAGTGCTTTAGCGGCACTGAAAGAAGAAGAGCGCAAAAATAAAAATTTGTTGGCGCAACAACAATCGGCCTATAAAGCAAGATTGGGAGCCAGTGGATTGACGTCTGTGTCTGGTTCTGGGCAAGTTGTATTGGATAATATGCAAAAAGAAACTGATATGGAAAATAAGTATCAACAGAAAAAAACAAACTATTCTTTAAAAAGTTTAAGCAATCAACTTCAACAAACGCGCAGTCGTAATTTGTTGACGGTTGATAAAGCACGTTTAGCTCAAGGCAAGAATATTTTGGACAGCACGACGTCTTTTGGAACAAAAGTGGCAGGTTTTAGTGCGACTTAAAAAGGAGGCAACATGTCAGATAAAAACGAAATTTTATCTGAAACATGGACCGATTATTTGAATAAAGCAATTCAAGATTATCATTTGTTTGCCACACAACCATCGCCGTTGGATGCCAAAGAATTTACAGCGCATCACAATGCGTGTAAGGCAGCATTAGCACATATTTTGATGATTCAAAAATTGATGCAGCCAAAGGAAGACAACAAAAGCGAACCGAACTTTTTTGATTTGTTAGAACAAGCTAAAAAAGCAACAAACGAGGACGATCAAGATGATTCATTTGATTGAATTTGCATGGATTTGGATGCGTGTTTTGCATTTGGATTTGCCAAAGCATCACCGTGCCATGTGTCGTTTTTTAGAGCAGTTATGGTTCGGTGATAAGCAGGGGTTGTTGATGGCTTTTCGTGCTTCGGGTAAATCCACATTAGTTGGGTTGTTTTGTGTGTGGCTGTTGCGTCAAAATCCGAATTTGCGGATTTTGATTGTGGCAGCTGACCATACCCTGGCCAAAAAAATGGTGCAACATATTAAGCGTATTATTGAAAAACATCCCTTGTGTCAGGGGATGAAGCCAGTTGCGCCAGAAGAATGGGCTTCGGATTGCTTGTCTGTTTGTCGTCAGGCAACGGGACGAGATCCATCTGTTTTGGCGCGGGGGCTGGGTTCTAATTTAACAGGTTGCCGAGCAGACATTATTATTTGTGATGATGTAGAAGTGCCTAAAACATGTGATACAGGCCCAAAACGCCAAGAATTAAAACGTAAATTGGGTGAATTAGAATATGTGTTGGCACCAGGTGGTATGACCTTGTATATTGGCACCCCGCATACACAGGAAACAATTTATAATACGGCGGATGGTTTTTTGAAAAATTGGCCGATTTTAAAAATTCCTGTGATGAACCGTTTTGGTGTGCCGAATTGGCCAGAAAAGTATTCTATCGAGAAGATAGAGCAAATGAAAAAGCAAACCGGTCACATCAAGTTTCAAAGTCAAATGATGTTGCAAGCTATTCAGGCCGCTGAGGCCCATTTGGATGTTAGGCGGTTAATATATTATAATGATGAGCTTTCTTACCATGAAGCGAATGATTCTGCTACATTAAAGATTGGCAACACACAAATGTTGTCTGTTTCATGCTGGTGGGATCCGGCGTTTGGAACAAATGGGGGCGATAATAGTGTGATTGCGTGTGTCTTTACGGATGCAGATGGACATTATTATTTGCACAGAATTAAATATCTGAAAGTGCCACCACAAACTGAAGCAGCGGGCTTTCAATGCCGCGAAGTTGTGAAGTTTATTCGTGAGAATCATTTGCCAGCCATTCATTTGGAAACAAATGGCATTGGTAAGTTTTTACCAGCGTTGTTAAGACAAGAATTAAATCGTGCCAAATTGGCGTGTGCAGTGATTGAAGAAATTTCGCGCCGTCACAAGCAAGATCGCATTTTATCGGCTTTTGAAGTGCCATTAATGAATGGGGCTTTGTCAATTCATACAAGCGTGAAGCAAACATCGTTTGTGGATGAATTACAAGATTTTAATCCCTTCGCTCCAAAAGGTCATGATGATGCGTTGGATGCGGTGGCTGGATGCTTGTTAGCAGAGCCAGTGCGCTTAAAACGTAATGCATTTGTCCGTCTTGCATCACAAAAATGGCAAGGGGGTTTTTAAGAAATAAGGAGATATATAATGACAGAATTAGAAATTTTTGCTAAAACTTTGTTCGGTGAAGCACGTGGAGAAAAATTAGCCGGTGTTGAAGCCGTTGCGAATGTTATTTTAAATCGTGTAAAACATGCACAAAAAATTGGCAGTTTTTGGTGGGGCAAAACGATTGAAGAAGTCTGTTTAAAGCCCTTTCAGTTCTCATGCTGGAACAAAAATGATCCAAATCAACAATTATTAACACAAAATTTAAATGACAACAAAGTGTATCAAATGTGCTTGCGTGTGGCAAAACGAGCAATTGCTGGATTTTTGCCTGATAACACAAAAGGTGCAACACATTATCACACAAAGTCATGTAATCCTGGGTGGGCCAGGTGTGCTGTTCCTTGCGCTGAAATAGGACATCATTTGTTTTATGCATTGTATTAAGGGAGGAAGCATGCCGACATCTAATTTAACCATGGAAACAGGAAAATTGATGGCCACAGTGGCTAATTTACAGGGCGAACTGACGAGCATCAAAAAAGAAATGCGCACCTTGAATACACATGTCATGAGTGTGCATGATGAATTGCTTTCCTTTATGTCAAATGTACAAACAAAAATGACCTGTGAACGCATTCATCAATCATTGAAATCCGATTATGTTCAGCGCGCAGAATTAGCACCTTTTAAAACAATTTTAGGGGCTATTTCCGCCACAACAGTTGCGGCGATTTCAGTGGCGTTGTTAAATCTTATTTTAAAATGAAAGGAAAAAAAATGATTCAATTTATTATGACAAATTTTAATGATATACTAGCAGCTATCACTTCTGTTATTGCGGGAGCCAGTGCACTATCTGCTTTGACACCCACAAAAAAAGATGATTCGATTTTGAATAAAATCAAAAGTTGCTTGGATTTGTTTGCCTTGAATATTGGAAACGCCAAGACTGTCAAGGCCTAATCTTTTATCAGCGGCCGGCACAAAGTTTTTTCAGCACCTAATGCGTGCCAACTTTCTCCTTTTTTTAGGCATAATATTGCCCCAGTTGCCGGCCGTAATAATGTTTTTCCCTTTGCCACATATGAAATAAATTCTTGAATGCCTGGTAATTCTCCAAGCACCATCACTGATTCAAAAATATCATCAAGCGTGCGAACGGTATCCAAAATACGATAATCAGGGGCAGCATATAACGCATCTTTGTAAATTACCTCGATATTTTCCAACACTTCGTGCAGCAAGTCTAGTGTTTGTTTAACATACAAACTAGGTGAACACAAAATTAATTCTGGCCGTGCAATAGGATATTCTTTTAAATCTTCTAAAAGTGTTAAAACTTCCGTTATGCCAAAACGCGATAAAGGTCGCTTCATTTCATTCATGACGGGCGCTTTGTTGTCTGGTTGTCCCGCGGCGACCACAAAAAGTGTTCTTGATTTCAACAAAATTTCCTCCCCATTTTTTTCTTAAGATATAGGAAGGCGGTAATCAAAATGCAATTTTGAATTATTCAGAAAAGCGAACAGTTCGTTTGGCGGATTCTTCCAATTGCTCCGGTGTGACGTCTGGCTTTGCATTATCTGTATGAGAAGTTCCCGTAATAAAATGCCAGCTGCGCGAAAAAAACAAAGCAGACTTTTCCCAACTGACTTGAGGCGGAACATCCCACAATGCCCATGCCAACAATACCGCCAGCCCTGCCAACAAAATAATATTGACGATCCAATTTAACAGATGTTTTAATATAATCATTATTTTATTCATTGAATTTTACCCAATTTTTCTTATATAATGTCTAACAAAGAAGAATTAAAATGTCAAGCCCTGAAGCCATTAAAATTGCGGATTTTCAAATTTACCCAAGGCGCAGTCGTCGTGCGCGACATATTTTATTGCGCCAAAATACAAAAGGACAAATTATTTTAACATATCCTTGGTTGTGTCCAAAAATTGTGGCAGTTTCATTTGCAAAAACGCAGTTGGCATGGATTCGTGCTCATGTGCAATATGCCCCAAAGGAAACAGTGTTCCATATTGGAGATACTGTGTGTTTATTGGGCAAAAATTATACTATTTGTGCGGGTACATATGGCCATATAGAAGGGGAAAAATTGTTTGTTTCGGGAAATGCTGATTTTTGTCATCGGCGTGTGTGTTCTTTGGCGCAAAAAATGTTGCTAGAATATTTGCAACAAAAAGCTCAGTTTTTTAGCCAGCAGCTGAATCAATCTTTTAAACGTATTACGTTGCGTAATACTTCGTCCAGATGGGGCAGTTGTTCTTCGCGTCAAACGCTTAGTTTTTGTTGGAAGATTGCCTTTGCGCCATCAGATGTTATTGATTATTTGGTGGCGCATGAAGTGGCCCATTTAAAAGAAATGAATCATGGTCAAAAATTTTGGGCAACTGTGGATTTATTGGTGAATCATCGCAAAAGTGCGGAAAAATGGTTGAAAACACATGGCCCTGTGTTACAAGCTATTCGCTGATTTTTCTTGCTTTTTATTTGTATCGTGTATATAATTCATAAACGTCAAGTTTTCATTTTTTAAGGAGGGAAAATGCAAAAATTATTGATTGTTATCATAACATTATTATTTTCAGTGAAAGGATATACTATGGATAAAGAAAATACATTGTATTTAGATTTGGATTATGGCCGCGTGGTGATTGAAATGTTGCCAGAGGCAGCGCCTAAACATGTGGCTCGGATTAAGGAATTGGTGCGTCAGGGCTTTTACGATGGCATTAAATTTCACCGCGTGATTGATGGATTTATGGCACAAACAGGGGATCCAACAGGTACTGGTATGGGTGGGTCTGGTAAAAAATTAGCAGCTGAATTTAATCACGAACATCATGGGCGTGGCACAGTTTCTATGGCCAGAGCAGCAGATCCAAACAGCGCGGATAGCCAATTCTTTATTTGTTTTCAAGATGCTGGCTTTTTGGATGGCCAATATACCGTTTGGGGAAAGGTCACTTCGGGTATGGAATACGTGGATATGATTAAACGCGGTGAGCCACCAATGAATCCAGATATTATTGTAAAAATGCAAGTGGCAGCAGATGCCGATAAGTAAAATTAAAACCCCCTTTCGAAAAAAGGGGGTTAAAATTGTTTGTTATTGACGAATGCCTTTCACACTTTCGACAATAAGTGTTCCCTTTGCATTGCGTAAAGCCATGTATGTTGCGCGCAAATCTTCACGCAGTTTGTTTGGGCGAGGAACTTTGTGCATGACAATTGTTCCAGTCATATCTTCGGAAACAATGCGTACATTACCCAAATCAACCCAGGTATCAATAAAAGATTGATCAGCGGTGCTGTCCACCACGCGGAACAATTCAATTTCGTCCACATGTTTTGTAATGATACCACTGATAATAATCAATCGTTTATCAGTTAATGTATAAGAATGAAAAATCCGCTTGCAATACACCAAAGGAATCAAACATACTGCGGCAACAACCAACCAGCACCATGAAAACATTAACCCGTGGCGTGCCATAGGTAAAAATCCAAAAATAAGGCCCAACACAATCAACCATGTTAATGGGTGGCATTTTAAATCGCGGATACTGCCAGTGACAGTCCAGTAAAAAATTTCGTCTGGGCGTACAACTTGTTTAATAATATTTTCATCACTCATGGAATTTCTCCTTTCTAAAAGAAAGTATAGCAAAAAAAAATATAAAAAACAACCCTTTTTATATTTTTCAACATACGATGATAAGTATTTGACATATAATAATATTTTTTTATCATTTAGGGCTAGATTTTCATTTTTTTACACCCCACAGTTATTATGCTTCAAATGATCATTTAAAGAAAGGAGAATCACATGAAGAAGTATTTATTATCAACGTTAGCCGTAATTGGCTTGATTGGCGTAGCAAGTGGTGCAAAAGCATCTGACGATGATTTTATGACCATGAATATGTCAAACGGTTATGCCGTGATGCAAGCTGGTATGGGCTTTGGGCATAAAGATTATAAAGAATCTGCTGTTTTTGCTTTGGGTGGAGGTTATCACTTAAATCAGTATTTGAAATCTGATTTAACCATTGGCATGCGCGCTTGGGGCAAAGTGAAAACACAAGGGCATAAGGCCGATGTGTTGGCTGTGCCGGCCTTGATGAATTTGTATGCCACAATGCCATATCGCCATATTGAACCATATATCATGGGTGGATTGGGTGCGTCATGGAACAGAGCTGACAGTACACACTTTACAAAGGGAGATGACAAGCTTTCCTTTGCATGGACGGCTGGAGCCGGCATCGGTTATCGTTTGTCCAGTTGCTGGGATTTGGATTTGGGTTATCGCTATGTTGATTTGGGTGAAGCACGTTCCAAATTCAAAGCTGGTGGCGGTCATATTAAGCGGGATGTTACGTCGCATGATGTAATGCTTTCTGCACGCTATTATTTCTAAGCGGATTTGGTTTCACTTAGGGGAGTCCTTTCATGGGCTCCTTTTTTCTATTGATAAGATGAACCAGCATATGCTCTTTGTGAATTCAAAAAAAGGGGTGTAGTAATAATATTAAAAAATCCTTGCAAATTGTAGGGTGGGGGATTTTTTTCTTTACATTTGTACGCAAACAACATATAATCAAATGTATTCATGAAAGGAGAAAACATGCCAACATTAAAAGGAACTGAGACTGAAAAGAATTTATTAAAGTCTTTTGCGGGGGAATCACAAGCCCGTAATCGCTATACATATTTTGCCAGCAAGGCCAAAAAAGAGGGCTTTGAACAAATTGCCGCTATTTTCGAAGAAACAGCTAATCAAGAAAAAGAACATGCAAAGCGTTTCTTTAAATTTTTAGAAGGGGGCGATGTGATGATTGAGGCATCTTTCCCTGCGGGCAAAATTGGTTCAACAGCTGAAAATTTGGCGGCAGCTGCGGCCGGTGAAGAAGAAGAATGGTCTAAGGCCTATCCTGCAATGGCCGAAACAGCTGTGCAAGAAGGATTCCCTGAAATTGCTGCCGTTTGGCGCGCTGTAAGTATTGCCGAAAAATTTCATGGCGAGCGCTATCGTGCCTTGCAAGCCAACGTGGAAAAAGGTGAAGTGTTTGATAAAGTGGGTGAAAATGAATGGCGTTGTCGCAATTGCGGTTTTGTGATTAAAAGCAAAACTGCACCGGTGGAATGTCCTGCCTGTGCTCATCCTCAAGCATATTTTGAACTTGTATCACGTAATTGGTAAGTCGTGTATTGTGAAAAAAAGCCCCTGTTTTTAAGGGGCTTTTTTTTAAAAGAAATCCAATATCTTTTTGTCTTTTTTATCTTTTGCTTCTTTTTGTTGGCTTTTTTTTAACAACTCTTCCCCGCGTTCCAATTCTTCAGCGGTAGCATTAGCACGCACCGCCATTAACGCTTGCTGGGTTAACCCATTCAAAACGGGATCAGGTGTATCACTGATGCTGAGCAACCACCGATAACATTCTGCTGTATCCGCGGTGCCAGTCCATCCTTCACAATGTGCTTTAGCCAGCTGATATTGTGCATAGGTATCGCCTAGTGCGGCACCTTTTCCATACCAAGTTAATGCCTCGGTCGGATTGTGTAAACGATGATTTAAAATATCGCCGTAATAAGCCGCGGCCTTAATTTGTTTGTCTTGAATGGCTTTTTCGATTGTTTTAGTGATGATAGAGGTGTCCCCCGTTGCTTCCGCTAAATCAATTTGCTCTAGCGTCAGCCCAAAGTCAGAGGCATCTTGTGGAAGCATGCCTTCTGATAACAAAATCTGTTGTAATGTTTTTGGATCGTTAAAGCCAGGAATAATAGGCAAAACGGCATGCTCACGTTCTTCTTTTGGCACTGATTGTTCTGCCGTTTTTGGCTTCCAGTTTTTAACAGATGTTTGCCATTTTGCTAACTCTTTTGCTTTGAGTTTTGAAGCCAATTCATCACGTTTTTTTGCTGCAGCAGCCCCAACAGCATCAGAATTATAGGCCGCTAAAATAGAATTCCAAGCATAGGCCTCGCCCAAATTTTTTAATTGCGAATTTTTTTCTCTTAAGTTCGCCAACTCCAATTGCGATTTGACATAACCTTGATTGGCTGAACGAGAAAGCCATTGGATAGCTTTAACGTAGTTTTGGGGAATACCGCGCCCAACCAGATACATTTGACTGATTTGAAATTGTGCCTTTTTGTTACCCTTAAGTGCGGAAATGGCATAAAAGCCAAATGCATGATTATAATCTGCTGAATCGCCCAAGCCCGCTAAGGCAGCACTGCCCAGCTCAAAGGCGGCTTCATCGTCCCCTGCCAAAGCGGCTTTTTTCAACAAAGGAATGGCTTTTTGTGGATTGGCTGGTACACCAGGGGCCCCATACAATAAAATTTTTCCCAATTGTGCGGCGGCAGGTAAATAAAAAGCTCTGTCTGCGGCCTGAAAATAAGAGATGGCTTGTTGGATGTTCTGTGTAACGCCCCATCCGTTTTGGTACATGCGACCTAAATAATAAAGCGCTGCCGCGTTGTCCTGGTTGGCTAATTCTTGAAATTCAGCCAACGCATTGGCGTATTGTTTGTAATTTAAACTCATTAATGCCTCGGGCAAACCTGAAAAGGCGGGTGTTGCAAACCATAAAGCAGTTGAGAACAATAATATTTTTTTATTCATCATAAGCACCTCGTTTCTTTTTTATATCACATTTTTAACGTCAAGTCTATTTGTTTTTTTTGATTTTTAAAGTCAAAAGAATTTCCATTTTTGAATGTGTTATGTAAAATATTTGAAAGGTTTAAAAAAAATAGTTGCAAATAAAATTTTTATGTTTTATGATATGAGAACAAAACGAGAACAAAACTTTTTAAAGGAGCGAAAAATATGGAAAAAGATAAAGCATTGGAAGCCGCGGTGGCACAAATTGAGCGTGCATTTGGAAAAGGGTCCATTATGCGTTTGGGGCAACAAGATAATGCGGTTGAAATTCCTGCTATTTCTACGGGCTCCTTGGGGTTGGATTTGGCTTTGGGAATTGGTGGGCTACCCAAAGGTCGAATCATTGAGATTTACGGTCCTGAAAGTTCTGGAAAAACAACTTTGGCATTGCATGTGGTGGCCGAGGCCCAAAAACAAGGTGGGGCTTGTGCTTATATTGATGCAGAGCACGCGATGGATCCAAGCTATGCCCGCAAGTTGGGTGTTAATATCGATGATTTGTTGATTTCTCAGCCAGATACAGGGGAACAGGCCTTGGAAATTGCGGATACGTTGGTTCGATCTGGTACATTATCTGTTTTGGTTGTGGATTCTGTGGCGGCACTGGTGCCTAAAGCCGAATTGGAAGGTGATATGGGTGATTCACATATGGGATTGCAGGCCCGTTTGATGAGTCAGGCCTTGCGTAAATTGACGGCTTCTGTGGCGCGTGCTAATACTTTGATTATTTTTATCAATCAAATCCGTATGAAAATTGGTGTGATGTTTGGTAATCCAGAAACAACCACAGGCGGTAATGCCTTGAAATTTTATGCTTCTGTGCGTATGGACATTCGTCGTATTGGATCGGTGAAAGATCACGAAGATGTGATTGGAAACCAAACGCGGGTGAAGATTGTGAAAAACAAGGTTGCGCCGCCATTTAAGACGGTTGATTTTGATATTTTATACGGGGAAGGTATTTCAAAAATGGGCGAATTGATCGACTTGGGTATCAAGGCGGGTTTGGTGGAAAAGGCGGGGGCGTGGTTCTCGTATAAAGACGAACGCATTGGCCAGGGGCGTGAAGCCGCTAAGGCCTGGTTAAAAGAACACACAAAAGAGGCGGCCGAATTGGAAAAAGCCATCCGCGATCATGCCAAGGATATTTCCAAAGATATGATCGTTGGGGATCATGACGCGTCAACTGAGGCAGAATAAAAAATCCCCCGTTGTTTGAAAGACGGGGGCGCATAAAATCACTCGCTTTTTGCGGCTTTCAGTGATGCCAAAACGTTGATGGCTGCTGTCATGGATTCTGCATTTAAACCAGATTTTTCCA
>Ga0310690_10004961_pt1 | contig 18418 bp, 15 predicted proteins | sample AusTroGonzalo_MG_2_FD_207661 | JGI IMG/M metagenome (GOLD analysis project Ga0310690, IMG submission 207661) | Bovine rumen microbial communities from tropical cattle in Woodstock, Queensland, Australia - Gonzalo_04 (v2) (version 2) | ecosystem: Host-associated > Mammals > Digestive system >...
ATGTGCGGAATTCATTCAAACATGAGGGAGAGGACTGTCCAATGATTACCTCCAAGGAACTGAGAAATGCCTGGATCCGCTTCTATGAAGAACGGGAGCATATCAATATCGGTGCCGTTTCGCTGATCGGCGACGGGAGCACCGGCGTCATGTTCAATGTGGCCGGCATGCAGCCGCTGATGCCTTACCTGCTCGGCAAGGAACATCCCTCGGGAAAGAAACGGCTCTGCAACGTGCAGGGCTGCGTCCGCACCGTCGATATCGAAAGCGTCGGCGATCCGACCCATTTCACTTTCTTCGAAATGATGGGCAACTGGTCCCTGGGCGATTATTTCAAGAAGGAAAAGACCCGCTGGAGCTACGACCTGCTGACCAAGGTTTTCGGCCTGGACGGCAATGAGATCTGCTCCACCGTTTTCGAGGGCAACGACGCCGCGCCCCGCGATGAGGAGACCGCCGGCCTGCTGAAGGAAGTCGGTATCCTGCCGGAGCATATCTTCTACCTGCCCAAGTCCGACAACTGGTGGGAACTGGAAGGCACGACCGGTACGCCCTGCGGCCCGGACAATGAATGGTTCTATCCCCGCCACAACAAGCCCTGCGGCCCGAACTGCGGTCCGGCCTGCGGCTGCGGCCGGTATGTGGAAATCGGCAACGACGTCTATATGCAGTACGTCAAGAACGCGGACGGGTATGCCCCCCTCGCGAACAAGAATGTGGATACCGGTTTCGGCCTGGACCGGATGCTGGCCTTCCTCAACGGCCTCACCGACGGGTACAAAACCGACCTGTTCCTTCCGGTCATCCGTCACCTGGAAGAGAAATCCGGCAAGAGCTACGACAATGATCCCGACGCGCAGAAGGCCATGCGCATCGTCGCCGACCATATCCGCACCTCCACGATGCTCATCGGCGATGTCAACGGCATCCTGCCCTCCAATGTCGGCGCCGGCTACATCCTGCGCCGCCTGCTCCGCCGCGCCATCCGCTATACGCGGCAGCTCGGCCTCGAGTCCTCCGTGCTGGCGGAAGTCAGCAAGATCTTCATCGAGCAGATTTATGACGAAGCTTATCCCCTGCTCGTGAAGAACAAAGCCTACATCCTTGATGAAATCATGAAGGAAGCTGCCCGCTTCGAAGCGACGCTGGCCACCGGTATGAAGGAATTCACCAAGTGCATCACCGGCATCCGCCGCAAGAACGAGTTCATGGCCCAGAAGGATCCGTCCTACAAGCCCGAAACCGAAATCAGCGGCAAGCAGGCCTTCCGCCTCTATGACACCTATGGTTTCCCCCTCGAGCTGACGGAAGAGCTGGCCGCCGAGGAAGGGCTGACCGTCGACGCCGAAGGTTTCGCCGAAGCCTTTAAGGAGCATCAGGCCATCAGCAAGCAGGAAGGCACCTTCAAGGGCGGCCTTGCGGAGCAGAATGAAGTCACCGCCCGCCTGCATACCGCCACCCACCTGCTCCAGGCCGCGCTGCGCAAGGTCCTGGGCGATGAAGTGGCCCAGAAAGGCTCCAATATCACCACCGAGCGTCTCCGATTCGACTTCAGCTTCAGTCGGAAAATGACCCCCGAGGAAATCCAGGAGGTCGAACGCCTGGTCAATGTCGCCATCGACGCGAACGTCCCGGTGGTCTGCGAGGAAATGACCGTCCAGGAAGCCAAGGACAAAGGTGCCATCGGCCTTTTCGAAAGCAAATACGGCGAGCGTGTCCGTACCTACAAGATGGGCGATTATTCCTTCGAAATCTGCGGCGGTCCGCACGCGGCCAACACCGGGGAGCTGGGCTCCTTCAAGATCCGGAAGGAGGAATCCTCCTCCGCCGGCGTCCGCCGGATCAAGGCCACCATCCAGCCGAAGGCATGACGTGACCGCGCAAAGGAGAGTAAACCGTGCAGTTTGATCTGGAAAAGGAAAACAGCCGCCTGCGGGAAGTCCGCACCGGCTCAGAGGAAATCTTCAACGGCGTTATCCTGCATGTGCAGCGGGATACCGTCCGCCTGCCCAACGGCAATGAATCTGTCCGGGAAGTCATCCGCCACATCGGCGCCGTCTGTGTGATTCCGGTGCTGGACAACGGGGATGTCGTTGTGGAGCGGCAGTACCGCTACCCGCTGGACCGGGTCATCCTGGAAATCCCCGCCGGCAAGCTGGACGCTCCGGATGAAGACCGGCTCTCCGCCATCCAGCGGGAACTCCGGGAGGAAACCGGCTACACCGCGGAAGTGTGGAAAGAACTTGGTGATTTCCATCCCGCGCCCGCCTACAGCGACGAGTTCATCACCATGTACCTGGCCCAGGGGCTCCGCAAGGGCGACCGGCACCTGGACGCCGACGAGTTCCTGGATGTCTATACCGTCCCCCTGAAGGACCTGGTGGCGGACTGTATGGCCGGCCGGATCTCCGATGCCAAGACACAGGTCTGCATCCTGAAGGCCGCGCGGATCCTGGGAATCTGAACAGAAAAAATACGGACTGTCCTTTTCAGGACAGTCCAATTTTGCATACCGCCGGGATTTATTCGGCAGGCTCGGTGGTCAGGCCGTAGGAGGCGAAGAAGTTCTCCGCGTAGCTGCCGGGAGCAACCACAAATACGGTCTTTACGACATCGTCCAGGTCAAAGGCCGTGCGGTCAATATTGGTGACACTGGCGGGAAGCACGACCCGCTTCAGCTTTTTGCACTGCCGGAAAGCGGAAGTCTGGAGCTCCTCCAGCCCGTCGCCGAAGGTGACTTTCTCGAGGGTTTTGCAGTAGGCAAAGGCGGAGTTTTCCACCTTCCGGATGCCCGCAGGGAATTCCAGCTGCTTTGCCTTCAGGGACTGGGGGCAGCAGACAATGGCCATGTCCTCCTTTCGGACCAGGCAGCCGTTCACCGTTTCCAGCGCGGTATTGCCTTCGGCAAGGACAATCTCCGACAGCTTTTCACAGCTCATGAACGGATTCCTGCCAACGGTTGCCAGGCTGGCGGGCAGGACCGCTTTCACCAGGGCGGAGCACCACTGGAAAGCATAATGCCCCAGTTCTTCGACGCCCTCCGGAAGGACGATTTCCTTCAGGCTTTTGCAGAACAGGAAAGCGTTGTTGCTGATGAGCCGGACGCTGCCCGGGATGGTGACCCCGGTCAGGGTGGTATCTTCAAAGGCGTTGGGCATAATGGCCAGCGTTCCTTCCGGAACCGCGTAGGTCTTTCCCTTTTTCGCGACGGGATACTTGATGAGCGAACGGGCGGTCTTGTCGAACAGGACGCCGTCTATGGACTCAAAGACTTCGTTTCCTTCGTCCACATTAATCGCTTCCAGCTTGTCACAGTATTTGAAGGCGCCGTCCAGGGAGGTAACCTTCGGCGGGATGTTCACGGTCTTCAGCTTTGTGCATTCCTCAAAAGAGGCGCCGGGCAATTCTTCAATACTGTCCGGCAGGATGATCTTTTCCAGCGGGGAGGAATAGAAAGCCTGAATTCCGATGCGCTTTGTGCCTTCCGGAACCGTATACTCCTTTCCCTTCCGGGTAGCCGGATACCACAGCAGCGCGGCGGTTTCCTTATTGAACAGGATGCCGTCCGCCAGTTCCAGGAAGGGATGGTCCGGCGCCAGGGTGATTTCTTTCAGGGAAATGCAGCCGGGAAACGCCCCTTCCATAACCTCGGTTGCTGAAGCCGGGATATTGACCTTGACGAGTTTCTTGCAGCAATAGAAGACGTTGGTTTTAATGGACTCCAGGCCTTCCGGAAGGGAGACCGACTGGAGCTTTTCGCACCAGGCGAAAGCCTGGACTCCGAGGACTTTGATCGTATCCGGAAGCACAGCTTCCGTCAGCTGCTTGTTTTCATAAAAGGCCCGGTACCCGATGGAGGTAACAGTATGGCCGTCCAGTTCGGAGGGGATTTCCAGTTTCTTTTCCTTGCCGGTATAACCGGTGATCTCGGCGGTACCGTCCTCCTTCAGGGTATAGACGTAGCCCTCCGCGTTGCTGAATTTTTCCGGCGCGGCGCTTTCCGCGGCGGCATGGCAGCAAAGGCCCGCCAGCAGGGCAAAAAGCAGGAAAACAGACAGGAGTCTTCTCATCTGAATCTCTCCTTGTGTGGTTTTTTCTGTCAGCAATATTATAAGGTATCCGGGCGGAAAAGCAAGGGGGATTGCCCAAACGGTCGATCCGGATGACCGAACGGCGGTGGAAGGAACGGAATCACATTTGTATCCGTGATCAGCTCCGTATCGTAATCCGTAAGATTATTAACCGCTGTCCGAATAAATTTCAAATCCCTTTCCCTCCTGCCGGTCCGTATATACAGGTGCAAGGAGCAATGAAGCTCCCGCATCAAAAATAAAAGCAACGACCGCAATAAAAGGAGGAAACGAATATGAAACCCAATGAAATGAACATGAATGAACTGAACCTGGACGAAATGGAAATGTCCAACGGCGGTATCAGCTGGGGCAAGATCTTCGGAAGCGGCATTGTCGGGAGCATGGTCGGCATCGCTGCCGGCGGACTTATTTGCGTGGCCATGGCCACTCCCGTAGGCTGGGTTACCGCCGGCATCGTTGCCGGAACAGCCGTCGCGGGCGCAGCAGCCGGAGGTGGCGTCGGCGCGCTTGTTTCCGCCATTGAGGACTGAGAAAGATTAACAACCCTGTCCGGAGAACACGGGACCGCTTTGACGCGGTCCTCAGATCATCAACAAACCCCCATTTCTGGAGGTTTGTTGATGATCTGATACGGACTGTCCTTTTCAGGACAGTCCGATTATTTTACCTTTTTCTCAGTACGGCAGCAGCGAAATACATACCGGGGTATCGTTGGTGGAAACACAGACCGTGCGGCCATCGCTCAGCTGAATCCGCGCTTCCGTGATTCCTTCCTCGCTCACTGCAGCGCCGTACCTTTCCGTCAGCCACCTGCCCAGTCCTTCCCAATGGTTCCAGGCGCTCATTTCACCGTCCTCAATCAGATTGTCCCGTTCATCCACGGTATATCCGTCCGGATTCCATACCGCGTCGGGATCGTCCAGCCACCCGATGCTGCAGATCCCGTCAAACCCGCAGTACTCCGTATACATATTGCTCCAGAACGCGTTGACCGTCAGGATCGGTTCATCCGGCTGCCCGTGTTCGGTGTTGACATAAAGCCAGCTTTCTCCTTCATCGCTGCTGAAACTGAAGGTTCCGTCCTCTTCCGTAACATAATGGTTCAGCCCCGCGGCGATCAGGTCCTGCGGGGTGCTTTTCCCGAGGACGAAGGGATAACCGTCGATCTTTACCGTCAGCAGGCTGTTGTCTTTCAGTTCGTTCAGCGCTTTCCGCAGAGGTTCTTCGTTTCGCAGCGCATAATATTCTCCGTCTGCTGTTTTCAGGGTATTCCCTTTGAAGAAAAGCTCAAAAACTGTATCGTCCCTGAACCAGAAGGACAGCCTGGCGGATACCCCGTCCGCCGGGGCTTCCGTTTTTTCGCCGGTCCCGAGGGCACTGACCGCATCCCACAGGATACGGACATTCTCCTGATCGGATATCTCGATCCGGTCTCCTTCCGAATAGACCGCACCGCCGATCTTCACGCCGGCTGCCAGGGTTTTCTGTGCTTCTTTCAGTCCCGTCAGCGCCGCGAAAGAGGTTCCGGTTACCCCGGCGCCGCCTTCCGCTGCTGCGGCGACGCAGACCGTCAGCATCATCAGTACCAGAATCGCTGTCATCCGTTTTTTCATGTTTTTTCCCTCCCTTTCATCCTGTAAGACGTGTTTTTTCAGTGAGAAGTTCCGTCGTTTCCGTCTTTTTCCGCCGCGGGCAGGGCAAACCCGCGCAGGCTCCGCATCAATTGTCTTCTGTTGTTGATTGTATCATCCGGATCCATTATAATGGAATCAGAAAAAAATGGGAACCTTTTCGTCCCTCTGTGCGTCTGACAAGCTGAACACGAAAAAACTTACCGGCCCGATCATTCATCTGTCTGAAAGGAGATTTGTTATGAAGCGCCTGTTCATTCTGTTTCTGATCTGTTCCATGGTTCTGCTGTCTGCCGGCAGCGTCTCCGCGGAAGAAAGCGTGGTCATGCCCCTCCCGGCCGATACGGAAGTAAACACTTCCTGGGGCGTGTATCTGGCAGATTTTTCAGATGCGTCCTCTTTCCCGCGCAGCGGTTCCGTCAAGATCTCCCTGTACGCGCAGGAAATGTACAGCCTGGCGGATATTGACGGATTGCACAGCGGCAGTTCCGTGCAGATTGCCGGCAGCGTATACCACGTTTCCAAAGTCACCCCGCGGCAGGACGGCAGCGTGGCAATTGACGGCGGTGAAGACTCGATTCCCGTTGTCTTCAAACCCCACGGGGAAGTATATCTTGCCTCCCGTAACGACTGTGCGGTAAGCACCTTTGTGGGCACCTATACGCTGACGATGCCGCTGCCGGATGCTTTCACCTTCTTCTGGATGCACAGCAGCAAAAGCATCGACAGCTATACCGGGGACGGTTTTGCGAACCTGCTGTCCGGGGGCAGTCTTCCGGCCCTCAGCCGTTCCTTCACTGTGCTCTCCTTCTCCGGCGGGCAGCCGGCGAGACTGGTCTTTGCGGACTTTACGGTGGATAATCCGGAGGATGCTGTCCATACAGCCTCCGCGTCCAAGGCTTCTCCCTCCGGCCTTCCCGCCCCGGGCCCCGTTTATTCCGGATCCGGGGCCGGTTCCTTCACCCTGCATCCCGTTGTATGGGACGGCGTCGGTCTTGGCAAATGCGCCATCCCGGCAGGATATGAAATGAACCTGAACGTATACTGCAATGATCAATCCACCTGCTTTGGCGCTCCGTTCCGTTACAGGGTGGAGGCAGTATCCGGTTCTGCCGTGCTGGGTTATTTCAGCAGTGAAGTGTACGTGGAGCGGGTGTCCGGATACTACCGCCAGAACAACGGCGCGCATGACCCGGAACTGGACACCTTCATGATGACCTATATGAACGCGTCCCAGTACTGCGACTGGATCGCTTCCAGGATGGTTTCCGATCCTGCCTTCTGGAAAGAAGAGGACGCCTCCCTCCTCAACAGCAAGGTGGAGTACGCCAAAAACTATTACAAGAATAAAACGGTGGACGACATGGCGTCGGTGGGAATTAAAACAAACTGGTATGATGTCACCGCAGCCCAGCGGGTTTACACCTATCAGCACAACGGCGAAACATACGCCCTGTGCATCCTGGCGGAGGTCCGGGCCTTCCAGATGAAATCCGGCGTGGGTGTCCTGACCTACTGGGATATTCCGGAATACTTCTACATGATCTCCTCCGTTTCCGACTTTGACCGGATCCATACAACCGACTTCCAGGCCTTCACTTCAAACACCGCCTTCAGCGATACCTTTACCCAGCTGCAGGATGACCTTTCCAATCAGATCCGGAAGAAAATCGAGGAAGGCTGGGCCAGGGATATCGCTTACAGCAATGCCTACACCGCTGCCATGAACGCCCTCGTGACCTCGTCCGTGGAAAGCTGTCTGCATTCTTCCAGTTACAGCGCCTCGGACCGGTTCTCGGATTACATCTTTGACCAGAATGAATACACCACCGGCGACGGGTACACCTGCAATATTTCCACTTCCTACGATTATGTCTGGGATGGCGGCAACGGAACCGTGTACTACAGTAACAACGCCCTGGATATGCCTGCCGGCGCGACCCGGCTGTCTCCCCGGTAACCGTTTCCCGGCTACCCTTTCAGAAGCCGCCCTTCCGGCGGCTTCTTTTTGTGCCGGTTTCCACCCAGCTCCCTTTTTATGCCGATTATGCTTCTATTTTCGTATTTTCCCTCCACTTCTTGCTTGTTTTAATGCCGTTTTTCTTTTTCTTGTTCCACTTTATTGGGTTTTTGCTCCATTTTATGCCGGTTTTCCCCCATCTGCAGCGCAAAAAACAGGAAATGATTGACAAATCCTCCCTGCGGGGGGAAAATAGAAACACGGAAAACAGCAAACACAGGAGGGAGCGTGATTTCCTTGGCTTCCGGCAAGGCAAAGCGTTTCACGAAAACAGAGTGGTCCTGGATCTTCTATGACTGGGCAAATTCCATTTATGCCACCAATATCATGGCGGCGATTTTCCCGACGATTTTTGTCTCCATCGCCGGCGAGGCGGGCGATATCTGGTGGGGCTACGGCACCTCCATCGCCACCTTCTTCGTCGCGCTGCTTGCGCCGATCCTCGGCGCGATCGCGGATTACAAGGGCATGAAGAAAAAGCTGTTCACCGTGTTCATGCTCATCGGCGTGGTCTTTACCTTCGCGATCGCCCTGGTCATGAACAACTGGAGGCTCATGCTCGTCGGATATATCCTCAGCCGGATCGGTTTCTCCGGATCCTGCCTCTTCTATGATTCCTTCCTGACGGATGTCACCACCGACGACCGGATGGACAAGGTTTCCTCCTGGGGCTACGCCATGGGCTATATCGGCGGCAGCACGATTCCCTTCGTCATCTCCATCGCTGTCCTGCTGATCCTGGGCTACGGCAACGCGTTCGCCCAGCAGTTCTCGATCATCATCACCAGTGTCTGGTGGCTGGTGTTCTCCATTCCTTTCCTGAAAAACGTGGAGCAGACCCATTATATCGAGCGCACGGGGAACACTTCCGTCGGCCAGATTTTCCGGAATATCGGCCATACCGCCAGGGATATCTTCCGGCGCAAAGGCCTGTTCCTCTTTGTAGTGGCCTACTTCTTCTATATCGACGGTGTCGGTACGATTATTTCCATTTCCACCGCCTACGGTACCACGCTGGGCCTGGGTTCCGTCGGAATGATCCTGGCTCTCCTGGTCACGCAGATTGTGGCAATGCCCTGCTCGATTATCTTCGCCAACCTGGCGGAAAAATTCACCGCCCGCAAGGCACTGATCGGCGCCATCCTGATCTATACCCTGATCTGCGTGGTCGGCTTCTACATGGGTTTCTCGCTGGAACCCCACCAGGATAAATATGAAGCCGTGCTGAAGTCGGAATACACCGAACAGCTGAAGGATCTGACAGATGAAAAAGCCATCGCCCTGCGCGATAACCTGAAGAATTACTTCACCGACAAGAATTCCCAGAAAAAGGCCGATGAAGCCATTGCCAAAACGCTGGAGGAAACCTCCTCCCCCGAGGTGGAGCGCGTCATCCTCACCTTCACGAATTTCATCGGCAGCCGGGCGGAAGAAATCAACGGCTTCAAAAAAGCCATCTCCTTCTCGACCATCCTCTTCTGGGCTATGGCCGTGCTGGTCGGTACCGTCCAGGGCGGTATCCAGGCTGTCAGCCGCAGCTACTTCGGCAAGCTGATTCCGAAGGAGCGCAGCAACGAGTTCTACGGTTTCTTCGATATTTTCGGCAAGTTCGCCTCCGTACTCGGACCTTTCCTCTATGCCGTCATCGGCGGCTGGACCGGGCGGAGCAGCTTCGGTGTCCTTGCGCTGATTCTTCTGTTCCTGATCGGCCTGATCATCATGATTACCGGAAAGAAGCACTTCGAAGCCCTGGATCTCCGGTCCAAAGAGTAATTCCCCGGGGAATTGATAAACCGCCTTCTGCTGAAGGCGGTTTTATTTTCTCAGGATGCTCCGGAATGCTTTTTTCATTTTCCCGTGGATGGTTTCCGCTTCCCGCTGGGCAATAACTGCGGCCAGGGCCCCGCTGCGGTATACATTGTTTTCCGGGCTTCTCCGTACGGCCTCCCGGAAGGACTGGTGGGCGCTCTCGTACTGTTCCATCGCCATCAGCACTTTGCCCTGCATGTAATACCAGTCTCCGTCCCGCTTGTCGCACAGCAGCAGCTGCCGCAGCGCCCCCTGGGGATTGTCCCTGGACAGTGTGCGTTCCGCCATCAGGATGGCTTCGGCAACGGACGGCGCCGGCCCGGTCGGCGACTGCGGCCTCGGAGAGGCCAGCCGGAGCGCTTCCTCGTAGGCCAGGTTCAGCCGGACCATACGCTCCTGCGCTTCCTCTTTCAACTGAGGATCCTGGATCATGTCCGGGTGGCACTGCTTCACCAGTGTCCTGTAGGCGGTCCGGATTTCCTCCTGGTCCGCCCACCCTTTCAGGCCCAGCACCTCGAACGGATTATTCATGAATGTCTCCCTTCCGGTCAGAGAACCGGCTCCCGCCGGATTTCCGCGCCAAGAGAACGAAGCTTTTCCTCGATATGTTCATATCCGCGGTCAATATATCCGGGCTCATAGATTTCAGAAGTTCCGCGGGCCATCAGGCTCGCAATGATCAGCGCGGCGCCTGCCCGCAGGTCCGTCGCGGTCATCGGGGCGCTGTACAGTTCCGGAACGCCCTCAATAATGGCGGAACGCCCCATCACGCGGACATGCGCGCCCATCCGGCGGATTTCATCCAGATGGCGGAATCGCTGCTCAAAAATCGTTTCGGTAACAATGCTGGTTCCCTTGGCGGTCGTCAGCAGCGCGCTCATGGGCTGCTGCAGGTCCGTCGGAAATCCGGGATATACCTGGGTCTTGATGTTGATGGCGCGGCGCGGGCCTACAACATGCACCCGGATCGCGTCATCCTGGTCCGTTACCTTGACGCCCATCTCCAGGAGTTTTGCGCTCAGCGCATCCATATGCGTCGGAATGCAGCCGCTGATAATCACGTCCCCGCCGGTGGCGGCCGCCGCGATCATCAGGGTCCCTGTCTCAATCTGGTCCGGAATTACGGCGTAAGTGCTTCCGTGCATATACTGCACGCCCCTGATCCGGATCGTGTCCGTTCCGGCGCCGCGGATGCGCGCGCCCATACTGTTCAGGAAGTTGGCAAGGTCAACAATGTGCGGCTCCTTCGCCGCGTTGTAGATCACCGTATTCCCTTTGGCTTTGGAAGCTGCCAGCATCACATTGACCGTGGCACCGACCGTAACCATGTCAAAGAAAACATCCCCGCCGGTCAGGTCATCGCATTCGGCGGTCAGCATACCGCCGATTTCCCCGGCTTCCGCACCGATGGACTGGAAACCTTTCAAGTGCTGGTCCACCGGCCGGGTACCGATTTCGCATCCGCCGGGAGTCGGAATCTTCGCCCTGCCGCAGCGGCCCAGCAGCGCGCCCAGCAGGTAGTAGCTGGCACGGAGGCGCTGCGCGTTGTGATAGGAAATGGATATCCCCTCCGCGGGACGGGGATCCACCCGCATGACCTTCCCGGGTTCGTAATCCACCTTGGCGCCCAGTTCCTGCAGGATGTCCGCCAGCGCGTGTACGTCCTCGATATCAGGCAGGTTTTCAATGGTACAGGGTTCATCGCAAAGAAGCGTAGCCGGAATCACAGCGACAGCCGTATTCTTACCGCCGCTGACCCGGACCTGTCCCTCAAGGGAGTGACCGCCGGTGACAAGCATCCGCTCCTTACCCAATACCTCCACCTCCTGCCGGAATTATACATTGTTCCCCTTATTATACACTTTTACGGGAAGGCTGACAAGCTTGCCCTGAAAAGGGATGCGCATTGACGCCGCTGCCGCAAACAGGTACAATGAACCGGAACAATTGTCCTGCGCGGAGGAGGAAAAACCAATGAGCAAACGGCTGATCCTGCCGGGCGGCATTCTCTGGCTTGCCGGGCTGCTATTGAGCATCATCGGTATGAATATCAAGAACGATACAGGCTCCCTGATCGCCGTGATCGGCAACGTCATGTTCTTCGTCGGGCTTGCCGTTGTGGCCGCCGCCTGGCTGATCGCCCGGAAGAACGATGAAAAGCGGGAGGAATGACCTGTGATCCGGCGTCTTGCCTCCCTCCTGCTGGCGCTGCTGTGCCTGTGTCCTGCGGCGTGCGCGGAATCCGGCCCGGCCGGAACGGAAACGGTTTTCCCGTCGGAGGAATATGAATACACCGGGAAGCTCCGGGCCCGTTACGATTCGGACACCCTGGTCTGGACCGTTGAAAGCGCCACCCCGGGCAATGTCTTCTGCGTCATCACAAAAATCTGGGTACAGGATCCGGAGCGGCAGATCCGGAAAGTGTGCGCTCCCTGGGGAGAATCCCTTGCGGATCCGATGCGCCTGATGAAGAAGCTGCCGGAAGCGGTCCTGGGTACGAATGCCAGCGGCTATATCAATAAAACGTATCCGGACCTGCCGGAAGGTTATCCCGGAGAACCTGCGGATTATTATTTCACCACCCTGGGCTCCGTTGTCGTAACCGACGGCGAGGTCCTCCGGAACCTGGAGGGCGTTCCCTTCTGGGGCCTGGCGCTGACCTCAGACGGCATCACCCTGTACCGCGGTGCGGACAATGCGGATGTCCTGGCCGCAAATCCCATCCAGACCTGGGCTTTCTTTGAGAACTGTGCCATGCAGGTGGACGGGGAAGACACCCTCCCGGAGGAGGGAACCTGGCCGATGGCCAGGGAAAAGCATCCCCGCACCGTCCTTGCCCGGATTAACCGCAACAACTATGTACTGCTGCATGTGCTGAAGAGCGATCATTCAAACGGAGCCAGCCTGTACTGGATCAACCGTTTCTTTTCCGCCCATTTCCGGGCGGAATGGGTGTACAACCTGGACGGTGGCTCCTCTTCCTCGCTGATTTACCGGACAAAGGGAAAAAATGCCCGCCTGAAACGGCATGTATCGAACAGGCAGGGCATTATGGATATCCTCTGTTTTACGGAATGAGCCGGAATCCCGGGGACGGTTACTGTGCGTCAGCCGACAGTTCGTCCGCCGTCACAAATTCCTTCAGGATGAACACGTGGTATCCGTTGACGTCCACTTCGCACCATTTCTTGTTCTGCGCATAGATCGTCAGCACGTCTCCCGGATAGACGTTCTCCACTTTCTGGTATTTGCTGCTGTCCCCCGAGCGGACCCCGATCGGTTCCTTGCTCTTTGTCTTTCCGTTGATGGTCACCTTTGCGGTGGAGTATTCCCGGGGAATGTTGGACCAGAAATCCAGGCATGAGTTGTGAAGGAACACCCGGGGGACCCCTTTTTCATTCAGGTCCACGAGGGACCAGTCGTTTCCGGTCCGGATCACCTGGACCACCCTGCCGGCCGTCGCCCGGCCCAGGATCGTGGATTTGTCGCTCTTGTCGGCGTGGTAGCTGACTTCCCTGGACAGCCGCGGGGACTTGACCACCGCGAGCACTTTCTCTTCAGGGGCTTCCGTTTCCCAGGACAGGTGCCAGGTCTCCACCATCTGTTTCTCGCCGTTGAGCTCAATCAGGGAACGGATCACCCCCATGTGGATGACCTTGATCTCGGTTTCGTTCCCCGCTTCGTCCCGGTATACGGTTTTCGTCTCAGATCCGTTGTTGGTGTAGGCCCAGCTCATGGCCTTCCAGTATTTTGCTTCCCCGGCGGCGTTTCCGGACAGTTCAACGTCTCCGGAGTCTTCATTGCCGATATCGTGTTCCTCGCCGTTTTCATCGGTATAGGTACCGTTCAGTGTTTCGCCGTACTCCATTTCCAGCCAGAGGTTCAGTGCCTGCTGGCTCCGCAGCAGCGCTTCCCCGACGGTGACCGTTTTCCCGCTGGGGAGCACAATCTTACGTCCCACGTAGGAAATGACGGATCCGTCAATATATCCGTAGAAGGGATCGGCATTGTTGGTGCTGTAGGAGATGCCGGTTTTCCCGTCGATCGTTTCCCCGGTCTTACGGATATAGGTGCCGGCGCCGAGGGTGCTGCTCGCCACAAGTTCCCCGTCAATCAGCACATACAGCTGGGTCGACGCGCTGGTTTTGTAGAGGCAGGTCTGGTTCCAGGTCAGTGAGATGGCAAAGGCGGACGCGCAGATGCACAGCACCGCTGCCAGCGTGCACAGAAGAAAAACCAAACGCTTCATAACTCAACCTCCCGTACGGATCGGACAGTGATCATCCCATTTTCCCATATTCGGTCCGGAATGTCAAACTTCACGAAAGGACGCCCGCTTTTATGAAAATACCGAAAAAGGATGCCCTGAACTGGTTCCGTTTCTTTGCCTCCCTGCCGGAGGATGAGCCGCTCGGCTGCCGCCAGCAGGAGATCGCACTCGCCGCCTTCGCGCAGATCGAAACGGCCGTGGAGGCCCGCCGGGCGGAGATGCTCCATGCCATTCCGGGACTGAAGGCAGTCCTTCCCGGTCATCCGGAAGGGGTCCCCTGGTCTCCGGATCTTCCGGCCTGTACGCTCTACGTCGGTCCGGCGGACCGCTTCCCCGCCGGATGTAAAAGCTGCCTGCTGGGGAGCGGCCTGTCCGCCGTCCGCAAGACCAACCGGTGCAACGCCGCCTGCCCTTTCTGCTACGATTACGGCCTGCTGGACTGTATTCCGCCGATCGGAGAAGGTATGTGGGAAATCGGCGGCACCCGCTACCGGGAGGAGGATCTGTCCCTGCTCTTCTCCCTCCAGCGAAAGCCGACGGGCATCGCCTATGTCTACCTGGAGCCCTTTACAGAGATTGAGAAGTATTATGGGATCGTCCGCCGCTTCCATGAGGCGGGGATCCACCAGCATATGTATACCAACGGCATCGGTGCCACGGAGGAACAGCTGAAGGCGCTTGCGGAAGCCGGCCTGGATGAGCTGCGGTTCAACCTGGGGGCCACCTCCTGTTCGGATGCGGTCATCCGTGCGATGTCAACCGCCCGGAAGTATTTCCCCCAGGTCGGGATCGAAACACCCATGACCCGGGAATTTGACAGGATCTTCCGTCAGAAGAAAGATCAGGTCCTGGCCACCGGCATTGACTTCATTAACTGTGCCGAGCTGCATCTGAACAGCAACAACCTCCCCAACTATTTCGGGGAGAACATGTATTTCTGCCGCCTGGGCTACCTGAGTCCGATTGTCAGCCGGGACCTGACCCTGGCCTTCCTGCGCACCGCTGCGGAAGAAGGATGGCCGGTGGCCGTCCACGACTGCTCCAACCATACCAAGTTTGCCCGGGATCTGAACCTGGCGGCAAAGGAAGGGGGATGGTTCGGCCGCAGCAGCTATGGCTGCGAGTTCGAACACATCCCCTATGAGGCTTTCCTTCCGGTGCTGGAGGATCCGTCTTTCTCCTTTGTGGAGGAGGAGCCGCTTCCGCCGGGCTACCGTCCGGGTGATATTGTGCTGTAAGGCTTCCTGCCCGGATTTATCTCTTTGTCAGTTCCGCGCCGGCGGGATCGATGTCCAGCGTCGCGAAATAGTCCGCCGCGGTTTCGGCCCGCCGGATCATCCGGAATCCGTCCGTTTCGGTGTGCAGGATCTCCGCGCTCCGCGTCCGGCCGTTGTAGTTGTAGCCCATGGAGTATCCGTGGGCGCCGGTATCGTGGATCACCAGCAGGTCTCCGATTTTGATCTCCGGCAGCTCCCGCTGGATCGCGAACTTGTCGTTGTTCTCGCACAGGCTGCCGGTCACGTCGTATACATGGTCCGCCGGCAGGTCCCGTTTCCCGCATACCGTAATATGGTGATACGCGCCGTACATCGCCGGGCGCATCAGGTTTACCGCCGAGGCATCCGTGCCGATATAGTCGCGGTAAATCTTTTTTTCATGCACCGCGTGCGTCACCAGCCATCCCACCGGCCCGGTCATCCACCGGCCCAGTTCCGTCTTGATGGCGACGCTCCCGTCCGGGATTATTTCCTCGTACACCTTCCGGACCCCCTCGCCCACGGCCTGTACGTCCGTTTCCGGTTCGTCCGGACGGTACGGGATGCCGATTCCGCCGCTCAGGTCCACAAACGCGAACCGGATACCCTGCTCCGCTTCCAGTTCTTTTCCGAGGGTCAGCAGGGCCTTCGCCAGGCTGGGATAGTAGTTGGTGTCCGTCGTATTGGAGGACAGGAAGGCATGCAGCCCGAAGGATTTTGCGCCCAGCGCCTTCAGCTGCCCCAGGCCATCCCTCAGCTGGGAAGGCATAAAGCCGTACTTCGCCTCACCGGGATTCCCCATGATCGTGTTCCCGATGGAGAATTGTCCGCCGGGATTGTACCGCAGGCATACGCATTCCGGAATACCGCCGTGGGTCCGCAGCAGTTCAATGTCCGAAATATCATCCAGGTTGATGAACGCACCCAGCGCCCGGGCCTGTGCAAATTCCTCCGGCGGCATGGCGTTGGCGCTCAGGATGATTTCCTCTCCGGAAAAACCGCATACTTTCGCCAGTGTCAGCTCTGTCGCCGACGAGCAGTCCAGCCCGCAGCCCTCCTCTTTCAGGATCCGCAGGACCGCGGGATTCGGCAGCGCCTTCACCGCGAAATATTCCCTGAAATCCCGGCACCAGGAAAAAGCGCGGTTCAGCCTCCGGGCGCGTTCCCGGATCCCCGCCTCATCGTACAGGTGGAAGGGCGTCGGAAACTGTTCCGCCGCCCGGAAAAAAACCTCGTCCTTCAGTGTAAAATTCGGCATAACTGCTGCCTCCTTTTATTTTGTCAGTGTAAAGCTGAAACTGTCCGCCAGCTTGCCGCCGATATACATGGACACTTCGTAGGTCCCGGCCGGAAGGTTTCCAGCCGTCAGGTCCAGCAGTCCGGAATCAGCCAGCGTCACATACCATTCGTCCTTCTCGTTGTATTCCGGCATGTAATACCACATGCTCTGGTAGCGGTAGTTGTTCCCGTCCGGTGCCGTCAGGGCAATCAGCAGCGTGAGGTCGGAGATTTCCTTCTCCACCTGGTAGGCGGAGACGGAGTAAATGCAGCAGCGGTTGCTGCGGAGCAGCTCCTCCGTCACGTCGGTGACCACCGTCGGCATCGTTTGGTCGGTGTAGCCTTCCGGCAGCTCGCCGATCGCAAAAGTCAGCTGGCGGAAGGAATAATCCGTCAGCGGTTCCGCTTCCGGCAGCGTGGTCACCGCGTACTGATCCGGCAGGTTGTCCGGCTCTTCTGAAAGCACGGCCAGTCCGGATACATAGGTCCTTCCGGGAGTCAGCACCATGCTCACCGACGTCTGGTCCTTCCCGATTTCCATATAGGTCAGGTAGCTGGATTCCATATCTGTCATAATGAAATACAGCTTTTCCCCTTCTCCGGTTTCCGGCAGCTGCATGTCTTTCCAGTCAAATGTGACCCGGTTCGTGTCGCAGGTTACACGGTATCCTTCCGGAGCATTGTCTGCTTCCAGGCCGTTCAGCAGCGCTTCCGCTTCCTGCAGGCAGGCGGTGATTTCCCGGGTAGTCAGCGCAAGATAGCGGTTCTGGCCTTCCGCATATTCCGAAATGATCATGCCGGCCAGCTTTCCGTCCCACGTAATCACGGGGGAACCAGGTACCGTATCCCCGCTCAGGGTCAGCAGCATGGCTTCCCGCTTTTTCCACGTCGTTACGGAAATATCGTATACCGCCCGGTTGATCCGGGACTGCATCCAGTCGCCGGAGCGGACAAGCAGGTCGTCCGCCTGTACCGTCCGGGATGTTTCAAGAACGGGAAACTCGGGAATTCCCGGCTCTTCCTCGTTCGTCTCGTACAGCAGCACTGCCACGGCGCCCTGCGCGGTCTTCAGCATGACGCCGACTTCACGGAGCGCGTTCCCGTCCCAGAGTTCCAGTTTCTCCGGATTGTCCGGGAGTCCTGCAGCCGAGGTAACCGCCACGCCATTGATGACCGGGATTGCGGAACAGATCCAGGTCCTTTCGTTCTCCGTCACATCGTACAGATCGTACAGGTCCGGAATCCCTGCGGATTCCGCCCAGGCTCCGGCCGCCGTCATCAGCAGTACCAGCACGGTCAGAAGCGCTGTCCATTTCTTCATCGTTTCATTTCCCTCCTGTGGCTTCAGGCCTGCGTCATTATTCGTGATAATCCTGCAGGGATACGGAAACCATCCGGCTCACGCCCTGCTCCTCCATCGCGACACCGTACAGTCCGTTGGCACGCTCCATGGTTCCCTTCCGGTGGGTGATTACCACAAACTGGGTGGACCTGGAATACTCCGCCAGGTAATCCGCAAAATAGCCGATGTTCGCGTCATCCAGTGCCGCTTCAATTTCGTCCAGGATGCAGAACGGCGTCGGCTTCAGTTTCAGCGTGGCAAACAGGATTGCGATGGCGGTCAGCGCTTTTTCGCCGCCGGACAGCAGCGACAGCAGCTGCAGTTTCTTTCCCGGCGGCTGCGCGTTAATCTCGATACCGCAGTTCAGCGGGTCGTTCGGGTCTGTCAGCATCAGTTCCGCGTGTCCGCCGCCGAAAAGCCGCTCAAAGGTCTCCGTAAAGAATCCCTGCAGCAGCGCAAAGCGCTCCACAAAGGTTTCCTTCATCTGTTCCAGCAGCCGGGCAATCAGGTCCCGCAGGTCCTTCTCGGCCTTCTCAAGGTCTTCCCGCTGCACATACATCTCATCGTACCGCGCCTTGGTCGAGGCGTATTCCTCCACCGCGTGCACGTTCACCGGGCCCAGTGCCCGGATCTCCGCGGACAGCTGTGCCGCCTGCCGGTCGGCCTCCGTCACGTTGATTCCCTCCGGCCGGCGGAATTCCTCCGCTCCCGCGTAGGT
>Ga0310690_10004965_pt1 | contig 18410 bp, 7 predicted proteins | sample AusTroGonzalo_MG_2_FD_207661 | JGI IMG/M metagenome (GOLD analysis project Ga0310690, IMG submission 207661) | Bovine rumen microbial communities from tropical cattle in Woodstock, Queensland, Australia - Gonzalo_04 (v2) (version 2) | ecosystem: Host-associated > Mammals > Digestive system >...
GACTTCCATACACCCTCCCAGACTTCGTCGGGCGAACCGGACGCGTCGACAACGGCGATGCGGTTCGGCTCTCGTCTCGCAAGCTCAAGAAAACCAGCCCTGAGCCGCGCGTGGAACTCGTCGCCGGCCGACTCTATGCGGTCCGCCGACGTGTTCAAGGCCTTTTCTCGGCGGCGCATTCTTGCGGCGGCCACCTCCGGCGAAACGTCGAGCAGAACCGTGAAGTCAGGCTTCAGCCCATCACATGCAAAGTCATTGGCGAGACGCAAAACATCCAACGGCAGTCCACGCCCGTATCCCTGATAGGCAAACGTGGAGTCGCTGAACCTGTCGCTGACGACCCATGTCCCGGACTCCAGCGCTGGCCTTATCACGTTCTTCACAAGCTGCGCGCGCGCGGCGAGGAACAGCAACAGCTCCGCACGATCGCAAGGCGGATCCTCCACTTCGTCCTTGAGCAGCCCGCGGATCAGCTCTGCGAGACGCGTCCCGCCAGGCTCTCGTGTAAGCATAACCCTACGGCCCTCGCCCTCCAGCGCAGCCTTGAGGCGCAGGACCTGCGTAGACTTGCCGCAGCCTTCACCTCCTTCGAAAGTTATGAACCTACCTCGTTCCATCGCCAATTATTATACCAAATATTTCCTCATGCCGCCCGTCGCAGCATAGCCTGACGATGAATATGAATCCATTAATGAATCTCGCCTTTAATGATACGCGGATTCTTGATTCGGAACGGCTTGGCGATTAGCTTATTTGCGCCCGCCTTCATCGCCTTTGTCAAGTCAAGTCGATAGGGCGCGCCGATAAAGCCTCCCACGAACGCGCCGTTCACCTCGATGGCTGCGGAGTTCTCGCCCTCCGTGCCGTCGCAGACAAAACAGACGCGCTCGCCCGCTTCCAGCTTCGGCAAGCTAAACGCAAGCTCTGTCGCCACGCTTTCGGCGAACGGACTGCGCATGATCTTGGAGGCGGGGCCGAGCTTGCCCCACACGCCCTGTCCGTATCGGCAGATTTCAAGCGGCTTGACGGCGGCCTCGCCTTCGCGGTAGACCTCCCAGAACTGCCCGTCCGAAAGCAACAACCCTGCCGACCACCTGATTGAACACACGAACCCGGCAAAGCCCGGCAGCACGTTGTCCGCCAAGACCGTGATTTCGTTAGTTCCCGCCCTGAGCTGGAACTTCGCCTTGGTCGGCAACCGCCAGCCGCCGTTGTCGTCGCCAGTCTTCTGCTTCGCAACTTCATTGCCGTTCACGTAGATGAACGCCTCGTTGTCGCAGGAGAACACGATCTCGGCGTCATCTGCAGCCGACACGTCGATCTTCGCGCGGAACGTCACCTTGCCCTGCGCCCGTGGCTTGACCGGATGCCAGATCCACTTCGCGTAGTTGAGCGCCGCATCAGCCGGCTCTTCTTTCGCGCCCTCGATGACCACGGGCATGACCGTCTCATTCACGCTTGCCGGAATAACTTGTTGCTGTGCGCTTGTTGTTGAAGCACTACAACAAGCGCCTTGCTGTTGTACGCTTGCTGTCTTCGGCCACACCAAAAACACGGCCTGCGACGGCTCGAGCGCGAGCTTGACGAGTCCGTTCTCGACGACTGGCTTCTCGATCGTGCCCTGCATCGGGTCCCACAGTTCCACTTTCTCAACAGGCCACTTGGCGCGAACGAGAAGATCGCGGCGACGCGAATAATCTTGGTTTGCGACGAAAAGCCGGACGTCGCCGTCCTTCTCGTAGTGGTTCACGGCAAGCATGCGAGCGTAGTCGGACGAAAGCCCCTCGAAGTCAAACTCGCGCACGGCGAGCGGACGCGATTCGCGAGGATAGTTCTTCGCGAGCGCGGCGCGGAGCGTCGCGCCGTCAGGTTCGCCGTCGAGGAAGAGCGCAGTCGGCTGGGCGAAGATTGCATCCACGACGCACTTCGCGTCGTCTGCCGTTCTGCCGCGTGTCGGCGTGTTGCAGGGCTTCACGCCGTAGCCGACAACAACACCGCCCGCCTTTGCGAACGCAAGCGCCTTTTCGAGAACCTCAAACGGCACATATTCCGTCGCTGGGAGCGTAAGGATGTCGTACCATTCCTTGCCGTTCGTCGTGCGGAGCGCAGGACGATCTGTGCGCGGATTCTTCGCAATGGATGCGGACTCCACGGCATCATAGCACATCCAGTCACTGTCGAGCTGCGCGTCTTGAATCGCGAACGCGAACATCTCGGGGCGGATGGTCTTGCCGACGTGATACGAAATGCCGGGGATGCACTGCGCGATCGCGCAGACGTGCTCGCCATCCGACATCAGCATGGCGCAGCGGTTGTTGTAGTCGGCCCATACGCGGAAAAGCGGGTAGCGCGGCTCGTAGCCGCCGTTGTAGAAGTACGGGGGACAGTCCCTGTCGTACGGCGACTTCGGGTTGAACGAGTGCGGGATGAGGTAGTAGCAGCCCTGATACTGGTGCCAGTCGCACAGCCATTTCATCTGCGGATAGGTGATGTCCTGTCCGTACGCGCCGAAGATCTCGCACCAGTTCATTCCGCCGTGGCGGTTGTACACGTGCGCGGTCGAGGAGGCGTACTTCGGCATTTGCCCGAAGGCGATCTGGTGCTTCACGCTCTCACGCTGATTGGGATAGTACTGGCGGCAGACGAGGTCAACGCCCGGCACCTCCACATACTTCATCTGCTGCATCACGTTGCCGCCGGCAAGGACGGGGCTGTAGTGGTCGTTGGAGTGCTCGAGAAAGTGCCCGCTCGAATACACGCCGTGCTTCCGGCACCAGTCGCTCTGCCGCCCGTACATAGTGCGCCCCCACACCTCGGCGCGGGCGTCGAGATAGCGGTAAAGGGCTCGGGCCTGGTCGTCGGCATCGGCGAGCTTGAACTTGAGGGCCGTCAAGAGCTCGCCCGCGTCGTCGCCGCGCGCGTCCAGTTCCTGCGCGAGCGCCGGGCCCCACCACGATCGGAACTGCGGCTCGTCGAAGAAGAAGCCGGGAATCGTGCCGTCCTTGAACTCCTTCGCGTAGCGGTCGTAGTACGGCTGGTAGTACTGCGAGATGAACCAGTCCACAGCCGCCTCGTCGAGTCCATTCACGGTCGGGAAACGATAGCCGCCGTTCGAGGTGAACCAAGTGTAGACGATTGTCCTGTCGCCGTCCGGTCCCGGCTTGAACACGTCTTTCTCGATTTCCTTCACGACAATGCGGGCGACCTCGTTATCGACCTTCTCCGGCGCCTCGTGGTTCCAATAGACCGTGCCCTTCACGTCGCGGCACTGGAACAGTTCCGGGATCGGGTACTTGCCGCCCATCCCCTGGCTCGGCCACCAGTAGTCGTCGAACACCATCATCTTCATGCCGCGCTTGCGGCACTCGTCGAGAACGATATCGACGTCGCGCCACCAGCCGTCGCGCATCCAGTCGACGTGCGGACGCGATTCGATGGTGAGGATGCCCTGCCCGCTCTCGGCGACGCGCCCCACGTATTCGCGCAGTCGTTCAGGCGTTTCCGTGCCGTGCATCCAGAAAAGCGGTCCCGTGTTCTCGCGCACCACGCCCTGCGGCGAACGGAAGTCATCACGCAGATCGGCAACGGAAGCAAATGGCAAGCAGATTGCAACCATCACAACAACTACTACATTTAAAAACCCTGCCATTTTCATATTCATTCTCTATCTACACCCTCAGCCAACATCTGTGACCTTTGTAGTATAACACATTTTGGCCTGATGTTCAATTGGGTTGCAATTCACCGGGAAAAGTTATACACCTGTTGTTATACATCCCCGCCTCACGCGTATAAGAGGAAATAGGCGAAACACGCCGAGCAGATTCGGTCCTAGGGCCAAAGAGGACTTGGTCCTAGGGAAAGAGTCGACAAGTAGTACTAGTTGTTGCTACAAATACCACTACTTGTTGCCACAACTAGTACTAGTTGTTGGAACAACTACCCCTACTTGTTGCGTCAAGTAGCACTACTTGTCACCTTGACCCTACGGAGTACATGACGCGCCCCTGCGCATGGCTGACGCGCCGTGGCGCATAACTTCATATTTTCAACGCGAAGCGGCGCGTTTTTCACGCGCACAGGCGCGTCAAGCCCACCAACGCACAAAATCGTTAGTCGCCCTGCACCTTGACTTCAAAGCTGCCGTTCTGAATGGCGCCAAGCAGATGCCATGTGACCTTGAAGGTCTTTGCGTCCTTCCATGCACCTGACGCGACGGCCGTGCGCGTTCCGATCAGCAGGAAAGCCGGCTCGATGTTCCCGTCGTCGAACTTCCACGTCGTCTCGGCCCATGCGCCGTCGCCTATCTCAAGCCGCCGCCCGCCGGACACGAGGGCCCATCCCTTCTCCGTCCGCTCAAGCGTACCTTCGCCGCCAATCCTCAGGTCGTTTCGGTTGATCGTGACCTTTGCGGGAAGGTTTGCGCCAACGCCCTCCGCTCCGCGCGGCATCGGCGCGATGGCAAGCGACGCAATGCGGTTCGCAAGAGCCTTCTGCGCCTCGGCGTTCTCCGGAAGCGGCTCGTTGCCGAACGCCGGCAGGAGGTGCGCCCAGACGAGGTCGAGTTCCTTCTGCATGTCGCCGATCGCGGCGTTGATCGATACGACGGCGTCCTGGTCCTCCATCACCACAGTGTACTGTCCCGCCGCTCCGTCCGCCCTATAGGCGTTGTGCTGGCAGCGCCAGAACTGGAAGCCGTAGCCCATGCGCCAGTCGGGGCCGCCGTTGGAGTTGGTGTGCTTGCTGGAGGCAAGGCGTATCCAGTCCGAGGACATGACCCTGTTTCCGTTCCATGTCCCGCCGTTCAACAGGAACTGCCCGAACTTGGCCAGATCGCGGGTGGTCATGTTCATTCCCCATCCGCCGCACGCAGTGCCGGACGGCGACACGGTGGACCACGGCGATTCCATGCCGAGCGGATCAAAGAGACGCTCCTTGAGAAACTCCATCACCCTCTTGCCGGACTTGCGCTCAACTATGCAGGCGAGCAGGTATGTCGCGTCCGAGTCGTAGCGGTGCCTGGTGCCAGGCCTCGTCTCCATTGGGCGCGAGAGGATTCCGCGCTCCCAGTCCTTCTGGTCGAGGTTGCACTTCGGCGGCTTGTTGGCGTCAGACCCGAAGTTCATGGTGAGCAGATCCCTGACGCGAACCTCCATGAGCCACGGCGGAGGGTTGGACGGCATCTTGTCTGCGAAGATGTCCGATATCCGCTCGTCTATGTCAAGCTTGCCGTCGTCGGCGAGAAAGCCTATCGCGGTTGACGTGAAGCTCTTCGAATGAGAGTACAGCATGTGCGGACGCCTCAGCGTGTCGAACGGCGCCCACGTTCCCTCGGCAATCACCTTGCCGTGGCGGACTATGACGAATCCGTGCATGTACTGAAGTTTTTGGTCGCACGCGTCAAGCCAAGCGAGAATCGCACGGGAGTCCACGCCCTGCGATTCGGGCGTAGCCCTTTCCATCTCTCCTGCAAATGCGGCGCCCTGCAGCGCGGCTGCAAGCGCAAACAGACGCAATGCGCCAGTGCGCACATTGCTTCCGCCGAGTCGTGTATTCATGTTCGGATCTCCTTTCGTTTACAATTACTGCAAGACCTGCAGACAGTCCAGATGGAACCTGTCGCCAGTGCCTTCGAAGCGGACGACATTGTCCGCACCCGGCTTCATGCCCGCGACAGGGATGTCGATTGTCATGTACGTCGGCCATCCGCGCGTCGCGGGCAACGTCACATCGACGGGCTTTCCGCCGTTTACCGACAGCGCGGCCTTGGCGCGGAAAGGCGTCGCATACGAGAGGCGCAGCGTCGCCGCGCCGGATTTCTGCGCGGAGACCTTCGAGAACTCGACATGCGTGCCGCCGGGCCCGAGGCCCCAGAGCGCCTTCGCGCCTGACGCGCGCACCTCGTATTCTGGCTTCACGCCGGCTCCGGAGAACTTCGCGCGCTCCGCCTCGTAGACGGCTACGCCACGGACGCGATTCGTTATGGCCGGCGAAGGGCTGTCTCCGCACATGTCGCATCCCTCGACAAACGACTCCGTGGCCGGCAGACGCACCACCTTCGTCCCGCGCGTCACGCCGCTCTCGTTGTAGCTGTCTATCGTGGCGAAGTAGTCTACGCCGCGGATCAAGGTGTTGACGACGACGCTTTCCGAGCCGAACACCTGATAATGGGTGTGCAGTCTGTCAGGCGACGACCCGTAGCGCACAATGTAGCCCTGGGCGCCGGCGGCCTTCGGCCAGGCGATTCCAGCGGAGCGGTTGTTGTCCTTGCGCCTGTCGGCGAAGACCCTCGACATGTCAACTGCCGCAGGCGGCTTGCCGCCGCCTTCGCCGAATATCCTGAGGCCGTTTACCGCAAACCGCGATCCGGCGGGCGATTCGCCCTTGTTCGTCATGCGTATGAACCGCGCACCGACCTTGTGCTTGAACTCGACGTACTCATGCTGGCGAAGAACCGATGCGTTCGTGCGGTCGAGCATCTTGAACCAGTCTTTGCCGTTCTGGGAAAACTCGACAAGGTAACGATACGCCCAGTCCTTGCCTCGCCCGCCTTCCTGCGCATCAACCGTGGTGAAGTTGACCTGCATCGCCCAAACGCCGTAGAGCCCGCCAAGGTCCACTATCAGCCATTCACCTGGACGACCGCTCGACGCAGCCCAGCATGTGGCCATGTCCTCGTCGAAGGCCTGCGACGCCGAACCGGAATTAGAAGAGGCGAACGCGCGTTTGCCGTACGAGAGAAGATTCCATCCTGGGCCTGTCTCGTCGAACGGGTTCTTCGACTTGCCGGGAACGAAGAACGGGTAGTCGCTCATCACGGTGTTCGTGTAGAGATCGCCGCGTTCGTCGAACATGGCGGGGAGGATTACAAGCCGCCTGTCGAATCCATCGAGCCGACACGTGTCGACTTTCCACCAGTGCCCGGTCAAGTCCTCGAATATGCATCCGTGCCCTGCGCCCCTTGCGTATCCAGTGGACTTCCACACGACCGGGCTGTTCATGCACAGACGGAACGGACCAATCGGCGTATCTCCGACATAGCAGCTGTCGCAGTAGCCGGCATACTGAGTTCCGGGGACTGCGCAGGACAGATAGTATTTGCCGTTGCGCTTCAACGGCCACGCGCCTTCCTGCGTGTCCTTTCCGTCATAGCGCAGGCTGTCGTCGCCAGGCACCTCGAAGCCTCGGTTGTCGCGGTCGGGCCAGGCGCAGTGGAAATTCTCCGGGACGACCTTCTTCATTCCGTCCTTCGGATCGAGCTTGATGACGTCTATCGGCTCGAAATGCGAAAGGCCCTTGTAGAGGTACACATATCCGTCACCGCCAGTCGCGGGATCGTCGTAGAGCATGCCGGGGTCCATCCAGCCCTGCGGACGCCCCACCTCTTCCCAAGCCGACAGGTCGCGCGGGTTCTTCGTGCGGATGATCTTTCCGGATTCGGAGTGCGTGAGGTAAAGCCAGTCGCCGACGACGCAAGTCGCGGGGGCATAGCGGCGGAACTCGGAAAGGATGCCCTTCTCGACATCGACCGGGATGAACTCCCACCGACCCATGTCCTTCGACACCCAGTACCCGTCGCCGTGCGACGCAAAAAGCCAGTACTCGCCCTTGAACACCACAAGAGCGGGGTCCGCAGACTCCGTCATGACAGATTCAAAGGTTCCGTCCTTACGCTGTTTGCGCCTCTGTAACATGTAGTTGAGGTCGATGGGATTGCACACCGTGCGCGGATTCTCGTTTTCCGAAGCCGAGGTGGCGCCTGCCAGCGACTTTTCCAGCGGCGTGGCCTCGGTAATCCTCGCATTGCGCACTTCAACGACAACTCCCGACTGCACGCCGTGCTTGGGCAGATCGTTGTACAGCGAAAGGAACAGCGTGCCGAGCTTTCCGCTCCCCGGCTTCAGGCGCGAGAGAGGGTACTCGGCCGACATCCACTCGCCCGCGCGCCGGAACACCGGCGCGACGCCCTCAGAAACAGGAGACCCGGCATGGAACACCTCGTTGGCCAACGAGTCCGTGATGGATACGGAGCCACCCTGCACAAGCTTGAGCGAGTCCTGCCCCGCAACACCGTCTGCACGCGTCACGCGAATGTCAAAGCGAAGCGCAAGGTTGTCCGCCTGCGCTTCGCCGACGTCGATCATGCGCCCCGACTCGAGAGTCATGCGCATAATGCCCGACGTCTCCCTGCTCATGGTGCGGACGGACGACGCCGTCTGGAAACGCCCCACTACTGTCTCAGCAGACGCGATAAGCGCCGTGCAGCAGGTCAAAGTCCCTGCAAGTACAATCGATATTCGCATTTCCTTGTCCTCCTTTGCCGCCGCACGGGCCGCATCCGTCATTCAGGTATTATCTCGTAGCCGTTGATGCGGGCGTCGCGCGACTCCTTGTCGATGCGCTTGCCGCCCTCGAAGCGAAGCACCATCCTGCCCTCTGCGTCGGACATCACATGCTTCACCTCGGCCGTTCCCGCCTTCATGAGTCCAGCGAACGCGGGATCGAAGTCCTGCAGCACGGTCTTGCCGTTGGCCTTCACGTCCATCTTGTTCTTCCCCGGCCCCTTCTCCTTCGAATGCTCGGCAAAGTGGAAGCGCAGAGTATACGGATGGTTCGCCTTCGTCAAGAGGTTGGTGTACTCGGAGTTGCCCCAGCGCACCGTGCGGTAGATGTCCCCTGGCCCCGGGTTCTCGCATCCGGCGAGATCGACGTCCTCGACCATGTAGCCCACCGATCCTTCAAGGAAGCCGGGGTCTTTCGAGAACTTGCCGCGGTTGTAGCCGCCGCAGTTGACGCGCACGACGTCCTTGGCGACGAGCGGACGCGCAATGAAGCCGAATCCGTTCTGGTGCGCCCACTCCTTCGCGTCCACGGACGCGATCTCGTTGGGCCCGACGAACTCGCCCTTCGCGACGGTCACGTTCCATCCGTCTATCGTGACGAACGGCTCCTCGCCGTTGAGCTGAGACGTATGGCACGTGACGGCTATCCTCTTCGTCTCGCCGGGCAGAATCGAGACGTAGTTGTCGGAGTACGTCGTGGGCAAAACGCGCGCGCCGCTCTTCCTGCCGCGCAGCTGGAGGTGCGCCATCAAGGCGACAGTCTTGGACGGGTTCTTGAGTTCCACCGCGACGAACGTCCTGCCAGCCCTCTCCGTCGTCCGGGCGCGCGCCTCCAAAGTTACGCGCGGCAACGTGTCTAGGTCCTTGAGGTCGTCGTAGCGGACGATCTTGTTGTCGTCCCTCAGCTCCTCGGCCTTTTCGGGATTGCAGGCGCGGTTGTGCCAGTAGAAGTTGTCAGAGACGGATTTGCCGGCGCTGTCGAACAGCTCGACCTTCATGAAATGCACCTTGGAGAGGCCTTCAGGCCACTTGACGTCGCCGAGCTTCCTCTTCTCGGCGGCTCCGAGGCTCACGTCGAACTCCTGGCTCCCGGCAAGCGACGCGTCGAGGTTGTAGACGGAGAACTTCGCCTTGCCCGAGAACGGCTCGCGCGTGTGGTTGACGGCCTGCACAATGCCGCCCTCTGCAGATTCGTTGAAGAACGCATGACGCGTCTCGCACGCCTTCTTGATTCCGAAGTAGGTCGCGTGCGTGTCGAGGTCGTAAGTGAACGACTGCCAGATGAGGCTTGGCTGCGCGGGAATGCTCATCCAAAGGAGAGCGCCCTCCATCGGCTCGAACATGCGTCCGATGCGCCCTTCGTAGATCGCACGGTGCGTCTCGTAGTTCATGAGCTGGGCCTTGCGCACGAAGTCGGCGAAGTTCTTCGGCGCGCCGTAGCGCATTTCCATGTAGCGCGGATACTTCCTGCCGCCTCCGGCGCACATGTTGTGCTCGCCCCAGGCATCGGTGATCCCCTCCCAGTCCTCCTTCGGGAACATGGACATCAGCGACTCGATGGTCGGGATAGAGACTCCTCCGATCTCGGTCTTGAACGTCTCGCTCTTCCTCCAGGACGTGTCGTCCATGAAGCGCGAGAAGCGCGCAGGCGGCGCCCAGTCGTACGGACCGCCGGAGTTGAAGCCATAGAAGTCGCCGGAGTTGGGCTGGTAATGGCGGGTCGGGTCAAGCTCCATGAGCAGATGACGCATCCCGTCGTCTATGTACTTGGGCGGAGTCGCCTCGTTGCGGCTGCACCAGAGGACGATCGACGGGTGGTTGCGGAACTTCAGCACCGAATCGCGAACGTGCGCGAAGTAGAGGTCCGTGTTCTGGGGGTCTATGGAGTTGAACTGCCAGAAGTCCTCCCAGAGCAGAATGCCGTACTTGTCGCAGGCGTCGGCAAGCTCTTCGCTCTGGCTCATCCCGCCCCAGTCGCGGATCATGTTGAAGTTCTCCTCGCGGTGCATCCTCACCTGGTTGTCGATCCTCTCGCGCGGAATGCGCTTGAGCATTTCGTCAAGACCCCAGTTGCCGCCCTTCATGAACACCCTGACGCCGTTGACCGAAAGAGCGAACTCCTTCTTGCCCGGCGTGAAGTAGTCGAACCTGCGGATGCCGAACTTGAGCTTTTTCTCGTCGCTGGCAGCGCCGTTGGCGGAAAGCGAAATCGTCATGTCGTGGAGCTCGGGACGGCCTAGGCCGTTGGGCCACCAGAGTCTCGGATTCCTGACGTTCAGCGCGGCGAACTCGGCGGGGTCGAACGCAACAGTCGCCGTCTCGTACCTTCCGAGCGAGACCTTCTTCTCCACCTTCACGTCGTCGAACGCGACGGTCAGAACGCCTTCGAGCGGCTTCTCCGAGAGGTTGCGCACCGGTACCTTGACCGAAACTGTGGCCTTGTCGAGGCTGGGGAGGTCCGGGAGGTCGGTCACGACCTGCGGATCGAGGAGCTTCGCGTCACCAGTGGCGGAAAGCGTGACCTTGCGCCAAAGTCCGGACTCGCGGTCCCTTACGCCGCTAAGCCAGTCCCACCCAACGGCGCATCCGAAGGTCGGACCGTCGAGGCGCGCCACGCCGCCGCAGGGTCCGCCCGTCGTGCCCATCGTATGCTCGCTAGGAGTGCCGACGGTCGGCTGCGGGGATATGCGGACGGCTATTGAAATGTCTTTGCCGGCCTTGCAGTCGCCACTTTTCGCAAGGTCGAAGCTGCCGCGCTTGAACGCACCAGTCATGCGCCCCGTGATGCGTCCGTTCACCCATATCTCGGCATGGTAGTTGATTCCCTCGAAGTTGAGCCACACCGTCTTGTCCTTGAAGCTCTCGGGAACCTTCAGCTTGGTGCGGTACCACCAGTCATGGCGGCAGAGCGTCTCGGGGATAACCTCGGGACGGTTGTTCTCGCCGTACGTGGGCTCTGGGTAGACGCCGTTGTCCACAAGCGTCGCAAGGACGGTCCCCGGCACAGTCGCCTTGTACCATCCCTTGGGTTCGTAGCCGTTCTGCGAAAGCGTCTGCCCTTCAGTGGGGCACTTCGCGGAATCCTGCTTGTACCAGCCCTCGGCCCGAGCCACGGCTTCAATGACGGTCGCGTCCTGGAGCATCCACCCCCCGATCTCGATCTCTTCAATCGCTCCTTGAGCGAAAGACGCTGACAGCGCCAGCGCAGACGCAGTTGTCCATGTTCTGATATGCATGTTGTCCTCCTGTTTGTTCGTTGTCTGTGTAATTGAAAATCGTCAATCGGCCGTCATCTCAAGCCTAAGAGTCTCGCCGCCGACTATGGCCGAGTGCGGTATGGCGGTTCCCGCAAGAGGCGTGCCGCCGAGAGTCGCCGATGCGACATACTTGGCGTCGCGGCTCGACTTGGGAGCCTCGACGACGAAATCCCGCCCGTTGGACTGGTGTATCGTCACGCGGGTGAACACGGGCGATCCGAGCTGGTATTCCGGGAGCCCCGGCGTGACTGGGTAGAAGCCCATCATCGAGAATACGGCGTAGGCGCACATTCCGCCGCCGTCCTCGTCGCCGCACATGCCCATGCGGTCGTTGCGGAACCAGGCATCGAGCGTCTTGCGGACGAACTTCTGCGTCTTTCTGGGCTCGCCTGCATAGTTGTAGAGGTACGGAATGTGGAACGACGGCTCGTTCGCCATGGTGAACATTCCCATCATGCCGGTCGCCCCGTCGGGCATCTCGGCCGTGTACTTGAACCTGTTGCCGCACGAGGTGTTGAGCATCTCGTCGAGCCGACGAGAAAGGCCCTTGGGCCCGCCCAGAAGCTCCCGCAGGTGCGGGAGGTCGTGCTGCACGTCCCAAATGTATGTCCACGCGTTGTTCTCCGTATAGTAGTTGCGCGCGCCCTTGCCTCCGCACACAATCGGGTCGAAGGGCTCGATGAACTCGCCGGTCGAATTCTTAGGCCGGAAAAACCGAGTCTTCGGATCCCAAAGGTTTCTGTAGAAGTTGGCCATGCGCGCATATTCTTCCGCCGACTTCGCGTCGCCGATCTCGCGCGCGATTCCGGCCAGCGCCCATGCGTCGTAGCTCGAACCCTGCGTCACCGAGACCGACTGCCTGTTCTCCCAGTTCGTGTCGACGGCCGGGCACGTCTCCGCCTCTCCTGGGTTGAGGGCCGGGAAATATCCGTTGGCGAACCTGAAGCGGTCCAGCTCCGTGAGGGGCCCCCTGTACCACGGCACGAGCGACTCGGTTTTCTCGGTGTAGTCCAGGGCCTTGAAGGCAGCCTTGAGGTCGAAGCCCCTCACGCCCTTCATCCAGGCGTCGTAGAACGATATCGCAACGTGGCGGTTCACCATGCAGTGGTTGTCGCCGCTCACTATCGGGAACGTCGGCATCCACTTCTCCTTGTTCTGGCTCGCCATGCGGATGTAGCTCGCAAGCTTGGCGGACTCCGCCTCCGGCTCAAGCAGAACCATCAGAGGATGATGCGCACGGTAGGAGTCCCATATCCAGTCGTCTGTGTAGTAGTCGACGCCATCGGCCGAATGCACCGCGCCGTCCCAGCCGCGGTAGCGTCCGTCCTCCGTGCAGTTCACCATACGCTCATAGCAGCGCCACAGCGAAGAGTAGAACACCGACTTCTGCGCGTCGGTTCCGCCCTCGACCTCGATCTTGCCAAGCTTTTCGTTCCACACCCTGCGCCCTTCGGACGCGACAGACGCGAGGTCCCACCCGGCGATCTCGCGAGACAGGTTCGCCGCCGCCTGGTCGAAGCCGATGTACGACACTCCGTAGCGAAACTTGACCAGCGGCGCGTCGAACACCAGCGCGACCTTGCGTCCCTCGCGCATGATGCGCGAAGGCTTCGCGTCGAACGCACCCGAGAGCCACACCGGCACGGAGGTGGCGCGGCCGTGGAACGTGTCCTTCACATGAAGTTCGCCGGACTCCGTCGCCTCCACTTCGTCGCCGGCGAACACCACGGCATGCACTTCGCCGGGAGTCCGGAAGGCGAACGAAGCGAGCGCGCTCTGGCGCGCGGGCGCAATCGAGAACACAGCGCCGCACGAGTCGAACGTGATGTCGTAGGAATATGGAGTCGAATGCTCCTGGTCCCATGTCGCGCGCCAATTCGAGAAGAGAGCCTTTCCGTCGCCAGAATACGGATAGCACTGGAACACCCCGCCGTTGCGGTGCGCAGGCACCTGCAGCATTAGCGGCCCGACGCGGTCGGCCGTGTAGTCGCGGTACGGCGGGACGAAGCGAAGCATCGCGTTCGGCAACTGCACCGTCTGAAAGCACGGCACCAGCAGATGGCTGATGGTTCCGATCTCCGTATTAACCCAGTCGACCGGCTCCTTTGCGGAAAGAAGCCCGCAGGCGGCAGTCGAGACAGCAACGACAGCTAGACTCTTCTTCATGTTTTCAACCGATGATTTTGATATGACAGGTCAGAGCGATATCTTCGCGTCGACGACGCCCTCGGCGAAGCCGGGCTGTCCGCCGCCTGCGAATATCTCGTATTCGCCCTTCGCGAGAGACTGCTTGCCGTCCAAGCCGAACTGCATAAGCTGCTCCTTCTTGAGCTCGAACGAGACGGACTTCGACTCGCCCGGATTGAGCGTCACACGGCGGAAGCCTTCGAGATGGTGGACGCGGCGGTCGCCCGAGCCCTTCGGGGAGCGCACATACAGCTGAACCACCTCGTCGCCTGCGACCTTGCCCGTGTTGGCCACCGTAACCCGGACCTTCACCCCATCCCCGGACTTCGCGACCTTCATGCCCGAATAGCCGAACGTCGTGTAGCTGAGTCCATAGCCGAACGGAAACAGCGGCTTCTTGGTGGCATAGAGATATGTGCGTCCGGGAAGCTTGTAGTCTTTTATGTCAGCCTCCTGGGAATAGTCTTCCATGAAGGTGATCGGAAGGCGTCCGGCAGGGTTGTTCTTGCCGACGAGCGTGCGCGCAATGGCGCGTCCGCCCTGCTCGCCCGGATACCACGCAAGGAGAACGGCGTCGGAGAGCTCGCAGACCTCTTTGATTTCCATGGGGCTTCCGCCATAGAGAACCGACACGACGGGGCGGTTCTTGCGGTCCTTCTGCCAGTCGCGGAGCTGCTTGATCTGGACATCCCATATCTTGCAGTTGCGCTTGTCGTGGTCCTCGCCTTCGTCGCCTGGCGTAAATCCGATGAAAGCGATGTTGACGTCGGCATGGTCACTCTCGATGGCGACTCCCGCGCCAAGTTCCGCCGCCAGACCCGCACGGCCAGTGGAATAGGCGCTCGCCGAGCCCTCGTAGTTGCCGACGAGAGGCTTGACGTCGTCTTCCCTGCCCCACACCCTGACACCCCTTAGCTTCGACTTGTCAAGCGGCAGGACGCCGTTGTTCTTGAGAAGCACCATCGACTCCTCGGCGACCTTGAGGGCGAGCTTCTTGTTCGAAGGCGTCGCGACGTCCTTCTCGCCAAGATCGTCCCATGGAGTCTTTTCTCCTTCGATGTTGCCGAGCAGATAGCGGGTCGTAAGAATATGCAGCACGGGCTCGCGAAGCTGCTCTTTGGTGACGCGTCCCTCGCTCACTTCTTTGCGCAGACAGTCGTACGTGCCCTCGCTGCAGATGTCGAGGCCTCCCGCGATCGTCGCAAGGCACCCCTCCACCTTGTTCGGCTTGTACTTGTGGTTCTGCGAGACGTCGTTGACGGCGCCCACGTCGCTGACAACCGTGCCCTTGAAGCCCCATTCATCTCTCAGCACGTCGCGCAGCAGGAACTTGCTCGCACAGCACGGCACCCCGTTGACGGCCGAATACGCGCCCATGACCTGCTCGACCTTGCCGTCCACGACGAGCGCCCTGAACGCAGGGAGATAGTACTCGTAAAGGTCGCGCTTGTCGAGATCGACGTTGAACTCGTGACGGAGTTTCTCCGGACCGGAATGGACCGCATAGTGCTTCGCGCAAGCCGCAATCTTTATGAAATTCGGATCGTCGCCCTGCAACCCCTTCACGAACGCCGTGCCCATCACGCCGGCGAGATACGGATCCTCGCCGAATGTCTCGTGTCCGCGTCCCCACAAGGCGTCGCGGAACATGTTAACGTTCGGGCTCCAGTACGTAAGTCCGGTGTATATCCCGCGAAGGCCCTTGGCGCGGAAGAGATTGTGCTTCGCGCGCGCCTCGGTCGAGATGACGTCCGCCGTCCTGAACTCGAGCCCGGCGTCGAACGTCGCCGCGCGCCCGATGGTCTGCGGGAACATCGTCGCAAGTCCCGCACGCGCTACGCCGTGCAGACCCTCGTTCCACCAATGGTGCCGCGGAATCGCCGGATCCTTGATCTCCACGTTGTCCATCATCAGCATGGACACGGTGTCGTTCGGCGACAAACGCTCGAACATCGCCTTGGCCTTTGCCTCGGCCTCTGCGCGACGCGCATCGGACGGCATTGCCAGCATCTGCGAAACCGCCAGCACGGCGGCACTTACTGTCAGTATCTTCTTCATGTTTTGTTGTTCCTTTCGTTAAAACTGCTATAGAGAGACCTTGCACGCGCGGCCAGAGTACTCAACCGTCTTCTCCAGGCCGCCTAGTGTCTTCACACGAAAGCGACGGGACTTGAGCATTCCGGGGTAAGAACCCTTTCGCGCGCCGATCAAGAGCGTCTTCGACTTGTCGTCCCATGAAAATCGTATCGTCGTGAACTCGCCTTTCTCGTACTGGTATCCGTCGCCCGCGTCTTCGTACAACGTGAACGATCCGTCTGCACCTGGATATACGGTAACAGCGAGATCATCCCAAGGTTTCTCGCCGACATACTGGACGTCCGGGCCGTCGACAAGCACCGAACCAGAGCGTACATAGACCGGAAAGTTCGACAGGTCGATCTTCATCTCATGCTCCGTTCCGCCGCGGACGCGCTCTCCAGTGAAGTAGTTGTACCAGTTCGCTCCCTTCGGCAGATACGTCGTGGCCGAGACGACGTTGGACGATGTTACAGGCGCGACAAGGACGTCGCGTCCGAACAGGAACGAGCCCGTCTCGTCCCATATGTGGCGGTCGCCAGGGAACTCGGACGCCAGAGGGCGCATGAACGACATGTTGGACGCGTACGCCTCGTGGGCGAGCGAGTATACGCGCGGCAAGAAGCGGTAGCGGAGCTTCACCGAGGCGAGAAGCGAGTCATAGACCGCGTCGCCGGGCTTGCCATATAGGTATAGCTCGCGCCATAGCCCCGTGCCGTGGCTGCGCATAAGCGGCTGGAACACGCCGTACTGCATCCAGCGCGCATAGAGTTCGGGGAATTCCTCCTTCTTCGGACCCGAAAACCCGCCGAGGTCGCAGCTCCAGTTCGGGTTCCCCGAAAGCACGAAGTTGAGTCCACACGGAATCTGCTTCCTTAAATGCTCCCATTTGCAGTTCGTGTCGCCGCTCCAAGTGTGCGCGCCCGTGCGCTGCACGCCTGCCGATGCGGAACGCGTGAGGATGAACACGCGGCGGTCGGGACGGCAGGCCTTCGTGTGGTCGTGCACGTTGCAGATGGCATAAAATGGATATGCAAGCTTGACGTCTCGGTAACGCCCGAGCGCGCAGGTCTTGTCATTGTTCTCCTCGCGCTGTCCCCACGGCTCCGGCTCAGTGGAATCCATCCACCAGCCGTCTAGGCCGTAGTCGTACAGCTTCTTGGCATGCTTCCAGTATATCTCCCGGCCTTCGGCGCTGTATGCGTCATACGGCTTGGACACATTCGGATACGTCGGTTGGTCGAGCAGCGCGCCCGCCTTCTCAAGATCGGCGTAGGGCTTGGTCTGGGGTCCGAAGCTGCACCATACGGAGATTATGAAATGGCAGTTCGACGCATGCACCTCGTCGATCATCGCCTTCGCGTCCGCAAAGCCCGGGTTGAGGAACTCCATGGCGTTCCAGTGGTCGTTGTCGCCCCAGTACTGCCAGTCCTGTATGATGCCGTCGATAGGAACGCCGTCCTTGCGGTAGCGGCGCAACACCTCGAGGAGCTGGTTGCAGCTCGCGTAGCGTTCGCGACTCTGCCAGAACCCGTAGCTCCAGAGCGCGTTCATCGGGACCTTCCCCGTGAGATGCCGCATTGCGCCCACCACGCCGTCAAGCGACCCGCCTGCAATGAAGAAGTAGTCCTCTGCATCCCCGACGTCGCTCGTGAAACCGACACCTGCTGCGTCCGTGGTGTAGTGCGTAATCGATATGTTGTCCCAGTACACGCCCCAACCGTCCACGCCGCAGATGAAAGGGATTCCGTCGTCGCAGTTCTCCGGCTGTATCCGCAGCCGACCTATGGAGCGCTGATTGAGCCGTCCGTTCTGCACGCTCCCGAGCCCGTACACAGGCGCGTCCTCCGCAAGCTTCCAGCGCTGCTCGACCTTGGTCGCAGTATAACCGCCCCTGTACGTCTCGCTGCGGAACTTCGCCGGCCCAGCTTCTTCGAGCAATGTCGCGCCGTCGGGCCCGAGGAATGCGAGCGCGTCTGTCTTTTTGTCGAGGCGCACGGTGAGCGCGGAGCTCTTCCAGGTCGTGGAGTCCGCGTCGTCGGCCGTCTTCACGGCCACCTTCTGCGGCTTCGCCGTCACAATGTCGGCCATCTTGGCGACTTCGCCCAGCGGCGCGCGGACGATGCGCGCCACGGCGGGCGTATAGAACTCGACCTTGACGTCCGCGGCGTTAGCAAAAAACGAAGCTGACGCAAAGGCCGTGGCACAAAACAACAATTCTGCAGAATTCATGTTTTATCCCTTTCTTGTTATAGAGCGATATTTCAAAGGCGCAAGCCATGCTACCTCATCGGACAATTATCAAGAAGCCACCTCCGACAGACAACTTAATCGACGTTGCGGATACGATCACGCGGCACGGACGTCCGTTCACCACCTTAGGCAACGTCCATCCATCAAGTCCAGGGGAGGCGAGAGACCCGAAGGTCGCCAGCGTATACACGCCGTCACTGACCTTCCTGCCCACAAGCGACAATGAAAGCGTACCGGTTTCGGCAAGCTTTAGCGTGCCCGGGACAGACAGCGCGTCCACACATGTCCTCGTTAG
>Ga0310690_10004966_pt1 | contig 18408 bp, 8 predicted proteins | sample AusTroGonzalo_MG_2_FD_207661 | JGI IMG/M metagenome (GOLD analysis project Ga0310690, IMG submission 207661) | Bovine rumen microbial communities from tropical cattle in Woodstock, Queensland, Australia - Gonzalo_04 (v2) (version 2) | ecosystem: Host-associated > Mammals > Digestive system >...
CTGTCCAGTTCCGGTCATGGAGTCGGAGTTGACGACGAACGGCGGCAGCATCTCGGTGTAGCCCTGCTTCGTGCAGTGGAGGTCGAGCATGTACTGGATGAGCGCGCGCTGGAGCTTCGCGCCCTGTCCGAGAATCACGGGGAAGCCCGTGCCCGTGAGCTTCACGCCGCGCGGGAAGTCGAATATGCCGAGCTTTTCGCCGATTTCGGTGTGCGTCGGTATCGCGTACTGCGGGTCCTTCCACTCGCCGACCATGCGCACGACCTTGTTCGTAGACGAGTCAAGCCCGGTCGGAATCTCCTTCGCGGGGACGTTGGGGATCATGAGCAGCGTCTCGCGCAGCCCCTTCTCGACCTCGGCGAGCTCCGTGTCGATCTCGGCGATCCTGTCGCCCACCTTGCGCATCTCCTCCTTGGCGGCGGCGATGTCGCCGCCTTCCTTGGCGACGCGCCCGATTTCCTTCGAAGCCGCGTTGCGCTTCGCCTTGAGGGCCTCGGTCTCGCCGAGAAGCGCCCTGCGGCGCGCGTCGAGATCCCTTGCCTTCTCAAGCGTCTCCCTTTCGACTCCGCGCCTTGCAAGCTCTCCGGCGGTGGCGTCGAAGTCGTCCCTCAGTCTTTTTATGTCTATCATCGAATCTGTCCTCCAAAAATGTAGTTTGTGTATTATACCAGATAATCGGGCGCCTCGTCATCACCTATCGCAAGATTTCCCATGTCACGACGAGCGCTTGACGATGAGGAAGTTGCGGTTGTGAGTACGCCGGTAGGTTACCGAAGACGCCAGTTTTTTCACCATCATTATGCCAAGTCCTCCGATGGGGCGCTCTCCCGCCGGAAGCGAAGTGTCGGGGTCTTCGTGTGAAAGCGGGTCGTAGGGGCTTCCGTCATCGACGAAAGTCAGCGTCGTTTCGCCGCCGTTGGACGATATGTCAAGCTCGAATACAGTTGCGTCGGAATGCTTCACTATGTTCGAGCAGACTTCGTCGAGAATGATATGGAGGGGAGAGAGCGCCAAAGTCCCGATATCGGCAAGAACCTCGTCAAGGAAGTCGGATGCCGACGAGATGCCGGCCTGCGTGGGCGGGAACGAACGCACCAGCACCTTTGGCCTGGCAACGTACCGCACGGCAAGCACAGTTATGTCGTCCGCCTGCGGAACGCCCTCCGAGAACGCCGCAACCGCAGCCCGGACCACCATGCAGATGGAATGCGGCCCCAGCGAAGCGACCGTCTTCAGCGCGTCCGTCAGCCGATCCTCCCCGAAAAGCTCGTTTTTGGAGTCAAGGGCCTCTGTCACGCCGTCGGTGTAAAGGAAAAGCGCATCTCCTGGTAAAAGGGAAAGAGTCATCGACTTGTACGAGACGCCGTCCATGAACGCAAGCACGGGGCCAGACCTGCCGGCTACGAACTGCGGGGCGTCCTTGATCACGACCGGAGGGTTGTGCCCCGCGTTTGCATACGTGACGACGCCGGTCTCAAGGTCCAACACGCCCACCCAGACCGACAGGAACATGTTGGCAGGGTTCCTCGCGCAAAGTTCGGCGTTTGCCTTGGTGAGCGCGGCAGCCGGGTCTTCGGAGGCGATGAGCGTGTCCTTGATGATCGTCTTCGCCGTCATCATGTAGAGCGCCGCGGTAATGCCCTTGCCGGACACGTCGGCAACGAGGAACGCCACGTGCGTCGCGTCCAAGTTGAAGTAGTCGTAGAAGTCCCCTCCGACATCCTTCGCCGCCTGCATCGAGGCGTATATCCCGTAGAAGGGAGACTCGGGAAGCGTCGCCGGCAAGGCCGCGTTCTGGACGGTCTTTGCGATGTTCATGTCCCTTGCGCGACGCTCCTCCTCGGCGGCGTAGAACCTCTTCAGGCATTCGGCGTCGCGGAAGACGCGGTCGATGAAGAATGCGAACGTGCCCAGCACGACGAACAACAGGATGGCCATCGTCGCCAAGATGATGTCGCGTGTGCCGAAGAACTCGGCCTTGGGCTCTACTATGATGAAGCGGTGTCCGCCGAAAATAAAGTCGCGGCAGAAGACGGGCCGTCCCTGCAGCGTCTGCACAAACGTCTTCTCTGTCTCCACCACGCGCTCCTCTGGAAGAGGCTTGCCGGCCCCGGGGCTCTTGGACGCGTCAAAGCCGATTTCGTCAAGCGTCTTGGCCATGCCGTCTTCAAAGTGGGCAGACACGAGCGCGCCAGTCTTCATGTCCGCGCAGAGGTAGCACAACGTATCCCCCACCTGCGGGTCAAAGAGAAAGGCAAGCTGCGAGGAAATCATCCTGTCCATGCGCGACTCGTCAAGCCCGACCTGCACGTACCCGTTCCCGTCCGGAAACGGCACGCCGAGGTACTTGCGGCGCGAAGTGCCGTAGGCATGGCGCCGGAACGGCTGCGAAACGACGCGGGTCACGCCATTCGTCAATTCGACAAACGGGCGCGTCACCGCCTTGACCTTCATGTCAACGCCAAGGCAGTCGGGGTCGTTCGTCGCGACGATGCGCCCCTCGCGATCCACGACGTTGATCTCGTCGATGTCGAACGCCTCGGCGACGGCCGCCACCTCCTCCATCGAATATACGGCTGGCTTCTTGAAATGATGCACGGCTATCGACGCCAGGTGCTCCAGCAGCGTGTCGATCACGCCGTTCAGCGAAATGCGCATGTCGCCTACGGCGTAGTCGAGCTGCCCTTCGGTCTTCTCGCGGGCCTGGCGGGTGCCGACTACCCAGGCAACAGACAGCAATACGGCGTAGATGGCAAAGGCCGCGCCAAATATCCAGGCACGCCTTTTCATCTCACATGATCGTAAAAACCGAACTCAGCCCGGTGATGTCAAAGACGTTCTTCACGCCGGCATTGGGGCTTGACACGGACATCGAGCCGCCCGCCGCCATCATGGCCTTCTGGGCGATCATCAGGACGCGCAGCCCGGCGGACGATATGTACTCAAGCTCCGCGAAATCGAAGACAAGCTCCCTTACCCCGTCGAGCTTGAGCTCGGCTTCCAAGTCAGGCGAGGTGTTGGTGTCAAGTCGCCCCTCTACCTTGAGCACAAGCCGCGCGCCGTCGAGTTCCCGTTCGATCTTCATCAATTACTCCATTTCTCTCCCGCTTGCACAAGCGAATGCCATATATGCCGAAATCCCATTGCCGTTAAAGCTCAAGAGCCCCGTACATCATCGCAAGGAACTCGTTGTATCCCATGCGGCTCTGCTTCATGGAGTCGCGCTCGCGCACGGTGAAGGTGCCGTCCTGCACCGTCTGCGCGTCGACGGTGATGCACCACGGCGTTCCGGCCTCGTCCTGGCGACGGTAGCGCCGCCCGATTGCGCCGGAGACATCCCACATGCAGTTCACCTTCCTGCGCAGCTTCGAGAATATCTCGCGGGCGATGCGGTCCTGGTCGGGATCCTTCTTTATGAGCGGGAAGATCGCGACCTTGATAGGCGCCACCCTCGGGCTGAAGTGGAGGACGGTGCGAACGTCTTCGCCGCCCTTCCCGTCGTCGATCTTCTCCTCCTCGTATGCCTCGCAGAGAAGCGCAAGCATGAGGCGGTCGACGCCGGCGGAAGGCTCGATCACGTGCGGCACGTACTTGCCGTCGAAGAGGTTCTCGCAGAAAGCCTTCGCCTTCGCGGCGATGTCGGACTTTTCCTCGTCGGAGAAGACGATATCCTTTCCGGCCTTGGCGGAGGCGGCCTTCTGCTTCCTCTCTATCCACTCGGCCTGGGTCTTCGCGATGAACGCGGCCTTCTCATCGTCGGAAAGCTTCTTGCAAGCCTGCTTGAGAGGGTCGTCGAAGACCATCTGCGGCACCTTCGAATGAATCTGGTGCTGGGTGAGGTCGAAATCGCTGCGCGCGGCGATGCCCTCAAGCTCCTGGCGGCCAAACGGGAAGTCGTATTCGATGTCGACGCAGGCGCGGGCGTAGTGGGCGAGTTCGTCAGGCTTCTGCCAGTATTCGACGAACTTCTCGGAAGGAAGGCCCACGGCGTTCAAGAACTTCTTGCGCTGCTCGACCCAGTATTTGTGCCAGACTTCCCAGCCCCAGTCGTCCTGCACGGGGCCGTCGAGGTCGGGATTGTCGGCGAGCGTGACGACGTGGCCGTACTGGAGCTCCACGGCCTCGTCCGGGCGGATGAAGAACTCAAGCTCCATCTGCTCGAACTCCCTGCTGCGGAACGTGTAGTTGCGCGGAGTCACCTCGTTGCGGAAGCTCTTTCCCATCTGAGCTATGCCATAGGGAACCGACATGCGCGAAGTCGCCGTGACGTTGAGGAACTGCGCGAAGATGGCCTGCGCCGTCTCGGGGCGAAGATACGCGACGTTCGACGGGTCGTCGATGGGGCCTACCACCGTCTTGAACATGAGGTTGAAGGGCTTCGGCTCCGTAAGCTCGCCGCCGCAGTAGGGGCAGAAGAAATCGGCACCCGCCACCTTGGGCTGGGGCTTCTTCTTCTGCTCGGCGTAGATGTCCTTCACCTGGTCGGCGCGCATGAGCTTCTTGCAGTCACGGCACATCGTCATGGGGTCGGCGAACGTGTCGAGATGGCCCGACGCCTTCCATATCCCCGGGTGCATGATTATCGTGGCGTCAAGCCCGGCCACGTCCTCGCGGCCCCTGACAGTGAACTGCCACCAGGCCTGCTTGATGTTCTGCTTGAGCTCGCATCCAAGCGGGCCGTAGTCCCAGAACCCCGGCATTCCGCCGTATATCTCCGAAGAATGGTAGATGAAACCGCGCCGCTTACAAAGAGCGGTCAGCGCGTCCAACGATGATTTGTTCTCTTCTGACATGATTTAGCGTATTATACCATCTTTTGCCACTTGCCTGCAATAATCAATTGCCTTTCTGGAGGTTCCCCAAGCTTTTGGCTATCTTCGTATCTGTAGGAATGCGCGCGGCGAAGTGCCGTCGCCGAGCGTGACATTGAAGCGCATCGTCGTCGGGTCGTCAGTCGCCTCGATGGAAACCTCCGGCTCAAGTCTTGCCGCACCGTTCCAGTCGCCAAGGTCGCGCGTAGCCTTAAAGAGCGCTTTCACCTTCTCCGCCGCGCACCTTACCGCCTCCTCGCCGTCCTTCACCGTAACGCTCAGCGTCATGACAGGGCGGCTTGTCCCCAAGCCGCCGTCTTCGCCATCGGCAACGCGCACCTCACCAAACTCGATTTTCGGAGCGTTTTCAAAGAGCCGCCCTGCACCGAGCAAATACGCCGCAGCCGCATTGGTGTTCGCGACAACCGCTGCCTCGCCTGCCACCGCGCCGCTCGCGTTCCCCGCGCCCTTCACGCTATCAGCCCATTCCTTAAACGCCGCGTATTCCGCCGCGCTCCCGGCGATGGCATCCTTGACCGCCGCCACATCGGCAAATCCCGCCGATTCAATCGCGTTCGTCACCGACTCCGGCGTAGCATCGGCGGCAACCTCCGGAATCTGGTCTGTCACCCCGCCCGGCGTCCACGGCTCATCGTCCTGCCCATGATTGCCCGTCAACCCATCAAATGTAGAGCCGTCACAAGCCACGACATTGTCAACCATGCCGTGCCCGTCAAAGCTGACTGTGGATACCGACACGCAATTCTCCCCTGATGCCGTCATGGACGGGAAATCTGCCATTTCGCCTGAGCGCGCCTGCCGTCCATCGATGAACACGTTGAAGAAAAGAGCATCGGAGGCTTCCGCACGGCATGCCCTGAACGTAATGCGATGCCAGTCGGCGCAGCCCGGCAGAGGGCCTCCGTCCGACGAGGTGATAACGCGATCCACCGCTTCTCCACGGCCGTTCCCCGCCCGGACGTACCAGTTTGTGCCGATAACAATGTCAAGATCATGTTCGTCATATACTTCTTGCTGCCACAACATGATTTTATTGTCAACATTGCAGACAAAGCCTGGAACTGGTCGCACGAGTATCGTGTGGGCTTCATCGGACACTCCACCGCGCAACAGCATGGACTGCCGCTCACCTGCGGATTGCAGGGAATATGCAGTCAGGTCGGACAGCGGCTCATCAAAACACGTAAACATTGCGAGGAAGTCGATGACATGGGAATCTCCTGCGGGAATCTCAATGCTCGACTTGTCTTCCTTAAGGGCAAAGGCACATGGATTTCCACACTTGTTCTTCGCCATTTCACAAACCTCTGCGTTTGCGCGCTATGGTGCGGAGAGGTTCAGCGCAATCCATCTCGCCGCCGCTACACTATCAGGGACAGGAACTCCTGGCGCACTTTCTCGTCGGCCCTGAACGAGCCGAGGACGGCGCTAGTGGTCATTTCTGAATTCTGCTTCTCGACGCCCCTCATCATCATGCAAAGGTGCTTCGCCTTTATGACGACGCCGACTCCCTCAGCACCCGTCTCCGACATTACCGCGTCCGCGATCTCTTCCGTCAGTCGCTCCTGTATCTGCAGGCGGCGGGCGAACATGTCGACTATGCGGGCGAGCTTCGAGACGCCAAGCACTTTTCCGTTCGATATGTAGCCGATGGCGCACTTGCCGAAGAACGGCAGCATGTGGTGTTCGCAGAGGGAATAGAGCTCTATGTCCTTCAGGATCACCATGTGGTTCGTGCCGCTTGCGAACTTGGCGCCGTTCACCACCGCCTTTAGCCGCTGCCTGTAGCCCCGCGTAAGGAACGAAAGCGACTCCGCAACGCGCAGCGGAGTCCTCTTCAGCCCTTCGCGGTCGGGATCCTCTCCCAGAGCCTTGATAAGTTCCCTCGTGAGACTTGCGATCTTTTTCTTGTCAGGTTCTTTCATTGTCTTGGTATTATATCAAAAATGGCGGCTCAAGGCGAACCGCCAACGAAAGCGAGATGCAAGTGCAAAACTACTGTGCAAGTGCAGGCAAACGACATCTGCGGATCGCACCGTCAAGGATCATCGTCCCCTCTGGCGTGCCAGAGAGCACGTCAAGGCCCGCTATGTGGCAGATACGGCCGCCCTTTTCGCTCACGGTCTCGGCAAGATAGAGGTAGCACGCCTCGGCGCCCTCGCCTACCATTACGATGTCTTTCTCCGTCACGCCAGCCACCGGCAGCTTAAGCCCGCTCTTGGCGATGCGGAAGAAGAGAGGCGAAAACACTCCATCATGAGGAAAGCCTTCGAGCCACGGATGGTCGTTCAGCACAGAACCCATCTGGCTGCCCATCCACCACCAGCCCAAAAGGATGTTCGGCCCGCCAAACTGCCCCGAAAGGGAAATGACGTTCTTGCCGCTCGCAAGCGCCTCGGCCTCAAGAGCACTGTCGCGCAAGACGATTACCGTCCGGGCCGACCGCCAGGCAGACTCTTGGACGAGATTCTCATACCGCCCTTCGAGATACGGGCGAAGCTCGTCCGCGCATGCGACAGCGTCCGCAGAAAGCGGCCTCCGCTTCGGGAAAAGCCAGTAGTCCCATGAGTTCGAAAACGACCCTAAGGCCTTTGACGTTATCGTTGCAGACAATGTCGCCTTCGTCGCAGTCTCGATTTCAGGAATGACGATGTCGTCCGCTCCAATCTGGCGGACGCCGCCTACCGGCTGTGAGCCGATGTCTTTCTCGCCAGACGCGAGAACGCGCCCGTCTGCCGACGTGAGACGCCATGCAAGCGTCGCCCCCTGAAGGTCGGACGCTCCATAATGCGCAAAATAGAAACGCGCGCGCAGAACCTCGCCCGCCTGTCGCACGCGGTTCGTGGCCATCGAGTCCGCGAAAAGGTTGTGCCAGCCGCGCAGGTTGCGCGGGTCCTTCTCCCATCGTTCCGGGTCGCTTCCGTCGCGCAGCAGCACGCAGCTCGGCGAATTGTAGATCGCCACCTGCGCGGCAGTCTCGCCGCCGCGCTTGTCGCCCCAGAACGGATCGAAGAGCGCTTGAGCCGCAGGAGTCCCCTTGTTCAGGACGCAGACGTCCTGCAGCGACCAGAACGAATACCCGTCGCACTCAGGATCAAGCCGCGCGGACTCAATCCCGTATTTGCGCCATGCCGCCTGCAATGCGTGCTGAGACTCCTGAAGACGGTCGCCCGTCGCCATCGAAAGCCCGCTCTTCGCCAAGAAATCCTCGCGGAACTTGCGTGTAATCGGAGGCACCCAGACTCCCGTGAACTTCTCCTCGAGACGATAGTCAAGCTTGACCGACAGGTTCATGTATTCGTGGGCTATGAACGGGCGGTCGTCTCTGAAAGAGCCGCGAGGCCAGACCGTGGTCGGCGCGGCGGCAAAGTCGCTCGTTCCCGGCTTGTTGTACGCCGGGCTTGGATAGCAGTCCTGCCCCATGACGAGACGGTCTGGGTCGCGCGCCTTGATCTCGTCGTAGAGGCGCTTGCCGAGAACCGGGCCGAACGAGCCCTCGTTTCCGCCGGAATACGTCGCGAAGGACGGATGGCGGCGGTAGGCAAGATAAAGCTGCTCTGCGTCGCAAAGAGGATCGAACTTCTGCCGGTCGCCCGGAACGTCGGTATAGTAGGGAAGCTCCGGCTGGACCATGAGGCCGAGCTCGTCGCACGCCTCGAAGAACTCCGGCGAACGCGCTTGCGTATGCAGGCGGATGTAGTTGAACCCTGCCTCCTTTACGCGCCGCCCCGCCTTCAGCCAATGCTCGCGGTCGCATGGCGCCGCGCCCTCTATCGGGTTGATGTCGTGCCAGCCTGCGCCGCGCACGAAGAACGGACGGTTGTTGAGAAAAAGCTCGCCGCCGCGCCGCTCGAACTTGCGCACGCCAAACCTTTCGTAGCGCACCTGAATGGTCTCGCCCGACGACGAGACAAGCTCGACCTTCGCCGTGTAGAGGTTCGGCGACTCCGGCGACCAAGGGCGCAGTTCCACAAGCGGAACAACAAGTTTAAAATGTAGAGTTGAGAGTGTAGAGTTCGTCAAGTGCGTGCAGATGGCTTGCTCGACCGTATTGCCGTCGACGGCAACCCTAAGCGACCACTCCTTCATTCTACACTTTACACTTTCAACTTTCAATTCTTCGCCGTCGCCAACGGCGACGGCGACGTGCGCTTCGGCGCATTTTGCATCAAAATCGCCGCGCACCCATGCGTCGTCTATCCAGGCGTCCTTCGGCGTTGCCTCGAACTCTGGCGCGCGCAGTATGCCGCCCCAGCGGTTCACGAAATTGAAGCAGCCTCTGAACGAAGGGAAGTCGTTGATCGCCTCGACGACGACAAGGGCCTCCTCGCCAGGCGTCACGAGGTCGGTGACATCGTACTTGTACGTGCCGCAGTAGTTGTCGTACTCCATCGTCACGGCTTCGCCGTTCACCCAGAACGAGCCGACGCTATTGACCCAGCCCGGCTTGAACCAGATGCGCTTGCCCTTCCACTCCGCCGGTATCTTCGCCATGCGCTTGTACCAGCCAGCCCCGACGTGGAGGCCGTGGATCATAAGCGGAGACTTGTCCCAGCATGTCCACGGGCTGCTCATGCCCGTTCCAGGTATCGCGCCAGACGCCTCCCAGCAGCCGGGAACGGTCACATCGTGCACAATCGAGGGATCGTCCTCCCAATGCCATGTGCGGCCCTTCGGCATCTGGCTCTGGCGATATCCGCCAGTCTTGCACGGAACGAACGTCCATGTGCCGCGCAGCGAAAGCGCATCAGGGTCGTCCGCCGGGCGGCAAACGGGGTTCACGACCGCGATGTGCCGCTCTCGGCCTGTCCAGCCGGCGTCTCCCGCAGAAGCAGGGAATGCAAAGAGAGCCGCAAGCAGACATGTGAGAGCAACCCCCTTTTGCGCAGGACGCGACGAGAGGAAGCGCTGGATCGGGCGGTCCCAGAATTGCATCATCAGCGCGGCAATGGCGACAAACGCAAGATACGTCGCCGCGCTCGCCAGCACAATCGACGCGGTGGACGATGTTTCGGCAAGACTCTTGACCCAGGTCCAGAAGACGCCCGTGAACATGAAGTGCGACATGTAGAGTGGATACGACAGCTCGGCCAGGTAAGTCACTACCGCCGTCATCCGAGACGGCAATTCGACACGGCTGCCGACGCCTACGAGAATGAGAAGAGGAAAGACGACGGTCACGACAAGAAACTCGAAAAGCGCGTTGACCCAGTAGTGCCCTTCGCCGCCCAGCTCATAGGGGAACGGCATATAGAGAATCAGCGCGAAGACGGCGACCGCAATGGCAAACGCCCCCTTCTTAAGCTGAATACGCCAGCCAAGTCGAGCCAGAAGAAGACCGAGAAAGAGCGGCAGCGCCAGGCGCACGAAGCCACCATAGAAATGCTTGGCGGAATCGCCCCATCCGCAGACGATCGACCACTGCGCGTTCGCGGCAACCTTGTCGAAGAGGTCCAGGTGCGTCCCAAAGACGCCGTTCAAGTTGACGTGCATCACATAGCACAGCCAGAAAAGCGACGAAACGGCGACGCAGGCGGCAAGCGCGAGCTTGCCAAGCTTGCGCAAGCCGAGCGCATAGAGGATGTTGCCCGCGTATTCATAGTAAAGAGTCCATGAGCATGCGTTGAACGGATTGATGAGTCCGACGCCGACGACGGGCACCATCGTCATCGACCACAGCGCCAGCAGCGCTACCTTCCATGCTGGCAGACCCTGAAGCCATGACATCCACGAGAAACCGAAGACGGACTGAACGCAGAAGACTAAAACGCCGAGGATGACGCCGGATATGACGAGCGGATGGAGCCTTACGAGACGACGGCGGAAGAATTCCCCCACGCCCATCCCGGAGCTCCACCGGCTGTCATAAGCATAGGCCAGCATATATCCCATCAAGAGAAGGAAGAACTCGACCGCCAGATACCCGTGTCCGCAGACAGATTCGTAGTGAAGAGGGGATCGCCCAAGATTCTCGCAGATGTGGAAAAGAGGCACAGTCAACCCGGCCATTGCCCGAAGTGCATCAAGGATAATCAATCGTTCGCGTTTCATAATCAACTACATTTCTTCTACATTACTTCATTTCTCATGCGAAGCTGCGACAGCCCTGCCGTCGGCGAGGTTCGTAACCGTCACTGCGCTTGCCGTCGGAGGAATCGCAAACGCCGGCGTCCAGACACCGCCCTTTACGCAACCATGGAACATCTTGCCGTCGTTGAAGACGATGCGTATCGGAACCATCGCATCGCGCTCGCGGGCGACAACCGAAAGCCCCTGCGAGTTCCACCGGACGGTGAGCGGCGAGAGCTTTTCAGGAACGAACATGAGCGCACGGCCGTCATTGACGTCAAACTCCAGCGGCACGCGCGTCACTCCCTGCGCATGGGTGAACGGAACTTCGACATGACGCACGAGGTCGTAGACGGCCGCCGTATGCTGGCGGCGCACAGTCACATGAGTCCGGTTGGGCGCCCCCTTCTCCCAGGCAAGCCCCCACTGTCCGACGTAGTCGCCCTTCTCGCGGCGGTCGTTGACTACAAACGCGTAGTCTGCGCCCGGCAGACGCCGCAAGCGCACGAACACGTCGTCGCTGTCGGTATCGGCCTCCAGCGTCACGAAACGCGAGACCTCCTTCTTGAGCGCCTGCGCGGCGCGGCGGAGCATCGGCGTATCCTCGGCGGCCAAGCCGACCTTGCGGAAGGCGGGGAACATCCCGTCCGGCAGGACGCCGGGGACAAGATGCTCGTCGCCGATGACGTAACCCCCGGCCTCCTGGAAGCGCCGGACGGCACGGTAGGCGCTGCGCGTCAGGACATCGCAGCACGGCATGAGCAGCACCTTGACTCCCTTCGGCACGCCGTCGCGCTTGAGCTCCTCCTCGTAGATGACGCGCGGAGCGAGGTTGCCGAGCGTGCCAAGCGCACCGAGGTCGCTGCCATAGCGCCCTGACCATCCCCAGCTGCCGCGCCATGCGAAGAGGACGGAGGATGCGCTTTCGACGAACGCGACCTGCGTAGCGGCCTCGGGGAGCGCCTTGAAGAGAGGCCCGAGAGGCACACCGACTTCGTTGAAGACGTTTGAAATTACCTCCTTCGTCTCCGCATTTGTAAAGTAGTAGCCGGCGCCCCTGGCAATTCCGTATTGCGCAGGATCGAGAATCGACTGCCAGCCATGGAAGAAGATGCCGTCTATCTTGTGGGAGAAGAGCGTCCACATCGCCTCGCGCACCATGTCCGGCGGCGTCGAGATGTACGGGGCGTTTGCCGCGTCCTTCACCCAGCCAGGCTCTGGCCCGAGCTCGGGCTTCCTGTCCTTGGGCGCAAGAGAGCTGCGGTAGCTGATGGCCTGGATCATCTGGCAAGTGCGCTGACCGGGGCAGCCCCGCGCCATCGCCGCCGTCTCCGCCGCGATAAACGAGATGTTGAACGGCTCGGGAACGACATACGTCCACTGGTTCAGGTGAGAGACGCGCCCTCCCGAACCCCAGATCGGAGGCACCCGCACCGCAGGATCGTACATCGAGAAGACCTTGCGGCCGAAGCGCTTCTCGTAGATTCCGACGACGCTGTCCTGGTATTCGTTCCAGCGGTCGCCCTTCTTCCAGAACCACGTCCAGTATTCAAGATCCGGGTCGTCGTCCTCGACGATGCGCGTCGCGGTTATCTGCGGCATGTATGGATAGCCGCGCCCCACGCGTCCGTCCGCGCCACGCGGCAGAATCTTGCCGCCGGAATACTCCGCCCAGGCCGCCTTGTAGGCCGGCGTCAGGCTCGGGAACGAGTGATCGCGCACTTCGCTCGAGGGCATGACGCCTGCGAGGTCAAGCTCGCCCTCTCCGACCGACGCGGCTATCTTCGCCACCGTGCCAGTGACAACGGAAAACGCCTCCGGGTCTGACATGTCCAGCCCGCGCCGCTTCTTGCCTTCGGGATCGACAAGCCGATGTCGCTCGTAGAACGAGTCGCCGCCCGGCGGAGAGTAGACGCGGTTCATCGCCTCGACATAGTCCCAGCCGCGGGCCCGCGTCGCCTTGAGGACTGCGCGGCGCCCGTTCGCTACGGCGGCTTCGTCAACTGTCGCCGTCTTCATGTCGATGCCGTTCCAGGCCGGGTTCAAAAGCGTGTTGAAGCCCATCGCCGACAGCGTCGGCAAAGGCGCGAGCATGCAATGCCAGATGCCGCGACGCTGGTCTTCGGGGTTCACCTGCGGGCCGGTGACGTCAACATCACCGGCAAGCGCCACAGTGGCGGCGCAGCAGCCAAATGTCGTAACGATCCAGTTCTTCACTTGAGAGCCTCCACGCGAACGCCCTTCCAGATGCCGCCGCCGCCCTTGGAATCCCCGACGCGCACGGCAAGAGTGTTCGCGCAGCCCCACTTGAGCTCGTCGTCTGCACCAAGACGAAACGGCACGTCCCAACCGGAGGAGCCTTCGGCATGCTGGCCGAGATACACGCCGTTGAGCCACACCCAGGCCTCCTCGTCAACGGCATCAAAGCACAGTTCGCTCGACTGCGCATCAGCCGGCCTCTCCGGCAACGTGAACGAGACACGGTACCAGGCGATGCCGTCATAGCCGTCAAAGCCCTGCTTCTCCCAGAAGTCGCCAATCCGAATGCGCTTCCACGAGGCATCGTCGAAGCTCGCGTTCTGAAACGGCGTCTCGCCAAGATGCCCGCTGCGCCTCGGATCGGTTGCAAACGCCCACCCCTCCGTCGGCAGCGGAACCGCCTTGACGAGCGTCATGTCGTGGTCGTTCGCAGGATTCCGCGACTTGGCGACGTTGTTGCGGAAAAACGGGAATCCACCGCGCCGCTCGGCCTCCTTGACTACGGAAGCGTGCGTCGTCTTGGCAAGGATGTCGCCGATGAAGGCCGACCGCTCCTTCTTGTCCTTGATGGACGAGGCAAGGCTGGCAAGATACAGCTGAACGATCTCGGCCGGGTCGTCGGTCATCGTCTTTGCCTTCGCAATCGCCGCGGCGGGATCCTTTTCAAATAGCTCATTGAGCGCAAAGCGCCTGACGAGCGGGTCCTTGCTTGAAAAGCCCTCCGACGCGCGAGAAAGCGCATTGGGCGGACGGTACGCCTCCAGGACGGCGTTCGCGTGTTCGGCGAGCGTTCCGCGAGGATCCCGCGCGTAAGCCTCGAGCGTGCGGCGGCCGAGCCCCTCGAAGTCGCCGCAGGCGTAAAGAGCGCGCGCAAGGGCGAGCTCGCGCAGGCAGCGCTCCATCTCGGAGCCGACGCCATATCCGCCAAGAGGCGGAAGGTCCTTCAGGGTTGCGCGCGCCCAGCCGCCGACTCCCGGCCTGCCAAGGGCTTCGGCGAGCGGCTTCGCGGCCTTCGGGTCGCCGAGGGCCTCAAGGCCAAGCGTCGCAGCGCGAAGTACGCGGAAAGGATCCGCCACGGGATCGACGCGCTGAAGCTGGCGGACCAACGGGGCAAGGGCATACGGAGACTTCGTGCGCCCCAAGGCGACGGAAAGCCCGATCCTGTCGTATGCCTCGCCGCAATATCCAATGCCCGTGCGAAGCCGCGCAAACTCGACTCTCCCGTCAACAAGCGCAGAGAGCGTCTCTGCTCCGGTTGCGTCGCCAAGCAAGCCGAGGAGAATCGCGTATGCCTGCCGCGCCTCGGGCTTCGTCGCCGCCCGATAGCAGTCGCGGAGAAGAGGAAGAGACCTCTCGGGATAGCGGAACACATACCCGCTGCCTCGGTAGCCGTTCCCTATGCCGGCGACGACGCGCGCAAGTTCTGCGTCGGAGAGTTCCGGATCGTCCTTCCAATCGAGCACCTCTGGCGGCAGATTGCCCTTTGCGACGAGCTTGCGCTGTATTTTCTTCACGTCTATCGCCCGGAAGTCGCCATGCGCCGAACTGACTGCTTCCGCCGCGCAAAGGCCGATTGCAAAACCCTCGTTGATCAAGTCCGCACGCATGCGCGTGAGCGGAACTACGTCTCGCGCGACGCCCTTTCCAAGGCCGATGACGGCAATGCCGCCCAGGCCCTGGGGAAGATATGACCTTAAAGGGATGTTGGCGAAGCGGACGGCAACGCCATCCACCTCGGCGACCGTGCCGTAGTCGTCCTGGAAGAACCCGTGCGAATCCTGCCGGCTCTTCGAACGGTTCACCGTATCGGGGAACTTGCGCCCTGCGATCACGTCCCAGCCCTCAAGCGTCAGGTCAGGGACGATGCGACGGCGCTCGCGGCTATCGACCATCTGCTGGATGTCCCATGGATCGGGAGCGCCGGCACGTGAGCGGACGCCAAAGAGCCACATGTCCCATGCATCGGGGTCGTTGACGTAGCCGAAGTCCGTGTTGACGCCGCCACGCCCGAGGCGATGCGGCGCCTGCCCCGCGCTCTGGAGCGCAAGTTCGCGTGCGCCGATGAACGTCGTCCGCGCACCTGCCGCCGCGGCGACATCGGCGTTGCCAGTGGCGTCGATCACAGAGCGCGCACGCACGACGCCGCGGCCAAACGGCGTGACGACGACGACGCCTGCTACGCTCCCGCCCTTTACATACACGCCTTCGCCGAAAGCGCCAAACCAGATGTCCGCCCCGGCGTCGCGGCACATCCTCCGAAGAGACTCCGCCACCACAAGCGACATGATCTCGCCGCCTGTTTTCCTCAGGCTGGCGGTGAAATCCTCCACGAACCCTACGCGGTTGCCGTCGTAGAAGCCCGCGATAGTCCCGTCAGAACCGACGCCGCCAAGGAGATGCAGATATTCGACTACAAGCGTCCGCGCGCCATCCCGCGCCGCGCTTATTGCAGCCGGTGCACCTGCGGTGCCGCCGCCTACTACGACGACATCGTAGTCGCCGAGGACTGGCAGCTCTCGCGCGGGGCTTGCGACAGATCCGAGCCTTTCTGAGATCCTGTCGTAGGGGCGCAGACCTCCAAGAGCCTCGCGCACCTCGCCGTCCGCCGCAACCCGCGCCGGAGTGGACGAGACTGCCGCGTCACGCAACTCGCCCCGCCGCCGAGCGGCTGCTGCGGCATCACGACCCGCCGCAGCTCCTGCGGCTATGCGCGCGCCGAGAGGACGGTCGTCTGGAACAGTCCAGAGCCATTTTCTCTCCGATGCGCACGGTAGCGGAGTGACGAGCCTAAGCTGGTCCGCGGGATCAAAGGTCGTAGGGTTCCAAAGAATATCTCTGGCCAGGCACTCGGCCTTTGCAAATGACGGATACGACCCGTCGGCCATCGGCAGATCTAAGGTGCAACGCCACACGCGCCCCGTGACCGGAATCCCTGCGAATTCGCCATACGCCTCGGTCGCACGCGCATGGTCGATGTAGCGTCCGCCTGGCAGCGCCTCGACGGAAACGCCGGGGGCGGCTGGACGACCGCCGGAAACGATGACCCGCGAGAAAGTCGCCTTTCCCCACTTCCCCGGCAACGGCCTGCCGAGACGACCGACGACGCCATAGCGCGTCGCATCGACCACGCACTTCGCCCTGATCGCCTGGCGACCGGAACGGTTGGCGATCACGACGCCTGCAATCTCCCCCTTACCATCCGTCAGGATATCGGTCACCGGCGAACCGGTTATCGCAGTTACGCCCGACTCGGCCAGGACGGCGTCGAACGTGCGCTTGACCTTGAGCGGAGAGGGATCCGAACACGTCTTGTCGGCGGCGGCAAGGCAAAAGCGGATCCTGGAGAGGAGCTGGCACGCCGCGCCAGCCCTCGGCGAGACGCGCACGCGCACCTTCTTGAGACTTGCATCGACCTTTGCGCGATAGACGACAACCACCTGTTCCGTTTTCCTTTTCACTTCGCCGCCGGTGGACTTAAGATCCTCAGGCTCGCCGTCGCGAACGGCCTCACCGTCGGCTGGCACAACCGCCACGTCACGTTCAAAGGCTATCTCGCGCCCTTCCTGATCTCCCTCAAGGACGACGCCGGACACGTCGCCTGTCAACGGCCCCGGCCCTGCGTTGCGCGAAATCTTCCCTCGGTGGTCAACGGAAAGCGCCGCAGGCCGACTCTCGTCCACATTCTCGATGACGACGACCTCGATCGACGCGATCTTGCGCCGGTCGTGGAGCGTACACACGACGGACGCCTCGTTAGTGAAAAGAACGCTGTCGCACACTCCCGACGGCGGCGTAGGCGTAGAGAGCTTGTCCTTGCCGTCGTTGAAGTACTGCCAGCCGCCGAAATAGCGAAAGCCATTCTCGAAGTCGTATGCATACGGCGCGAAAGACCACGAGTCTGCGCAAAGACGCCGCTCAAGTTCGCTGGCGGACGGACTCTTGTCGCACTGAAGCTCAAGGGTGCCGGCCATGTCCTCGCCAAGATACGGAAACCCGCCGGCAAGAAACACCCGCGCCCCCGCGTCTGACGCGGCCACGGCCGCCGACACGCCTGCCGCCGTGCCGCCGACGACCACGACGTCAACATCGCCCGCTACGGGAATCTCCCTTGCGCTTTCGACAACAGAGTCCGCCATGGCCGCCCCGGCCAAAGCGAGCGCCACAGACAGAAAAATTTTCTCTTGCATAGGTAGTTTATTATACAACATTTCCCGCAGTAAATGGGCAATTTTCCATTACATTTTTAAGTAATTGCGCCCTACGGACTTGCATTCGCCCTTGAGCCAACTCATCAAGTTCGCGCGGAGTGACGCGCTCTCGGGCGTCGTCCCGGAGATGTCAAGGCCCGAGACATAGACCTCGCGGCCTCCGTCGGGACGCTCCTTCGCCGCCAGGTAGAGATACGCATCCTTCAGTCCCTCACCGACAATCACATAGTCCTCCTCGGCATAACCAGCCACTGGAAGCGCCTCGCCCTCCTTGATGACGCGGAAGAGAAGAGGCGTGAGAAATGGTTCATACGGGAAATCGCCAAGACAGGCATGAGGCATCACCGCCGTTCCGACCTGCTTGCCGAGCCACCACCAACCCATCGTGAAATTGGCCGTGTCGGAGCGGTTGCCGACGACGAGCAGGTTCTTTCCCTTGCGCCGCGCCTCCTCGGCTTCCTCCGAGCCGTAATCGGCGACGACGACATCGTCTGGATCGCAAGACTTCTCCACCTTCGGGAAGAACCAGAAATCCCACGAATTGGAAAGCCCTGCGAGCGCGACACGAAGCGTCGCCTTAACCGGCTTCGCAACGTCCGGCACGCGGATGCGCTCCCGCGCAAGAATGCACATCGGCCCTCGCGCCTGCGCGCCTACCGGCTTCTCGCCAGCGACAAGCGCCGCGCCATCAGGCGTGACGAAGCGCCACGTCAAAACGCCGCCGCCGATTTCAAGGTCCTCGTCGTAGTGAGAGAGCATGAAGTCGAGCGGTATTTCCTCTCCTGCGGCATACACCCTGTTCGTCGCCTCGCGCACTCCAACGCCAAACGAGCAATAGACAAGCCCGTCGTCATACGGCTCGCCCCGGCGGTCCGCAGGCCCGTCGTTGTCGATTAGGAGGCACGACGGCGAATTGTAGACCGCCGCCTCTTCTACAGTCGTGCCGCAGCGCTTCGGCTGCCAGAAAGGCGAGAACATTCCCTGAGCCGTGTAGACTCCAGAGGCAGTGTTGAAAACCGTGGAATCGACAATCGTCCAGA
>Ga0310690_10004967_pt1 | contig 18406 bp, 19 predicted proteins | sample AusTroGonzalo_MG_2_FD_207661 | JGI IMG/M metagenome (GOLD analysis project Ga0310690, IMG submission 207661) | Bovine rumen microbial communities from tropical cattle in Woodstock, Queensland, Australia - Gonzalo_04 (v2) (version 2) | ecosystem: Host-associated > Mammals > Digestive system >...
AGCAATTAACGGATTAGCACTTCAAGATGCATTAGAACAAAGAGGAATTTTTACAAGACTTCAAACAGCAATTGAAATGAGAGAAATAGCAGAACCATTTATCAAACGTAAAGCATTAAAGCATTTAGAAAAAGGTAGAGTAGTAATATATGCTTGCGGAACAGGTAACCCTTATTTTTCAACAGATACAGCTGCAGCATTAAGAGCAGCTGAAACAGAAAGTGAAATTATTTTATTAGCTAAAACAATTGATGCAGTTTATTCTGCAGATCCAAAAGAAGACCCAAATGCAGTAAAATACGATCATATTTCTTATCAAGAAGTATTAGAGAAAAATTTAAAAGTTATGGATAGTACAGCAACTGCACTTTGCAAAGATAATAATATTCCACTTCAAGTATTTGCAATTAGTGATCCAGATAATATAGTAAGAATTATTTGTGGTGAAAATGTTGGTACTAGAGTAGATAATCAATAAGAAAAGGAAGTTAAAAAAATGGAAGAATTAGAAGAGAGAATGTTAAAAACAATCAGTGTATTAGAAGAAAATTATGCTGAAATTAGAGCAGGTAGAGCAAACCCTGCAATATTAAATAAAATAATGGTTGAATACTATGGCGTACCAACACCTATTAATCAAGTAGCTGGTATTAGTGTTCCAGAAGCTCGTATGATAGTAATTACACCATGGGATAAATCAGTTTTAAAAGATGTAGAAAAAGCATTACTTGCAAGTGATATTGGAATTACTCCAAATAATGATGGACAAGTAATTCGCTTAAACTTTCCACAATTAACAGAAGAGCGTAGAAAAGAATTAGTTAAAGATATTAAAAAAATAGCAGAAGATAGTAAAGTTGCTATTCGTGCAATTCGTCGTGATGGAATGGAAAAAGCTAAAAATGATAAATCAGCAGGCACTATCACAGAAGACGAACAAAAACATCAAGAAGATGAAATTCAAAAATTAACAGACAAATATGTTGCTGAAATTGATAAAATTTTAGAGAAAAAAGAAGCTGAAATAATGACAGTATAGGAGAATAATATGGCAGAAAAAATTGAAGAGATTTTACCTGAGCATATTGCTTTTATAATGGATGGCAATAGAAGATGGGCAAAAAAAAGAATGCTTCCTGTAAAAGTTGGACATAAAGCTGGAGCTGATGCACTAGAAAACCTTTGTAAATATGCAAATAGACGTGGCATCAAATATATGACAGTTTATGCATTTTCAACTGAAAATTGGAAGCGTGCTGAAGAAGAAGTAAATGCTCTTATGGACTTGTTAAAGTATTATCTTGATGATTATGCAACTTGGGCAGATGATGATAATATTAGAATAAGAATTATTGGTGATAGAACTAGATTTTCAGATGCAATTCAATCAAGTATTAAAAAGGTTGAAGAAGGAACAAGTGATAATACAGGATTAACAGTTCAAATTGCTTTGAATTATGGTGGCCGTTTAGAAATAACACAAGCTATGCAAAAAATAGCCGAAAAAGTAAAAAATGGAGAAATTGAACCACAAGATATTACAGAAGAAATGATTACAGATAATCTTTATACAGCAGGAATTCCAGATCCTGATTTAATGATTAGAACAAGTGGTGAAATTAGAACAAGCAATTTCTTACCATGGCAATTAACGTATTCAGAGTTTTTATTTGTAGATAAATTATGGCCAGATTTTTCTGAAAAAGATTTAGATGACGCTATAATAGAATATACAAAACGTAACAGAAAATTTGGTGGAAAGTAGAAAGAAAAAATGAAAAAAGAACAAAAGAATAAGGAAAAGAAAAAAGCAACAAAGGTTGCAAGATTTTCAGTAGGAATTATAGGATCATTAGTACTTGGTTTATTTGTAGTTTATGGTAACAAGTATGTATTTGATTTATTAATTGCTTTAGTTGCATTTATGGCAACATATGAATACAATAAATGTATTTCAAAAGAAGCAAAACCAATTGGTTGGATAGGATATTTTTTAAGTATATCAATTGCATTTTTACATGTATTACCAATGCAAGTTTATATGATAGCAACGGTTATAGGCCTTCCAACTATTATGCTCATATTATTTATGCACATAATTTTAACTAATATGAAGTTTAATTTTAAAGATGTTGCGTTTTCATTAATGGGTTCATTATATGTATATGTATTTACAGTATTCATAGCTGCTTTATATGGTTATAATGGAAATAGTAATGGTGAGCAATTAAATGCAATGCTAAATGGTAAATATTTAGTTTGGTACTTATTCTTTGCGGCATGGGGTACTGATGTACCAGCATATATTTTTGGAATGCTATATGGAAAACACCATTTTAGTAAAGTTAGTCCTAAAAAGAGTATTGAAGGATGTATTGCAGGAACTGTAGGAAGCGTATTATTTGCACTTGGATATACTGCAGTAATTCAAGCTATGGGAGCTAATACTTATAGTTATTTAACTATAGCAATAGTAACTGCTATTTTAAGTATAATAAGTCAAATCGGTGATTTTGCAGCAAGTACAATTAAGCGCTATTTTGATGAAAAAGACTTTAGTGAATTAATTCCAGGACATGGTGGAATTATTGATAGAATAGATAGTTTAATGTTTGTTGCACCATATGCATATTTAGTGTTTACAATGATTTTAAATAATATTAAATAATTTTAAATAACGAAAGAAGAGGAAATTATCATGAAGTGTAAAGTTTGTGGTAGAGAGTTAAAAGGAAAGGGCAATATTTGTACATATTGTTATAATGAAAAACAAAAACAGAAAAAATTAGATAAAGATACTAATGTTGTTTTAGAAATAAAGCCAAAATTTAAACCAATTTATGAATTATTAAAAATTATAGATTTTGTAGTATTAGGAATCATTCTTATATTAGCTTTATTTGTAGAAGGAAATGCTTTACATATAATTTTAACTATTGTTGTATTATTAGCTCTTTTAATAATCTGGTTAGTTTACAGACAAAAAAAGCTTGCTGCTACTAGCATGACATTTTATGATACAAAAGTTGTTGTAAAAACTAAATCAAAAGAAAAAGTTATGACTTATAAAGATATAAATGATATAAGTTATTATCAAAACTTTAAACAACGTATATGCAAAATGGGAGATATTAATTTAATGCCAGAGCATGGTATTGTAATTATGCAAGGATTAAATATTTCTGACGTGGGAAATGTTGTTAAAGAATTTGAAAAGGTTAAAGAAGTAATGGCTGAAAAAGCTTAGTATATAAATTAAAGGATGTATAGCTTAAATGCAAAAATATGTAAGAGAAGTATTTTTAGACTATAGAAAAAGTAGTCCAATACTTGATGCAGAAATTGAAGAAATTAATTTATATAAAAAATTAAATAAATTAGAGCTTAGTATTTTGTGCAATAAATCAATTGATATAAGTCAATTTGAAGATTTTGAAAACTATTTGATTAATCGTTTTAAAGTAAGTAAAGTATCAATAGATATTAATTATAATGATGTACAAATAGAACAAAATATAGGTGATAATTGGAAAAATATTATAGATTATATTACAAAAAAGGCACCTTTTAGTAAGGCTGTTTTACTTGGAAGTAAACCTCTTATTGCTAGTAATAGTATCCAAGTAGAATTAGCTATAAAAGGGGCTGATTTTTTATGCTCAAAAAAATTTGATAAAGGTTTAGAACATTTATTAAAAAATATTTATGGCAAAAATTATGTAATAACATTTAAAGAAAATATAGATCAAGATTATTTAGAAAAGTTCTTAGAGCATCAAGCAAAAGAAGAACAAGAAATAGTAAATCACAGTCAAGAAAAAGAAGAAAAAAGTGATTTAGTTGAAGTAGTACCAATTGAAGAATTACCAGATTTTTTACCACCAGAAGAAGAAATAGAAGATGTAGAATCTAAAATAATAATGGGACGTTCTATTGAATTAAAAGGAACTCGTATTAGAATTTCAGATATAACAGAAGATACTCCTTTTGTTGCTATTAATGGTGAAATGATTTCAGATAGTTTAGATAGTCGTGATATTACTACTAAAACTGGAAAAAAGAAAAAGCTATTTATGTTTAATGTTTATGATGGCTCAAGTAGTATTACTGTAAAAGGTTTTGTTGATCCAGAAACATATGATAAAATTGCAAGTAAAATTGGAAAATCTAAAGGAGTAATAGTTGATGGTAAAGCAAGCTATGATGATTATTCACATGAAATAACTATTATGGCAAATACAATATTACAAGGTGAAGGAATTACTAAACAAGCAAAACGTGAAGATAATGCAGAAAAAAAGCGTGTTGAACTTCATATGCATACACAAATGAGCCAATTAGATGCAGTTACATCAGTAACCGATTTGCTAAAACGTTGTATGGACTGGGGATGGAAGGCAGCTGCAATTACTGATCATGGTGTTGTACAAAGCTTTCCTGATGCCAATTCTTTAGTATGGGAAAATGAAAACTTTAAGGCTATTTATGGCGTTGAAGCATATTTTACACCAGATAAAGATCCAGGAGTTTTTAATAGTCATGGTCAAAGTTTAGATAGTACATATTGTATATTAGATTTAGAAACAACTGGTATTAGCTATTTAACAGAAAAAATTACAGAAGTTGGTATTATTAAATATAGTAATGGAAAAAGAGTAGCAGAATTTGAAACATTTGTAAATCCTGAAAAACATATTCCGGAAAAGGTCCAAGAAGTAACACATATTACAGATGATATGGTTAAAGATGCACCTACTATTGATAAAGTTATTCCAAAGATGATTGAATTTATAGGGGATAGCATAGTAGTTACTCATAATACTGATTTTGATGTTAGTTATTTAAAATATAATTATGAAAAATATGGATATAAGTTTGAGAATACTTATATTGATACACTTCGTATTAGTAAAACAATGTTTACTGATTTAACTAAGTTTAGATTAGGAATTATTGCAGATTATTTAGGTATAGAAGTAGAAAATGCGCATCGTGCTTTAGATGATGTAATTACTCTAACACAAGTATTTGAGCGCATGATAGAAAAGTGCAAAAATAGAGATGGCATAACTATCGATGATTTTGTAAATAAATTTGAAAGTGATTTTCGAAAACTTCCAACATATCATATGATTATTTTAGTTAAAGATTATGTTGGACTTCGAAATTTATATAAATTGGTTTCAATTAGCCATGTGGATAATTTTTATCGTCATCCACGTATATTAAAAAGTGTATTAGATCAAAATCGCGAAGGCTTAATTATAGGTTCTGCTTGTGAACAAGGAGAATTGTATCGTGCTATTTTAGATAATCGTTCAGATGAAGAAATACGCCAAATTGCAAGTTATTATGATTATTTAGAAATTCAACCAATAGGAAATGATGAACACTTAACTCGTAATGTTGTAAAAGAAGGAAGAGTAATAAGTGAAAAAAGAGTTGAAAATGATGAAGCTTTAAGAGATATAGTTCGTAAAATTGTTGCAATTGGTGAAGAATTAGAAAAACCAGTTGTTGCAACTTGTGATGTTCATTTTATGGATCCAGAAGATGAGATATATCGTAGAATATTGCAAGCAGGCCAAAAGTATGAAGATGCAGATATGCAAGCACCTTTATATTTGCGTACTACTGATGAAATGCTTAAAGAATTTGAGTATTTAGGAAAAGAAAAAGCATATGAAGTAGTAGTTGAAAATACTAATAAAATTGCAGATATGATAGAAAAAATATCTCCAATTTCACCTGAAAAATGTGCACCACATATTCCAGGTTGTGAAGATATGATTCGCGATATTTCATATAAAAAGGCACATGAATTATATGGAGATCCATTACCAAAAATAGTAGAAGATCGTTTAGAAAAAGAACTTGAATCTATTATTAAAAATGGATTCTCAGTTATGTATATTATAGCTCAAAAACTAGTTTCTAAATCAAATGAAGATGGCTATTTAGTTGGCTCTCGTGGTAGTGTAGGTAGTAGTTTTGCAGCTTATACAACAGGTATTACTGAAGTAAATAGTTTGCCACCACATTATAGATGTCCAAAATGTAAGTATAGTGATTTTGATATTGATTTAGATAAATATCAAAATGGTTTTGACCTTCCAGATAAAGCATGTCCTAAGTGTGGTGAAAAGCTTGGAAAAGATGGAATGAATATTCCATTTGAAACATTTTTAGGTTTTGATGGTGATAAAGAGCCTGATATTGACTTAAACTTTAGTGGTGAATATCAAGCAAAAGCACATAAATATACAGAAGTAATTTTTGGAAAAGGTACTACTTTTAAGGCAGGAACAGTTAGTGGTGTTCAAGATAAAACTGCTTTTGGTTATGTTAAAGGCTATTATGAAGATAGAAATATTCCAATAACTAATGCTGAAATTACACGTTTAGCAAAAGGTTGTACAGGTGTTAAGCGTACAACAGGACAGCATCCAGGTGGAATTATAGTTGTTCCAAAAGGTCGCGAAATATATGAATTTACACCAGTTCAGCATCCAGCAGATGATGCAGATAGTGATATTATAACAACTCACTTTGATTATCATAAGATTGATCAAAACTTATTAAAATTAGATATTCTAGGTCATGATGATCCAACAATGATTCGTATGCTTCAAGATATTACAGGAGTAAAGCCAGAAGATATTCCATTAGATGATAAAGATACTTTGGAATTATTTAGTTCAACAAAATCTCTTGGAGTTACACCTGAACAAATTAATTCAGAAGTTGGAAGCTTTGGCGTTCCTGAATTTGGTACAAAATTTGTTCGTGGAATGCTTGTTGATACAAAACCTAAAACATTTGATGAATTAGTTCGTATATCTGGATTAAGCCATGGAACTGACGTATGGCTTAATAATGCTGCAGATTTAATTGCTCAAAATATTGTAACTTTAAGAGAAGCAATTTGTTGTCGTGATGATATTATGATTTATCTAATTCAAAAAGGTTTACCTGCAAATACTGCTTTTAAAATTATGGAATCTGTTCGTAAAGGAAAAGTTGCAAAAGGTAAAGAGAAGAAGTGGGATGAATATAAACAAATAATGAAAGAACATGATGTACCAGATTGGTATATTGGTTCTTGTGAAAAAATAAAGTACATGTTCCCAAAAGCTCATGCTGCAGCATATGTAACTATGGCATTTCGTATTGCATGGTTTAAGGTTCATATTCCAAAAGCTTATTATGCAGCATATTTTTCTATTCGTGCGAAACAATTAGACAGTGATGTAATGTATTCAGGAAAAGAAAATGTACGTAGAAAAATGAAAGAAATTGATGATATGGGTTATGCTGCTTCAAATAAAGACCAAGAAATGTATCCAGTTTTAGAACTTGTTTTAGAAATGTATGAACGTGGTATAAAATTTTTACCACCAGATTTATATAAATCACATCATACAAATTTTATTGTAGAAGATGAAGGATTAAGAGTTCCATTAAGTGGTATAAATGGATTAGGCCCAATTGATGCAGAAAATATTTATAATGCGGCAAAAGAAGATTCTTTTATGAGTATAGATGAATTAAGAACTCGTGCTAAAATTGGATCATCTGCAATAGAAGTGATGCGTGGAACGGGACTATTAGATGGACTTAGTGAATCAAATCAGGTATCATTATTTGATATGTAGGAGAATTAGATGTTATATATTGATAATGTTTTAAAATCAATAAAAAATATGGAAGTTGTACAAAATTACTTTTGGTATTATTTAATAATAATCAATTGTATTGGTTTTTTGATAATGGGGTATGATAAATATCAAGCCAAAAAAGGAAATTGGAGAACTCCTGAAAAAACACTTATGACAATTGCTTTAATGGGTGGTAGTTTAGGCACAACTTTAGGAATGTATTTTTTTAGACATAAAACAAGAAAAATAAGATTTTCTGCTGGTTTTCCAGTAATACTTGTATTTGATATTGTAGTTATAGTTTATACAGTATTTTTCTTAAAATAAGAGATTTTATTTTGGCATTTGCTTTAAATAGCATAGATTATTTTAGTATTTACTTTTTAGAATAAAATGATATAATGTAAATGTATTATTGAGGAGGGTTTTGATATGGATTTTATTGATTATATCAAAAAGAATAAAAGCTTTTTAGTTTTTATAGTTTTACTTATTATTTTTATTTGTGTATTTGTATATGCATATATAAATGATAAAAATACAAAAGCAGAACAAAACACTGTTGTTGTTGAAAATATAGTAGAAGAACCAAAAGTTAAATTAGATTGGATTAAAAAGACTTTTTCTCAAAGCATTGATTTAGAAAATGTTGCTATGACTATAGAAGAAGTTAATTTTTCTGAAGATATAAAAACAATTTTATTCCAATTAAAGAATAGTGATAAGTTATCAATAACAGATGAAAGCTTTGATTATTTTATATATGATGGCAATAAAAAAATCGTTATGAAAAACACAGAAGCAGTTCCTCAAGATATATTAAAATCAATGTCTGATAAATTCTATGGTTCAGAATTAAGATGGAATAAGTTTGATTATGTAAAAGAAGAAGCAATTGAAGAAGTTGAAGAAACACAAAATAAAGCTAAAGAAGAAAAAGCAGAAAATGATAAGAGTACAAAGAATTTAGATTATACTTCAAATGATGATACTATTACTTATGAGTATAAAGCAAAAATAGATAAAGATTATACTATTGAAAATAGTGATCTTCATGTAATTGTTTATAATATTAAGTTTACTACTCAAACTCAAGATAAAGATAAAGTAGAAGTTACAACTCCAAATAAGATTTATGATTTTCAAATAGAAAAGACTGATTTAACATAATTATAAGCAATATGCCTGGCATATTGCTTTTTTTATAAAAAACCCATAAATCAATTATGATTTATGGGAAAAAGAAAGAAGTTATATAAACAAATACTTGTTGACTATCTTTTAGTTATGAATGGCTTTTTTGTGAATTACCAAACTGGCTTTACATTAAGATAGTAGTTGTTTCCAGAAGAGTGACCAGAATGTGCAGATACTTCAATACTATAGTTGCCACTTAACCAGTAACTTGAGATGACGATATCATTTCCATTTGCAGGTAATCCTGTATAGACTTGAGACCGTACACCCAAGGGATTAATAATCCATACATCAAATGTTAAACTGGAACCTCCAGAAACGTTAATGTAAAATGTTGGATTAAAACCTACACCGGTTAGTTGCAGTGTCCCATAATAATATGGAAGAGACATACTAGAGTATTGACCGTTTACTGCAGTAGCTGCATATGCTGGAATTGCAACTGAAATCATGAGAACCATAATTAAAAGAAAAATAGCAACAAAACGTTTTATCATTGTAATTTCTCCTTTTATTTTGGTTGAAACTCCTTTCTTTTTTTAGATACTTCTGTCAAAGACAGTCAACTATAATATAATAAAATGAAGTTTTATAAATATCAATAAAAATAACGTTTTGAAAAAACGTTATTTTTAGTTACTTTTAATATTATTATGTGTATTAATATTAGGAGGAGATAATAATGGTTGTTTTGGTTTGCTCTAATGATATTAATTCTATAGTTAATATTGTAAATGGTTACTCAACGGGGAAAAATAAAATTCATATTATTGCCGATAGTAATAAATTAGATACGATTATTGAAAAAGTTTATTTTGATAAATTGATATTGGATAATGTATATGATATAAAAAAGATATCATTTATTTATTATGATAGAGTGTTAATTTACAGAATAAATAGAGTCTTTTATTATAATGATAAGGAAATAAGAACAAGACAGACAATTAAAGAAAAATTAATAGAATTAAAATTTGATTATAATGATATTGGAACAAAGTATTTAATTGATGTTATTTATTATTATAGTATTAATACTAGATTTAAGAGTTTAAAAGAAGATTTTTATTATATTTTAAGTAAGAAATATAAAGTTTCTATAAATAGCATTATTCAAGCTATTTATAGAGCAACTGAAAAGTCATTTTGTTGTGATAATGGTATGTATAATTACTACTTTAACAGAAATGTAATTGAAAAACCTTCAATAAATGAATTAATAAAAATAATAAGCTATAAAATAAAGGAGGAAGTATAGTATGAATAATAAAAAGATAGTAATAGGGGTAGTATTTTTATTTATATTAATTATTTTCTTATTTTTCTTTTTAATAAAATATAATACTATTACCAGTAAAATATATAATATTAATCCATATTTAGAAGAAGAATATAATTGGATTGAAAAAAATTATAAAGATGAATTAAAGATTGAAAATGTAATATTTAGTATTAAAGATTTTTCATTTGACAAAGAAAAGCAATATGTTGAATTAGAAATAAAAAATGGTGATGACTTATTTGTTCATGAAATAAGTTTTAATTGTTTTATTTATGATGGAAATAATAGAATAATTTTTAATAATTATATTTTGCCTATTAATTTACAAAAGTCTTATGAAAAAAGGGTAAATGCACAAAATATAACTTTATTTGTTGATGATGAAATGGAATATAAATATGTAGATGGACAAAAAAGATATTTACCAGTTTTAGATGAAGAAAAAATAATTGATATATCAAATGGTAAAATATATTTTTATGCTAAAATGGTTGATAAAAATTATAATATTAACATTTCTAATATTCATTTAGTATTATATAATTTTAAATGTAGAACACAAATAAGTGAAAATGAATATAAAAATATAGATACTAAAAATTTGGTGTATGATTTTAAAATTAATTAGGGGGGAACTTATGTCAAAAAAAATAATATTAAGATTATTTTTTATAGTATTTATAATTTTGATGATTATAATTATAGGACAAAAAGTATATATTATTTATAAAATAAATAGTAATTTTTATAGTAATAATTATATCGTAAGTGTTGTTCATAATAATATTGAAGAAAGAAAAAGTATTGTTTTGAATAATTATATAATGATTGTTAATGGTGAGAATCAAGATAGAGCTTTATATATAGATAATAATACAAATGAAAAATATTTTTTAAACTTATATGATGAAACGAAAATTAAAAGTGAATTTAATATAAATAATACCAATGATTTTTTGTTTTGTATACCATATAATATTATAACTATTTTGAGCGTAAATAAGGTTAATTTTGAAAATAAAAATTATTATGAAATAGTTATAATTGATGGAGATAGTAAAATATATTTATATTATAATATTCAAAATTATAAATTAGAAAAAAAGATTTATGAATATATTAATCTGAATCGAAATGAAAGTTATAAAGATTATATTATTTATTATTATAAGTATAATTGTGTTAATCCTAATGATGTAAATATTGAAAATTATAAAATATTAGAAGAGGAGAAAGGATTTGATAATAGATGAAGATTTATATAAATCTTTTCTAAATGGAAATAATGAATCGTTTAATGAACTGGTGATGAGATATAAAACTCAATTAGAGAGATTTATAAATAGATATATAAAAGATAAGGAAACTATTCAAGATATTTCTCAAGATGTTTTTTTATATTTGATTGTAAAGAAAAAGGATTATGATTTTAAATATAGTTTTAAAACGTACCTCTATACTATTGCAAGGTGTAGAAGTATAAATTATTTGAATAGAAATAGAATAATGCTTGATCTTGATGACTACAACAGTATTTTGGAATTAGATGAAAAAATTGAATATAAGATAGAATTAAAAGAATTATATAAGAAAAGCATTGATGAAATTAATAAATTAACTAATAATCAAAAAATGTCTATGTTATTGTTAAAAGATGGATTTACTAATAGAGAAATTGCAAAAATAATCGGTAAAAATGAATTAGAAACTAAAATGATAATATATAGAGCACGAAAAAAGTTGAAAAATAAATTAGAAAAGGAGGTATTATAATGACAGATTCAAATTATATAAATGATATTTGGAATAAATATGAATCGAAGGAATACTTAAATAATAGTTTTTTTAAAATAAATATTTTTGAGAATAATTTGATTAATAAAATTAGAAATATAATTAGTATTTTTATTTATATGATTATGATTACAGGTCTTTGTTATGCTGGAATTAATTTCTTTAATAGCATTAAAGAAAATAATAGTTTTGTTCTTCCAAAAAATCAGATTATAAATGAGAATTATATTGATATTACAAGAAGTGAAGATTTTAATATATCAAATGATGGAAGATTGTATTATAGTATAATTGATAATTTAGAAAAGTTTAATAGAGTAAATGATTTAATATCAAATGAATTGAAAGAAATTGATTTTAACTATAATTGTATTTTATTAATATCTCCAAGAGAAGAAAAAGATTATGGAACAATAATAGAAAGTTATGAGTTTGTGGATGGTAAATTAATAGTTAATGTTTTTGTTGGATTTGAAAAAACAAATATGTCTTATGTTGTTATTCCAAAAGAAAAGATTAGTAAGGTTATTTTTATAATTGATAATTATATACCTAAACCAAATATTTATAATAAGATTACTATTAAAGATAGTACTATTTTGAATAATGATTATGATGTTTTTTATAATTTTTTAAAGAATATAGATAATAATATTGATGATTCAATAACGATTGAAACTTATGAAATAGGTGATATAAAAATAATTCATACAATAGAATATAAGAATAATGTATTTTATTATTCGAATAACAATGAATTTATTAATAGGATAGCATATGAAAAATATGATGAAATAGTATGGGATGGTAATATTTGTGGACTAAAAAATAAAAATAGTAATACAATAGATAGGTTTTTATTTAAATTAAAAACACTTTAAATTAAGATTTAACATAAGAGATTAACTTATATTTACATAAAATACTTGCATTTTCTCCAAAACGTGCTATAATATTACTGTACAAAAGATTTGATAAGATTTTATTTTAGGAGCATGTGATGGATAAGTCATTTGTAGATAAGTATGTAAATGAAAAAATATCAAAAGGAGAAGATAAAGTTTCAATTTCATTTTTTGATATAAGAGTTAAAAATAACTTTTCAGAAGCTGAAACAGAGGAATTTATTAAATTTGCTAAATCTCGTTTTGAAAAGGCTGGATTTAAAGTTTATTTATCAGGAGAATACATATATAAAGGAATTAGATGCCAAGTAAAATCAAACGAGTTAATAGTAGCAGTTAAAGAAATAAGATAATAGTTATTTAAAAGGCGCTTAAAAAAGCGTCTTTTATTTTTAAGAGGATAGAAAATGAACGAATATCATAAAGTTATAAAAGAAGTCTGTGATGATTTAAATATAGAATTTGAATTATTAAGTGATGATTATATTATTAAATTATCTAAAAATGGTATAACTAAATATGTTTATGGTTTTAAATTTGATAATAATAGTCATAGTGTAGGTTTAATTATAGATGACAAATATGGTTTATACAAAATATTAAAAGACTATGGTATTAAAGCAGTAGAACATGAAATAGTATATGATAGATTATTTACTACTAAATATGATAATAATGTTAAGTTTGTAGAAGATTATTTTGTAAGTCATAATAATAAAATAGTTATAAAACCAAATCATGGATCAGGTGGAAGTGGAGTTTATTTAATAGATGATATTAAGCAAATTGAAAATACAATGAAAATACTATTTGAAAAGAATTTATCAATTTGTGTATGTCCGTATTATGATGCAGTTACAGAATATAGAGTAGTTGTTTTAAATAATAAAGTAGAATTAGTTTATCAAAAGTTTAAGCCAATTGTTTATGGAAATGGTAAATCAACTATAAGAGAATTATTGCAAGAGTTTAATCCAAAGTATTTTACTAATAGAAAATTAGTAGATGAAAGTGATGCATCTAATTATTCTAAATTAGCAAATGAATTAGCTAATAATAATCAAATTGATTTTGATAAAGTGTTAGAAGAGGGGAAAAGCTTTGAATATACTTGGAAGTTTAATAGTTCAAAAGGTGCTGTTGTAAAAGTACTAAAAGATGAACTAATAGTAAAAGAACTAGAAAAATTATCTATTGATATTTCTAAAAAAGTTGGATTAAATTTTGGAAATATTGATTTTATTAAAACAAAAAATGATGATTTATATGTAATTGAGTTAAATAGTGGAGTGGATATAGTTAATGTACCAGAGATAAAAGAATACGCTAAAAGTATTTATACAAAAGCAATACAAAGTTTATTTGAATAAGCATCAATATGTAATTTAACACAAATGTAATAATAATGTTAAAAAAATGTAATAAAAGTCTAGATTTTTTTGACAAGGTGTGATATAATGCATAACATCGAGAAACATATATAAATTTGTATTTGATAGATCTTGAGTCAGGAGAGAAAAGTATAATGGAAAATTACGTTGATCCTAAACAAAAGATGGTACGTATTAAAGTTATTGGTGTTGGCGGTGCTGGTGGAAATGCTGTTAACAGAATGGTAGAAGATAAAGTTAAATACGTTGAATTTATAGCAATTAATACAGAACGCAAAATGCTTCAATTAAGTAAAGCTGACAAAACAATACAAATCGGAAAAGAAACAACTGGCGGATTAAGCACAGGCGGTATTGTTGAAAAAGGCGAATTAGCTGCTAAAGAAAATTCTGATGATATTAGAAAAGCTTTAGAAGGTGCTGATTTAGTATTTATTACAGCTGGTATGGGCGGAGGAACTGGAACAGGTGCTAGCCCAATAGTTGCAGAAATAGCTAAAGATATGGGAATTTTAACAATTGGTATTGTTACTAAGCCTTTTATTTTTGAGGGCATTAGAAGAATGAACCAAGCAAAACGTGGTATTGAAGCATTAAAAAGATATGTTGATAGTTTAATAGTAATTAGTAATGATCAATTATTAAAAACTATAGATAAAAAATCAACAATTATAGATGCATTTAGAGAAGCTGATAGTACTTTAAAACAAGGTGTTATAGGAATAACAACATTATTAAATACTGCAGGTTTAGTTAACGTTGACTTTAATGATATAAAATCAGTAATGCAAAATACTGGTATGGCTCACTTAGGAATGTGCCAAGCAGAAGGAGAAACTGGTATTGTTGATGCTGTAAAAGGTGCTGCAATTAATAGCTTAAGTGAAACAAAAATTAATGGTGCTAAAGGTGTAATTTTAAATATTACAGGAAATCATGAATTATCTTTAGCAGATGTAAATGATGCAATAACAGATATTCAAGATATTATTGATGAAAATGCTACATTTATTTGGGGAACATCAGTTGATGAAAGCTTAAAAGATAAATGTATTGCAACAATTATTGCAACTGGCGTACAAGATGCGTACTAATTTATAGTTGACATATATTAATTTAATAGTATAATAATAGTATAAATATTATCAAGAGTGAGTGAGAGACTTGGCTCGATGACCTCACAGCAACCTGGTTTCAAGGTGCTAATACCAACAAAGCAAAGGCTTTGAATGATGATTTTGAAATAAATTGTTAAATAAGGCTTTGCGTTCGCAAAGCTTTTTTGTTTGTTTTAAAATTAATTGATAAGTATTTAAATATTTTTTTAAAAGAGGTATTTTATGAGAAAATTATTTACATCAGAATCAGTAACAGAAGGACATCCAGATAAATTATGTGACTTTATAAGTGATAGTGTTTTAGATGCATGTTTTGAACAAGATCCTATGAGTAGAGTAGCATGTGAGGTAGTTGCAGGAAAAGATACAGTTTTCATTACTGGTGAAATTACAACAAATGCAAATATTAATATTGAGCAAATAGCTCGTGATGCTATAAAAAATATTGGTTACGAAAATAAAGATTTAGATATTGATTATAGAACTTGCAATGTAATAGTAAATGTTAGTAAGCAATCAACAGATATTGCTATGGGTGTTGACAAATCTTTAGAAGATAAAGAAGGAGAAAATGTTGAATCTTTTGGTGCAGGTGATCAAGGTTTAATGTTTGGATATGCAACAGATGAAACAGAAAACTATATGCCAATGCCAATTTATTTAGCACATAAATTATCAAGTACTTTAACTAGAGTAAGAAAAGAAGGTATTTTACCATATTTAAGACCAGATGGAAAAACACAGGTAACTGTTGAATATGATGAATACAATAATCCTAAAAGAGTTGATACTGTTGTTGTTTCTACACAACATACAGAAGATGTTTCATTAGAGCAACTACGTAATGATATTAAAGAACAAGTTATTTTTAAAGCAGTTCCAAATGAGTTATTAGATGAAAACACAAAATATTATATTAATCCAACAGGAAGATTTGTAATAGGTGGACCTTTAGGAGATAGTGGTTTAACAGGAAGAAAAATAATTGTAGATACTTATGGTGGTTTTGCACGTCATGGAGGAGGAGCTTTTAGTGGAAAAGATCCAACAAAAGTAGATAGATCTGCAAGTTATATGGCACGTTATATTGCAAAAAATGTAGTAGCAAATGGTTATAGTAAAAAGTGTGAAGTTCAACTTGCATATGCAATAGGAGTTGCAAAACCAGTTTCAGTTTTAGTAAATACTTTTGGTACAAATACAATTCCAGAAGAAGAGATAGAAGAAAAAATTATTAATACATTTGATTTAAATCCAAGTGGAATTATTAGAACATTAGATTTAAGAAGACCGATATATAGAAAAACTACTAATTATGGACATTTTGGAAAACCAGATTTACCATGGGAGCAAATTATTAAGTTTTAATAGAATACCATAATTTTTAATTTTTAAAAAATAGTATTTTAATAAAAAAGTTAAAGACATAAATATTCTTTTATAAAAAGATATTTATGTTTTTTTATTTGATTTTTATGTTAACTTGTGTTATAATATTTAATGGATTGCGCTTTTGATTTGCTTTTCGTGATTTTTGCTTTATGAATAGATATTACTTCACGATTGGAGGAAAGCATTGTGAAAAAGAGTGTGAGAGTTGCTATTTTGCTTGTATTAGCAATAGTATGGATGAGCGTTATATATGGCTTTTCGAGCATGCCCTCAAACGTGAGTGGAGCAAATGCAAGAGGAATTATAAGTCGGATTATTACTTCTGCAATATCTTTTTCAAGTCGCTATGGTTATCTAGACCATGAAGTTGACGAGAAGAGAATAGCAGAAATAGTGTCTGTTTTATATTATCCTTTAAGAAAAGTTGCTCATTCAACCGTGTACATGATTCTGGTATTGTTTATTTTTCGAACGACTACTGTTATTGCCAATCATAGGCATTACATCATATGTCTTATGGTGACATTGGTTATTTGCACAGCTTTTGCAATGACTGATGAATTTCATCAAACCTTTGTCGATGGAAGATCCGGACTTAGGTCAGACGTATTGATTGATGCAATTGGTATTTTAGCAGGAGCAATTCTTTATTCAACGTATTATTTCATATTTACGGCTGGATATAGAATAGGAATAAAAAAACAACCCAAGATTCAGCAAAATACAAGGAAAGTATAGCAAAAGAGCAATCAACAACGGCATGTGACTGCATGCCGTTTGTTTTTTATTTTATAATATTGAAGTTTGGTATAACTTGTGATAAAATAGGCTTGCTTGAAGAAATAGAAAGGAATAAACAAATGAGAATTTTAGCTGTTGGCGATTTAGTTGGTAAATCAGGTGTTGCAAAATTAAAAAGTGATTTATCAAAAATCGTAAACGAAAATAATGTAGATTTCATAATAGTTAATGGAGAAAATGCAGCAGATGGTATGGGTTTAATTCAAAAGCAATATAATGATATTATTGCTTTAGGAGTAGATGTAATTACAATGGGCAACCATACTTGGGGCAAAAAAGAAATTTTTAATTTTATTGATGAAGAACAAATAATAAGACCTGCAAATTATTCAGATAATAATCCTGGAAAAGGTTATGTTATACGTACTTGCAAAAATGGAAAAAAAGTTGCAGTTATTAATCTAATTGGTAGAGTAACTATGAACATTTTATCTGAAAATCCATTTTTAGTTGCTAAAAAAATAGTAGATGAAATAAGAAGCAAGGTAGATATTATAGTTATAGATATGCATGGAGAAGCAACTGCTGAAAAGAAAGCACTGCTTTGCTATTTAGATGGAAAAGTAAATATTATTTTTGGTACACATACACATGTACAAACAGCAGATGAAACTATAACTGAAAAAGGTACAGGATTTATTACTGATATAGGAATGACAGGTCCTATTAATAGTGTTATAGGTATGGATATTGAAACAAGTATTAAGCGTTTTGAAACAGGACTTCCTGAAAAATATCGTGTAGCAGATGGTGATTCAAAATTAGATTCTGTATTATTTACTTTAGATGATAATACTAATAAAGTAGTAGATATTAAAAGAATAAATATATAATGGGGAAATAAATGGATAGAAGTTATTTTAAGTAT
>Ga0310690_10004968_pt1 | contig 18399 bp, 22 predicted proteins | sample AusTroGonzalo_MG_2_FD_207661 | JGI IMG/M metagenome (GOLD analysis project Ga0310690, IMG submission 207661) | Bovine rumen microbial communities from tropical cattle in Woodstock, Queensland, Australia - Gonzalo_04 (v2) (version 2) | ecosystem: Host-associated > Mammals > Digestive system >...
TATAAGTCCCATTTAAGAAAAACTGTTTTTCTCCCCAAGTATTAATCCAAATATTACTGCCTGCGGAAGTCGAGTTATTTACAGGTATAGGTACAACATCACTTGCACTTGATTGAAAATAACTCTTTCTTAAATTACCAACTATCATATGTCTATCCTCCTTTAAGTTTCTACTGTTGCACTGTATGAATCAACTATATCAAGTATATCCGTATGACTAATAACAGGAACAATCTTTAAGTCAACACTATCGCCTTTGCCCCATTTACCCGTCCATTCATATACAGGTGTAAATATGTCGGTTCCTGTCTGTTTTAAGACTTCAACTGCTTCTTTGAATGGTTTAACAAGCTCACCTGTTGTAATATCTTTAGGGTCACTCTCTGCTTTATTACCAACACTATCTTCAACAAAGATAATGAAGTAATACTTTGTCAATTCATCCAATCCACTTACTGCTATGCTGTCACTTGATTGTGATAAATCAATAGCAATACCATCTGTCTTGCTTTTAGGTATCTTTTTCTTTTTATACACAAGTTTGATTGATGTATAAGAAGCATCAGCAAGCTGTGGTATATTGTATTCAATAGCAACTGTTGTTGCATCTGCAAGATTTATATTTGTTATATCAGGAGCAACAATAAAGCTCTGAGTATCTACGGTCACAATCTTAGTAAATCTATAATAAGCAATAGAGTTTGAAGCATCCGTCATGTGGATATGATATGGAAAGATGCCATAATAATATTTCTTATTAGCTTCAATCGTATCATCTATAAAGGGATTTACACTATATTCATCTCTTGTAGTGCTATCAACTAATACAGTACCATCCCATCTATGATAAGGTCTGCGTCCTTCTCTTCTTACGATTATCGTACCCTTCCATTCGCATGGCATAGGATAATGTGTTGTTATATCTTCGGGGTCAGTCCACTTTATCTCAACATGATGATTACCTAATTCTTTTACATATTCAACAGATACATTGCTTGGCTCTTGTAAGAGTCTTATACCTATATTTCTGAGATATCGTATAAATTCTACTGAGTAAACATCATTGACTTCACTTACACCATCATTACCACTCGTTGACTCATCTTCGCTATCTCCATCATGCCATCTGTCATTGATTATCTTGTAACGTGGTTGCTTTCTATCTCCCGTTGCATAATATATGTCTGTAAAGTCTTGGAGACCTGTAAATTCACGTTTTAAGATATAAGAGTATAAATTCTTCACGATAGGGATTTCATCATCAACTCCGTCTGTTTCCTCATCATAGGTAACATTCTCCAGATTTATACGGTCACCGACTTCATAACAAAGATTTCCTGCACATTCACTCTCAATGGGATAATACCACATATGGGTGATTTTGTCTCTTAGATTTCTTGCGGCCTGCTTTATTGCATCTGGTCTGCCGTTGATACTATTATTGTTTGTAAATACAAAGCTGTCAATAATGTTATAAACACTTGGATGACTGTAAGCTGAAGAGCCTTCATATGCTATTCTTATATTATTTCTATCCCAAATAGCAACATAACCAATACCCCAAACATGATAGTCCTCATAGATTACAGGTTTAAAACTGTCATCTTCAGTAATAACACGTTTAGGGTCTTGGTCATACGTTTCTAAGCTTATATATCTAAATACACCTGTTCTGCTTATGTGACCAAATACACCGTTTGCTTCAAGGAGTCCTTCCATCAAGAACCCAAAAGTAACTACATCACTTTCAATGCTCTTCTCAACTTCAAAATCATCATTGACCAACTCTACTTCTTCTTGAGATAAAGTATAATCATAACCAGCACCGCTTATTCCCATTGAAGTTGTCTGACTCTTAGGAGTTGTAAGCCACTCAAACACAGCATTCCTTAAATCTTCAATGGAAATCACTGTATTTGACTCATACAGCTTGTTATACAACTTAGTGATATCATAATCGTATAAGTCCTGTAAAACGTCAAAACAAGTCAAATGGCGTGTTTCCCTGTCATCTGAATATTCATCCATCTTGACAACATACAAACCCACTTGGAAAAGTGTGGAGCTGTCCTCATCAAAATAGATATATACTTTTATCTCATCATCTTTTAAGGATGTAATGCTTATATCATTAAAGATATCAATTTCAAACTTTGACGGATGCATTGAACCAAACTTCAGATTCTGGCTTTCATTGAGTGCTTCAGCAAGAGCGATTGAATCACCGTCCATATTTGCTTCAGTCAATGTAAAATCAGCATCAGTTATTGTAGGTGCTGAATCTTCAACAGGAGTGACAGTAGCGGAAGAATTAACTATGATTAGATGTACTGTTTCATGTTCGGAAAACAGGTCTATGTAATCGTATGTATCTATCATACAAATTCCTCCTTAGTATCCTATAAGCTCCATCTCTGTAGCACTATATATGACTTTATTGCCCTCAGTCCTTAAAATCGTAAATTCAATATCAGGGATATAGAAATAGTCTGTAACATAACCGTTAATCTCCGGTATCCAGATACTTGCTTTTACTTTTTTCTGACGCTTCTTGACATAATGTAGTTGTATCAATTCCAAGATACCAAAAAGCTGAGTATTATCCATCTGTCTGAATGTGAATTTACAATGACCGACTTTATGTGGATATGTTGTTCTTCTAAGCTTACCAGTACCGGCTCGCTTTGCATCTTCATCCAATACTGAATATGTTGCCTTATAGCTCTCATATACGATAGCTCCCATTGGAATCACATAATCCCAATCACCAAGCTCGCTACCCGGTACTGCTTTTATTTTAATCAAGTATCCTTCATAAGCCAATTATAACACACCTTCTTTCTATTTACAACTACTTAAACAAGGCTCTCGTTGGGAAACTGCATTGAGTAGACTTTGGCTTCTTTCTGCCATACCTTGAACAATCCTTTAGGGTCTCCCTTAACATCAAATACAACTTTAATTCCCATCTTTGCCATTACGTTGGCAACTGCCTGTTCTATTGTTGATAAAGGAGCTTCTACGTTTGTACCCTTAGTCTGGTCACCAACCATTGCTAAGAAAGGTTTATTAGGAGGAAGTACAGCTCCCTCGGCTAATCTTGGTAATTTTTTACCCTTTAACTTATTAATAGCTCCGGCGCCTAACTTATTAACTAATTCATTATCGAATCCACTAAAATCTTCTATAAATTCTTCGAGCGAATCCATTTTCTTATTCCAAGCATCTTTAGCTTCCTGCGAAGCATTGGCATCAGGCATTTTACCATCATCTTCTCCCCAACGTCTTATATGAACATGCTCCAATTCAAACCCAACAATGCTACCGACAAAATTAATAACATCAATTAGTCCATTTATAAGACCTTCGATAATTGAAAGAATACCATTAAAAATACCCTTGAAGATATCTTTAATACCCTGTAATGCCTTGTTTAAATCTAAAGTAAATACGCCTGTAATAAATTCAATAACACCCTTTAATACATCTTTTACATCTCCAACCAGATTAGACAGAGTAGTTAGTGTAGTCTTAGCTAAATTAGAAAATGTATTAATTGCCTTAGGTAATAATACTGCTAAGAATCCAAATACATATTCCAGAATAGGTTTTATATCCGACTCATAAAAATCTGCCAAGTCTTTCATTGTATCTGATAAAGGACCATCTAATAATTCCTGTACATGCCTTATTAATCCAATAAAGGCATCTCCAATAGCCCCAGCAATAGGTCTGATAACATTTTCCATTAACCACTTTAATTTTGGTTCAAGCCACTCTAAAAACTTTGTAATCTTATCCAAAACAGTTGCAGATAAATCACCCAAAGCCGGACCTAATTCTTCTATTAACCACTTGCCTAAAGGAAGTAAAATCTCATTCCAAATATCTTCCAATATAGCATATATAGGCTGTAAAAACTCCCTAAACTTAGCTAAAAGGTTTTGAGCCGACTCAAGTATAGGAGTAAAATCCAATGTTTCTGCCCACTCTGCTAAATCTTCTGTAATATCTGCAACAAAACTATAGATATCTGCAAATATACCGAGCAAAGCTTCAGCAATTCCATCACCGATTCCAGCTGTATTCCAAGCTTTATCAAAAGCAGTTATAAGTCCGTTTACAAACTTTAAGATGCCTTCAAGTCTTCTCTGCATTGCTCCGAGTATCTTTTCGCCAGCACCATTTTCCCATGCTTTCTTGAATGATGCACCAATATCCTTAATAAGCTTCAGCGCATTTTCAAGAGTCTTAAAAAGCTGATTATCCGCAAGACTTACTGTATCAAAGTATTTCTTAGCATAATGTACAGTATCTTTAGTGAGTCCTACGCCGTTCTTCTGCTGAGATATTACATTCAGTTTATCAAATCCGGCAAGTGAACCGCTCGCTTCTTCCACGCTCTTTGCATAGTCTACATAATCTACAGATGCTTCATAGATGTAATTCTGTCCCGCAAGCATAGCAAAAAGCTGTGCCATCTTGTTCATCAATTCAGTAACCTTCTGAATCGCTAATGTAATTGCAGGCGCAAAAGCCTGTATAAATGGCTGTACAAGTGTTCCAACTGAAGCTTTCAAGCCCTTAAATGCTGTAACGATATCCGATACAGCTTTGTTCATCTCAGGTATCTCTTGTACCATTACTTTGATTGCTTCTTTTGCTACACTTCGCAAACGTCTGAATAAAAAATACAAACTCCTGATACCAAGCGTGTATTTAAGCAAAGTCATAAGACCACGCTTCATTGACTTGCCTAAATCGTCTGTGTGTCTGCTACTGCTTCTTGAATGCTTGGATAATAAACTAAGAGGATTAATCATGCGTAAAAGCGTTCTGGTTAATCCTGCCATAGCTGACGCTGTTGCTTTTGAAGCTTTTCCAAGACTTGCCAATGACAGCTTGTGTGATTCTTCCTCTTTAGTTGCCTCTTGTGCAAGCTGTATTTCTTCACCAAGCGTTAAATCAAGCTTTTCCTCGTCATCGATGACCTGCTCGGCTCCCATATGTGTTTCTGCATACTTCTCTTTAAGTATATTGGCAGCCTGTACTGCTTGCATTAATGATGCGGCTTTATTTTTATACTCTTGAGTAGTTGTACCGCTTACAGTATCCTGACCAAGCTCTTCCATCTTTGCTATATTGCCAGATACCTTCTCATATCGTTTCTGAAGTCTTTCCAGCTCTTCACCAAGCTCCTTATACTCAGAACCGTATTTCTCGCCTTTATTTAAAAGCTTTTTGCGCTCGGCTTCAACTTCTTCCATGCGCTTTTTTGTCTGTTCAAGTAGTTTGTTTAAAGATTCATAACGCTCCGTAGGTATTCTTGTATCCGCAAGCTTCTGAGCTTCACCAGCAAGCTTTTCCATGCGGTTAGCGACATTAGTAAGATTCTTGATATAAGACAAAGTTTTAGCATCAAGCTTACTCATATCGATATTGGATAAAATACGTTTAAGCTCGTTGCCTAACTGTTTTGCATCTTTTAAAGCCGTGTCAAAGTTAAGACCTACTGGTATTTTTACACTTCCATCGGGCATAGTTATTGACCTCCCGTATTCCAATTTGCAAGAACCTCATCAAGAAATTCCTGCTCCTCTTTCGTAAAATTATCATTACGCTTGAAAAGCTCTGGATTACTATTGACATATTCCTGCTCATACTTTTCAAGCTTCTTGCCTTTAATAATCTTTCGGCGTATATTAACTACAGTGGATAAAGTACATTCACCTATTGCCATATAGTATGACATGAATGTCCACCAATGTAGATATTTTTCTGCTCTTACTTCTCTACCAGCTACATTGTTTATAGCTGATATTATCATTAATGCGTCTTTGTCCCAATCAATAACCTTTGCTTCCGCTTTTAAACCTTGTGCTTCTTCTTGACCGCAATCAAAAAAAGAGAACATTTGCTTGACTGCCTCTTCTATGTCGCCAAGCTGTTGAATGTCATTAATATCATTCAACCCATCATAGAATACCACTAAACAAGCCAATATTCTCTCATCTTCTTCAAGCTCTGCATCCTGTAATAATCTAAAGCAGTCCAGAACCATACGGAAGTCTCCGTCCCTCCGTATGGCGTGGGCTGTATTATTGAGTATCACAGAAGTTGGTAACTCATACTCAAACATGGTTATTTATTCCCATTCTTGACATAAGCGGGAAGCTTTTTATCGATACGGGACTTTAAAGCATAATACTCTTTGTTAATATTGTTTTCATAAAGCTTTGTGAGTGCGTTGATGATGTGTTCAAAACGTAACTCGCCATCAATTACATCAAACATATATCCGCTTCCTTCGGGAGCGCATACTTCAGATACTGGAGCACTGAATATATAGTCCATGATGTTTCGCATCTTTAAGTCCATCTCTTTCATTACATCTAAGAATTTTGAGATGTCCTCACCACTCTCATCAGCGGGCTCCTCTGACTCGGCTGTATCACCCATCTTTGTTTTAAGCTCTGCAAACGTATCATATAACTGCTTCAAACCGTCCTGCATACGATTGTAAACGCCAAAATCTGAAAGATTAAGTGTAAAGCTTTTGTCAGGGTTACCATCTACCTGAATCTTAGTACCTTTAGTTGACGATAAATCAAGATTTAAAACCTTCTGTTCCATAATTCAATCCTCCTGTGATATCAAATATTATTTAATTGTGTTAAAAAGTACGGAGCCTTGTACTACATCAAAGACCTGATGTAGTAGTGGTAGTGCTGTCAGGTGTAAACTGGAAGTCTGAAGTAAGCTTATCTACAGTACCTGTAGTAATCTTGTTACTGAAGTAAACAGTAATAGGCATATCAGTCTTGGTATCACCACCGATGCTGTTATAAACGATTGTACAACCGGTATGCTTCTCAGCCTGATACTCTCCGTCCTGCTTCTTGAATGCTGTGATAACATAAACTGTAAAATCGCCAAGCTCTGACAGTGCGTTTCTACGTCTCTTCTCATTCAGGAACTCTGCCAAGTCATTTCCACCTGTGATGGTGAAAGGCTCGAAACTCTGCTGAGGCTGTGACTTGTTGACATCAGTGTAGTTCTCACCAAGAATATCGGTTATGGTGGAGATATCATGATTGTAATCAATCTGTGATGACTCGATACGCTGTCCGAGAATCTGTCTCTTGGGTGATACACTACCTGTTTCAGTCCACTCAGCTACGGTAATGAGAAGTTTTCTATCCGCTCTCTGACCTGTAGTCAACTCAAAACCCATTGTATTTTCCTCCTTTAAGTAATTACTTTGCTATTGTCGATATAGTCAATCTGAATAGTAAAGCTGTATTTTGCTAACGCAGGTTTCAACTGCGTGTCCACTCCGTTCAATACAGGATTATCAGTTACAACACGCATTTCCTCAATCTGACATTTACTGCCAAAATTGGGATAGACTTTAGCTTCTTCCTGTTCGCCAATCCAATCGATAATCTCTTGTATATCTGCATACTCCTGCACATTCTCATTTGTATAACCTTGAGTCTTAACGATTGCCTGATAGCTGACTGACCTATAATCAATCAGCGTAAAGCTATAACGCTTCATCACACTGCCATCAATATAGGGTCTGTTGATGTTCTTATCATTGCCCATCGTGACAATCTGCTTGTTATCATCTTTTGCATTGATAAAGTTAAAAAATAAAGGATTGCTCTGTATTGCTGGGCATGTGCATAAAAAATCTATGACTGCCTTTTCTTTACTATCTGCCATAAATCTCTCTTGCCCTCCTCAACAATATATTTTCAACGTCTTTGGTAAATTCTTCACCCTGTTCCTGCATCATGACCTCATCCCAATGTGCTGTAGCTCTCGGATGCTTTTCTGTGCTGTAGTTCATTGACCTACCTGTAGGTGATTTTGGCATATTTGGTATGCTGAACCATCCGACAATTACACCATTTTCAAATATCGGGATATTAGGTCCGTAGACATTACCCTCATACAGATAATGTGCATACGGAACAGCTTCATTTCCCCATTGTACGTATTCTGGAGTTATCTGCGCAAATGCTGATTGTGAAAGGGCGCCTTCGTCCATAGGAACATACGGGTCACATCGCTTTGCAAAAGCTGTATGAATTTCAAGCATAGTTGCATCATCAACAATATCCTGTAACTGCTGTAATATTATGTTGCTGATATCAACCGATACTGACATGTCATACTCCCTGCGCTCTGTAATGCGGAAGTCCTCGACCGGGCCCAACATTTACTGCGGCGACTTCAATCTCAAAACAACCCTGCAATTCTTTGTACTTCTCAATCACATCAGATGAGCGATGTCCAGAAACATATTCATTGATAGTATCATCAACTTCGCCTTTAACGATGATATCTCCCTGTCCAAGTGTAAAAAATTGAGCTTTAACATCAGCAGGAAGATTTATCCATACGCCTTTTTCTTTGAAGCTGTCAGACTCGCGTATTCTGCATACTGTACTGTTTGTCTCAAGAACTGTATCTCTGATTGTTATTTTATCATGTACATACTTCCAAAAACAGCCATTAACAACATGCTTATACCATGTGACCAGCTGTGTGACTGCATCTGTGTGCTTGTTGTAGATTGTAACAGTGGTATCCCACCAAACAGGATATTTACTCATTCGGATATACTCCTCTATAAAGCACTTTCTGTCCAAGACTATTCTTGACAGCTGAAAGATACTGGTCGACTATCTGTTTAATCTGTGCCTTACTGTTTTCAACCACATCTTTTGCATTAAGCACATTATAGCTTACAGATACGCCATCATTTGACTGACTCGCGATTCCAGCGCCTTCTGAATTGTTCTGCGCTGATGCTGTATCAAGCCCATTGACCTGCTGTTGTGCTACAATGTACTGAATAATCTTGTAAACACATCTCTTTACAGCTTCAGGATATTCGTTTTCATTCTGAAGCCTGTTAAATGTGTACCAATCAACAACGGAAGAAGCTTCAAACTCTAAATCATTAAAGGTGGTCTCATCAGCTGTTCCACCATAATTCTGATATTCAAGATATGTCAGATACATTGACTACACCACCTTCCAATTATTTTGCTTTCTTAGTTCTCTTAGATGCAGGTTTCTCGACTTCAGCTGTGGCTTCGGTCTCTACAACTGACTTTGAAGTTGGAGCATTAAGCTCCGCATTTTCAGCTTTGAGCTTTGCATTTTCAGCTTTAAGCTCTGCTATCTGCTTCTTTAAATCAGCGATTTCTGCCACATGCTTATCATATGCAAACTTTAATGAGTTAGGGTCATTCGGAACATGCTCTTTAATCACGTTTCCAAGCGAATCCACGACATCATAGCCCTTAGACATATATTTGTCTACTGCATCCACAGGAACGTCTAAATAGACGTTCCTGCGCTTTACTGTAACTGTCTTAGCGTCTGTCATAACTGACTCCTTATATCAACTATCATTCAGTTGTTTCTGTGGTCTCGGTAGTCTCAGTTGTCTCTGTAGTACCAGTAGTACCGCTATCAGTGATATTAAACTGGATTGCATCTGACTTCTTGTTAAGAATGAATGCGTCCTCGAAAGACTCCTCGTAGTAAACATACTTACCTTCTGACATTGCTGAAGGAGCATCAAGTCTTGAGAAGGTGTAGCTTACAGGTGTGATGACTGCAAGCGGATGAACAAGGAACATGTTAATCTGCTTTGCACCAGGTGCTACTTCCCAACCTGTAGTAAACTTATAAGCTGTTTTCATAAGTGTTGAAGGAACACCAATGATTTCAACTTCATCAAGTCTGTTTACTCTACGGTCGATTGCGTTAGGTCCTGAAGTGATGTCCATTGAACGTGAAATCTTATCAGCATTGCCGATGAGCTTCTTAACTTCATTGGTTACATACAGGATACGACCTGTAGGAGGTACCATTGCATTGTCCATCTTCAGCATTAAGTCATCAAATACATTGAGGACATTCTGAAGTGTAAGGACTGTAGTATCGGGGGTATGAGCCTCGCCGGTACGAGGATTGCTGGTCTCCAGCCAATCTGTGTAAATCTTGGAAATGAGGTAAGCATCCATTTCGGGGAACTTCTGTTCGCTGTTGAATACGTTTGTGATGTTTGAAATGGTAGCTACCATGTTTGTCTGGTCAATGTCCATAGGATGAACAAGTGTTGACCACTTTCTCTGATTCTCAAGGGTCTTTGCTTCCCATGCATTGTCGTAATTACGCTGTGCAAATGCTACGGTATCTCTGTCAGCATTAACACGACCGGAAGTTGAAATGCTGGGAATCTCGATAGTCTTAGCATTTACCCAACGATATCTGCCATTGTTAGGTGTGCTGTAGAGCTTACCGAAGTTGAGGACGTAAGGCCACATCTGTGATAACGCTCTTGAATACTCGGTAGCATAATTGATGCCACCCTGTGCGGTTGTGCCATTGTTTGCGGGTGCTACATAAGGCATAGTATTTTCCTCCTATATAAAAATGATTTTACGGCATAGGTCTAATCGGCGTAAAGTGCATCGCATTTAAAAAGCCTCCAGTCGGGTCACCTGCGTTTACATCTTCAGCTCCGGGTGTAGAACCTACGAACTGCGGTTTGCTCTCAGAACCTTCATTAAACTGATTTAAGTCAATCTCAGTAATGAACGCGTCCTGATTGCTTTCGGTGTATGACTTCAAAAAGTCATCAGCACCAAGAATGGAGTCATTCTCCATCTTTAACTGCTTTGCAAGCATAGACTGTATGAAGTCTCTTTTAGCGGCCGTACTTGAGAACGTCTGTCCATCAGCATACCTATTAACTGCATACTTATAGGCCTGCTCCTGTAACTGCTTCTTATAAGCTTTTGAATCCTCATCATACTTAGACTGTAAAGTCTGAAGCTGTGTGGTAAGCTCGGCAAGCTTTGTAGTATCTGCGCCTGCACTCTCAAGCTGTTTCTTTAGAGTCTCCAAGTCTGTGTCGCGTGTTGAGATTGTACCTGTAAGAGTCTCAATCTCTCTTGCTTTTGACTCAAGCTCGGCATCAAACTTACTCTTGGACACATATGCGCCCTCACTCAAATCAGCAAACTTAGCATTGCCAGATTTCGCTAATTCGGCAAACTGTTCATAAGTCAATACGCCATTCTCTGCTTTGTCAAAAATTTCTTTGATGTTCATAAATTTCCTCCATTCTTTATGTCTGTTATTTGTAAACGCGGATTACAGTGTCCGCTGAATGTGCGTTCTTTAAACGACTTTACGCTGGTCGTATATATCAACAGGCTATTCAACCTTTTGATATCTGCTTTTCCGCTGATTCCATGCGTCTTTCAAGATTGTGTACTTTCTCAATTAAGACGGGTACCTGCTCGATACCAGCACTGTGTTTTTCCACCTGTGCTGTGATATAATCAAGTTTAATATTCATCTCCGACTGATTGATTTCCAATTTATGCTCAATCTGTCTATTCGACATGATATTGGTAAAAATTATTCCAATCAACGCTAAAACACCAGTAATAATTGAGGGCAGTATGTTTTCCATAAGCGACCTCCTTTGAGAATATTTATTCTCACTTTGTAGTATAGCATCTTTTGGTGAAAAATACAAGTGGTTTTTATCATTTTACCGAAATTTTTTTGTAACCATTTACCTGTATCTTGCCAAGCTTCATAGACAATCCACAAGCTTTGGAAAACGCGCTGTATTCTGCGGTATATCTATTTATCTTGACTTGATATTCCTTAGCTAATTCCATGTCTCCTGCGCTTTGTGCGGCTATCTGGCCATCTTTAGCCTGTCTTATCTTTGTTTCAAGCATTCGCTGTCGCTGTGTGCATTCATACATTGTGAGATGTTTACCATTTGGAAATGTGTATCCCTCTTGATTCTTCTTGAGTATTTCCTGTAACTGTTTATCTGTGTACGTCTGACCTTCAACACCTATAACTATTGATATCGCAAAGTGCCTACAGTTCAAAGTGCCTACAGCTCTTTCAAAGCCTTGATATTCTCTGCCTTGTACATCTTTGAAGTTCTCAGCGTTCTGCATCTTCTCAAATTCAGCTTTTGAATACTGGTGTCCCTGCATCTCTGCATGGTCAGGAGCGGGATTCATATGTACTGAGATTTCAACGCCATCAGCTCCAAACTCTTCACCGACTATATTCTGCATCTGCTGGTTTATAGCTCTCATTCCGTCTTGAAGATTTCGCCTGACAGCTGTATCAAGTCTCTGCGCGTATGTTCTTCCACTCTCTGTATTGTAGACTACATAACGTATACCATTCTCGCATAACTGCTTTAAAGTGTTGTGCATCGCTGTTCTGTAATCAACTCCACCAGATGCGGCCTGTACTGCTTCATCCACGATTCTTTGATATGTTCTGGCAACATTTGTTGGTATGAATCTCTTAGGATTTTTAGGGTCTCTGACCATAAAAGCCTGTGCTTTCGCGATGTTCTTATAGCTGTCTGATGTCTGACGCGCCATAGCTTCTACGCGTCTTTTTAACACTGTATTTTCATCATATGGTATATATGACTTCTTCCTAAAATCATAGAATGGCTTTGCGCTTCTGTATGCATCTTTAGCAACAAATCTTACCAGATTCTGTATATCTGCAACCTGTAAAGCTGTAAGACTTGCAAGCTCTTCCATTATCTTCTTTGCATCTGCGCCTGTATTTCTTAGATTAATCAGTGTTTGGACATCAGAAGGTAGCACCTCGCCAACTTCTTTTATGCGCTGTGCTATCTTCTTGATTAACCAAGTGTTTATTCTCTGCTGTCGATTGATTATAGGCTCTATGAGTCTGTTTAATGCATCATCTGATAACATTTTACTCCTCTGCGTTTGTTGTGGTCGTAGTATCGATTATAGCCTTGATACTCAGCACGGGTGTTAAAAGCTCCCAATGCTTTACTTCGCTCTCCTTGATATCACTGGAAAGACTTTCAAAGCCTGTCGATTTCAAACTTACAATCTCAGCTCCCGTACTCATCTCATGAATATTGACTGTTACGCTGGGTGTGGTCAGTGTTGATAAAAGGTCTCTAAGTGTCATGAATCGAATCCTCCTTTGTTTTTGTTGAAGTTATTATTATCCTCGTTATTGCTTCCCATAATCATGTCGTTTTCTGCGCTCTGTATGTTCTCTTTGTCGATTTCCTGAAGTGCCTGCTCTGCCTGTCTCTTTGTCTCTCCAAAGTACCACATTCTGACTTCTACTTTACTTGCAAGACCAGCATTCATGAGTGATAATCTCTTATTCAGCTCGGTATCTACATCTACCAAGATTGAATCGTCCCACTCAAATGATGCATCATAATCTCCATCGGGTGTGATGTCGTATAAGTCACAGTATGCATTCATGATGTAAATCACATCACGCAAAGTATCTTCCAATGAATCCTGTATGTCTTTATTCGTCTGAAATGCTCTCTGCTTCATGGATTTAATCTCTGTTGCTGTCTTAGCTTCCATTGTAGCGTCTGAAAGACTGCCTCGTCCTAATCCAGCGACATCTTCAATTCTCATGAGTATTGCATTAAGTCCTTGTATATAAGACGAATCCCGCAACGTAGGTGCGTAGGGCTGATATGTATTGGATTCGCCCAAGTCGATGGTTCTGAAAAGTCTTGCCTGTAAGTGGTTCATTATGGTCTGACCACCGCCCTTGCCATCTTCTCTAAACTGCATAGCATCACGGTCAATATCGATTGCCATCTCGCCTGCTTCATACTCCCACAGCATTCTTGAATACTGAAAATCTGCATCTTTGATGAGGTCTTTTACTCTGCTGTATCCAGATACACCAAGCGGTGATGATGTATCAATCGTATTAGCTTCTGGCATTCTGAAGTATGCAAAAAGCGGTTTCTGTATGTTCTTGATAGTCACTGTCTCTTTTAAGTCTTTCCATGCTGATACGCTCGACAGAGGAACTTCCTGACCTAAATCCAAACCGTTTAAATCATCTTGATTTCCTTTGTTTGTCGTAGACTTGAATGCCTTGTTGATAATGGTCACTGTGTTATTCTTCCACTTGTGATATTCAAGTCTCCTGAAAATGATGTCTTTTTCTATCTGAGTCTGTACAAAAGCGGCCTCTGTAATCTGTCCACTTGCGTCAAAAGCTAACGGGAAAAAGCTGTCTGCCTGTATAAAGTCAAATTCAATCTGCCAGTCAGTGTCTTTGCCATCTACTTCATTAGCTACAAGATACGGCTTGATAACAAGCCCACCCTTTGCTATGCCATACTCTAACTGCTTTCTAAGCTGTTTCTTTAGCTTCTTGTATTGCTCGTTGAGATATTCAGCTCTATCAGTAGGACCAATAGCTCTGTCCTCTGTAATTGTCTTAGGCTCTAAGCTCGGTATGATGTTTCCATACTCATCAGGCTCAGGCTCTTTGTATTTAGGATTAGGTCTTTCGACTTCTTCAGTAGGAGTGGTAATCTCGCTTTCAAACTCAAGCAAAGCTGTCCTTGCCTTCTCGCTTGCTATCATTGCAGGTAAGCCAAGCGATGCAATCCTCACAGGGTCCTGCGGAGTAGGTTCTTTAAGCCATGGAGCCTGATTCTTGTACATGTCAGCCCAAAGCTGTATAGCGTGTTCCATCTGTGATGACATAATAGGTGTTACGTGTAAAGTCTGTTCGATTGTCCTTGCTCCTATCATCTTCTTCAGTATCTCCTTTAACTTTGATATTATACTTGACCAAAATGCCATTTACTTCACCTCATTTTTTGCGCTCTTTGCGGTCTGATTTTGACTCTATTGTAAGTGGTACCATGTATTCAAGCTCTCCATTTGTTGACATCTGTCCCCCATGTATCAATTGGTCGTAACTGCATACTTGATACTTTTGGCTCTCCACCATGCTGTGAACCCGTAGCTCCATCTTTACCATATGCAAAATTCTCAGCTATCTTTTTATCTGGTGTATATGATGTAAATACATCATCCGAAACAAGTTTTTGACCAGATGTTCCTCTATAAACTGTTATTGGCGTATATAACCAAGTCTTATAATCCATAGGTTTTTCATTTTTATCCAAACCAGTTTTATAATTGTGATATGCCACATTAAGTGATGCATTAAGTACACCTTTATTATAAAACATTTGCTCGGCAATACGGGGCTTATATGATGAGTCTCCGTTTCTAAACCAGCCTGAAATATGACTTGCTTTAATTGAGTCCGTAATTTTATCAATCGCATCATCCATCGACATTTCATGTAGATTTTTGATTTCTTCTTGACGCTTCATCTCGTACCACAACTGCCGTATGGAATCCAGACCCTCATTTGCACCAAACTGCTTAAACAATCTATTAGATAGATTTTTATCTATAAACTCATCCACATCATCAGCATCTTTTAGTGGTCCTAATGACTTAATATCAAAATTATCAATCATGGAAGCATTTTTATCTTCGGCTCGTTTTTGTATCTCAGCTTGTTTCTTGCTTGCATCTATCTGCCGTTGCTTTTCGTCATTCTCTTTTTTGACCTCATTCTGACGCGCTGTAAAATTCTTGATTGCATCGTCTTTCGATTGACCTTCCATAATGGGTATATGCTGTCCATTAATTGTTATCCAAGCTTTCACTCCTGCCATGTATCTTCTCCTCAAGCTCTTTTACCAAGTCATCATCTGTCCAATACTGCGCTCTTACCGGCTCTTTACGCTTTCCACCACTGCCACCACCTAAAAGATAATCTACATGGTCAACAAGATTCGGCATTATATTTAAGGCACAGCAATCACGCTGAAACTCTTTTAAATACTGTCTGAATGCCCAATCATCATTGACTCCCTTTTCCCAATACTGCCGATAAACAGGATTTCCAATGATGTATTTGTTTACCCACTCGGCACACCAACGTGCCCACATATTGGGTATTCTGATGCAAGGAAAACTAAACCACATACGCGCTCTCGGCACTGCTCCTCTCTTGTTTGCTTCATCACCATCGTAAAGCTTGCTTGAGAATCCACACACAAGTCCGTTATCATACCACTCTGTTCTCTGCTTAAAATCTTTACAGATGAGAACATCATCTTGCAAATGCCAAGTGCCTCCGATGTCGTTTGGACAGCTTGCAAATGCGCTCATACAAGCCCGCAAGTTGCCTTCTCCCTTACTGTCATTATACACTGTAATGTCATCTTTTGCAATACCTTGTGCCAACATTGATGGAATTAAATATTGCTCTACATACCATAGTCTTTTCGGATATGTATGTATCATGTATTTTGCCATTTACTTTCTCCTGTCCAGCTCTGTCTGACTGCCTTTACGTAACCAGTTATAGTAATACATCAAAGCATCAAATTCCACCACTCTCAATCGTTTTGAAAACATCTGCCTATGAAACTGCACATCACTCTTGGAACGTACATTTCCAAATCTTGAATCTCCGATGCTTGTGCGTTTCCAAGCTTTATTCCATGTCGCTATCCAATACCCACCAGTTGGTAATTGTGGTCTTGCATACAGCCAATCTTTGAAAATAAAGCTGAAGCATAGAATATCTGGCTCGTTCTCTTCTCTCAGCTTTCGGTCAAGTTCTGTCAATACATATTCATGTATCCACCAGTCATCGTCATCCATGAAAAGTATATAATCGCCTTGAGCTTCTTCAATACCTCTATTTCTCGTTGGTCCATCACAGTGATTTTCAACTGTAAACACTTTGTCGGTGTATTCTCGCGCTATTGCTTCAGTGTTATCCGTACAGCTGTCACATACGATTATCAACTCGAAATCGCGAAAAATCTGCATTTTTATGCTTTCCAACGCTTTTCGGATGTGGTTTTCAGCGTTAAAAGCTGGAATTATGATACTAAATCTCATTTTATTCTCCACCACCTTATTGCCGCTTCAGCTGTTCTATGCATGACATCAGAATAACTTCCTTCTCTCAAAAAATTGTAATAGTAAACTGGTATATGATAGATATCTATCTTCGGCTTTTTCTCCATTATCAGCTTATGAAACATAGCATCTCCATCAGGCTTTACATTCAAGAATCTTGTATTGCCTATAAATGCTCTTCTCCACAGCTTGTTTGTACAGTGCGGGAAGTATTGATTATCTCTGCCGGATATAGGTCCAACTACACCTATATGCTTCCACACCATATCATATGCTATGATGTCAGCATCTTTTCCTTGCCAGCTCTGTGTTCTTTCCATAAGCTGTTCAAATACAAACTCATGCAAGTACCAGTCATCCGCATCAATGAAGAGAATCCAATCACCTGTCGTGCTTTCTATACCTGCATTTCTACCCAAGCATTCATTGTGGAAATCAGCTTCAATGACTTTAGCTCCATAGCTTCTTGCTATCTCAGCTGTTTTATCGGTACATGCATCTGCTATCACTACGCATTCAAAGTCCTTAAAGGACTGACTATAAATCGATTCCAAGCACTTTCCAATACTCTTTTCTTCATTGTGTGCTGGTACAATAACACTAAGCTTCGGCATCGTCTTTGTTCTCCTCCATCTCTTCTGCACTTCCACCAACTTTGTATTCTATCTCAGCTCCACAGTTTGTACAGTGACACACATGAACAACACCTTCGCCCTCATATCCCATGTCGCTGAAATCAAAATCATTATCCCATATTACTGCGTATTTCAAGCAATGAAAACATTGAAACATATTAATTTCCCTTTCTGTTTGCGTATTTCTGCAAAGCATATCTGACAGCATCAATGCTGTGGTTGTTTTCGTCTGGATATGCGCTTATGAAGTTGCCATCTCTGTCCTGCTCATATTCATACTGCGTAAACTCTTTGTAAGTTTCGGGACATCTTCTTGCATCGATGTAAATATGATTTAAGCCTTGCAACCACTTTATGCCATATCGTACCGAATCTGGTCCTTTGTCAGCGCCTCGAATGAATGCTCCATATGCTTTAAAGTCTGCGATTGATTTTTCCTCTGCGCTGTCGGCTATTACCAGCTCATCCTTGCGTACTTTCTTCAGGTCATTGTATAAAATATCGAATACAACCTGATTTCGCGTTTTTACTGTGTTGTACTCATCAAAGATGTATAAATCCAAGTGCTTGATATCAAAATGCATTCTGACATAGCGGAACGGGTCTCTTGCAAAACCCCAATCGATGCCATTGTATATCTCGCTGAATGTCTGCCACATAGGCACTTTTTTGTCCTCAATTCCCATGCCGTTGTAATGAGGCACAAGCTTAGCCATATCCAAATCGCAAGCATTCGGAAATACATCTCCACCTGTTCCTACAGGAACTCCCATGTATTCATGCTCATACGCTCTCGGATTCTTCTCTTTCAGCTCGTTTGCTTCTTCAAGAAACTCTGGTCCTAACCAGCTCTTAGGCACTTGTAAATATGTAGTTCTTACTACCAGTGTAGACTTTTGAGGTCTCAGCTC
>Ga0310690_10004970_pt1 | contig 18395 bp, 14 predicted proteins | sample AusTroGonzalo_MG_2_FD_207661 | JGI IMG/M metagenome (GOLD analysis project Ga0310690, IMG submission 207661) | Bovine rumen microbial communities from tropical cattle in Woodstock, Queensland, Australia - Gonzalo_04 (v2) (version 2) | ecosystem: Host-associated > Mammals > Digestive system >...
TGATATTCACTAGCATCGCAATGGTAGCTTACCAAGTATTCGAGATTCAGGACGTGGCCACTGGCCTTCTGTTCTACGTCGGCCAGGCTTTCCTACTCGCTGGCAGCATATTCGGACTCAGCTACTACGTCGATAAGGTCACAAAGAAGAATTAAAAAAGTGAAAAGCCGGGCTCGTATCGATACGGGCTCGGCTTTTGTGTTTCAGCGAGTTACGAAAAAATGTTAATTTGTTAATTTGTTAATTCCAAGGCATTTTGGCGCGAAGGGGCGAGACGGCGGGGTCTATTTGATCCGGATGAGGGTGGAACCCAGGGTGCCGACCTGGACGGCATAGACGCCGGCAGGGCTGCCTGCGGGAAGGGTGACGCTGCCGCTGGCAAGCGGGGCAGAAGCGACGAGACGCCCGTCGGAAGAGTAAACAAAAATCATTGAACATTGCTCCGCCTGCGCCTGAGCGAAGCGAAGAACATTGACCATTGAATTATCCAGGCCATCGATGTAGAGGGTATTTCCGTCCATGCGGAACTTCAGGCCCTTGGGCTGGTGCTGGCTGAGCTGGGGAATGGCTGTGCCGATGCCCAGCACATGGAGCAGGCCCTTGTAGGCATCCATCTTGCCGTGGCCGAAGCGTTCGGGGTTGGCCTGGGTGAACTCGTCGGTGATGGCTGTCTCGGCTATGGCCTCCTTGATCTGCTCGTAGGTCAGGTCGGGCTTGGCCTCGAGCCACAGGGCGATGATGCCGGCTGCGGTGGGCGTGGCCATCGACGTGCCGCTCATGGCGGCCCAGAGGTAGCCGTCGGCATCCTGAGCCACCACATCTTCCATATCTGGCTGTCCTGGCTGATAGCACGTGTCGAAGTGGCTTACTGCCGAGATAATAGAACTGCCGGGCGTAGAGACGAAGGGATGGCTGTAGCCGGCCAAGTCTGTGCCGTAGCTGCTGAAATAGGTGTATGATCCGGCCGAGCCGCCTTCGGGTATAGTCCAATCTTCGATTGTCTTACCCTGGATGTTGATGAACGACTCCTTGGCAACCCAAGAGCCGACGGTGATGAGGTCGCCGCCCGTGCAGAAGTCGCCCATGGATACACGGCCGCTGCCGTGCGAATAGTAGTCGCTGCCGAACAATCCAGGGAAAGAGGTGCCAAAGTCGCCCCAGAGATCGACCATGCTGTTCTCGGGGCAGGCAATATGGAGGGTGAATATGTAATTGTCAGGAAGTCCACGATGTTCGAACGACATCCTGGCGCGTCCGTCTTCCATGTTTCCAATACTGAACAATATGTAACCTTCTGTCATGATGTCCTTCAGATAGTCCGCTATGTCATAACTCTTTTCGAAATCGCCCTTTATTACATTATTTTGGTAATCTATGTAAAAACTGCAACCTCCGTCGGTGCTGAGGAACGGCTCGGACCTCCACGTCTCCCTCCATTCCGACTGGTCGAAGAGTCCTATCTGGAATGACATATCGTCGGAGTTGCGAGCATAGGCGTAGGATGCTTTTCCCTTCATGATGGTGTGCAGGGTATCGTTGGCAGCAAAGGCATAGTTGACGTAGCAGGAGTCGCAGCCCTCGTTGCTTGCGCACATCGCGATGTTGGTGTTCTCGAGCGCCAGCTGGTTGAGCATGGATGTGACGGGGCCTGTGCCGTCGTGCGGACCGTCGTGGGAGTTCAGGCTGATGCTGACGACGTAAGGCTTGCCCGCGCGCTTGGCATAGTCGCGAATGTATTGGATGCCCTGAATGACATTGTAGCCCCAGTCTTGAACGAAAAAAAGCTGACCGTTTTGGTACTCACAGAGCACGATATCGGCATCGGGAGCCATGCCCCCGGCCCATTCGAATGTTGAGCCTGCTGCCGTGGTGGCTGTGTGAGTGCCGTGGCTGTCATAGCCATAATCAGTTCCCAGTGTCAATATCTCCTCTGGCGTGGTGTAGGCCTTGCCGCTCAGTTCCGTGCCGTCGAGGGTCACCACGGGCTCATCGCCTTCTTCAGGGAACGTAAAAGGTGAATAGAAGGCCTTGATGCGCAGGTTGCCATCAGCATCCCGGAAGGCTGGGTGGGTGAAGTCGAAGCCCAAGTCGATGAGGCCTACGACAACGTCCTTGCCCGTGAAGGCCTGAGGCAGGTCCTCGGTACCGGAATGCACCTTCGAGACACCCGTCACCTCCTTCGAAACGAGGGTTTTCGGACTGACGCGCGGGCTCTTACTGATGAACGTCACGCCCTGGATGTCTGCAATCTGCCCAACTACACAGACGGGGCAGCTGACCATGATATAGCGGCCGATTGTTCCCTGCGGCCTGGCACCGATTGCCTCCAGCTGGGCCTCGATGGCCTTGGTGTCGGCATCGGAGGCACAGCTCACGAACAGCTTGGCCTCTCTCTGCTTTACCGTACCGTCGATGCTGGGAGCTTTCCTGTTACTGGTCTGCAACTGCTGCAGGTAGAGCCGTGTGTCGGCTGGAATCTTGACAACCTGTGCCATAACTGACGAAGTGAACAACGACGCCAGAAACAGCAATAAATAACTACTCAAAGAACAAAAACTTTTCATACTGGTTTTCTGTTGTTTATTGATCAAGATTTTAACATAGATTCCGCAGCAGAGAGGCTGTCAGTCTTGCCGACATCCAAGAGCTGGAGGTCGGGCTGCACGTGGCCATAGATGGGTTCGCGGTCACATACCTTCAGGTAGAAGTCGATGATGCTGAACCGCTCGGGGAAATCCTGGAAGAAACGGAAGAGCCGCGGATTCATGTAGTGGATGCCGGCAAAGGCGAACTTGTGGTAGCGGCCGGAGGTGAGCGGCGAGGGGTTGGAGAGCAGATGGGAATAGGGGCTGCGCACCTCGCCCGTGGCGGTGTTGATCCATCCCACCAGGCGCATGTCATCGTCGAAGAGCAGATAGCGCTGGGTCTCGCGCTCGCTGACAAGGAGGGTGGCTGCCCTACCCCGCCCTGCCTCGGCAAGCGCCCGCAGGTCGGCATTGCTCAGGATATCGACATTGTGGATGAGGAAGCCGTCCTGTGCATCGCGAAGCAAAGGCACAGCATGCTTGATGCCGCCGCCGGTCTCGAGAAGCTGCTCGCGCTCGTCGGAGAACCAGATGTGCATGCCCATAGGATGCTGCTGGCACCAGTCCTCAATCATATCGGCAAAGTGATGCACATTGATGACGACATCGCGGAACCCCGCAGCCTTGAGTTTGACGAGCAGATGCTCGAGCAAGGGCTTGCCACCCACGGGCACAAGGGCCTTGGGCATGGTGTCGGTGAGCGGCTTGAGGCGGGTGCCGAGACCCGCGGCGAATACCATAGCGCGAGCAGCACTGAAGGTCTGCTCAATGCCTTGTTCGCGATGACAGACATGAACCTCGATGCCATACTTGCGATGGACATACTCTGCCAGATGCTGGGCGCAATAGACGCTGCGATGCTGGCCGCCAGTACAGCCGAAGCTGAACATGAGGCTGGTGAAGCCGCGCTGCAGGTAGCGGGTGATGTGGGCATCGGCCAGTTTATAGATGCTCTCCAGGAAGACGAGAATCTCGCCGTCGTCTTCGAGGAAACGGATGACGGGCTCATCCAGACCGGTCAGGCGCTTGTAGGGCTCGTAACGCCCTGGGTTGTGGGTGCTGCGGCAGTCGAAGACATAACCGCCGCCATTGCCGCTGGTGTCCTCGGGGATGCCTTTCCCATAGGAGAAGCTATAGACGCGGACCACGAGGGGACCGCTGCCGTCGTAGCGAGAGAACGTGGCCGGGCCGTCCTGCGGATGCGCCGCGTATGGGTTGATGTCGGTGGTACGGAAACCGTCGGCTCGCTTGACCGACTTCTTGGGTTCGGGAGCGAACTGCGGCATTGCCACAAGCGCCGTGAGCACCTCGTGGAGATAGGGATAGGGGCAACCGCCCTCGGCAAGCAAATCGCGCAAGGCCTCCATTGCAGGTGGTATGCTCTCCAGGAAATGCTTCTTGCGCTCGAAATAACCCCGGAAACCGTAGGCTCCCAGCACCTGAAGCAGGCGGAAGAGCACGCAGAGCTGCAGGCCCTGGCGGAACCGCTTCTCGCTGACCTCCTGATACTGTTTCAGGCTCTGGAGATAGACGCCTATCAACTGCTCGCGCAACTTCTTCGGATAGCGGGCAGAGGCCTGCCAAAGGAAGCTGGCCACATCGTACTGGACAGGGCCGCGACGGCCGCCCTGGAAGTCGATGAAGAAGGGGTTGCCCTCCTTGTCGAGCATGACGTTGCGGGCCTGGAAGTCGCGATACATGAAGGCTTCGCCGGGGATGCTGACGATGTCGCGAGCCAAGAGCTGGAACGAGGCCTCGAGCTTCAGTTCGTGGAAGTCAAGACCCGTTGCCTTCAGGAAACAATACTTGAAGTAGTTGAGGTCGAAGAGGACGTTGGTCTCGTCGAGGGCTTCCTGCGGATAGCACTGGCTGAAATCGAGAGCACGGGCACCCCGGATCTGCATGGCCGGCAAAGCGGCAATGGTCCGACGAAGCAGTTCACGCTCGCGGGCATTGTAACGGCCACCAGCCTCACGACCTCCCTTCAGGGCATCGAAGAGAGACTGGTCGCCAAGGTCACTCTGCAGGTATCGCAAGCCATCCTTGCTCTCGGCTATTACTTGAGGAACAGGCAAACCGGCCTCGGTGAAATGACGGGCAAGATAACAGAAGGCATGATTCTCGTCGCGACTGGTTCCGATGGCTCCGATGAGCGTACTGCCATCGGTACCCGTTATGCGATAGTACTGACGGTTACTGCCGGCTCCGGGAAGTGCTTCGCACGATGCGACTTCCAGCCCTGTAGCTTTCTTATATAGTTTCTTCAGTTCTTCCATTAGTCCTTATTATTCCAAATTCGATTGATACGACGACGCACGACGATGGCATTCGCAATGCTGACGATGACGAAGAGCGCCAAGCCAAGCAGGATGGCGGGCACAAGGCTGCCGTCCTGCATCTGGGGGAAGACACTCCAAAGCATCTGCATATACTGTGTACGCAGACAATAGAGGGCAATGACCGCGAGCAACAGGACCGCAGCATTGATGCCGATGGTGAGCAGCTGGTAGGGCAACGCCACCCGGGCCGGGCTATAGCCGATGAGCAAGAGGGTGCGCATCTTCTCGCTGTTCTTCTCTACAAGCAAATAGATGCTGAGCATGAGGATGTAGAAGCTGAGCAGGCTGATGAGCAAGCCTACCAGCATGACGATACCCGAGACGAGGCGAAGAAAGAAGGTCATACGGCCTGCATCGAGTTTATCATCCTCCAGTTCGTAGCCATGCTCGTTGATGTAGCTCACGATGGCATCGTCGGCAGGGTTCTTGACCTCCAGGATGATACGGGAAGGCTCCGGGTCGGAATCGGGAGCATAACGCCCGTTGCTCCAGCGAATGAAGCTCTCGGGCACCAGGATGGTGTTGAGACGCGTACTGAAGCCTATCACCCTGCCCTTGATGTATTCGTTCCGTCCATTGCCTCGCATCGAAACAGTCATCTCGACCATGCCCACAATGCCTTCCGATATCTTGGGCAGGTTCTGACTTTGAGCAAAGCCGAAGTTATATATGGCGAGATAGGTACGCGGCAGGATGATGGGGACGACCTCGTCACCCTCATTGAAGTGCCACTTCGCCAAATCAGCATCTACAAAAGCATCCGGGACACTTTCGAAGAACATATCGGTGCCGAATCGTGCCACTCCGTTGATGCCAAGACTGCAAGCGACCTTATATTGGCTTGCCGTGAAAGCCCCGACCTCCTTTGTGAATGGCTGCGACCGCAAATTGTCCAGTTCCTTTTGCGAGAAGGTGCTGACAGTACCCAAACCGATGGTGTTGAGAGCAGATATGCGCTTACTGAGGATGAGAAAATCGGGACGGATGAAGCCGTCCTCGGCAGAAAAGACGGGTTTGACATCGCGATAGAACTGAAGGCTAAGCAGCACGATGAGCATACCCAAGAGATTGGCGAAAAGGAAGCCCAAGAGCTGTGGCAGGCTGATGTGCTTACGCAGAAGTTTCCATACAAGTCTCATAGGCTGAAGGTTTTATCGTATTTCAAAGCCATGTGCTTGCCGATACTGGTAATGATAATGCCTGCTCCCTGCCGGTGGGCTTCCTCGGTCATGATGTCGGCCATTATGGCGCTGTTTTCGTCGTCGAGATGGCTTGTGGGTTCATCTGCAATCAGAAAGTCGAAGGGCTGGACGAGGGCACGTATCATAGCGACGCGCTGCTGCTGGCCGAAGCTCATGAGACGGACAGGAGAGTCCATTTTGTCGGCGATGCCGAGCGCTTCGAACCACTGCTCTATCTCAGCTTTCGACTTGTGGTGCGTCAAGCTGTTCTTTATCTCGACATTCTCCATAGCAGTGAGTTCGGGGAAGAGTCGGAGCTCCTGAAAGAGCAAACTGATGTGGCGCTGGCGAAACTCTATCCAATCCGGAATGCCAAGGTGACGGCTGTCGCGACCATCGAAGAGGATGCGGCCGTCGAAATCATGCCGGTAGCCGATGATGAAACTGCAGAGCGAGCTCTTGCCTGTGCCGCTTTGTGCCTCGATGAGGTAGGTCTCTCCACGCCGGAACGAGACCTGCTTGCGCCAGATGTCGCTCTGAATATCCGTTTGCGGGAGGAAAACCTGCGGCAAAGTGTTATCGAGAGTAATGCTATTCATTAGGCCAAATATTGTTCACGCGTCATTCTTCACTCTTAACTCTTAACTCTTCACTTCTCTGATATAAGTCCCTGCAGGTTCTTGACAATCTCCTTGACGGGCTTTTTGGTCGTGAGGCTCAATTTTATGCTTTGAGGGTCGTCGCAGGAGAAGACAACCTGGTCGAATGCATCCACCGTTTCGTAGAGCTGAGGTGCCGCACCGAGCATCAGCGCCACCGGAGCGTAGGACTTGATGAGTTGTGTGGCATCAAGCGATGCGTCGAGGTATTTGCCCTGAGATGCCTTCATCTTGTCGTTCGATTCGCCTTGTTGGCATGCGCTATCGGCCAGTTCTTTGTTCGCTGCAAGATAGAGACAGTTATTACGGACGCCGAAATACAAATCCTGTCTTTCATAGGAAATCAGATAGTCCGTATCGGTGAGCTTGCGGAATTTCATGGGCGAACCATCAAAAGTTTCATCCCAATCGTCGGCATTTTTGAGGAAATCGGTATTGTTAAGAGTTGCAGTGAGCAGGAACTGTGGATGTTCCAGGTCTAACTTAGGCACAACAATCGAGATATCTCCATCTATGGCTTTGAGCATCAAATCTGCATCGAAGAAAAAGACATTCAGGGTCATGAGGATGGCATTCAGCTGTGGACGAATGGAATTTTTCTTCAAGTAGTTCAGAATGGTCTCTCCGCGAAGGTTCGCGCAAAGCCAAAAGGTTGGATTTGCGGGAGCAAAGTCTGCAAGGCTGCTATTAATGGGACGTAGCGCAAAATTCTGGTTGTCTAGGAGGGTGGAGCCTTTCGGAGCAAGCAGTTGTGCAGAAAAAGTCAAGTCTTTTTCCCCTGCCCGAAGCGCCGCGCTGACATAGGCGTCGTCAAAGTCCGGAATGATGCCGGAGAAGGCTTTTCGGAAGTCCGCATTCTCACAGGAGAAGCAAACGCGCAGGAAACCCTTTTGTTGTGAGAGCCGCTCGATGACGGGGCCGTCTTGTCGGCTCTGATTCATCAACCCCATCATCTCGCGACGGAGAGTTTCCTGTTTATCGCTCCCGTTGAAGAAGAGCAGCATCTTCTGGTCGTCGAAACAGCCAAAAGCGTTCTTGTTGGCTACCCATCTGAAACCTTGTTGCTCTTCGCTGGGGAATCCGACCACAGTTAGCAGTTGTTTCAGCTTATCTGCGTCTTTGACGTTCAGAGATATGCCTGTAGCTCCGGTGGACGAAGTAAAAATATAGGCGGGTTTCGTCAAATCAATACCCAGGGACTTTTTGGCGCTGTTGAATATGTTCGGTGCAAGGTCGAGAAGGTCGAGGAGGTTGAATCCGCACTCCTTTGTGAACTCCACAGGGTCGAATGTGGCCACCATCACTGCATTGCCGGGCAGGACATCGCGTGCAGAATCAGTATTGCGCATGAAATACCAAGCTGCAGCAGCTCCTGCGAGCAACAAACATACAATAACAACTGCAAGTTTCTTCATTTTCTGATATTCTTAATTATTTGATTTCAAAATCTATAAGGCATTCTTTAACTGCATCATGTGAACAGCTACGAGGGCCGCGGTTTCTGTCCTGAGCCGGCTTTTGCCCAGCGAGACACCACGATAGCCGCTCTGGAGTGCCAAATGCACTTCCTCGATGCTGAAGTCTCCCTCAGGACCAATGAGAACCGTAGTTGGCACACCCGGGCGGAGAACGTCGAAGAGAAGCTCCTCTCTATCTTCCCCCAAGGGAGGAGTACTTGTTCTTTCCCCCTTAGGGCAAGCTGAAATGGGACCATAGCAATGACAGATGAACTTGTCGCCCTCGCGCTCTTGCTTGATGAAGTCGCGAAAACGTTGCATCCCATTTAATTGGGGTTTGTATGCTTTGCGGCTCTGCTTCATCGCCGAGACAAGGATTCTGTCGATGCGTTCTTCTTTGACAACTCGCCTCTCGCTGAATTGGCAATCGAGGAAGGTCAGTTCATCGAAGCCAATCTCCGTGGCTTTCTCTGCGAACCACTCCACACGATCCATCAGCTTGGTCGGAGCCATTGCCAGATGCAGATGTCCTTGCCAGACCGGTTCTTGCGGCAACGTCTCCACGATGCAATAGAGGCAACGATGCCCTGTAACAGCGGTAATCTCAGCGCGATAGAATATGCCACAGCCATCCATCAACCACATCTCGTCGCCAGTTTGCAGTCGAAGTACCTTCACCGCATGATGAGCTTCCTCCTGAGGCAACTCACCACTCATCAGAGGGTCGTAAAAGAAGCGCTCTTCCTTCAATATCTTATTCTCTTAATTTCTTACTCTTTCACGTGTTTGTATCGGAACAATATCGCGAACAATATGGCGACAACGAGGGCGTATGCAGCGAAGATGTACCAGCACGTCTGCCAGCCGGCCAGGGTGTTACTGCCTTCAGCCAGATTGAAGACATGGTTGTTCACCACTATCTGAGCACTGAGCATACCGATGGTAGCACCGAATCCGTTGGTCATCATCATAAACAGTCCTTGTGCCGAATTGCGGATACTCAAGTCGGTCTCCTTGTCAACGAACAGAGAACCTGAAATATTAAAGAAATCGAAAGCAATACCGTAAACCACCATGGAAAGGATGATGAACACAAAGCCCGATCCTGGGTTGCCGATGGCAAAGAAGCCGTAACGGAAAACCCATGCAAGCATAGACATCAGCATGACCTTCTTGATACCAAAACGACTCAGGCAGAAGGGGATGAGAAGGATACATAGTGTCTCGCTCATCTGGGAGATGGAAGTAACAATGACGCTGTACTTCACCATCAGCGAATCGGCATATTCAGGCAGAGAGCCCCACGCCTCCAGGTATGAGGTTGCATAGCCGTTAGTAATTTGCAGACATGCGCCAAGAAGCATGGAGAAGATAAAGAACACGGCCATGCGATAGTTCTTGAACAACGTAAAGGCGCGCAGTCCCAGGGCTTCTACCAGAGACTTCTTCTCGGCCGACTGGTTTGTCGGGCATGTCGGCATCGTAAGCGAATAGAATGCCATCAAGATACTTAGGCCGCCAGAGAGGGCAAACTGATAAGGCGTGGATTTTATGCCAAGCAGATTAACAGCCCACATGGAACAGATGAAACCAACGGTACCCCAAACACGGATAGGGGGAAATGCCTTCACGGTATCGAGTCCTTCTTTTTCCAAAGCATTGTAGGCTACGGAATTGGTTAGGGCTATCGTTGGCATAAAGAAGGCAACACTCAGGGTGTAAATCGTGAAGAGCGTTGCAAAATTGATGTTTCCTGCAGCAGAAATGCCATAATAGCATGCGGCAATCATGAAAAGTCCTGCCAGGGCATGACACAATCCGAGCAGGCGCTGGGCTTGTATCCATTTGTCTGCCACAATACCCATAAGAGCTGGCATGCACAGACTCACGAAACCCTGTACAGAGTAGAACCAGCCAATGTTAGAGCCCAATCCCTCGCTGCCGAGATAAAGGCCCATAGAGATAAGATAGGCTCCCCAGACGGCAAACTCCAAGAAGTTTAGTAGTGTTAGTCTAATTTTAATGTTCAACATGTTAATTTACGATTTATTTCAAAATTTGACAATATACAGAGCGGTAGCAAATTTTAACTCTTCTTCTCTTCGGTTAGGCGCAGGTGGAGCATTCTTCGCTCTTCATTTATTCCACATACAGCACCAATCCCTTCAAATACTCGCCTTCGGGATGATAGATGTTGATTGGATGGTCGGCCGGTTGGTGCAGCTGATGCAGAATTCGGACTTTCCGGCGGGCAATTGCTGATGCCGTGAAGACAGCGGTGCGGAATTGGTCCTTGTTTACGGCCTGCGAACAGCTGAAAGTGAAGAGGATGCCACCATGTTGTATCCGCTCGAAGGCTCTAGCGTTGAGTTTGGTATAGCCTCGTAGCGCATTTTTCAAGGCGTCCTTGTGCTTCGCAAAAGCTGGTGGGTCCAGAATGATGAGATCATAAATCGACTGCATTTCGTCCATGAATTTGAACGCATCCTCTGCAAAAGCCTCATGACGGTCATCCCCAGGGAAATTGAGTGCGATATTGGCATCGACGAGTTCGACAGCCTTAGCACTGCTGTCCACCGAATGAACCAGCTCTGCCCCACCCCGCATGGCGTAGACGCTAAAGCCTCCAGTGTAGCAGAACATATTCAGGACTCTGCGACCTCGGGCATATTGCTCGACCAGCGAACGATTGTCACGCTGATCTACGAAGAATCCAGTCTTCTGACCCTTTAGCCAGTCGATATGGAAAGCCAAGCCGTTCTCGCAGGCAATATTATTGTTGTTCTCGCCCCAAATAAAACCGTTTTCCTGGCCCAGTTGAGCCTTAAAAGGCAGCGTGGTTTCACTCTTGTAGTAGATTGCCTTCAGATTTTCGCTCATTACGTCTCGCAAGGCGGCGGCAATGTCGTGACGGCAGACATGCATACCTACGCTGTGGGCCTGAATGACGGCTGTCGCACCATAGACATCGATGACGAGTCCGGGCAGATTGTCGCCCTCCCCATGGACAAGGCGGTAGATGTCATTACCTTCCCTTCCGGCAACGCCGATAGCGCGGCGCACATCCAGGGCAGCGGTAAGACGTTTGTGCCAGAATGCCTTGTCGATGGGCTGACGGTTAAAGGTGAGCACTCGGACTGCAATACTGCCTATTTGCCAATGACCAAGAGCAAGAAAGTGCCCGTCGGAGGCCAGTACCTCGACTATGTCACCTTCTTCCAGAGGCAAGTCACTTTCGGTGTGATGTATGGCGCCGCTAAATATCCAGGGATGGAATCGGCCCAGACTTTCCTCCTTTCCGTGGCGTAGGATTATCTTTTTCAGTTCACTTTTCATAAATATCGTTTCAGTGAGATATCGGACTCTTCTGCGGTTCTACTTCTGGTCTCACCTCCAGAAAGTAGCCTTCTCTTTTCAGTTTCATCATCTCCTCGTAGAGTCTTACGCAAGCCCAAGCGTCGGTGGCGGCGTATTTCATCTGAGCATCGGTGAGATATTCAGCATCCCAGTTCGACATGGTCTGAGCCTTGCTGATTCGTTGCTTGAAAAAGTTAGCGTAGAGTTTTTGGAGGCTTTTATCCTTGAGGCCCATCTCGCCAGCGAGTTTCTGGAGCTCCACAAACTTACCGCTCTTGAAATCATGGCGTGTGTTCAACGCACGGACGTCATCATTCCATGAAAGACCAACTTTTATAATCTTATCGTCCTCGAGTAGGCGTTGCAAGCACAGGGGGAAGCCAATATAGTTCAATCGAAAGAGGTAACAAATATTATCCCTGCAGACTTGCAGCAATGCAACCTTGTTGGGATGCTTGCGGGAGAAAGATGGTCGCGTTTCGGTGTCAAAGCCCAAAATCGGCTGGATGATGTCTCCGTTTGGAGCCGTATTCGGGGTCATGAGAGATTTTACGGCCTTTTTTGTATCAGCCAAGTTCAGAACGACTTCGATACGCCCGGGGAATAGCACTCTTGGCAAACCAGGGATAAGGTCTTTATCGTATTTGTTAATTAAAGTTTTCAATTTTACTCTATAATGAAAAAAGCGAAAAGAGAATGCAATTCTACATTTCTATTCATCTATATTTCTATATTTAATCATGTGAAGTTGGCGAAGAGTATCGAGCAGCGTCTGCCCCCAATAAAGTTCGAAGTTATCATACAATTGCCATAGTGCATCGAGCATGCAGGGTTCTACACGCTGCTGATATACTGCCACAAAGTTTCGGAGAGCCTGATAAACGTCCGCCAAGCCTTCGCTCACCGAGCACCAGCGGCTTTCCTCCGTCTGCATGTCCTCGTCCCAAACCAACATCTCGTACTCGTCGTGTTTTTGGAGCAAACGCCATACACCCTCACGGACAAAGTTGTAATCTTCCTCCGTTACCTGGTCGTTGGGGACGAATGCCCCGTCGGTGTCCACCACTGGTAGCAATTGGACCTTCATATATAGCAATGGCAACAGCTTTAGCAGCGTGTCGACCAATTCATGCTCCGAGCGCTCGTCGTTTTTCTCCAACAGAGCACAATATTCGGCTGCAACAGTAACAAACTCCAACGTATCGTGGGCATAGATGGGATTCTCGGTTGGGTTAGTCATACCACTCGTATTCTTTTTCATGCACAAAGATACAAAAAAGTTCATTATGCACTCTTAAGTACATATATATTATATTGAGTTTTCTAATGTTTTTGCCTCCGAATTGTTTGAAATCAGATTCCTTGCCGACTCTATCATCGTGTCCACGCCATCGGAGGCCTGTGACTCGTCCATACTGATGGGAATGTCCGGTTGGATACCGAACTCGATGTGCTGCATCCTGACATCAAAATATGGACTAGCGCTAAAGCGGATACTCCATCCAATGGGCAGTTCACTGGAGAATGGTAGGCCGGAGCCGCCGCCTGTTTGGTCACCCATGACGGTGACGAGCGGCATTTCCTTCATATTACGCACAAATGTATTGGCGGCGCTATAACATGAGCGGTTTACAAGCAGAACGACCTTTTTTTGCCACCGTATTCCGTTGCTGGGGTCGATATACTCAGCTTGCGGCTGCGAAAAATCATCGTGACCGGTGCCGTTTTTGTGGCAGGAGTAGCCCACGAGGCGACGCTCGTTGGTAAAGCGACGAGAAAGAGTCTCACAATTGCTCAAATCACCGCCGCCATTGCCGCGGATATCCAATATCATGCCATTGCAAACCCGCAGGTAGCTCAGCATGTCGCTCAGGTTGCCTTCACCGATTGGGTCAGAGAAACTTTCGCACACAACGTAGGCGATATTATCCGGCAAAATGGTATATTTCAGCCCACTGCCGATATGATAATCCGAACCGAGATAAGCTTGGCGCAACTCGCGGTCTAAATTTTCTGGGTAGTCCTCCTTCCACGACCAATAGCGGCCCAGGTCGAGACTCGTCGAGATGTTGACATGGCCATCCTTCAGTTCCGACAACATCTGACAAAGGACCTCGAAAAGTTGGGTCCGAGACATCTGAGGATTCAACTTGGCACTGTATTTCGTGTGAATGTCAGCCCAACGAAAGCCTAGCTGTTGCTCCTTGTAGGAAAGAAAACAATAACGCTGATCAATCAATGTCCACAAGGCATCTAGATTCCCCTGCGGCGTTGTATCATAGGTCAACTCGCCATGCTGACAAGATGAAATGAGCAGAGCGAATGTCGAAAGAAGCAATAGAACGAGTCGTTTCAACTTTATACCTTTAACTTTGAACTTTTAATCCTTCACTTTTAATCTCATCAGCTGGAAATGACGCACAAAACCTAACATAAAGGAGTGGCTGACGTCATGATAGCGGATATTTCGGGCCGTTGACTGCCGGATATCGCATAAATAGCCCATACGCATGGTCACTCGGCGGAATTGGAAGTCCATTGTGAGCAATTGACGTAGACAGAGCGAGTTGCCTGGGTGAGAAGCAACTATGTCATGCCCAACACCATGCTGGTAAATCTCATAATAGCTCTCGCCGAATTCGGGACAGAACATCAAGCCTATCATGGGCAAATCTGCCTGATAATGAAGCATCATAGGAAGACGACGACCTCGAAACAGCGGCAACAGGAAGGAGTAATCGGCGCCTGCCGAGAGAGAGAGGTCCACCCCAAAGCGCCCCTGGGCAGGATTGTTCCCATTCCGGCTGTTGTAAAGGAATCCAAGGTCAGTTCCCACCAAAACACCTCCCTTCACATCCAGGCAGGGCAAAACATTATAATGATAGTGCCACCCAGCATCGTAGGCAAGACGACCACCTAGATAATCGGCAGAACCAGCCGGATTATCAGTGGAAGTAAAAGAGCCAAAGAACGTGCTCTGGAAAGATATATGCCGATTGGCAAGATGAGTCATACGCTCGCTTTGGACCATGAAACTCACTTGAATCCCGCTGTACTCCATCGGAGACAAATATGTATCGAGCTGATGAGTGCGTCCAATGCCAAACAGCAGACACCTCGCTGTCGGGTTTCTCTCCGACACCGCTTCAAGCTCGGTTTGTTGGGCAGAAGTTTGTTCTGCCCCAACTATCGGCTGGGTCTGTTCGGCAAAGAGAGAGACCGAAAAAAGTAACAAGAAGATGACTTCTCTACCCTTTTGGGGAGAAAGAAGCCATGCCATCATGTCTTTGATTATATCCTTAATCATTTTGATTCCCCTGAAAGGAAATTAGGAGTCATTAGAAATCCAGCCTAAGTTGGCCGTTCAACTCGTCCGCAATATCCTGCTGGCTCTTGCCATCGTAGGAATCAAGCGACGAATTCAGATCTCCTGAATCATCGACGGCATCAGAATCTCCAGAAGTCGGACTTCCCGCCTCATTGACATCATAACTCGACTCATTATCACTCTCAGATTCAGATAGCTCAGAGTAATTTAACGAATCAACGTTCCCACCATCGGTCGGTTCGGGCGATATTTCCGGGAAGCGAATCGGCTCCAGTTCCTCGACGCTTCCAATATGTAGCGTAGTGATACGCTTGCCGATTGCCTTAAAACTCTTTACACCGACAAATGACTCTGCGTCCACTTCTATCGGTTCACGGAAAGTATCTACGCCTCCCATAGTGACGAGCACCCTCGGATAGACCGTATCTGTTACCAACAAGATGTTTTCTGATGGAGTCTCGCCCATAAAGTTCTGCATTCGCGTCGTTGCCTCCAATCGGAAACGTTTCAGGTACAGATAACCACTCTGCGACATGTTATAGTAGACACACGTCCACACCTTGCCGCCATCGTACTTCTCAATGCGCAAGATATTGTCCTCATAGTGGTTGTTGACATCGAAATTGGTCAAGTAGAAACGTCCATCCCGCAAAACGACAAGCACTTGGTCCTCACCATCGAACTCCCCTAGGTATTTGCCCTGCCCATCGTAGTTGAGACGCTTCACATCACTATCGAACCAGACTTTCCGGCCGCCAAGCGTACTACTTCCGTGACTTTTGAGAGTTACTTTGCTCACATCAAGTTTCGTCAGGATATTGCCTCGGCTTGCCCTTCCCTTAATGCCAATCTCGCTGAAGTCCTGATCAAAGAAGACACGCTTCAACTTCGGATTGGGCTTGAGAATAACCTTAATAACCTCTGCTTCTCCATTGGGATTTGCAGTAAAATAAAGAACCCGCGAGCCGGACGCCCCCATCGTCAGGTCATACTCCCTGTCTCGAGTCACTGAAGTCACGTTGAAACGCTTGATATAGTTTATTCCACTCTTTCCGTCGCGATAGACTGCATTGTAGATTGTCCGCTCATCGTTTTTGCGGAAAACAGCAATGTGGATGACCTCTGCCTTCCGTTTATCCTTCCGACTACGCTCGGTTTCGCCTATAAAGAGTTTATCTGTAATCCTCACAATCTTGTATGTCCCGTCACGATAGAATATAATGACATCATCAATGTCAGAACAATTCGAAACAAACTCATCTTTCTTCAACGAAGTGCCAATGAAACCATCTTCGCGATTGATATAGAGTTTCTCATTGGCCTCCACAACCTTTGCGGCAGTAATTGTATCGAAATTGCGGATTTCCGTCAAACGTGGATGCTCTTTACCATATTTCTCCTTTATAAAGCGGAACCAATCGCAAGTTACTTCGACCATATTCTTCAACTCGAGGTCGATTTGCCTTATTTCATTTTTGATATTGGCGATGTTCTCCTTCGCTTTGTCCTTATTGAACTTCAAGATGCGAGCCATCTTAATCTCCATCAGACTCAAGATATCGTCCTTTGTCACTTCTCGCACCATTTTAGGATACCATGGAGTCAAACGTTCGTCAATCCACTCGCACGCAGCATCCATCGTCTTTGCCGACTCAAATTCCTTGTCTTTATAGATGCGTTCTTCGATGAAGATTTGTTCCAGATTGGCAAAATGGAGGCTTTCCATCAATTCTCCCCTACGAATGAGACGTTCTTGACGAAGTAACTCAAGCGTGTTGTCAACGCTGGAACGCAGTACATCACTAACAGACAGGAAACACGGCTTTCTGTCTTTAATAACGCAACAATTGGGCGAAATGCTAATTTCGCAATCAGTACATGCGTAGAGTGCATCGATGGTCTTGTCGCTGGATGCTCCGGGATTCAAGTGGATGAGAATCTCCGCCGATGCAGCTGTCAGATCTTCCACGTTGCGGATCTTAATCTTCCCGCGCTCATTAGCCTTCAGAATACTGTCAATGAAGGTACTAGGTTTGGAAGCCGTACCTGTCGTTTTTCCATATGGAATTTCTGTAATAGCCAATGTTTTGCTATCACGTTTCTCTATTTTTGCACGAACCCTTACCGTACCGCCTCTTTGCCCATCATTATATTTCGATACATCGATGCTTCCTCCAGTCGGGAAATCGGGATAAAGGTGGAATTCTTCATCATGCAGGTAGCTGATAGCTGCATCACATACCTCAACAAGATTATGCGGCAGTATCTTGCAATTCAAGCCAACGGCAATTCCTTCAGCACCTTGTGCAAGAAGCAAAGGGAACTTGACAGGCAATGCAACCGGTTCTTTGTTACGGCCATCATAACTCCACTTCCATTCGGTGGTTTTGGGATTGAAAACGACATCCAACGCAAACTTAGAAAGACGCGCCTCAATATAACGTCCGGCTGCAGCGTCGTCACCCGTAATGATATTACCCCAGTTACCCTGACAATCTATAAGTAGGTCCTTCTGCCCCAATTGCACAAGAGCATCCTTGATACTGGCGTCACCATGAGGATGGAACTGCATCGTATGCCCCACAATGTTTGCAACCTTATTATACTTGCCATCATCCATTCGTTTCATCGAATGCATGATGCGGCGTTGAACAGGTTTGAAACCATCAGTGATGTGTGGGACGGCACGTTCCAAGATTACATACGATGCATAATCTAGGAACCAGTTCTGGTACATCTGGTTCAGATGGTGCGTAATACCATCAGTCATATTCACGTTATCTGTCATCAGTTTCGGGCTATGTAGTCAAAAGTTCTCACAAAGGTAGGATTTTTCTGACAGATACGCAAGCGAAAAGAGAAAAATGAAAAAAGAAAGGAGAAAAATAGTTCTTATACATCAAATTGAACTACCTCCCGAACGACTAATAATACCTAGGACTGGGTCTGAAGGCATCAATAATATGATCTATCCTACTCGCTTTCTCATTATAAACAATACATATAATATCAAAACGATATGGAAAATCTATGCGATATGATTTCAAATAAGAATCAGCAGCCAAACATATTCGATGTTGCTTGCGTCCATCTACAGCAGACAATGGCGTAGTAATAGAACCTTGGCGACGCGTCTTTACTTCAACAAAAACCACAACATCGTCTTTGACAGCAATAATATCGATTTCTTTGTGTCCTTTGTTCGTCCAGTTACGGTTTAAAATACAATAGCCTTCTTGCTGCAGATACTCTGCCGCCATATCCTCACCTTTATGCCCTAAGTCATTATGTGCTGCCATAATTATTGTGTTGATTGAAAAAGCCTCCACATCATTCGATGCAGAGGCTTCTTTCTAAAAGATGGCGGCTACCTACTCTCCCACGGGTGTGCAGTACCATCGGCGCGGGCGGGCTTAACTTCTCTGTTCGGAATGGGAAGAGGTGGAACCCCGCCACTATAACCACCTGAAATAAGGTTGACATAGTGAG
>Ga0310690_10004971_pt1 | contig 18395 bp, 14 predicted proteins | sample AusTroGonzalo_MG_2_FD_207661 | JGI IMG/M metagenome (GOLD analysis project Ga0310690, IMG submission 207661) | Bovine rumen microbial communities from tropical cattle in Woodstock, Queensland, Australia - Gonzalo_04 (v2) (version 2) | ecosystem: Host-associated > Mammals > Digestive system >...
AACGACAACCCGTGCTCGCGGGCGTACGCACGCACGCTATTCCTTATCTTATTATTGATATCCGGCATCAGATGGCACTCTTCGATATCCAGCACTTTGTCGAAAGCATTCGGGATATGAAAACCGAGCCCGTAGGAGCTATCTATCTTATCGAGTCCTCCTGCCGCTTCGATGACTTCCCACGGAAACCATTTGCGGTCGGCACAGGTGAACTCCAGTTTATTGCGGTACTCGTATATATGCTTGGAACCCAGGATCGGACTGATCTCAGGCAGTTCAATCTTACCGATGCGGGTCAAGTTATCGACGATCTGTTGCTGTTTGTATTTGAGTTGTTGTTCGTACGGCAGGATCTGCCATTTGCACCCGCCGCAGACACCGAAATGGTTGCATCGCGCCTCGCAGCGCACAGGGCTCGGTTGAATGAGACGCAGCACTTTCGCTTCCATGAACGAGTGTTTCTTCTTGGTCACTTGCAGGTCCACGATGTCGCCCGGTACGCAATTAGGCACGAAACATACGATGTCGTTAATCCGCACCAGCGCCTTGCCTTCCGCCGCAACGCCTGTTATCTCGATATGCTCATAAACGGGTAGATTCTTCTTTTTCATATAATAAGCTTTGTAAAGCGTGTTTGTATATCTTCTCAAAGTCCTGTACGGTTTCGAGCGGGAAACCGAAGACCAGCGTAGTCGGTGTACTGACGGCAGCCGGTACGCGCATGTCCTCATAAGTAGCCCAGCGGGTAGCTTCTCCTTCCGGTTTCAGCGCCTCAGGATGATCCGTGAAGAGTTGTTCTTCGTTGGGTTCGAGCATCAACTGGTAGAGTCGATGCCGTGTGCCGTTGATACGACCGGAACGGGTGACCTTTGCCGCATAATACGAGGCATGCAGGTAGCGCTTCACCCAAATAGGATCGAGTGCACTGTAATGGTCGGTACTAAGAAGCAGATGACCACCGGAGGATAAGTAGTCAGCGATCAGTGAATAGTGATCAGCCGTCAGCGGTACTCGCTGCCTTCCGCAAATAATGTCTATCAGTCTGTATTCTGTCAGCGCAGCGGTCTGTGCTCTGTATTCCTCCATCATCCCTGCTGTGCAGGATACATAGGACTGTTTCATCTTACGCAGTACGCGACCGTGTTGTGCGGCGTAGTCACGGGTGTTACCGATAGTAATCTGACCGGCATGGTCGCGATAGCACGAACCAAAACCACAATTATCGTCATTGAGCCAAGGATTCGAACGAGTATAATCGTGTTGTTGACCAATGTACGCGCACGAAATATGATCTTCACAGGCATAACTGCCGGGCACGATACCGGCGTACGTGGAGTCGGCAAACCATTCGGGACCGTAGGTGTCACTGAAAGCATCGACAACAAGGACCGGTTCGTTGTCATTCAAATAGGCGCTGATGACGGGGGAGGGGAAAGAGAGGCCTCCGTCATTGCCGGCAACGATGTAGTAGTTATACTGAATACCGGGTTGCAGATCCAACTGCAGTTCTGTTTTCTCTACCTGTTGTACGTTCCATTCGCCTTCATTCTCTTGGATATAGACCATGTAATACGTCGGCTTGGCACTCTGCTCCAATGAGTCAATGGACGGCTTCCACCGAAGCAGTCCGTCGGCATTGATGCCAAGTTCTTGTACGGGCAGCGGTTGGATGGTTGCAGCCGGTCCGTTGAGGTAACGTAAGATACCTTTATAGACGGCTCTTGAGGCTGCAAAACGGAAGTTGGGGTCAAGACCATACCGCATGTCTGCCATGTTCTTATGACTGAGCAGTTCAAGGATGAGGGAAGGCACAACAGGCACACGACTCTCGCAGTAATTGGCTTCTTTGAGTTGTCTGCGGGTCCATTCGGGTGCTATATGCCTAAGGTCTTCGGTGACGGTAGTCTGAATCCAGTCAGCAAGGTTGCGGTTGGTTTTCTCGCGGTCTCTGCCATCACGCAAAACGGTGCGGTTCTCATCATCTTTGGCGGTGTAGATAGCGAGTGTGCCTACTATTGTCGTGTCATCCCCGCTATCCAGACCATCTGTATGGAAAGCCAAGCAGAGGTCGATGGGTACGTCCAACGAATTAACCCACATAGCACGACATTTCATATCGTCTTTATACTCATTGCCTTCATACAGATCCCATATAGCAGAGTCGGCTTGTTGGTTGATGAGCCAATAGCGCGCTCCTTCCGTCCACATAGGCATGCCGGACGCACCGAGTTGTTGTTGGTCCAGATCCGCACGGGGCGATAAGACCGTTGCTCCCGCGTTCTCCAGCATACGACGAATCAAGCGCACGTACTCTTGGCTGTATAGGTCTTCAACGGTCGTCCAAAGCGTTGCCCGTTGCCAAATCCATTCCTGTCGGTCACGGTTGAAATAAAGGCCGTGCGAAGGGTAGAGCACGATATTGCGGTCGGTCAGATCACATTTGTCCTTGGCACATCTTCCTGTTTTTGTTGCACTCTTGGCGCACTCGGTAATAAGCGATTCGATATCTGTCTTACCGCTGTAGATAGTCACTTTTCCGTTCTCATGTCCGAGTGCCCAGAGACTTACTTGCCGCTTGATTTCCTTAACGTTCTGCGGTGTCCAGCGTACATCTTTGAGGGTCGCATTGGTGTGTAGGGTCACGTTATTGCCGTTCACACGCATTTGCTTCACGCGCACGGTGGGAGACCAGACACGCGAAAAACCGGTGTACATAAACAACGAGTCACCTAACTCCTGCAGGCTGATCTGGGCTTGCAGGGGAGTACAGAGTACAGCGCACAGAGTACAGACCGATAATGCTATATAAAACTTAACTTTCACCTAAACTCCTATCAAAAATTATCGTCACTGGTGTCGGAGTATGACTTTTGATTCTTAAGTACAGCCTCTTGATAGGACTTAAGCAGGTCCTCTGCCATCTTAGGTTGGTAGCCCTCTGCTATCTCGTAGTCTTTGGATTCGTTCTCTTGGAAGACGATACGAACCTTGATAATGGCGATGCCGGCTTCTAATTTCTCGATCACCTCCGGTGTTACCTCATACTCCGAGACTGTTTCGAAATAAGAGATAGTTGCGTTACCGTTTTTCTTGCTGTATTTGCGGGTAGCCACTTGCGAACCCGGCACTTTGTTCAGTCTCACTGCCTTATCGTCGGCAAAACGCAAGAGCACGCGGGAAGCGTCCGTAAATTGGTAGAAGTTGTTGACGTTGACGGTCTGCACCAGCAAGGTCGTTATGTCTTCGCTACCCACATGACTCACGCAGAACGCTATCTGCGGTTTTAGATTCTTATTCACTGAACTGTCAATGTGAATAAACTTACCGCGTTCTGCGGCATTGATACTTAGCGCTAAAACAAACGCGCATAAAACAGATAATACTTTTCTCATATTTATTAATTTTTAATTTTTAATTTCCTATTAACCGGTCTTATTCTATATCCTGCGGCACGCAACTGTTGCAGCAGTCCTTTTTCTCCGCCTAAATAGATGGCATTGAGTGTGATGAACGCTCCGCCTTCCGTGAGGTATGGTTTGAGCCGTTTGGTCCATTGTTCATTGCGTTGGCAGTACACCTTGTAGTCGGAGAAAGAGATCGATGTGTTGTTGTCCGGTCCCGACACCTGATAGGCTATATCGGAAAGCCTGCCGTACAGGTACATCTCACGCAAGGTGCGTTCTTGCTTGACCTCGTTCTCCGGGTACTCGATCACTTTGAGGAGCTCTTTGCATTGCCAATGAAAAGGCTCGCGGTCGAAAAGCATATACATCGTCTCGCCGACATTATCTAATCCGATGACGGCCATGTTTCGTTCGGCTGCTACGTTCTCAAAGAACGACTCCATCGACCGTTGTTCGTCGTACTGCAGCCAAGTCTTCATTAGTTCGGTGCGGAACATCTCCGTCAGGTATGAGGGTTTCATACGACCTAACTTGTCGAGTCCCATACCCAGGTTGATCCGCAGGCTGTTATCAATATATTCATACTCGGTGTCCGTGTAGAAATTGCTCAGTTTGACGGAGTCGGGTAGGATAGCCGCCTGCCGTAATGCCGCGAGCGCTTCGTAGTCCTGCATCGCAAATTCCGTGATCACTTTATTGCACTTACCAAAGCAGGCAAAGACATTCGGTATCGTGTCCAGAAAGGTCATGTCCACCAAACGGTTGGTCGCCAAGATATACGATTTCTGCTTGGCTCCGTTGCCTGCTACCTCATAGAGCAGCTGCGCCCGGAGAGGAGTACAGAGTACAGAGCACAGAATACAGACCAATAATGCTATGTATCTTTCAACTTTCAACTTTAAACTTTCAACTATTTAAATCGTGTAATAAGGTTATATGCCTGGTATATACCGAGTTCACCGGCTTTGCTCAGGTCCGCCAAACCTTTCTCGTTCTCGCCCGTATAGACGTATGTCAGTCCCCTATTGAAATACGCTTCGGCGAAGTCATTGTCTTGCGTAATGGCTTGCGTGTAGTAGTGGATCGCTTCTTTGTAGTTCCGTTGCGAAGCCATGATATTGGCTTTGTTATAGAGCGCAAAGGCAAAATCGGGTTGCAGACGAATCACCTGGTCGTAGTCACGCAAGATAAGTTCGTAGTCGGGTTCTTCCATGCGATACCGCCATGTAGCGCGGCAGAAGACGATGACGGGTTCGATCTCTCTGTCAGCAAGCACCAAAGCTTTGGTGCAGTCGTCAACGGCACTCGCATAGTCTTTGATGATAGCGAACTCTAAAGCGCGCGCGAGGAACAAGACAGCCGAAGGGGCTTCGTCCATCAGTCGGGTCAGACGCGTGATGTTTTCAAAATGGTAGTCCACCATCTCTGCCGTAAGCGTCAGTTCTTGCGAAGTGAACTTAAGGGCAGCCGGCAGAGTTTCGCTTTTATTCAACCGGTCCACAGTAGGGTGGTAGTAGTTCGTGCGCCTCAGACTGATGTCCTGCGTGTAATAACTGAGCACGATATTGGGTTCGTTGACGACATCGTGATAGCGTTTCTGCACCGTACCGCGCGTCTGCGAGTCGTATTTCTGTTCCTCTTCCTGCGGTTCTTCTTGGTTTTGTGCCGCAGAAGCAGAGAACTCTTTGCGGTTGTCTTTCTTCTGTGGCTGCGCCTGAGCAATCAAGACGTCCGTATGCGGTTGGTTCTGTTGCGCTTGGATCTCTTCTTTGCGTTGCTCCAAGTCGTATGCTTTCTGCCGGTATTGGTAGGCGGCTTTGGTGGCTCCCTGTTGGGTTTTGGCTTGTGCTGCCACGTAGTATGCTGGCAGGAAATACGGATAACGTGCAATCAGTGAATCGGCATCGCTCACTGCCGCGTCCCATTTTTTGAGTTGTAGTTCCACCAACGCCCTTTGGTAGCGCATCTCGGTGCGATCGGGTGACAGGTCGATCGCTTTGTCGAAATCTTCCAAGGCGCGGTTGTAGTCACCTACTTCTTGACGCATCATGCCTCGGTTGTAATAACAATCCGCATCACGAGGGGCTATCTTAACCGCCTGATCGTAGTCTGCCAAGGCACCACGGAAATTATGACGCCTGTAATGAATGACACCTCGGTTGATGAAGTCACCTGCCCATTTCGAACCCAAGGTGATGGCTTGCGTCAACTGTACATACGCATCGTCTTCGCGTTCCAGCATAAGGTTCGTTACGCCAAGAGCCGACCAAACGGCAGGATTGAACTTATCATACTGCGCCGCATGCTCGAACGCATCCAGTGCGGCCAAGGTGTCTTTCTTGAGGATGCAGACGCGCCCTTTCTCGCTCCATACAGTTGGTGCTTGCGGTTCACGTTTGAGCATTTGTTCGATATCTTCAAGTGCCGCATCGTATTGTTCCTGTTGGGCACGCGTCTCTGCGCGCAATAACAAATAGGTGCGGTTCTCCGGCGCGAAATGTAATGCTTCTGTATAGTCCTGTTCAGCCTCTTGGAGTCGGTCTGTTTGCAGATAGACGAACCCTCGTGCGTAGTAATAACCGGGCGAGAACGGGTTGCGTTCGATGGCCGCATTACAATCCCGAAGAGCACCTTGGTAGTCCTCCAATTGTATCTTCGCAACCGCACGACAGAAATATGGTTCTGCCAGATAAGGTTTGAGACGAATGACTTGGTTGAAGTATTGGATGGAGAGAACGTAGTCTTCGAAGTACAAGGCATTACGCCCGATCGCGGTGATGCGGTCGGTGTTGAGCTGCGCCCAAACAGGAGTACAGAGTACAGAGTACAGAATACAGACTGATAATGCTATGTATCTACTTACATCCTTCATTCGGGTCAAACCATGCAGGGATATCGAATTGTTCGTTCGGGTCGTAACCTAATTCTTCATCTGCCAGCACTTTCTGCATATAGAGTGCACAGATAGGCAGCGCCATCGATGCTCCTTGTCCTTCCGCCATATTGTCAAAATGGATACCGCGGTCTTCACCACCTACCCACGTACCGCTGACCAGCGAAGGAGTGAAGCACATAAACCAACCGTCGGAGTTATTATTCGTTGTGCCCGTCTTACCACCCATCGGAGCCGTGATATGATACTTGAATCGGGTGCGTACACCGGTACCGTGGTCCAGTACGGCGCGGAGCATATAGATCATCTTATAAGTGGTCGTCTCACTGATGATCTCATGGGTGCGAGGCGTGAAGGTACCGATGATATTGCCTTTGTTATCTTCGATGCGCGTGACGTAGAGGGGTTCGGTACGGATACCTTTGTTGGCAAAGGTCGTATAGGCGTCCACCATTTCTTCTACGCTCACCTCGCAAGGTCCGAGACAGAGTGATACCACCGGGTCGAGTTGGCCTTGGATACCGAAGGACTGCATCATCTTGACCAGTTGTTCCGGCGTAAAGAGGGTCATCAGGTATGCAGCCATCCAGTTAGAGGACTCTTTGAGACCCCAGGTAAGCGTTACTGTATCACCCCAGTATTTCTCGTGTGTGTCGCGTGGTGCCCAACGGTCACCGTTCGGAAGGATCACTACGACCGAGTCATACACCCAAGTCTCACACGGCCACATGCCTTCGTTCATAGCAAGCGTGTAGAGGTAAGGTTTGACGGTCGAACCCACTTGTCGGCGTCCTTTGGTACACATATCGTATTGGAATTGTGCAAAATCCGGTCCGCCTACGTACGCTTTGACGTGACCCGTATGCGGGTCCATAGACATGAATCCGCAGCGCAGGTAACTCTTCTGCCATTTGATCGAATCGATCGGACTCATGACGGTATCTATCATACCGCGTTCGTAGGTGAAGACCTGCATCTCGCGCGGTTCTTTGAAGGAAGCGAAGATAGAATCGGTACTATATCCGGCACGTTTCATGTTGCGGAAACGGTCCGTCTGCCGCATGGAGCGGTTCATGATACCGTCCACTTCGTCTTGCGTGAGCGTACGCGAGAAAGGTGCGTTCTTTTTTTTCTTGAGTTCTCTAAAGAACGATTTCTGCTGCGCCTGCATATGCTCGCTCACCGCCTCTTCGGCGTACCGCTGCATACGCGAGTCGATGGTGGTGTAGATCTTTAAACCGTCCTGATAGATATCATATTTGTCCCCGTTCGGCTTGCGGTTCTTCTCGCAGAAACCGTACAAGGGGTTGTTCTCCCATGACCAACGATCTAACTTATACTGCTGTTTGTTCCATTCGGAATAGTCACTCTCTTTGGGTTCTTTGGCTGTCAGCACACCACGCAGGTACTCACGTAAGTACGGAGCCGGACCTTGTTTGTGGTCCACCGAACGATAATGCAGTTCAAGCGGGAGAGCCGCTACAGAGTCACGCGTTGCCTCGTCTATATAACCGTATTTCTGCATTTGCGAGAGCACTGTGTTACGGCGATTCGTAGCGCGCTCCGGATGACGAACGGGGTTATAGAGGGACGGGTTTTTACACATACCTACGAGTGTTGCGGCTTGCTCCAGTTTGAGGTCCGTAGGGGTGGTCGAGAAATAGACTTGTGATGCCGACTGAATACCTACTGCGTTGTAAAGAAAATCGAACTGGTTCAGGTACATCAGCAATATCTCATCCTTCGAGTATAGTCGTTCCAGTTTGGTGGCAATGATCCATTCGATGGGTTTCTGCATTGCGCGTTCGATCTTGTTATTCGCCCGCGGCGACCATAACTGCTTGGCGAGTTGTTGGGTGAGGGTACTACCGCCTCCTGCGCGACCTAACTTGATGATCGCGCGGAACATTGACTTGAAATCTACACCCGTATGGTCATAAAACCGCACATCCTCGGTCGCTATCAAGGCATTGATGATATTGGGCGACAGGTCGGTATAGTTCACACCAATGCGGTTCTCGTAACGGTAGTACCGACCGAGTGACTGCATGTCGGACGAGATGACCTCGCTGGCGAAGGTGTTCTTTGGGTTTTGCAATTCCTCCAAGGGTGGCAGATAGCCCAACGCCCCACGGGTGATGAGCCATAAGATAAGCCAAATAAGCAACAGCCCTCCGAAGAAGAGGCTCCAAAACCAAATCAAAAATGGTTTGTACCAATTTTTTGTTTTCATATCATCAAATCTTCAATTATCCTGTTTAGTATATGTAGGCCTTTTTGTGTGGCGATGATGCGACCGTCTTGTTCGCGTAACAGTCCTGCCTCTATGTGCGCCCTTACATCTGCGCGTATATCTTCACGCGCAACCCCTTTGTTCGTCCGCAAACCCAACATAATGCGCTCGTTATAGATATCTGTTTCCGTCAACCTCTCACCTCTCACCTCTAACCTCTCACCCTTTATATAGGCATCTATATCATCCGGATTCCAACTCCGGGTCTCTCCTATATAACTATGCGCGCCCGCGCCTACGCCCACGTACGGAGTGCCGTTCCAATAATTACTGTTATGCTTGGCTTCCATGCCCGGTAAGGCGAAGTTACTCACCTCATAATGCACGAAACCGGCTTGTCGGAGGCGCTCGCACAGCGTGTCATACATCGCATTCTCTATCTCTTCGTCGATCGCCTTAATTCGTTCATTCATTAATTCGTTAAACAGTACCGTCCCTTCTTCATACATCAGGCCGTAGGACGATATATGCTGTACATTCAGGCTTAACGCGGTTTCAATATCGCTGTTCCACTGTTCCGGCGTCTGCGTAGGCAAGGCGTACATCAGGTCGATGGAGACGTTATCAAAACCTGCCTGTTGCGCTTTCTGTACGGCTTCGATCGCCTGCTGCGCATTATGCCGTCTGCCGATGAGTGTCAACAACGCATCATGAAACGATTGAATACCTATCGAAAGCCGGTTGATGCCAGCTTCTCTGAGTGCACTCAAATAGGTCTCGTCCGCATCACCCGGGTTGAGTTCCGTCGTTATCTCTTCTGCATCTTGTGTACCGACCGCGTCCAACAGACGCTTGATATCCGCGGCTGCCAAGGTGCTGGGCGTACCGCCTCCTATGTATATCGTGCGAACGGGCTCACCTGCCTCGTTCTTGCGTGCGTTAATCTCTTTCAATACCGCCTCTACATATTCCTGTCGCCGCTCCAAGAGGGTGGTGGAGAAGAAATCGCAATACATGCATCGCTTCTTGCAAAACGGAATATGTATGTACAAACCCGCCATCAGTCTTTCTTCCAAAATACCGTGCCGACGAGTTCGTCCGGCATGTACTGCTGTTCGGTCCAATGTCCCGGATAGTCATGCGGGTACTTATAGCCGTCGCTGTAACCCAGTTCTTTCATCAGACTCGTCGGTGCGTTGCGTAGGTGTAGCGGTACGGGTAAGTTACCTGTCTCGCGCACTTTCGCCAAGGCATTGTCGATCGCCAAGTATGCCGAGTTATCTTTCTTGCAAGTAGCCAAATAGATGGTCGTTTCCGCCAAGGGTATCCGTCCTTCGGGCCAGCCGATCTTATTCACTACATCAAAACAGGTGTTGGCAAGTAACATTGCATTCGGGTTTGCCAGTCCTATATCTTCGCTTGCGAGTATCACGAGTCGGCGGGCAATAAACTTCGGATCTTCCCCCCCTTCAATCATGCGTGCCAGCCAATAGATAGCCGCTTGCGGATCACTGCCACGCACGGATTTGATGAAAGCTGAGATGATGTCGTAATGCATCTCTCCGTCTTTGTCGTATGCCACGGGATTCTGCTGTAACTGTTTGGTCACCGTCTCGTTGTCGATGATCTTGACACCACTGTTACTAACCAACTCGATGATATTAAGCAACTTACGGGCATCGCCGCCGCTGTAACGTAACAGCGCCTCGGTGTCCTTCACTTGCAGCCCCAGCGACCGTATGTACTCGTCTTGTGTCAGCGCGCGGTTGAGCAGTTCGAGCAGGTCTTCTTTGTCCAACGATTTAAGTACATAGACCTGACAACGACTGAGCAGCGGTGTGATCACTTCGAACGAAGGATTCTCGGTGGTGGCACCGACAAGCGTGATTGTTCCCTCTTCAACGGCACCCAATAGACTGTCCTGTTGCGACTTACTGAACCGGTGAATCTCATCAATGAAGAGGATAGGGCTTCGTCCGTCTGTAGGCGCAAAGAGTCCGCTGTTGAGGCTCGCGTTCCGTTTGGCTTTGTCGATCACGTCCCGTACTTCTTTCACGCCACTCGTCACGGCACTGAGCGTATAGAACGGGCGTTGCAACTGATGGGCGATGATACGCGCCAGCGTGGTCTTACCCACACCCGGGGGACCCCACAAGATGAAACTGGCGATGTTTCCGCTCTCAATCATCTGACGCAAGATAGCTCCTTGACCCACCAGATGTTTCTGTCCTATGTATTCGTCCAAAGTTTTTGGCCGAAGTCTCTCTGCTAATGGTAACATAACAACTCCTTCGCCGTATTGATCGCTGCTTCAGTGGCATTATTACCACTTAACATCGTTGCAATCTCGTTTATTCGTTCTTCGCTTGTGAGGCGGCTGATATGCGTCTCGGTGCGGGTAGCGGTGTCGGCTTTGAAGACCTTATAATGGTGCTCACCGAGTGCTGCTATCTGGGGTAAGTGCGTGATGGCGATGATCTGACGGGTCTTGGCCATCTCACGCATGATGCGTGCCATCTGCGTGGCGATGTTTCCGCTTACACCGGTGTCTATCTCATCGAAGATGATAGTAGGCAGCCCTTTGGTGGACGCGATCAGTGCTTTGACGCAGAGCATGAGACGGCTTATCTCACCGCCGGACGCCACCTCACTCACGGCACGCAGGCTCTGGTTGAGGTTTGCCGCAAAGAGTATCTGTACCTCATCGCATCCGCGTGGAGTAAAGTCAGCGGTGGGAGTCAGCGGTATCTCCACTTTAGCATGCGCTACACCGAGACGTTGCAAGCCTTCCACCAAGGTCTTGCCTATCTGCGGCAGTACCGCTTGACGACTCTTGGTCAAGTCCTTACCAATCTTGGTAAGGGATACTTTCTCTATCTCTACGGTCTTCTTCGCTTGTTCAATATCGAAATCAAACGAATCCAGCCGGTTCACCTGTTGCGCCAACTCGTCCCGCATGGCGATCAACTCTTCTACGGTCTCGGCGCTGAACTTACGCTTCAAGTCTTCCAATGCACCAATTCGTTCTTCCACCCATGCCAAGCGTTGCGGATCCATCTCCAGATGATTCAGCATCCGCTCGGCCTCTTGGGCGATGTCCTGCAGTTCAATACGCGCACTGTCAATACGCTCTTGCAGTTCAGCAGCCGCCTCATCCAACCGGCACGCACGCAGCGCATCAATAGCACTGCCTTGTTCGCCGCTTAAGGCTTCTACTGCCGTCTCCAACGCCATGCGTATCTCTTCGGCATGACTTAAACGGTACTGCTCTTGCTCCAGTTCTTCTAACTCACCCGCCTCCAAGTTCGCTTCCTCCAACAGGTTATAGCGGTACTGGATATAATCGGCGTCCTGTTGACTCTTCTTAGCCAAGGTCTGCAACTGCTGCAAGGCCTCGCAGGCTGCCGTATAACGCTCATACTGCGCCGTGTAGTCGTTCAGCAGGGTCTCGTTCTGTGCAACAGCATCCACTACCTCCAACTGAAAATCAGCATTTTCTATCAGTAGATTCGCATGCTGCGAATGAATGTCAATGAGTTGGTTCGCCAGCACTTTCAACTCTTGCAGCGTCACCACACTGTCATCGACGAACGAACGACTCTTACCGTTGCTGTATAACTCACGACGGATAATAGAGTCATCAAACGTTGCTTCGATGATACATTTGTCTTCGCCGTCCGTGATGGCTTTGCTGTCGGCGCGGGCACCCAAGACGAGCGCCAGAGCACCTAAGATGATACTCTTACCCGCACCCGTCTCACCGGTCATCACCGAGAAACCATCCTCAAAATCAATATCCAGATGACTGATCAGGGCGTAGTTCTGTATGTGCAAATGCTTTAACATGTTAACAATTTAACAGTTTAACCATTTAACGCGAATTACTGTGCATTGATTCGCTCATAGGTTTGTTGTCTTGTCGGGTCGATGTCCATCAGCAACTCATAAACGGTCTTCTTCTCTTTGTCCGTACCTTTGGCGAAGATATCCGCCAACTCATCTGCTTTGGCATCAAGGAAAGTGTTGATAACGTATGTCGCAGGCCTTGCGCGGTAGGCTTCTTTGAGCACCGGCATACCTTCTGCAATGCGTGCCCGACCGTTGGTCACATTACCGCTCATCTCGTCCAATCCCAAACGATGGTACTCATAGTAGTAATTACGGTATTTCTTAAACGCTTCGTCTAATAAGTTGTTTATCAGCGCATAACGGTTGCGGTTACTATCAAAAGCGAGCCATCCTTTCAGTTCGGTCTGGTCCATACTGGCTGACTGACAAGCGTTGACGATTTCCTCGCAAGCCTGGAAGAACGGTGTGCCACCCAAGCGCTGAAAACTGTCCTGGTCATGACCGATGATGAGATAGCAGTAATACGCCAACATTGCCGTGAGGTTCGTTGTAAACTGATTTTGCTGGTACTCAATACGGTCGAACTCCTGATAGGTAAAATTAAAATTGTTGTCCTTGAAATTCAAGAGCGGGGTGGTGTAACTCGTTCCATAGACCGGTCGCCGACTCTGCAAGGTCATCTCGCAGGCGAACAGATTGTCCTGATAGGCCTTGACGACAAGCAGCATACTGCATTCGATCTTCTCTTTCTCGGCATACGTCATGTTCGTCCACCGGTTTTGATTCATGTACTCCTCGATGGCCTGTTTCAAGGTCTCAAAGACCTGTTTGTTCGAACCTTCGATAGCATCCGAGTTAACCGTTACGGAGCAGTTGATCTCTTGCGCCTTTGCCGGAACAAGGAATAAGGAACAAAGAGTAAGGACTAATATAAATTTGAATTTTGAAATCATAAATTATCAATTGTCAATTATCAATTGTCAATTACTTTGTAATTGATTTCACGTTTCCAGTTTTCTCGTCAAACGTAATAACCGGCAGTTCATTGCCTGTAAACATATTCTTCGGCAGCGGGACATCAACGCCTATCTGTGCCACGGGTACGGTGCGTTGACCTAAGACGCGACCTTTCATTGTCACCGTTACATTACCGCTCCCCGGCAAGTTATATACGATAGGTGATAGTTCAGCTCCTTTCTTCTTTTTCTTCGACTCATCGGTGGCTTTCAGGCTTTGCGGGTGGAGCTTCACGCTGATACGAACGGTGTCGGCATCGATGTTCTCTGCGTCGGTGAAACCGTTCTCCTCCGAGAAGAACAGCAGTTTCTCTTTCTTCTCCGGATCCAGCAGTACAATCTTATGGTCGGTGCGTTTACTCTTCTTGCCCACAAACAACTCGGTCAGGGCGCGCTCTTGCTTATCCAGTTCTGCCAACACTAACCGCATCGCTTCTCCGTCAGCCGGTGCATGCTCGACCTCACCGTTGAGCAGATAGTTACGGGTCTCGCGCAGACGGAAGATCTGCTTGGCTGCTGCGTTCGCTTGTGCCAAGGGTGTAGCGGCTTCCAAGACCTCTTCGCTAAAAGGCGATAGAGGCATAGGTTTGCGTTTGTGTTTATCCTCTTCCGGCTTGTTCGGTTGCTGCGGTTGCTCTTCGTTCAACGGAAGGTTATAACCTTTCAGCACTCCTTTCTCGTTGATACTGAGCAACAACGGGATCCCTGCTTCGGCACTGACCTTATGCGGTCGCGTATAATCGGTGGCGGTGCGGGTATTGATCCGTGCGTCTTTGAGACGATAGATCGTCTGCGGTTCGGTCACGGCTTCTGCGGCACCTAACATAGCCTCTGCGAACTCGGCAAACATACCGCATTCGTGTACCTCCACCGTATAAGTCAGATCCACACGGATAGTCGTCTTCGGGCTATAATACACCAAAGCCGCTTCATCTTGTTCCACTACCTGCGCACGCAGCGCCAACATACTCACTGCTCCAACGAGCAATAAAAAGATTCGTTTCATATCCATTTACCAATTACCATTTACCAATTACCAATTATCATTTACCAATGTCAACATTCCCATATTTCCCACGCTGCTTTCGCTTGGCCTAATAACATACCTATTCCGTTCTGTATCGTGGCACCCTGCTCTTGGCCTTTCCGTAAGAACAAGGTCACTTCCGGGTTGTATATACAATCAAACAACAAATGCCGTGCCGTTAGCTGCTCATAAGGTATCTCCGGACAACTGTTGACGTCGGGAAACATACCTAAGGGCGTACTGTTCACGATGATCGTGTGCTCTCTCATCACCTCTGCGGTCAGGTCATTATATCCCAACATGCCGTCTTTCGGCGTGCGGCTGACAAGAGTTGGGGATATACCCAAGGACTTTAGTCCGTAGCACACGGCTTTCGAGGCTCCACCCGTACCGAGCACCAAAGCTTTGCGGTCGAAGTCACGGATCAACGGTCGTATTGATTCGATAAAACCGAGGCAGTCCGTGTTGTAGCCTACGCGCTTATACACTACGTTCACAGCTCCTACCGCCTGAGCGGTTTCGTCCAAACGGTCCAAGTACGGTATTATCGCCTGCTTGTACGGCAGTGTCACATTGAACCCGTCTAGAGAAGCCAATAAACTTTCAACTTTCAACTTTAAACTTTCAACTTGTACGGGATACAAACTGTATTCCGCTTCAATGCCTTCCCGCTCAAACTTCTCATTGAAATACTTCGCCGAGAACGAGTGCTGTAATGGGTATCCTATGATGCCGTAGTGACGCATAATTTTCCTTTTTTTATCGTTGCCTGATGGGTCTTCGAGGTGAATGTTTTTCCTCCTTCTCCTTTTTGCAACGCATCGTAAATCTTATCTATTTCCGCAAATCCGTATTCGCGAATATCTTCGTATAATCGCACTATCCCCGCTTCGCGAGTGGATTTGCCCTCTATCATATCTATATAGCCCTGCATGATTTCTGCCGTCTGAGCTATATGTTCGATCTCCGCTTTGGTGTAAGTCTTCAGTTGTTCACGCACCGCATTACGGCTGATGGTAAGGTCGCTGTTCGTACTATCGGTCACCCAACGCAAGCCGCGTTTGTCCCGTACGTAATGCTCAATATAATCGCGGGTCGTACATAAGAGCGGTCGTATAACAGGTACGCCTTCGGGTGCCATCGGGTTGGAACTCTTGGGGCGCATACCAGCCAAACCCCGTAGTCCTGTACCGCGTTTGAGGTTCAACAGCAGCGTCTCTGCCTGATCGTTCTGATGGTGCGCCACCGCCACCGCTTGACATCCGTGTTGCTTGGCGACCTCATCGAACCATGCGTACCGTAACTCGCGTGCGGCCATCTCAATGCTCACGTCATGCGCCCGCGCGTATGCGAATGTATCAAAATGTGTCACTTCCAACGGTACGTTCATCTGCGCACACAGATCCCGCACAAACGCCTCGTCACGGTCACTCTCTGCACCACGCAAGTGAAAATTACAATGCGCAGCGATGCAAGTGTAACCGGCACGAACCAACACATCCAATAGTCCCACGCTATCCACTCCTCCGCTAACAGCCACCAACACCGGTTTATCTTTCTCCAACAAACCCTGTTTGCGTATATATGTCGTAACCCTGCGTTCCACTAACCACAAACCACTAACCACTAACCCCTAATCCGTTAACCCGCGGTAGCGGACGCGTTTAGGCTGACAAGCCTCCTCGCCGAGTCGCATTTTCTTATTCTCTTCGTACTCCGAGTAACTGCCTTCGAACCAGAACACTTTACCGTCGCCTTCGTAGGCGAGTATATGCGTACAGATACGATTGAGGAACCAACGGTCGTGACTGATCACAACGGCACAACCCGCAAAGTTCTCCAGACCTTCTTCCAGTGCCCGAAGCGTGTTGACGTCGATATCGTTGGTCGGCTCATCGAGCAGCAGTACGTTGGCTTCGGACTTGAGCGTCAGTGCCAAATGCAGACGGTTACGTTCACCACCGGACAGTACACCGCATTTTTTCTCTTGGTCGGCGCCGGTAAAATTGAACCGACTCAGATACGCCCGCGCGTTGATCTCACGACCTGCCACACGAATGAACTCCGTACCACCGCTGATCTGCTCGAACACCGATTTATTCGGGTCGATATCTGTATGTTGCTGATCTACATAGCCGATCTTAACGGTCTCACCGACCGAGAACGTACCCTTGTCGGCTTTCTCCGTACCGATGATCATGCGGAACAAGGTCGTCTTACCTGCTCCGTTAGGACCGATCACACCGACGATACCGTTGGGTGGTAACATGAAATTGAGGTCTTCGAACAGCAGACGGTCACCAAACGACTTGGCGACACCTTCGGCATTGATGACCTTGTTACCCAGACGCGGACCATTCGGAATGAAGATCTCCAGTTTCTCTTCCCGCTCTTTCTGCTCCTCATTCAACATCCTATCATACGATTCCAGACGTGCTTTCTGTTTCGCGTGACGCGCTTTGGGTGCCATACGGATCCATTCGAGCTCGCGCTCAAGGGTTTTCCGGCGTTTCGACGCCTGTTTCTCTTCTTGCGCCATGCGTGTGGTCTTTTGTTCCAACCAAGACGAGTAGTTGCCTTTCCATGGAATACCCTCACCGCGGTCGAGTTCGAGGATCCAACCCGCTACATTATCCAAGAAATAACGGTCGTGGGTGATGCAGATCACCGTACCCGCATACTGCTGCAAATGCTGCTCCAACCAATCAATACTCTCCGCGTCCAAGTGGTTCGTAGGCTCATCGAGCAAGAGCACATCCGGTTGTTGCAAGAGCAGACGACAGAGCGCCACACGTCTGCGCTCACCTCCCGAGAGGGTAGGCACCGCTGCATCGTCAGGCGGACAACGGAGTGCGTCCATGGCCCTGTCTAACTTCTGGTCGATATTCCATGCGTCCGCTGCATCGAGTTTGTCCTGCAGTTCAGCCTGACGAGCCAGCAGTTTATCGAAGTCTGCATCGGGCTCAGCAAAAGCCATATTGATATCATCGTACTCTTTGAGCATGTCCATGATGGGTTGTACACCTTCCTGCACCACCTCGCGCACCGTCTTGTTGGGGTCGAGTTGAGGATCCTGCTCGAGGTATCCGACACTATAACCGGGTGACCAAACGACTTCTCCTTGGTATTCCTTTTCGATACCCGCAATGATCTTGAGCAGCGTCGATTTACCCGCACCGTTCAGGCCGATGATACCGATCTTGGCACCATAGAAAAAACTAAGGTAGATGTTTTTGAGTACCTGTTTCTGCGGACCAAAACTCTTGTTCAGTCCCACCATCGAAAATATAATCTTCTTATCGTCTGCCATATTCTGCAAAAGTATAGTCGTAAGGATTGTTTTCGTCTGCGCTGTGCCGTTCTGCGCTGATTTGTTTCCAAATAGCAGGATCTATCTCCGGGAAGAAGGTGTCCGCATCAGGCCATGCATGGTGAATATGCGTGATATAGAGTTTGTCTGCCCGCTCCATCATTTGCCGATAGACCATGCCGCCTCCGATAACAAAGGCTTCTTCTTCACCATGAACGGCTTGCTGCATCTCATCCAACGAGTACACGGTCTCTGCGCCCTCAAAGGTCTTGCCTTTGACGTCCGTCAGTACTATATTGCGCCGATTCGGCAGCGGGTGCTTGGGTAACGACAGGAACGTCCGTTCGCCCATCATGACGGTATGTCCGCTGGTGATCTCTTTAAAATGCTTCAAGTCTGCCGGCATATGACACAGCAAATCACCTTTTTTTCCAATCGCATAATTCTCTGCTATTGCTACAATGATACTTATCATAAATGGCTAAATGAATAAATGAACAAATAAATGGTACATGGTAAATGACCAAATGGTAAATGTCTAAACGGACACTTGTCCTGCTATATGAGGATGCGGGTCGTATCCTTCTAATGTAAAATCTTCATACTGGAAACCAAACAGGTCCTTCACCTCGGGGTTAATGATCATCTGCGGCAGCGGTCGCG
>Ga0310690_10004972_pt1 | contig 18393 bp, 16 predicted proteins | sample AusTroGonzalo_MG_2_FD_207661 | JGI IMG/M metagenome (GOLD analysis project Ga0310690, IMG submission 207661) | Bovine rumen microbial communities from tropical cattle in Woodstock, Queensland, Australia - Gonzalo_04 (v2) (version 2) | ecosystem: Host-associated > Mammals > Digestive system >...
CTTCTCCACCTCGGCCTTTACCGACTTCACCGTCTCGATGGCGTTCGCCTCAGGAGCCTTGTACACGTGCATGAAGATGGCCATGTCGTCGTTGAAGCGGTTGGTGGAGGAGTACGTCTTCGCACCCAGCTCCACGCGCGCCACGTCCTTCAGCAGCACCTGCGCGCCCGTCTCCGTGTTCGCGCGCACGACGATGTTCTCGAACTCCTCCTTCGTCTTCAGGCGGCCCTTCACGTTCAGCTTGTAGCTGAGATAGCGGTTCGAGTACTCGCTGCCGATGGTGCCGGCGGCAGCCTGCACGTTCTGCGCCTGGATGGCGTCCTTGATGTCGAAGATAGTCACGCCCATGCCTGTCATACGCACCGGATTGAGCCACACTCGCATCGCGTACTTGCGGTTGGACACCTCGACGAGCGACACGCCAGGCAGGCGCTGGACGGCGTCCTTCACGTCGTTCTCCACGAAGTTGCATAGGTCCATGATGGACACCTGCCGCCCGTCCGTGAGGAACACGTACATCGCCATGCGGTCCTCCTGGCGCTTGTTCACCGAGAGGCCCTTCGCCAGCACCTCGCTCGGCAGCTTCGGCTCCGCTCGTTTCACGGCGTTCTGGAGGTTGACGAGGTTCATGTTCGAGTCTGTGCCGCTACGGAACGTCACGTAGCAGGCGTACGACCCGTTGTTGTTGCAGCTGGACGAGAAGTAAAGCAGATCGTCCACGGCGTTGATCTGGTCCTCGATCGGGATCGCCACCGTCTCGGCTATCACCTCGCTGGACGCGCCGGGATAGCTCGCCGTGACGTAGATTGTCGTGGGCGCGATCTCAGGATATTCCGCCACAGGGATCGTGTTCAGGCACAGCCCGCCGCAGAACGCGATCAGGATGGATATCACGAACGCGACGCGCGGATGGTCTATGAACACCTGCGAGATGGACACTTACGGATCCTCCTGCCAGCGGATGTAGCGTACCTTCGAGTCCTGCACCATCGCGACCGCCTTGACCGTGTGCGAGATGCCGGCCGACGCGCCCACGATCGTGATCTCGAAGAACGTCTCCGGCGCGTAGATTAGGTAGTTGGACGCCTCGTTGCCGATGTCGTTGCCGGTCTTTTCCTGTATGCGGCTCTGGAGGTCGCTGAAGTCCTTGAAGCTGCCGTAGTCCTCGTCCTTGTAGAACTTCGTCTCTTTCGCCTCTGCCGCGCTGGCCTCGGAACGGTAGTCGATGATCGCCTGAACGATCTCCTCGCCGTCTGCAGCCAACGAACTCGTGTTGTTCAGGTCATCGGCGATACCTGGAATCGCCATCAGAATCTCCTTCGAGGCCGCGTTGACGTTCACCTTGCCAGTGCCGATCACGTCGAAATAATCGAGGATGGACTTGACCGTTATCTGCTCATCCTCCTTGTCCTCGGGGTTGATCACGCCGCCCGTAAGTATGGCCGGATGCTCGCGAAACCCCTTCAGCATGGCCAGTTCCTTCAGGTCCGATATCTCGCCGTTGCGCGGCTTGCACGGCTCGAACTCCATCGTGCCGTCCTCGCTCTTCAGCTCCTCCTTGTAGTATTCCGCCTCGCCGCCCTCGCCACGAGGATACTCGTCTAGAAGGTCCTGCGACAGCGAGTCGTCGGGGTCGCGCCAGTCGTTCCACGCGCAAATGAGCTCGTTCCAGTACTCCTCCGGCACGTTGCAGGCCGCCAGGATGTTCTCCCATATCTCAAGCCAGTTCTGGTTGCCGCCAGACCAGAGCGTGTTGATGTTCAGCTTCGTCTCCTTCGCCTCGATATGCACGCTCACCGTGCCTGAGTCCGAGTCCATTGCGTCAAGGGCGATCATGCCGGTATCGACGCTCGAGCTACCCTTCAGCGCACGCTTCTCCTGTATCCACCTGTCCTGCTGGAACTCCTCCTCCATGTCGTCCAGCGACTGGTCCTCCGGAGCTTCGCTCACGTTCTGGTAGTCGGTGAGGATAACCTCGGCTATCACCTTGCCAGCATCGGTAAGGCTGTTCACTCGCACGCGTTCGGTCGTGTGGCGGTTGACGACCGACTGCAACTTCGCCTCTGCCGCGAAGTTCATCACTATGAGCGACAGCACCGCCACGACCCAGATTACCGTGACGAGCGCACTACCAGTCCGTCCTCGTCCCATCACATCGGTCCTCCTCCAGGCGGCATCCCTCCGCCACCCATGCCAGGCATTCCGCCACCTGGTGGCCGCCCACCGCTAGGACCACGACCACCACCAGCCGGTCCGCCGCCGCCTGGCTGCGAACCTCCGCCCCCTGAAGTTCCGCCACCTGACGTCTTGGTACCGCTCGACTTGCCGCCATTCTTGTCTCCAGGCGCGCCTTCCTCGGACGATACGGTGACCGGATTCTGCGAAATGTCCCAAAGCGGTATCTCCACGACGCGCATGATCGGGACGGGGTCTCCTGCATCCTTCGCCGGCTCCATCCAGAACGTCAGCTTCACGCGATAGGGTATAGAGTTGGACGTGTCCCACGTGTCCTCCCACTTTGGCGTCCCGTCGCCCTCCACGTCCTCAGGCTTGCCTTGCACCTTGCAGTCGAAGCCCTGTACCCCCTCGATAAGCGGGTATGGCTCGAACTGCTCGTCGTCGTTGAAATCGACCTCCACTTCTTGGTCATCGGCAAGGAGATCGAGGCGCCCCGCCTTCACCCACAGGCCCCCTGGCCCGTCGCGTCCTTCCTTCTGCACCCAGACTCGCACGGTGTGCGGCGTCTCGGAGAGCTGCGAGCGGTTGCCGACGATCGAAGTGCCCAGCTTGATCCACTGGATCGTGTCGCTGTCGTCGGGATCTTCGCCGTTGTCGTATAGCTGGAAGCCGTAGGCGTAATCCTGCTTTCCGGTCGTAGGGTAGTAGGCGCTTCGCAGGCCGCTCACCACCTGTGTGAGCGCATACTCGGCGTTGCGCACCGTATCCGCCACCGCCGCCGAACGCTGCCAGCAGCGGATCGTGGTGTTGAACGTGATGAAGCACACGGTCATCATGATGGCGGTGATGATCACCGACATCAGCAGCTCGATGAGCGTAAAGCCTCGCCGGATCATGGCTTCTTCCTCCACAGGCGGATCACGTTGAGCTCCTCGCGCTTCGAGCGGTAGCGGTTGCCGCCCCAGCGCACGGTCGACCGGATGGCATATATGCCGCCGTTCCATTTCAGTATCTCGTCATCCGTCTTGTCCACGGTCCTCTCGAACGTGTAGTCCTTCAGCTGCTCGAGTTCGGTGCGAGGCAGATCCATCTCCAGATCGCGAACGATGTTTTCCGCCGGGGTCTCGTCCACGTTAAGAACATCGTCGTTCAGCACGTCCTCGCCGCTCGTCGTCACCTGCGACGGATCGGGGATCGGGTACGCCATCTCCCCGAGCTGCAGCACCAGCTGCGCGGACTCGAACCGTTTCGACGCAAGCATCATCCGCTGGCACTGCATCATGCAGGAGAGGATCGCGATACAGCCAACCGCCAGCATCACTGCGGCGATCAGCACCTCCATCAGCGTGAAGCCTGCGCGGGATCTGGAGCGTGGCGCCGTCACCGGTCGTCATCCTCCGATTCGGGGTTCTTGATGGTGCCGAAACGGTCGACCGTCAGCACCGTGGCGGAATCCTCGTCCTTGCCGTCCTTCCATACCAGAATCTTGTGCGGCTCGCATCGGCCGTTCGTCTCGAAGACGATCGAGACGGGTTCGCGCGTCTCCTGCTTGGCCTCGTCGGCATCGTCGTCGGACGCGCTGGAGCGCGTCCCTCCCGACTTCTCGCTTCCCACGTTATCGGCCTTGCCTCGCCCCAGCAGATAGTCAACGTTGCTGAACACCGAGATAGACTTCTTCTTTCCTGTCTGCGACTCGCCATCCTCGCCCACAAGGTCAACCTTCACGTGCACGTCCGGGAACTCGAATGCGCGAGCCTCCAATCCCTCCTGCACCACGCTTTCGGCGGAATCCTCCTCCGTCTCCTCCTCCAGCATCGGCAGTTCCGCCTCCGGGTCGAATATCGATCGCGCGACTGTGGACGAGAGCTCCTCAGTCGGTGTGGACACCTCGGACCCCGCCTTTACCTCGATCTTGCTCTTGACGAAAGTATCCCCCTCCCATATCTCCGAATAGGTGATGACTACGGCATGCTGCCGAAGCAACGCCATCGTCCGCGCATAGCCGGAGAGCTGCCACACGCTGCGCACAGCGTTCTTCATACGCACGGAGGCGGTGCCGGACCCTACGCTCAACGCGGCCGTTGAAAGCATCACGGCGATGATGGCGACGACGACCAGCAGCTCGACAAGCGTAAAGCCATGCCGCGCGGCATAGCGCATCAGTTACCCTTCTTGTCGGTGTCGATGTTCGAGAGGTCGTCTTCCGTGCCTAACTCCTCGTCCGGACCGGACGACGTGAGCTTGAAGCGCTTCTTGCCAAGCTTCTCGTACTGGAAGTCGTTGCCCCACGCGTCTTTCAGGTTGCCGCTCTCAATCAGCGGGTCGTCGCCCTCCGTCAGAGCCTCGAGCGTATCAGGAAGCTTGCTGTTGTGCTCGAACTGGTACTGGGTGATCGCCTGGGAGATCGTCACGATCTGCTGCTGCGTGGCCGTGACGTTGGCACGACGCATGTAGCGGCCGACGTTCGTCACCGCCAGAGCCGTCAGAAGGCCGACGATCATGACGGCCACCATCACTTCCATCAGCGTGAAGCCGGCCTTGGCCGCACGCTCTATCTGCTCTCTCTCTTTTTCGTTCATTGCCTGTTCCTTTCACTTTGTTGTTTGCAATTTACTCTATCGCACTAAGCACTAAGCACCAAGCACCAAGCACTAAGCACCCAAAGAATTCGACACCGCGAACACGGCCGAGAAGATGGCGAAGATGATGAATCCGATCACCCCGGCAAGCACGAAGAGCAGCACCATGGGCAGCATCTCCGTGAACGTCTTGATGTTGGCGTCCATCTCCTTCTGGTAACGCGTGCCGATGTGCCCTAGCGATGACGACAGGTCGCCCGCGCGCTCGCCTACGGCCAGCATGTCCGTCATCAGGCGCGGGAACACCCCGCTCGTGGCAAGCGGACCCGAAATCGAAGTGCCGTCCGTAACGCGCTTGCGCGCAGTGTGCAGCGCGTCCGCGATCACGGCGTTCTCGCACGTGTCCTCGGCGATCTTGAGCGCGTTCAGCACGTTGACGCCGTTCGTCAGCAATGTCTTGAGCGTGTAGGCGAGCGTTGAGTACGCCCCGCACGCCACGATGCCCTTCACGAGCGGCATCTTCAGCTTCCAGGTGTCGACCTTCCGCCTTCCGGACGGCGTCTTCACCCACTTTACGAGCCAGACGGTCACGAGCGCGAGCACGATTCCAAGCACGGCGCCCTTCCAGCTGTTCACGAAGTCCGTGATGTCCATCAACGCGCGCGTCGCGCCCGGCAGCTGGCCGCCAAGCTGCTCGAACACCTTCTGGAACTTTGGTATGATCACCTTCATCGTAATGATGACGGCGACCACGCCGAAGCCCAGCACGAAGCAAGGGTAGCGCAGCGCTCCCTTGATCTTCGCGCGCATCGAGTCGGAACGCTCGTAGTGCTCCACTAGCCGCCGCAGCACGTCCACCATGGCACCAGACGCCTCGCCCGCACGGATCATGTTCGCGTATAGCGGCTGGAACGTCTTGGGATGGTGGGCCACCGCGTCGGAAAACGACTCGCCGTTCACGATGCGGCTCGTCAGGTCCTTGCAGACGGCGCGCTGGGCGGAGTCCTCCTCGCCCTGGTTCGCAAGGCAGCCGAGGGCCTCGCCCAGAGTCATGCCGGCCTCCAGCAGGTCGGCGAGCTCCCCCGTGAAGAGGAGCACGTCGGCCTCCTTCATGGCAGGCATGCCACCGCCCCCGAAGGTGATCTTCTTGTTGAAGATGCTTTCCTTCTTCGGCTTCTTCGCTGTCGGCCGACCGGCCGTCTGGCGAGATCTGGGCGATGGTGCTGCCATGCGGATGTTCCCTGCAGAGGAATATATGCGCTACGGACTACTTGATGACGCGCACGCGGATCACGGCATCGCTCTTCTCGAGCGCGGCAACCACGTCCGCCGGAATCGCGCTGTCCGTGTCGATCAGCGTGTACGCGAAGTCTCCGCGACTCTTGTTCGCGATCGCGTCGATGTTCACCTTGGCCGTTCCAAGTATGCTCGTGAACTGGCCGATCATGTTGGCCTCGTTCTTGTGGCAGATGGCGACGCGTCCGGCGGTACGGATCGGGCCGAGCGAGCAGGCCGGGTAGTTGACGGAGTTGACGATGTTCCCGTTCTCCAGGTAGTCGCGCATCTCCTTAACGGCCATGACCGCGCAGTTGTCCTCAGCCTCCTCGGTCGATGCGCCAAGGTGCGGGATCACGATGCATCCCTTCTTGCCGGCGGTCGTCGCGTTCGGGAAGTCGCTCACGTACTTGCGCACCTTGCCGCTCTCGAGCGCCGCGAGCATGTCAGCCTCGTTCACGAGCGCGTCGCGCGCGGCGTTGACGATGATCACGCCGGTCTTCATCATCGCAATCGCCTCGGCGTTGATCATGCCCTTGGTCGAGTCGAGCGCCGGCACGTGGATCGTGATGAAGTCGCACGCGCGGTAGATCGCCTCCACGTTCTTGCAGTGCTTCACGGCGCGGCTAAGGTTCCATGCCGCGTCGACCGAGAGATACGGGTCGTACCCGAACACCTCCATGCCGAGCGAGACGGCCGCGTTGGCCACCTTCTGCCCGATCGCCCCCAGGCCGATCACGCCAAGGCGCTTGCCCTCGATCTCGGTTCCCGCGAACGCCTTCTTGGCCTTCTCGGCGCTCTTGTTGATTGCAGGATCGGCCACGTTGGCCTTTACCCACTCTATGCCGCCCACGATGTCGCGGCTCGCGAGGAGCATCGCCGCGATCACGAGCTCCTTCACGCCGTTCGCGTTGGCGCCCGGGGTGTTGAACACCACGATGCCCTTCTTCGCGTACTCCGCGTGGGGGATGTTGTTCACGCCGGCGCCGGCGCGCGCCACGGCCAGCAGGTTGGGTCCGGGCGTCATTTCGTCCATCTTCGCGCTGCGCACGAAGACCGCGTCGGCGGAGGCGAAATCCTCCGTGCGCGCGTAGTTGTCGTCTAGGTTGCCAAGACCCACCTCCGCGATGGGGTTCAGGCATGTGTACTTGTACATGATCAGTCTACCTTCAGTTTAGAGTTTATCGTTGAAAGCCGGGCACGCGCCCGAAGGTTGTATTATAGCACACTTTCGGCGCGGCTAGCACGACTAACGACACATTTCTCGCCAGCGACCTGCCATTCAAGCGATGGAGCGCATTGTACGCTTCTCACTTCGGCCCGGCCTTGTTGACGATGTCCTTCAGGCGGCTGCCGGACGTAACGAGGCGTCCGGCGCGCACGTCCGCCTCCGTGAAGCGATGGTGGAGAATCTCCCGCGCCTTCGTGCGCTCACGGTCATGCACCACGTGGATGAAGCCGTCCGCGCTCTCTACGGCATCTGGATACGATACGTTCTTCCGCTCGTCCAGCACGAGCCCGCCCAGCCAGGTGGAACCCTCGTCGTCGGAGACGAATGCCGTGATGTGCGAACGCCCCGTCTTCGTCCCGACCGGTCCGTTCTTCACGAGCAGCATCGCGCCGCTCTTCAGGCGGCCGATAAAGAAGCGCGAGTTGGGATTGAGGATGGCCGAGGGGCGTAGCTCCGACCACGTCTTGCCGCCGTCGGACGAAACCGTCTCGGCGATCCCGTACTTCACGCGCACGAGCATCCACAACGTGCCGTCGCGCCGCTCGATAACCATGTTCTCCGTACAGTCGCGGTCCTTCGGCTGAATCTGCGCCTGCCCTAAGAACGTCACCGTCTGTCCCTTGTCATTTGACGCGAACACGTTCGCCCCGCGGTACTCGGGCATCTCAAACACGAATTCCTTGGGAATGGACTTCGCCGCGCCAAGCCGTCCGCCCCACGGCTTGCCGTTCATGAACTCGCTCGGCAACAGCCAAGTTCCGTCCCGCGTCACGATCGGCTTGTTCTTCATGTACCCGTGGCAAAGTCGCCGCGCAGGCGTCCAGCCCGTGTTCGCGTCCTCGGGGTCGAGCGGGTGCATCGCCCAGACGCCCGCGCGCCCGTCCCACATGCCGTAGAGCTGCGCGTAGAAGAGCCACACCTTGCCGTCGGGGTCGGTCCAGAGGCCGGGATCGAGGATACGCAACGGGCCAGGCGGGTCGATCGCGAAAAGCGGCGGCGTCCACGTCTCGCCGCCATCGCCGCTGGACACGACCACCATGCCGTTCTCGTCGCCCTCGGTAGTGTCCCCCGTGTGCCACGCCACCCACAGCCGCCCCTTCGGCGAGGCCGTGATCGACGGTGCGGACTGGAACCCGCGCCGCGCGTCAGCCAGACGTTCCGGCACGGGCCGCAGCACGGGAAACGGCTTCATCGCATCAACCATGACAGTTGCCTTCTGCTGTTCGCGAAAAACGGCATTCTTCAACGACTCCCCCTGCCCTACCAGCCGACCGGCACGTACGCTCGCCTCGGAGAATCTGGCAAATAGAATCTCGTCTTCCTTCGTATTACGGTTGTGATCGTAGGATACGTACACCATGCCGTCCGCCGCCTGGAACACGTCGGGATATGACACGCCCCCGCGCTCGTCTAGAGCCAAGCCCCCCGTCCACGTCCGCCCGTCGTCATCGGAGATGAACGCCGTCAGCCGTTCGCGCCGGTTGCCATTCACTATGCCTGGCGCAGAACCGTTTTTCACGAAGAGGAGCGCCCCGCTCGACAACCGCAGCAACGCGAAGCGTGCGATCACCTGCTTCAGCTCGTCGGGAGGAGACGGCTTCGTCCAGGTCCATGCGCCATCGCGCGACTCGCTTTCCATTAGCCCCAGTCCCGTACGCATGAGCATCCAGAGCGATCCGTCCCGACGCTCCACGACCATGTGTTCCGCGTAGTGGTTCGTGCCGTCCGGAACCGCACGTCCGCGTAAGTTCCATGTACGACCGCCATCGGTCGATGCCGTAAGTCCGCAACCGCGCAGCGGGTCAAGCTCCGGGAAAGCCTCGCGCCCGTTCGGCTCAAAGTCCGTCGGCAGGAGCCATGTGCCGTCTTTTAACACGATCGGCTTGTTGTGAAGGCCGCCGTGTCCGAGGTAGCGGGCGCCCCCCCATGTTGGATTCGGGGCGTCCGGATTACGGCAAACGAACTCGAAGATGGCTCCTCGCCCATCAAATGCGTTCATCGCCTGATAGACGTAGAGCCGCAATGCACCGTCCGGCGAACACCACACGTTGCCGATCAGTACCGACCTGTAGATGCGAGCGAAGCCGATACTCGCCAACGGTGCCTTTTGCCCCACGACGAACTTCGTGCCGACCCACGATTTGCCGCCATCGTCAGACCACGTTCCGACGAGGAACGCACCAGGACCGTCCGCACCTGCGAACCAGACGGCGTACAATCGCCCACCCGGAGTCTGGGCCATGCCACCGTTCATAGCGAAGTCCAGCTTGGCGAATCCGTACGCCGATTGATTCGGCACTGTATTCACGACAGGAGGGATCAGCTCCAAATCTAGCACGTCGCGTACCGCTTCGCGCTCATGGGCGCGAAGCTCTGCAGGCGACATGGACGCGAACTTCTCGACCTTTCGCGCAGCCTCCGAAGACGCCACCCTACAGGCATCCTTCCCATCCGGCAAAGCCCAACCCGTCACGGAGAAACCTCCGATGGCACTCCATACCATGCAACTGGCAACAAGGCGGGAAAAGATATTTCTCATAGTGTCACCGACGGTCTTCGCGCTCGGGCTCTTCCTCCATGACGACTGCGGCCGAGCGTCCGCTGACATCATGCGCCAGGACCATCGCGCGGCGAGGACTTACGGTGTCGCCCGTGATCCACGGCCTCGCTTCGTTCAGGACGTATGCCGACGAGCCTAGATTGGAGAGCTCGTCCAGCGGATGCGCGGCAGGCATCTGCGGCGGCAGCACGCGCCGCCGCAGGGCCAGCGCCACCTTGAGTAGCGACGCGGCCGACGCGGCGTGCAGACAGTGCCCGATGTTGCCTTTCACCGACCCGATTCCCACGAGCGGCCCGCCCGGCCTGTGGTCTCCCCACAGGCGCAGAACCGCCGCCGCCTCTACAGCGTCCGCCTCAGGCACGCCGCTGCCATCAGCCTCCACGAGGCCGATGTCCTGCATCTGCGTACCGGCACGCTGCGCCGCAGCAGCCATCAAGTCCGCCAGCGGCGACGCGCCGCACGCCACGCCACGCACCAGGGCGTAGATGCGGTCGTGCGCGTTGAGAGCGTCTTGCCGACGTTTAAGTACCATGAACGCCCCACCCTCTCCGGGAATAGTCCCGCAGGCATCGCGGTCGAATGGCGTGAGTTCGGACTCAGTCGAGAACAACATCTCGCCAGAGAGTCCCTCAAGGCTCGCACGGCTCAACGGCGGCGTGATCGCGCCCACGAGCGCCACATCCGCACGTCCGCTACGCAGATCGTCCATCGCTGCACGCAGCGCAGATATTCCCGAGAGCGATCCGCCGTCCAGCGCAGTGGCACCGCCGGAGAACGAGCACTCCTCCGCGATCCAAGCGGCGATGCGATGGCCAGAGCCGGAGAGAAAGCTAGCCGCGTCCGGCGCGGGAAGCGACTCCACCAGGCTGGCGCGCACGGCGTCGAGCGCCTCGCCTGGAGCATTATGGAAGAAGCGCTGGATTATCTCCATCGTCTGATCGATGAAGAACGTGTGCTCAAGCCAGTTGACCGTGGAGGCGTTGAACGGCGGCGCGTACCCCAGGCGCACGGTGCCGCGCGCCGACTCCGGCGCATGAGGGCGCATCCCAGCGTCGGCAAGCGCGTCGAACGCCATCTGCACGGCGAAGTACAGGTCCTGGTTCTCGCCTGCGTTGATCTGGCGCGGAAACGTGAGCTCCCTCGGCACGCACGAGTATAGCCTACCCAGCAACCCCCCGTGCGTTGGATATGGGCGGTCAAAGATGTTGCGCTGGCCTGCAGTGAGCGCAGTGTCGTCGCCAAGCGGCATGATACCGCTCTGCCTGTGCATGATGAGACGCCAGAACGCGCTCGGATTCGGGGCGCTGGCGAAACGGCATGACACGCCAACGATGGCTATGGGTGCTATCTCCACGGTCCCTAGTATAGCAAAAATCACTTCAGCCCGCGAAGGGCCTCCGCAAGCGCTTCGTTGAATGCCGCGGAAAATGCCGCCGAATAGTCGCCGGCGGACGCATCGGCCTCGCCAGCGCCGTCTCCGGACAGCGCCACCGCGCGCGGACCGCGCCCGGTCTTCAGCACGTCCACGCTCACCGCGGCACGCGCCTTACGCTCGCCAGACTTGCGGCAGTCGAGCGAAAGGTCCGTCACCAGCACCTCCACGGCGGCATCCGCGTTCGCCACGCTCGACGGCGATACCACATGGCCAAACCGCCCGTCCTGTGCGAGCTGTGCCCTGACAGGCGCTCGCAGAAGCGCCGCCGGAGCAGAAGCGAACTCGTTGTACGCGTCGAACGCCACAGAACCGTCGGAACGGCGCACGACGAATGGAGACCTGTCAAATGGCGCGTTCACGGCTATCGTGCCGACCCGCGTCGCAACGAACGCCGACCCGCTGCCCTCGGCAGACGTTTTCGTCCCCGCGCCGGATTCGCGCGGCTCGACCGTCCACGACTTCGGCGTCGGCTTGCCGGACGTGAAGCAACCTGCGCACAGCGCAAGCGAGACGACAAGAGGCGCAAGCCTCATCGTCCGACCCCCAGTCGCTCGGCGCAACGCTCAGGCAGGCCAGCGGCGCGGCAACGCTCCTGCGCCGCGGCCACGTCGTACTCGAGCCGACGGAACCTGATCTGGCGCGCGTCCATGTCGTAGATGACGTAAGACGCGCGCGGATCGCCGTCGCGCGGCTGGCCGACTGACCCGACGTTGATGAACAGCTTCTGCCCAAGCTCTATCGTGAAGTCGCATGGCTCGTAGTGGATCACCCCACCGGCCGAAAAGGAGTAGATGATCGGCACATGCGTGTGGCCATGGAAGCAGAGCGGCGTGCGCTGATAGTTGAAGTTGGCCTTAGCCTGCTGATTGTCGAACACGTACCCCCAGCGGTCCGGCATGTCGAGCGTGGAATGCACAAGCATGAAGCCCATGATCGGCTTCTGGAGCGGAAGATCGTGAAGCCACTGCAATTCCTCCGCCGAAAGCTGACTGCGCGTCCACTCCACCACCTGCGCCGCCGCCGGATGGAAGTCGGCCAGGGACGTATCCAGGTAGGACACGTAGTGGTCATGGTTGCCACGTATCACAGGGCAGTTCAGCTCGCGGACAATGCGGATGCATTCCGCCGGCGCGGCGTTGTACCCCACCACGTCTCCCACCGAGACGAAATTCGTCACGCCCTGCGAACGCGCGTCCTCCAGGACGACGTTCAACGCGTCGATGTTCGCGTGGATGTCACCAAGTATGGCATAGACCCGTCCCATCGGCACCCCTTCCTGCATCCTCAGCGTTTCAGCACGACCGCAGCCGCCAGCTGGAGATCCTCCACCGTCGTGATTTTCAGGTTCGGCACGTTCGTCTCGTAGATCTTCACAGGCTCGCCCAGAAGCTCCACGGCCGAAGCGTCGTCCGTAACCTCCACCTTGGCCTTCTCGGCCTCCGCATACGCGCGGCGGATGAGCTGCGCGTTGAACGCCTGCGGCGTCTGCACCGCCCAAAGCTTCGAGCGGTCCTCCGTGCGCGTCACGGTCGTGCCCTTCTCCACGAGCTTCACCGTGTCCCAGATGTGGCAACCCACAGCCGCGGCGCCGCTACGCTTCGCAAGCTTGACCGTCTCGGAAATCGTCGCCGGCGTCACGCACGGACGCGCGCCGTCGTGCACAACGACGATGCGCGTGTCGCTATCGACCTCCTTGAGGCCGTTCATCACGGAATTCTGGCGCTTCTGCCCTCCTGCCACCACGGTACGGACCTTCGAGATTCCAAACATCCGCACGACTGCCTTCGCGCCGGGAATCTGGTCCTTGCGCACCACCAGAACTATCTGGTCGACGTCCGTGCAACCTTCGAATGCGAGCAGGCTCCACGCCAACACCGGCTTAGGCCCCAGGTTCAAAAAGGCCTTGTCGGTCCCCGCCCCCATACGGTCGCTCTTGCCAGCCGCAACTATGATAGCCGTTACCATTTTTCTGTCTGCTCGCTTTCTGTATAGATGTGCATAGATATGAATGGATTGGCGTCAAGTATAGCAAAAGACTGGCGGAGTGTCCAACAGTTCCGCGAAGTTTTCAGCCGCGTGCGCCAATGCCCGCCGCGAGGTCGCATATCTCGTCCACGGCAGGGTCATCCGTCAGCTCGTGCAGAAACGCGCGACGGAACGCCAGATGGCCGCGCTCTGCGCAGAGGCGGCGACTCGTGGCGTAGCGCAGGCCGCACACCATCCACCCCACCTGGATCAGCACGAAGTCGGCAAGCGTCTTGATGTTCTGGTAGTCCACCGGACGGCTCGCGCGGATCGCATCCAGCACAGCCGGACTGGGCCGCGCCATCGTGGGCAGGTTCCAGAACGCCCTGCAGTTCGTACGCCAGTCCGTCGTGGCGACCTGATGCTCCAGCACGCGGAAAATGTCCAGCTTGTCCGCGTCGCGCACGGTGTGGACCGCCGCTTCGGTGAGCGGATCGAGGTTGTCCGGCACGTCTCGGCGATTATGGACGAGCACCGCCGTCAGAATCGCCTCGCGATGCGGATCGCCATCTAGCCACCCCTTCTCGACCACGATGTCGTGCGAGAACACGGCGTGGTCCACGCTGTCGGAGTCGCGGAAGGTGTTGTAGCGTTTCAGTTGCTCGTACCGCCCCGTGTCGTGCAGGAGCGCCGCCTCCTCGCACGCGCGCGCCGTCTCGGCGTCAAACCTCTCGCCTGCGGCAATGAGCCTCGCGTTGTCCACCACGTGCGCCGTGTGGACACGCTTGAGCTCCATCATCGGCGGCAACTTGCCATCCGCCCCGCGGAACGTGTCCACATAGGCATCGTACAGCTCCGTCAAACAATTTCCCATACTAGCCACTAGCTAAGACACTAGGCACCAAGCACCAAGCACTAAGCACCAAGCACTAAGCACCAAGCACTAAGCACTAATATTCCCAATGACCGCCTTAATCCGGCGAACGCCGGCGGACGAGGACTGCTCCTTCGTGATCTTGAAGCTTCCCAGCTCGCTCGTGTTCTCCACGTGCGGGCCGCAGCAGATCTCCTTGGAGACGTCGCCGATCGTGTAGAGCGTCACCTGGTCGCCGTACTTCGAACCGAACAGCGCCATTGCGCCCTCGTTCTTGGCCTCCTCAACAGTCGTCACCTTCTTCGAGACGGCGATTCCGTCCTTGATCCACTGGTTCACCAGGTCCTCCACGGCCTTGATCTGCTCGTCTGTCATCTTCTCGGGCCACGTGAAGTCGAAGCGCAGACGCTCCGGCGTGATGTTGGAGCCCTTCTGGTTGGCTGTCGGTCCCAGCACCTTGTGGAGCGCGGCGTGCAGGAGGTGCGTGGCCGTGTGCATGCGCGTCACGACCACCGAATTGTCCTGCAGGCCCGCCTTGAACGAGCCGGCGGAAGTGGTGCGGCTCAGTTCCTGGTGCTTCTTGTTGGCCTCGTCGAAACCGGCCACGTCCACCTCCAGGCCCTGCTCCTTGGCGAGCTCTAGCGTCATCTCCAGCGGATAGCCGAACGTGTCGTAGAGCTTGAACGCGGTCTTGCCGCTTATCTGCGTCTGGTTGTGGAGCTTCAGCTGCTCGGCCACCTTCGCGAACATCGCCGCGCCCTTGTCGAGCGTCTGGTTGAAGCGGTTCTCCTCGGCCTCGAGGTCGTTCTTGCACGTCTCGAGGTTCGCGGCCAGCTCGGGATAGACGTGCTTGTACTTCTCGCATATCGTCTCGGCGAGCTTCACCGTGAAGCCCGGCGCAATGCCGAGGAAGCGGCTGTAGCGCACGGCGCGGCGAATGAGACGGCGCAGCACGTAGTTCGCGCCGATGTTGCCAGGCTTCACGCCGCCCTTGGGATCGCAGAGGATGAACGTGGCGGTGCGCATGTGGTCGGCCACGATCCTTCTTGCGCGGAGCGTCAGCTCCGCATCCTCCGTTCCCCGTTCCCCATTCCCCGTTCCCTGCCAACTCAGCTCGTCGATCTTCGCCATGATCGGCGCGAAGATCTCCGTGTCGAACACGGTCGCCGCGCCTGACAGCATGCACACGGTGCGCTCCACGCCCATGCCGGTGTCGACATTGTGGCGGCCAAGCGGCTCGAACTTGCCTTCCGCGTTCTTGTTGTACTGCATGAACACGTTGTTCCAGATCTCGATGTACTTGCCGCAGTGGCAGCCCGGGCGGCAGTCGGGCCCGCACTTCGGCTTGCCAGTGTCGATGAACATCTCGGTGTCCGGGCCGCACGGGCCAGTGGTACCGGCCGGGCCCCACCAGTTGTCTTCGCGCGGAAGCGGGAAGATGTGGTCGTCCGGAAGGCCCTGCTGCTTCCAGAGCGCTATCGCCTCGTCGTCGCGCGGAATGCCGTCCTCGCCAGCGAACACGGTCACGTAGAGATCCTTCGGGTCGAAGCCGAGCTTCGTGGTGAGGAACTCGTAGCTCCATGCGATGGCCTCGGGCTTGAAGTAGTCGTTCAGCGACCAGTTGCCAAGCATCTCGAAGAACGTGAGATGGGCGCTGTCGCCCACTGCGTCGATGTCGCCCGTGCGGATGCACTTCTGCACGTCGGTGAGGCGCGTGCCTGCCGGATGCGGCATCTGCCCCATCAGGTACGGCACGAGCGGGTGCATGCCCGCCGTCGTGAAGAGCACCGTCGGGTCGTTCTCGGGAATCACGCTCGCGCCGGGAATGCGGGCGTGGCCCTTCGACTCGAAAAAGCTCAAGTACGTCTCGCGAAGTTCGTCTGCTGTCAGCTTGTTCATCTTTTGTTCCTTATGTGGAGAGGTAATTATACCAAACCGCCGTTGCCGCGTAAATCCTGCAATTCTCGCTTGCCGCCCCAGCGGATGCGTGATAGACTATCCCTGATTTGCAGAAAGGACCAGAATTATGAGCATGAAACGGATATTGGTGGTCATGGCAGCAGTCATGTGCGGATTCGCCTACGCGGGCAACGCGGCAACCGGCAATGCCGCGCCAGGCAACGGCCTGTACCTCGTGGTCGACCTCTCAGGCGGCACGAACACCGTATCATATCCGGTATCATACCTGGGCGCGGTGCCGAACGGCGGCTGGACCAACGAGCACAAGACCACCAAGCTCGTTCTTCGCCGCATCGAGCCAGGTTCGTACATAATGGGCTGCAGCGCTTCTGAAAAGGGCTATAGCGGCGGAGAGGCCACCCAGCACAAGGTGATCATCGAGAAGCCCTTCTACATCGGCGTGTTCGAGGTGACGCAGAAGCAGTACGAGCTGGTGACGGGACTGAAACCGTCCTCCTACAGCGGAGAAATGCATCCAGTGGAACACATTTCCTGGAACGAGATACGCGGCGAATCGACCGAGTTCAACTGGCCGGCATCCAACAAGGTGGACGAGGCAACGTTCATCGGCATGATACGCGCGAAGACAGGCATAGTCTCCTTCGACCTGCCGACCGAGGCCAGGTGGGAATACGCCTGCCGGGCAGGGACGACAAACGCCCTGAACAACGGCAAGGAGCTGACGAACATTGGCCCAGGGAAAGACCCTCAGCTTGACGAAGTCGGCCAATACTACTACAACAGGGCCAACAAAAAGGGCGGCCACGCCAAAGTAGGCTCGTTCCGACCCAACGCGTGGGGGCTCTACGACATGCACGGCAACGTTTGGGAGTGGTGCCTCGACTGGTACCAGGGTCGCGGCTCGTTCAGCGCGAAGGATGCGAAAGATCCCATCGGCCCAAGATGGGGCTCTGGCCGCGTGCAGCGCGGCGGCAGCTGGAGCGGCAGCGCACCGGACTGCCGTTCCGCGTCACGCAACAGCTACCCGCCTGCGTCCAGACACAACAACTACGGCTTCCGCCTCACTTGCTCCGCGATCAAATAATCCCCCCTTCACCTTTCACCCTTCACCTTTCACCCTTCACCTTTCACCCTTCTTACGGTCTGTTGACTAACTCGTCCGCAGACGGGAATTTCGGGAACGGAGCGTGTGGTTCCCTCTGGTACCAGAACGTCGTTGAGGCGATGTCGGACGCCTGCGCGTTGTAGAGGCCTCCCTTCTTCCAGCCGAGGTCCTGGATCGTCACCTTCAGGCCCTTCTCGAAGCGGACGGGATCCGTCACGTGCCAGCGGTAGAGTCCGAAGGATGTGAAGTTCTTCGGGTCTTCCGGCTTGATGACCTGCGCGAGTCCCGTGTAGGGCGTTGTGAACTCGCGATATTTCGCGCGTCCGCCTATCTCGAAGTTGTACGACCCGCAGAAGTAGTCTTCCGTGCCCGTTCCGCAGATGGTGGGATTCTCCTCGCCGTCGAGGTGGAACTTGATCTCGCCTTCGCCCCACCAGCCCGTGTCGTGCACGCGCCATGCGACGTACGTGCCCACGTAGTGTCCCTTGCCCGAGATGCCGTCGACGAGCGTATGGACGGATCCCTTGGTCGGGTTCGACCGGCGGAACTGCGCGTGGAGGTAGGCGGCGTCGGACGGGATGTCCGTGAGCGTGTAGTCGATCTGGTAGTAGAGGCGCATCTCCTCCTTGCCGACGTTCTCCATCGTCACGCGCGCGCGTCGGCGGAACGGCATGAGCCAGTAGCAGTTGAACGCGCTGCCGGGATTCACGCAGACGGCAAGCGAGGACACCTGCGCGTACTTGTTGTAGGCACTTGCGAAGAAGTCGCCCACGGGGCACTCCACCGACGGCGTGGCCTCGTCGTCCCAGTACATGCGGATGATGGAATGCCGCCAGAGCTTAGTGGGCGTCATCCAGATGTGCTGGATCGCGCCGGGCCCCTCGATGTCCGCGAGCGTCAGCGTCTCGCCCGGCGCGATCTTGACGAACGGGTTCACCTTCCAGCCCTTGCCGAGCTCGCGGGCGCAGCCCGACGCGTTGGCGACGTTGCGCTTGTCCTTGTCCGCCACCGGATCGGCCAGCGCGCCGGCGTTGCGCGCGCCGGTGAAGTTCTCCGGGCTGATCGAGCGCGAACGCGCGTCGGAGAGACGGCAGAGCGACGCCATGTCGGCCGTCAGGCCGTTGAACGACCCCGCCATGCAGCTAGCGGCCAGCGCCATGCCGACCACAAACGAGAGCGACATTTCCCCTCCCCGCGCCTTCGCGAGGAACTTCTCAAGGTTGTTGATCTTCATTGCCAATGCTCATTTCAGTACGACATCTCTGCGACGA
>Ga0310690_10004973_pt1 | contig 18393 bp, 39 predicted proteins | sample AusTroGonzalo_MG_2_FD_207661 | JGI IMG/M metagenome (GOLD analysis project Ga0310690, IMG submission 207661) | Bovine rumen microbial communities from tropical cattle in Woodstock, Queensland, Australia - Gonzalo_04 (v2) (version 2) | ecosystem: Host-associated > Mammals > Digestive system >...
CAGCGCGACGGCAACGCTGGCAGGACGCGCCTCGAATGATACGCTGACTTTGGTATCGAAATATAATGCCGAGTGGGCGGATGGTGAATCGTCCGAAAAGTGGCACTGCTGGAAGTTTGAACAGATTCTCGCACGTCAGAAGCAGCGGCTTCCTTATCAGCGGGAGTTTGTCGCAGCGTCCCTCGGCTCGAATCAGGGTACGAATATTTACGGCTCGGCTGATCCGGGGACGACGGGCGGCCATAAGGACACCGGCAACCGGCGCATGATTTCAAACATCGGCCTTGAAGATTGTTGCGGCGATCATTGGCAGTGGGGCGCTGACGTCGGCGCTGCTACAACGACGGGCGGAGCATGGGCTGATGCGTATGATGCAAACGACAAGTATGCAGGCGGTCATGTGTACGGTACGGTGTATAGGGCGCTCCTCGGCGGTGGTTGGTCTGCCGGTGTGAACTGCGGTTCCCGTGGCTCGCTTTGGAATGACGGTGCGCTGGGTCTGGGTGCGTATTGTGGTGCTCGGGGCGCGTCCGAGCCGTTACATAAACGGACACTATAATCGGCGTCGCACTTCGTACACGCGGCACATGGCCCGCGACACGATGCAAAAAACAAGTGCGCAGCACTCTCGCCCCAAAGGGGCGCGAATGGAGAGGTCGAAATGATGAGAGAGCGTCCGCCTTAACGGCGGCTTTCTTGGCTTGTATGCCGTAGGCGCTCCTCGGCAGTAATTGGAATAACAGTGTGAACTGCGGTTCCCGTAGCTCGAATTGGAATAACAGTGCGCTGAATCTGAATGCGTCTTCTGGTGCTCGGGGCGCGTCCGATACGGCGGGAATTAAATCGTCCAGAGTTGAAACCCGAACGGCTGGGCTTACAGGCCACGGTCAATGACCGAAATACACAACAGGGGAACCCCTTGAAATAGTAAAGATTTGACCTTGTATCTTGACGTTTTGAACGTCCCCTCCACAAGCATCTGCCGGCGACAGCTTGAAGCGGCAGAAGATGAGCTACCGTTCATCGCGACCATCGTCGAGAAAAATCATTGGCTTACATTGACATGAAAGGGGATAGAAACAATGAAAGGTTTTCCGAAACACCTGAACAGCAAATTTGACTATGAGTATATCAAGGACAATTTCCCGCCGGAACAATGGAAACCGTACTGGCAGGCTCTCCTCGATGAGCGCTACCGCTGGATGGACGACCACGAAATTCCAAACCCGGAGGCGGGCATCGTTGACGAGACGCACAAGGTCGAGGAGCGCCATTCCACGAATCCGGAGACGGGCGAAGACGTGACCACCTATATGCAGCTCGTTTACAAGGAAAATCCGGGCAGCGACTTCTGGCGTATGGGCTTTACTGAAGAAGAGGTTCGCAGGGCATTGGAGGACGCAGAATGATTAGGTGGCTGATCTATCTGCCCTTTTCGCTGCTGCTGACGGTAATTTGCTATATCACGAATCCCATAGTGCTATTGTTCTGTGACGAGGACGGCGAACTGCCGTCCTTTCTTCATCTTTGGCAGACATGGGACAACTCGTGCAATCCGTCGGACGTTACGGAGCATAAACAGCTTCCTTCATTCCTGCTGTATGACTGGCCGAAACACTATGAGGAAACATACGGCACGACGCCGGAGCTTGCGAAGGTAGGGCGAAAGCGTTGGTTCACCACCTGCATCGACAATCACTTCACCTTGTGGGAGCGAATCAAAAGGTATATTTGCAGATGCTATTGGTTGACAAGGAACTGCTCGTATGGCTGGTCGTTTTGGACGTTGGGCGTCACGCCTGGGATTCGATGGATTGTTGAGAAAAACGACGGTGACACCATTTTTGTGCATGAGGACTATATTCTTTGGTGGCTGGACGGTGCGTGGAAGTTTAAGTCTACTGCCAAAATCTGCACGATTTTCGGGTGGGAGCTGCACTGGAATACGTTCCTTGGATGGAAAATTGTTGAAGATGCGCCAGTAGACACCCGCGGTATGATCGCAAACAGAGTGGCGTTTAGCTTCAAACGGGAGGGAGAACAATGAATTGGGAAATGATGGGACAGATTGTAAGCGTCGCCGGGTTGTGCGCTACAGCTTTTCACTTCGCTGTTTTGAAGCCTTTGAATGAAGCAATTACGCGGCTCGATTGCACATTACAACGAATGGAAAATCAGCTCCGGCAAATAGAAGAAGCGCATCATTTGTTGGATGTGAAGGTCGCGGAGATTGACCAGCGGTCAAAAAGTGCTCATGCACGGCTCGACGAACTTATGAAAATGATTCGTTTCGAACACGCTGAAAAATGACCGCTAGAAATCGCCCGTGTTCGTCGAAAACTAAGCGGCGAATATAAACTATCGCGCGGATAATGGAAAACGCAATACAGGGCGTTTCTGTACGTCAGAATCGAAACGGGGGTATTTTATGGCGTTTATGCGGAAATTTAAATCGAATTTACTTGATATGGCGAACTGGAGCAAGCATCACTTGTCCCAAATCATCATTTTGGCGGGCGTTATTATCCTTTTTCTTGTGGTGCTTGTCCTGTTTAGTTGGTTCGTTGGATTTTATGCAAATGGATTTTACGGTCTTAAATTTGATTTAGGGAGTGTTTGGCAAGGCTTGGGCGCGTGCGTCACGGCGATTAGTGGATTATTAACCGTGGCGGGAGTTCAGCTAGGAAAACACTACGTTGATAGTAAATACAATTCAGCGGCGGGCGAAAAGCCGCGAGGAAAAACGGAGGGATAATAAGATGGCAAAAGTATTTATCAATCCCGGACATGACGAGTTGTCCTTGAAAGGTACGCCGGACTATGACTGTGGCGCGGTAAACTACGACATCCCACTTTATGAAAATGAAGTCGCGCTTGCCGTTGGCGAACTTGTGCAGAAATATCTGATCGCGGCAGGGTGCGACGTTGAGCTTTTGCAGAGTGAAAGCCTTTCGGGAATTTGCGCGGCGGCGAATGAATGGGGCGCAGATTTGTTTGTAAGCATCCATTGTAATGCTTTTAATGGCATAGCAAACGGCGTTGAAACGCTTTCCTATCCTTCGGATATTGAAGGTTATCATTTGGCGGAGTGCATTCAAAATCAAATTCTTGGCACGTTCGATGAACTGACCGACCGGGGATTGAAAGCCCGCACAGACCTTGCCGTATTAAACGGTACGGATATGCCCGCGGTGCTTGTCGAAATGGCGTTTATTGACAATCCTGACGACGCAGTTTTGCTTCGCGACCGGCAGGACGATTTTGCGCGGGCTATTGCGCGGGGCGTGACCGACTATTTGTCCGGGTGCTGATATGATTATCAAATCAAACACGCCGTTATCTGATAACGAAATGAGGCGTATCAAAGCGGCGGTGCAGGGCGCGGAAGAAATCACGGTTTCTGTCATGGAGCGCGTGGCGGATATTTTTCCATACACTGATATAACAGCAGATAAGGACGTTTTGTATATCGGGAAACCGCCGTGGGATCTAACGCAAGAGATTGTTTTACCGAATGAAAGCGAGTTTTAATTATTGGTTCTTAATTAAAATAAGAACCAAAACTTGATTATCTTGGTTCTTACGTTTGACTAAGGGAGGGCGTGAAATGTGGAAGAGAATAAAGTATTTAAGTTTATCGCTTATGCTTGCGTTTTCGTTTTTATCCTTGCCGTGTGCGCCTATCTGCTACGCGAACCAGACGTACATGATCAGCGAGAGCGAGCTTTTGACGTTGAGCGAGCACTTGACGATGTTGGAAGAGAACAACAAATTGCTGCAGACGCTGTTGACAGAATCGGACGAACAATCGACGATAGCATTGGACGCGCTGATGCAATCGAGGAAAGAATTGGAGACGCTGAAAGCGCAATTACTGCAAGTGCAGAAAGACGCGGAGAGTGCGAAAGAATCATTGAAGATAGCGAATCTCGAATTACAGAAAGCCAGAGAATCATTCAGACAGTCAGAGAAAGAACGAGACAAAATTGAGGGCCGGCTTAGAAATCAAAGAAATATATGGGAAGTATTATGCCTTGTCGCTGTTGGGGTAGCGGTAGCAAAATAAGGGGGAGGAATCACTATGAATCCAGACTGCAAAGCGGCGCGTGCGTTTTTGAAATGCGCGACGCGGAGCGAGTATAATGCGATTGTCTATGAGGCAAAGCTAACGCCGGAGCAAGAGGAAATACTAAATCGGCATATATTGAAAGCCGAGACAATCATTAAAATCTCGCTTGACCTGCATTGCAGTACAACAAACGTAAAGAATCGACTACACGAAGCCTACAATATCATCCATAAAGTAATGACAGGCGCCTCGAAATGAGGCGCCCTTTTTCTTGTCTTTGCAAAGACTTCTGATTGATTTATATATGCGATAATTTCCATCGGGTGAAATAAAATGTTTGTTTTATACAATCCGAATCCAGAGCAGAACATTGTCGGCGATTGCGTGGTTCGCGCAATTTCGAAGTTGATGGATACTGACTGGCAAACCTCTTATCTTGGCGTTGTTACGCAAGGATATAAGATGTATGATATGCCTTCTTCTAATCCTGTTTGGGGAGCGTTCCTAAAGGAGCACGGTTACAAACGACATACGCTGCCGGACACTTGCCCGGACTGCTACACAGTAGCCGAGTTTTGCCGTGACCACCCGAAGGGGCGCTTCCTTCTAGGCACTGGTTCTCACGTTGTCACTGTCGTTGACGGTAATCATTACGATACATGGGATAGCGAGGCGGAGACGCCGATTTACTACTGGTCAAAGGAGGAAGATTGATGGCATACCCTAATAATATGTTTACTCCTATGCAACAGACGCAGAATCAAATTATGCTCGTTCCGGTCAATGGCGAGGGCGGAGCGCAAATGTACCCGGTAGCTGCAGGCTCGACGGTGGCGCTGATTGATTTTGACGCCTGTATTTTTTGGCTCAAAACCACGGCGCCGAATGGACTTCCGCAGCAAATGCGGAAGTTTGAGTTTAAGGAAATCGTGCAGGCGGCGCAAACAGATGGCAACATGGTCACGCGAGAAGAATTTTCCAGTCTGCAGGATAAGTTGAATAAAGTCTTAGAGGCATTGGGGGAGGCAAAGAAAGAATGAATAACCCGATGAACATGCTTCAACAGTTTCAAAACTTTGCTGCAAACTTTGCCAAAATGCAAAAGGACCCGCGCCAAACAGTGCAAGAACTTTTGAATAGCGGGCAAATGACGCAACAACAATACAATCAGCTTTCGCAAATGGCCTCGCAAATTATGGGGCGTAAACCGTGATATATCTGGCCAGATATAAATAAATCAATCGGAGGTAATTCTTATGAGTATGACAGATGGCGGCTGACATGCAGCGCGGCTTTGATCAGCAAGCTACGCAGGGCGCGCTTGCCGGATTGCAGGCGCAGGTTGGCAATGGCTTTGCGGACGCTGCGGTTGCTCGCTGCAATGCGCAGACTTCGCTTCTGCAGGCAATGAACGCAAACCAGAACGCCACGAATCAAAGCATGAACACGCTGGCAATGTCGTTGCAGAATTGCTGCTGCGAGAATCGTGCTGGCCTGGCTGACCTTAAATACACGGTGGCGACGGAGAACTGCGCGGACCGGCAGGCAATCAGCGACGGCCTGCGTGATCTGATGGCGCAGAACACGGCCAACACTAATGCAATTGTGCAGAGCCAGAATCAGGGTTTCCAGGGCGTGCTTGACAAGCTTTGCCAGATGGAAATTGATAGCCTCAAATCGCAGAATGAGCAGCTTCGCACTCAGCTCAATATGGCAAACCTTGCGGCCTCGCAGACGGCGCAGACGGCACAGCTTATCCAGGACAACAATGCGCAGACGGCGAATCTGCTTCAGCGTTTGAATCCGAATCCGGTCCCAGCCTACGTAGTCCAGAATCCAAATTGCTGCGGCGCGGTCAATTTCGGTTGCGGTTGCGGCGCCTGATTGGAGGTGCTGTAAATGGCCGAATGGACAGCCAACGATAGCCAGACGGTAAACCCCGGCGAGGCAATCATCTTTGCGGAGAACCCCGTACCGTGCAATCGCGGCCTTGTATGGGAGCGCGAAGGCACTGGACTTTTTGAACTGAAGGGATATACGCCGAACGTGCGGCGGTGCTGCTGTCAGCCGGAGCCGTCTGCAATCTATCAGGTGGACTTTGGCGCGAATATCGCTATCCCGACCGGCGAGACAGTAGGGCCTATCTCGGTGGCGATTACTCTTGGCGGCGCGACAATTCCCGCCTCAACCATGATTGTGACGCCTGCGGCGGTGGAGCAGTATTTCAATGTATCGCGTGCAATCAACGCACTTGTGCGTAAAGGTTGCTGCGAGACGTTGACAATCCGCAACACGTCGGACATTCCGATTCTTGTTCAGAATGCGAACGTGATTTTTGCTCGGCCTGATCTGGCCGTGACACGGTAAGGGGTGAAACCATTGGATAAGGTTATGGATAAAGTCTGCGAAATGTTCCATGAGGTCCTTCGCGAATATGCGGAACAGGGACATTTCAAAGACAAGAGCGCCGTCGAAACCGCAAAAGCTGCGGTCAGCGGCATTACGAAAATCAAGACTATCGAAGCAATGGACCGCTTCGAGGGTAACAGCTTCCGTCGTTCTATGGACGGATATTCCGAGGACGGCATGAGCTATCGCGGGTCCTACGACGAGGGCAATAGCTATCGCAGAGGGCGCGGCATGAATGGACAGTTTGTCAGCCGTGACGGTTATAGCCGCGACGGTATGCGCGACAAGCTGGAAGGTCTTATGCAGGAAGCACAGGGACACGACAAGGAAGTTATCAAGGAAATGCTTTCCAAGATGTAAGACAAGGGCGGGGACGGCGAAAGCCTCCCCGCTTTTTGTATGTAGCTTGTATGTAACGAAGAAAAAAGAAGCCCGTTTTAGAACGAATAACGAACAGAAAAAAACACCTTATGAATCTTGGAAATGCAGTAATTAAAGGTGTTTGCAGAAATCAAGAAAAACTCCAATAAATTATATTGTGGTTAACAAGGAAAGCCCGTCAGCATTGAACTGACGGGCTTTTTTGTATGCAATGAGTATGTAATTATATTTCGTTAATAGCTTGTATTAACTGGGATTGCGTCTTGTGTGTATATAAAGCATCGACGTCTCCACCGGCATGGCCGATTATGAGCTGGATTGTGCGCTTCGCGACGCGTGCATTGTCAAGCATTGTCTCGCACGTATGGCGTCCGTCGTGTGGAAGGTGGGAGCGGACTATAGGCGACGTAGATTTTCGCCAGTAGTTATTGACTAAATACTTCAGGTCCGATGGGTGCGTTCCGTTTGGAGCTGTCAGTAAATAGTCAGACGGGCGAGATAAAAAGCCTTCAATCAGCGGGACAATCTTTTCGGCTATGGGTATACAGCGGTTGATTCCAGCCTCGGTTTTCATCCCGCCGATCATATACCGTTCTTTTAGGTGGACGTTATCGCGGCGAATCTCAATCAGTTCGGATGGGCGCAGGCCGGTATAGCAATACACAAGGGCAAGCTGCACGCCAAAATCTGTAGTGTTTTTCCATAGCGTTTGCAATTCTTCTGTCGTGAATGGCTGGTGTATATCGCTTTTAGGTATGCGTGGGACCTCGACGCCCTGGGCTTTATTGACCGTAACAAGGTTTGTGATCTTAGCATACTTATATAGGAGGCCGAAAATCATTCTGACGTGGGCGGCGGTATGCGGTTTGTCTGCCACATTGTCAACGACCGCTTGAATCTGCGCCGTGGTTATGTCAATGAATCTTTTGTTATGAACGGCGGCGCAATGACGGAAAGCGTTCTTGTAGTTTGGCGGTACGGTTTTCCCTCGGCTCTCTCGGTACGCTTGCCATTTCTCCCACAATTCCAACGTCGTAACGTCTCTTGCCCGGGCGTCAAAGGGGTTATCGTTATAAGCAGATAGGGCGGAAAGTGCTTCTCGCCGCGTCTCGTAATAGCCGATATACTTCCGCACAAGACGGCCATCCGGCTTGCGGCCTGCCGTGACGCAGACGGCGAAAGGCTTGCGGCGTTTGCCGTGGAGTTTGTAGATGGAGCCAAAGCCATTAGGGTTCCGCAACGTGACCGCCTCCCTGCCGCCTTCGTGCGGCTTTTATTTTAGTTCGATATCTATGTTGTATTTTTGCTTTACAAATTGTAACCAGTCTCTTTCAAATTTTACTTTCCTATCTGTATTCCTGATTCCTAGCCTTTGTTCTTCTTCACGTGCCGCATTAAAACGATTTATCTTTTCAATATATTCTTGGCGCTGCTGCGCATAAGTCTTTTGTGGTCTTGGAAAATGTTCTTCCATTTCCTCTTGGAGTGATTCTACTGATGGCTTTATTTCTTCGATTTCGCTTTCAAGGTCTTTGACCTTTTCTTTTAATGTGTCAACCCTATCTTCTAAATGCGAGATGTCCCTTCCCATATCGTCAATCTTCTTTGCCTGTTGATAACACATAAAGGAAACAATGACAAGGCAAGCAAGCAAAAGAGCCGTGATCTGTTTTTGGTGCATAGCAACCGCCTCCTATTAGTGTACGTGGATTCTTTTTATTCGCATAGTGTGTCGAAACTCTACTACTTCTCCAATGATCTTTACGTTGTTTGCGTCTGCTCCAGCAAAAATGCGGGGCGGATATTTGGGATTTGAAGACTGTAAAACGACGACGCCATTCTCTTCATCTTTTAGAACATGTTTTAATGTGCCTTCGCTTTCTTCCCCATTGCATATAACAACAACCGCAATGGCTCCGTTTGGAACATCTTCTTGTAAATGCACAATACAAATATCACCGTCTCGGATTCCGTCGCCTTCCATGCTGTCGCCTTCTGCACGAAAAGCAAGAATCTCGTCCGGCCTATATCTATCATCGACTGCAATATATTCGTCAATATATTCGTAAGCAAGGCCGCCTGGACCGCAACGAACAGAGCCAATAATAGGGACGCGATTTGTTTCTCTTAATGGATATAGCTTTGCGGCTTTTATTTGTTGTCGATTCTGGCTGTCGCCAAGAAGCTGCTCGTCCATGTAGGCGCGAAGTTCTTCTGTAGAAGGGGAATGACCAATAAGGTAATCTGTAGAAACGTGGAAAAAGTCTGCAAGAATACGAAGCGGTTTATATTTAGGGACACGCTGCCCTGATTCGTACATACCAATAGAGCTTTTTTTAATTCCAGTAAGTTTAGATAATTCATCTTGCGTTATCCCCTTCTCGTTCCGTAAGCTTTTTAGCCTATCGTTAAATGCCACGTTATTCACCTTCTTTACTTATTTGTATATAACTAGTATATCACGCGGCGTGAAATATCTCAATAAAATTCCACAAAAAGTGATTGACAAAAAGTCACTGATAGTGTATTATACTCACAAACGGTGAAATCACTATTAGTGTTTAAGGGGGTGAAGAATTGGATATCAAAAAACGGATGGCTAATAAACTAAAAAAATTAAGGAACAATCGTGATGCCGCTGCTGTTGCGAAGGCCTGCGGTATCAGTCGTTCCGCATTAGGCATGTATGAAACAGGGGCTAGGATTCCAAGAGACGACGTTAAGATTAGGATTGCAAAGTATTACAACAAGTCGGTACAAGAAATTTTTTTTGCATAGCAAAGTCACAAACGTGAGCGGGCGTGAAAGGAGATTGTCGATGGAATTACAAGTATTTGAAAACACGGAGTTTGGAAAGGTTCGCGTCATGGAGAAGGACGGCGCTCCGTGGTTTGTTGGGAAGGACGTTGCAGAGATTCTGGGATATGAACGGACGGCAGACGCTATCCGGGTTCATGTTGACGAAGATGATAAAGGGGTCGGTGAAATACAGACCCCCGGCGGAAAGCAAGCAATGGCGCTGATTAACGAGAGCGGTCTTTATTCTCTCGTCCTCCAAAGTAAACTTCCAAAAGCAAAAGAGTTTAAGCGTTGGGTAACGTCGGAGGTTCTTCCGTCTATCCGAAAGCATGGCGCATACATGACGCCGGAGAAAATCGAAGAAGTCCTTCTCAATCCCGACACGATGATTAAGCTGTGTACCCAGTTAAAGGAAGAACAAGCAAAGCGTCGTGAAGTAGAAAAGCAGATTGAAGAAGCAAAGCCGAAAGTGCTGTTTGCTGATGCGGTGAGTGTTAGCAGTACAAATATTCTTGTCGGGGACTTAGCGAAGATTCTAAAGCAAAACGGTATCGAGATCGGGCAGAAGCGTTTGTTTAAGTGGTTACGGGATAACGGTTATCTTTCCAAGCGGAACGGCATGGAATGGAATATGCCTACGCAAAAAGCTATGGAAATGGGCCTTTTCTGTATAAAGGAAACCGTTATCAACCATGCAGACGGACACACGTCCATCAATAAAACGCCAAAGGTTACAGGAAAAGGGCAGATTTATTTTGTAAACAAATTTCTTTCTATGCAGGAGGCGCACACAGCATGAAGCAGTTACGGACGGAAGGCGTGGCGCAGTTACTTCGGCAGCCGCAAGAGACGGTGCGAAATCTACTCCGCACAAAGACGGTCGATTGGGGTGTGTATATCCAGCCGAAGAAAGCGCGGTTCGGGCGCGGGCAGTACATTTACTTTGCCGAGAAGTTCGCGCAGGCGACGGGATTTTCGATGGAGGAAGTGGAGGCGGTTATGACGTGAACAGGAAGAGGGTAATTCAAGCAATCAAAATCCTACGGGAAGAAGTGCCTGGATATGTCGAGGAGGCAATCATGGGGGATTGCCCGTGTGATCTTGGACTGCCGGCAAAGTTCCGCAAAATGTGTGGAATGGAAAGCACGTCGTTTGAGTTTTCCCCGGAGTATTGCGAGCAATGCTGGTCGGAAGCGTTGGAGGAAAAGGAATGAACATGGTGCGCTGGTGTGATCTGATGGAGGCATTGCTTGTGCTTGGATTTGTTTCAGGCTTTGTCTTCGGCATGTTCATGGGCTTGTGGTGCTACGTTACGTTGGGAGGATAACCGATGGATACATTTATGAAGATGGTGTCGGTGCTGCTCCTGGCCGCGTGCATTTGGCAGATTATAAAAATCGGAAAGGAGGAAGAGGATAAATGAAAAGGCGGATTTATTTAAGCCATCCTTACGGGAGGAACGCGGAAAACAAAAGAAAAGCCGCGCAGATTGCGCAGCTTTACCGGCAGATTTGGGACGCGGAAGGGCATGAGGATTGGACCATTGTAAATCCTTTGGAATACTTTGAGAAGTTTGAGGATATGGACGACGATACGATTCTCCGGGCCGCGACAAATTTAATGGGGACCTGCGACGGCGTTTTGTTTGCGCCGGGCTGGAAGCGTTCTCGCGGTTGCCGATATGAGCATTACATGGTGAATCAGATGGACACGCTCCCTGTGCACTACCATCAATACGAGATACCGGAAGGGGTGATGAAATGAAGATATGGAACGCTTTGACAAAGGACGCGCAAGACGCGCTGTTAGTTTTAGGGTTTTTGATTGAGTGCTACATACTTTTCTGGGTGATGGTATGAGATACGCAATAACAAGCGAGACGCCATCTTGCCGAGAGTGCGGAAGGCCGTTGCCGGATGGTGCTGATTTTAGAACGCAGTATTGCGAAAAGTGCAGGCAGCGGCACCGGCTGGAAACATGGAAGCGAGCCAGAAGGAAGAGCTACAAAAAGCATAGGGACAAGATTTTGACAGAGAAGAAAGAAGAATATCAGTGGTATAAGGATCACGGCATTTGCGTTGATTGTCATGCGAAAGACGTGGAGGTGAGAAACGGTGTGCAAATGACACGATGCAAAGAATGTTTTGAACGAAAGAATTTATTGAGGCAAAAGAAAAAGGCCTGACGCGTTGGAGCACGACAGGCCGCCGAGTATTTCTACTCGTAATCTGGTTACCGTGATTATATCACGGGCAAGGAGGTTTTGTAAATGGAGATTGAAAATCCGATTTTGATTGACGCCTACTGGCCGGACGAGGACGAGCCGGAGAATGAAAGTAAGTGGGAAAAGCTTTGCAGAAAGGCGGATGAAGAATATGACGGGAGGTTTGACGAATGGCAAAGTTGATCATGACAGTAGAAGAAATGCAAGACAAGGCTGCATGGCTGGCGGCAAGAAACAAGGGAATCGGCGGCTCCGATGCGTCTGTGATCGTCGGGTTGAATACCTGGAAGTCGCCGTTCCAGTTGTGGCTAGAGAAAACAGGGCAAGCGGAGCCGGAGGATTTGACGGACAATGAGTATGTGTATTGGGGTACGACGCTGGAAGAAGTTGTGGCACGGGAGTTTACCATTCGGACTGGGAAGAAAGTTATACGTCGGGGCCTCCTACAGCACGACGATATCCCCTATCTGTTGGCGTCGGTTGACCGGCTTGTCGTGGGCGAGGACGCCGGGCTTGAATGCAAGACGGCAAACGGTTTTGCGGCGAAGGCTTGGGACGGGGACAACGTGCCTGATGCGTACTACGTACAATGCCAGCACTACATGGCGGTTACGGGCGCGAAAACGTGGTACATTGCGGCGCTGATTGGCGGTAATCATTTCGTTTGGAAAGAGATACCGCGCAACGAGGATGATATCAAGGCGCTACTTGAAGCCGAGGCGGAGTTTTGGCGCAAGGTCGAGGCAAAGGAAATGCCGGACGTGGACGGAACGGAAAGCTGCGCGCATGCGTTGGCGGAGAAGTTTGCTGGCGGCGGCCCTGCGATAGAGCTTCCGCAGGAGGCCGAAAGTATTTTGAAAGATTTGGATGTTCTCTTGGAGAGCGAGGCGGCAACAAAGGCATTGATTGACGAAAAGAAAAATCAGCTGCGTCTGATGCTTGGCGACGCCGAGGCCGGGACAATTGGAGATCGGAAAATCACATGGAAGGTCCAGGCAGGGCGCACGACGCTTGACACGAAGCGGCTCAAAAATGAACACCCGGAAATCTATGCAGCGTATTCGAAGGTTGGGCAACCGACCAGGGTATTGAGGATTGGAGGGTGAGGTCGTGGAAGATTTTGATAAAAAAATAGAGCAACTTGTTTCACGCGGTACATGGGCAAGGGATATAAATATTCACTTGAAAAATTTAAGGAATGTTGAAGCACGCATAGGAAATGGTCTTGCCGTAGAGATTGGAATTGAGGGTTTAAATTTGCATTGTGTGATTAGAAAACACCACTATGATGATATTCTTTCAATCATTCAAAAAAGCATAAAAGAAGATGAAGCTACAATTAAAGATTTGTTAAAGGAGGACAAAGACAATGGCAACAACTAAAGGCGGTATCGTAGCACAGGCACAGAAGGCAGACACGACGAAAGGCATGAAGGCATTGATTGTTTCCATGCAGGGCGAAATTCAGAAGGCGCTGCCTTCGGTCATTACGCCGGAGCGTTTCACGCGGATGGTCCTGACGGCAATGAGCACTAATCCGACGTTGGCGCAATGCACGCCGAAAAGTTTTTTGGGCGCAATGATGCAGGCTGCGCAGCTTGGTGTCGAGCCTAACACGCCGCTGGGGCAGGCGTATCTAATTCCGTATAAGAATCATGGGACGCTTGAATGCCAATTTCAAATCGGATACAAGGGCCTGATTGACCTTGCCTATCGGTCCGGGGAGATTACGGATATCCAGGCGCATGAGGTCCGCGAGAATGACACGTTTGAGTATGAGCTTGGGTTGAATCCGACATTGAAACATATCCCTGCGTTGAAAGACCGGGGCGCGGTGATTCTGTATTACGCCGTATGGCATACCAAGAGCGGCGGCTATGGCTTTGAGGTTATGAGCGTTGAGGATATCCAGACGCACATGAAGAAGTACAGCAAGGCCGCAGGTTCCGGCTTCTCGCCGTGGAGCACAAACTTTGATGCTATGGCAAAAAAGACGGTGCTGAAACAGGCGTTGAAATATGCACCGATTAAGACGGAGTTTGTCCGGGCCGTGGCGCAGGACGAGACGATCAAGAGCGGTATCGACGTTAATATGTCAGATATGCCGGACGAGACGGTGATCGAGGCCGAGGCTGTGGACATGGAAACGGGCGAGGTAACGCAGGACGACGACGCGATTCTTGATGCGGCTATGGCGGAGGCGGAGAAGAAATGAACATCGTAATCATTCACGGTCGCGTGGCAAAAGACATTGAGATCAAGACGACGCCGGGAGGGAAGCGGTACTGCCGCTTCCCAGTAGCGGTGGACCGGCCGCCGACGAAAGACGGCGAGAAGAAAGCAGACTTTCCGATGGTGCTGGCGTGGGATAAGACGGCGGATTTTTTGGAAAAGTATTTTTCAAAGGGCAAGGAAATTCTTGTTACCGGGAAGATTCAGACTGGCAGCTATGAGAAAGACGACGGGACAAAGGTATATACCACGGACATAAGGGCTGATCGTGTGGAGTTTTGCGGGAGCAGCGGTGGGGATAGTGCAAAAAATGCACATACTGACGGCGGGGATAGTGCAACGGATATTCCGTTTTGAGGCGGTGGATTGAGTGGATTTTATTCAGCAGCTAAAAACCTTCGATGAAATCAGTTTTGGAAACCTGACGCCCAACGCGATTGCTATTTATTTGAGGTTGTTTTTGATAAATAACAGGACCGGTTGGAAGGAATGGTTTACAGAATCTGATTACTGGTTGGGGCGTGCAGTTGGAATAAGTCGTCGTGAAACAATCATAAGCGCCTTAAATGTTTTGAAACAAAAAGGACTCATTGAGTTTGAACGTGGGAGAAAAGGACAACAATCAAAATACAAGATAGTACCGCTATTAAATAGCGACACTACTAGCGACATGAATAGCGGTAGTGATAGTGGCACTACTAGCGGTACTACTAGCGACATGAATAGCGATAATCCTAAACAAGAAACTATAAACAAAAAACCTAAACAGGTAAACAATCAAGGCGCGCGCGCGAAGTTTGTCCCTCCGACACTGGAAGAAGTCAACCAGTATGTCATGGAGAACGGACTTCATGTTGTAGCGAAGGATTTTGTTAACTATTTCACGGCAACAGGATGGGTAGATGCCAAAGGTCAAAAGGTCGTTTCGTGGAAGGGCAAGCTGCGCACATGGGAGAAGTTTCAACCGAGGCAGAAGTTATCCACAGGAAATCCACAAGGCAACGTGCAAGATGATATTGCACAAGCAATCGCTTTCTTTGAGAGCCAGGAGGGGAATCCATGAGCAGAGAAGCAGACATTTTGAAAGTGCTGACGCCGTATGCGTCTGCATTTCCCAACGTGAAAATCAAAGCGGAGGCATGGCCGATCTATGCGCGGGCTTTGTCTTTGCAGTTGGCGCCGGAAGAGGTAAACGCTGCAATGTTGAAGCTGCTGAACACGGTCAAATGGTTTCCGACGATTGCCGAAATCATTGAGGAAGCAAAGTCTATTCGCGAGACGGCGCAGGAATCTACGTTGCCGGACGGCGGCGCAGCTTGGGAAGAAGTGATCAAGCAGGCCCGATACAACGGCCTTGACCGGCCCTGGAAATTTTCTTGCCCGGAAGTAAAAAGAGCGTTGGAGCGGTTTGGAAAATCTGAACTGATGCACCTGGAAGAATCTCAAACGAACACGGCGCGGGCGCAGTTTTTGAGGATTTACGCCGAGGTTCTTCAAAGTGCAAAAACGGAGAGAGAAAACAACGTCGTGCTGGACGCAATTCCTAATGCGCGGGCGAAGATTGCGAGAGGGAAGATCGTCGAGCTGGCGGAGGCGAGGCGAGCATGAAGTATCAAACGATATATGCTGATCCGCCTTGGTGGGAGTCCGGGTGGGGGAGACTAAAGCGCGGTGCAGATAGACATTATCCTCTCATGAAAACGGATGATATTGCCGCGCTGCCTGTCTGCGAGATTGCCGAAGATAATTGCCATTTATATCTGTGGGCGACGAACAATCATTTGCAGGACGCTTTTCAAGTAATGGCCGCGTGGGGATTCGAGTATAAAACCATGATTACTTGGCTGAAGGATAAGAAGGGCCTCGGACAGTATTTCCGAGGGAAAACAGAGCATTGTCTTTTCGGCGTGCGTGGAAATTTGCCATACAAGACGAAGGACGGGAAGCGCTGTCAAGGCGTGACAGGATTTTACGCGCCGCGCCGTGAGCATAGCAGGAAGCCGGAGGAGATGAGGGAAATGATAGAGCTTGTTTCCTACGGGCCACGAATCGAATTGTTTGCGAGGCAACGATTTGACGGTTGGGACGCATGGGGGAATGAAGTATGAAAGCGAATCGTGAGGATGTAGTACAGGCCGCGCTGACGGTTCAAAGATGGTGTATTGAAAATTGGAGGCCGGACGGGGCTTGTGATTGCCCGTTTCGTGGGAGTTTTAACGATTGTCTATTGGAACAAGGTTCCGCTCCACGATTTGCCGACCTTGAAGAAGATCTACGCACAAGGGGGCTGAAAGATGACTGACGCAAACTTAATCGAAAGCGCAAGGCAGTTGAAAACGCATTGTCAAAACTTGATCGGGACAAATTGCGGCGATGCCAAAAATCGGTGTCCTTTTTACAGGATAAAACGAAACGGCGACGGAACAGGAAGAATCTATTGCGGAATAACCGAAGGGATTTTCCCTTGGCAATGGGACATAGACGGAGGCAAACATGACGATTGAATTTACCGTTCCCGGTCGCCCGGTGCCGATGGCGCGGCCTAGGGTTACGGCGCGGGGGACTTACACGCCCGCGAAATGCCGCGAGTACAAGCAATACGTCGCTATGATGGCACGGCAAGCCATGAGACACCACGAACCAATGACGGGCGCGGTACATATCATACTTCAGTTTACGTTTCAAACGCCAAAATCATGGACGAAAGTAAAAAAGGCGTGCGCTGATATTGTCGGACATACTTCCCGCCCGGATTGGGACAATCTGGCAAAAAGTGTGACGGACGCAATGATTGGGATAGTTTACAAAGACGACTCGCAGATTGAGACGGCAACAGTTGATAAAAGATACGGCGAATCTGACGGCGTGAGGATTGTTGTGGAGGAACAGCAAGACTGGCGCGAATATATTAAAAAAGACGTTTTGTCTAGGTTTAGGTTTCCAGAAAAGGAGGCGTGACATGACTAAGTACCGTCTTGAAATGACTGAGGAACAGGCGCGAATGATGATCGCCGCGCTTGATTTTTGGATGCGTATGAGGATGGGGCAGTTTGGCGAGCTCATTGACCTTGTTATGCCTGTATCGCCTGACGGAAATGTTGACGATTACTTGCAGAAAAAAGAATGTGCGGAACAGGTGCTATTGTGTGTCCGCAATCTTTTAATGCCTGATTTGCGCGGAATGAATAGCTTATTTGGCTCTTATAGTGTTTATAAATTGCCGGAAACAGAGAGAGCTTTCGATCTGTTGAAGTCAATTCGTAGCTGTATAGCATGGCACAATAACCCGGATGGCGGTTATGAAGTGATTTATGACAGGCCGCATGGCGAGGCTCCGAAATGCGAGGCGGTGGAAGATGAAAAAGGACACCCGACTAGCGACACAAGCGCAGATTGATTTTATTCGCTGGCTAGTTCAAGAGACTAAAACTGATCCGAAATGGTTTGTGAATCTCGAGAGTTTTACGCGGCGGCAGGCGCAGGAAGAGATTGACAGGTTGTCTGTCGGTGTGGACGTGAGCAGGTGGGAGGGCTGACGATGACGAAAGATGCAATTATTGACGTCGCAGTAACCTGTATGAGATGTGGGAGAGTATTATACTCGGGCGGTTATTATTCAGGAATTATTGGCAAGTTAAAGAGGAAAATCCATCGTGAAGGATGGAGACATGATTCGAGCGAGGGAACGCTTTGTCCTGACTGCTTAAAATTAAGGAGGGCTGACGATGGACATAAAGGAACGGATTGACGGGTTGACCGAGGTGCAGGCGAAAGCCGCGCTGGAATGGTACACAAAACAGCTGCCTTGTTATCTTGCTTGTAATAATTGCCTAGCCGAAAGTCGTTGCAGGGTGGCATGGAAAAACGGCGGGTATGAGAAGTGCATGGAAAATCTTTTGAAATTGGCACTAAAGGAGGCGCGGATATGACAGAGGACGAAATGATGCGTAAATACGCTGAGGCGCACGGGGTGACAGACTATCCGCAAGCGCACGAGCCGAACGAATACCGCTATTTGTCTCCCGCTTGGCTTGACGAGATCGCGAAAGGGTTAACGGCTGGACAAGAAAAATATCCCGGCGAAACTTGGCGCGAGATTCCGGCGAAGGAGCACGCTTGGAGGGCGGTGCGGCACTTGATTCTATATCTCAAAGGCGACAAGCAGGACACGCATTTAATAAACGCTAGTATGCGTTGCATGATGGCGTTTGAGACGGACGCAAAGGAAAACGACGTTATCGAATGGGAAAAGTTGATGCACGAAAAGGGGTGTGGCTAA